>OFRO01000659.1_pt1 | contig 11551 bp, 22 predicted proteins | sample 1543091 | NCBI WGS metagenome assembly OFRO01 (sample SAMN07774217, study PRJEB24372) | wastewater metagenome | isolation source: Exp Tend NO 10WW | collected 2016-02
ACGTTTGGGCGGTTGCTCGCCTTGAGTCCGATAACCTCGCGCTCCGCTCCGGCCGCCTTGTCGATGGCCTTGCTCACGTCCAAAGACTTGGGAAACCCCGAACCGTACACCCAGGCAATCATGTCGCGGATCTCGAAACCGGCATCCTCGATGCGAACGGCCATGCGGTGCTGGGTGCGGGTGCCAGCGAACGCCAGTAGATGGCCTCCCGGCTTCAGCACGCGCAGGCACTCGGCCCAAACCTCGACACTGGGCACGTCGTAGTCCCAACGCTTGCCCATGAAGCTCAGGCCATACGGCGGGTCTGTTATGCAAGCGTCCGCTTTTGGCAAGTTGGGGAGAATCTCAAGGCAGTCCCCCAGATACAAGCAAGCATCCCCAATCACAACTGGATCAACCATTGAGAACCTCCAGCATCGCCTTGGCGAAAGGGAATTGAGAAAACGTCTTGCCTGTCTTGTTTCCTCGCATGGAGCCGTCCTCATGCGACCGGATATGAATGGTCTGGCAGTGCTTGGATGGCGGCAGGTAGGCCACCTTCCGAGCGTCCAGAGCCACGCATGCAAGAAGGTCAAACTCACCATCCGCATACACCCGCGCCCCGCCCTTCCCAGCCCGGCGGACGTTCCACATATAGGCCGGCAGTACGGCCTGCCGTTGGGGTATGGCCTTTGCTTTCCGCGTGGACTTCACTTGAATCCGAATCAACCGCCCACCCACGTCAACAGCCACGTCATAAGGGCAGTTCTGGTCGGCAAGGAAGGCCCGGTATCCGAGCATCAGCAGGTCAGCACAGACGAGATGCTCTCCAGCGGCCCCGGCTGCAAGGTCAGTAATCACTGCATCCACCTTTGGCAGCGTCGGCAATATGTCCATGCAATCACCAAAATACAGCGTCGCATCGCCAATCTTCTCGACCCGCATCAAATCGCCCTCCTACGCATCCGCCCGCGCTTTCCTTCGTCGCTCTGAGAACCGATCACGATGGATCGCGGAGAGTGCGCGTTAACGGGTTCGCTGCCCTTGGCGTCTGGCGCCAACAGCTTGATGCGCTGGTCACGCAGGCGGGTTGCTGCCTTTTGTCGCTCTGTCGGGCCTGTGGTGCTGGGGCCGCTGAAATCGAAGGGGCTCATTTTCCAAATTCCTTTCGGTGTTCGCGCTGTACGGCTTTCTCAAGCCAGGTGCGGCCCTTGAGTTGCATCAACTGGCGCAGCTTGACCCATACTGAAACGGGTAGCCGCACGCTCATAGATTGGGTTTTTTCGGTTTGCATGCCTGCATCATAGCCAAAAGCGTGACACATGCAAGAAATATATTTTTCGCGATGGGCTTGCTATGTGTGACACACGCATGTATATTTCAGTTCATCCCGGCAATCCCGCCGCGAATGGAGAGACAGCATGAACCTCACCCAAGCACACCGCAAAGCCAACCTCAAGAAATGGAAGGCCACCCCCGCCGCCGTCGTCGCGTCGCCGCTCAAGGCGATCCACGAAGCGCACCCCGACATTCGCCTGGTCGGCGGTGGAAGCCGTGAACAGCGGCAGTACACCGAAGCCCGTCGCGCCGCTGCCCGTGGCGATGGTGCCGCCGTCAAGCGCATGGCCGCCGCCTTGCCCTGATCAACCTTGCATCAGGAGCAGACAGCATGAAATACGCAATCAAGCACCGCTACACCGATGCAGTGCTTTATGAGGCAGACATACCAGACGACACACCTAGCGGACTGCAATGCCGCGTGGCGCTGGAAAAGGCGACAGCGGCTCGCGCAAACCTCGCTGGCGCAAACCTCGATGGCGCATTCCTCGCTGGCAAAAAACTGATTGGCGCTCGCCCCGTCTTCCAGATCGGCCCCATTGGTAGCCGCTGCGCACAATTTGTTTCGTACATCACCGAGGCTGGCGTGTTGCTCAACGCTGGATGCTTTTGGGGGACCGTTGACGAGTTCCGCGCAAAACTGGCCGATACCCATGGCAACAACGACCACGCCAAGGAATACGAAATGGCGCTTCTGATGATTGACGTGCATGCAGCCATCTGGACGCCCAAGGAGGAAGCATGAAATTCCATGTGAAAGCCACCGGCCCAGACGGCGCCGTGGTGGTCAAGTACGTTGAGGCAGCAACCGGCTTTGATGCCGTCACCGCTGCAATGTGCGAAGGCCTTTCGGGTGTTGTGGCGCATCCGATCATTGATCCGTATGCCGGCGGTGACTACAACACGCGGGCTGCTGACCGTCACGCTGTGCGGCTGGAAATGCAGCACACGCCGAATTGGGGGCAGGCGTGACCGTCCAAGCCCACACCGCGTTTGCCAATGGCATGAACGCCTGGACAGGCCAGCGCCAATCCACCCCAGCAAGGAAGACCATGAAGAAACCCGTTTCCGGTGTTGACGGCCTGACCGTTGATCACGACATCCCATTGCCTGAGCACAAAGTAATGCCGGGCAACAAGTACGGTGACCTGTTCGCCAAGCTCAAGCCCAAGAGTTCCATCGGCTGCGAACCGGCAGACGTGGGCCGGTTGCAGAACGCCCTGCGCAAGTGGCTGGAGACGAACAACAAGGCTGACAAGTTCGTGGTGCGCTCCACCAAGTCCGACCACCAGGGCAAGGGCCGGGTGTGGCTGTGGCCGAAGGGCGAGAAATGACCACCCTAGCCCGCCTGACCGACACCCTGCGCTTCTGCCGCTCCGTCTTCCGTGAAATCGAGTTGGCTTACCTGCGCTGGGCACGCTCGGAAATCAACCCGCTTCATCCCGACCTGTCCTACATCGTGCTTCGCATCAATGCATTGGAGTCTGAGCGCCATGCTTGACAACAAAAAGTCAGCGGGCTATATTTCAACCGTCATTGCCGGGAAGCATGACGAAACGAGGCCCCTTAGGCTTCGGCTCTCTGGTCCAGAAATGGGCCATGCTTCCCGGCAGAGAGTCGAAAACCTAAGGGGCTTTTCGCTTTCTGGCCGCTGTGGGACGACTGTGCAGCGGTATCAAACCAGCAACAGGCACATGCTGGATGACGGGTTTTGGCGTGATGCGGTCGCCCGTGGGTGCTGTTCTCAGGACGGCAGAAGGATCGCAAGTGGAGCGCCTGTAGATCGACTCCATCGATGCACCGATGCCGTGGCTCCGGGAAGCATTGACGCAGAGAAAACCTGTTCAGGGTTGGCTTTGCTTCGCCCTCAACCGTTCACCAAGAAGCATTCAACACTGGAGACAAACCATGAATGAATCCGCCATCAAGTACCTGCGCCAGTCCAACGGTGGCCAGCGCGTCGATACCCGCTGTTGCACTGCGAACTGCAGCCAGGGACGGGCCTGTCCGGTGCACCAAGCCTGCCAAGTGCCAAGCCCCGACGACGAAGACGCAGACGGCAACCGCGCATTCCGCTATTTCGTGGTCCCGGTCATCGCCGTGCTTGTCGGCTGGCTGCTGTGGCCTGTCGTGTCCTATTTTTTCAAGTGAGAACCCAATGAACAACACCCCCGCAGAAACCACCGCCCTGGCCATGGCCCCGCGCCAAGGCTTCGACCTGAGCCCGCAGAGCTTTGAGCAGGCCCTGACGTTCAGCCAATACCTGGCCGATTCCGATCTGGTGCCCAAGGACTTCAAGGGCAAGGCTGGCAATTGCCTGATCGCCGTCCAGTGGGGCGCAGAACTGGGCCTCAAGCCCATGCAGGCCATGCAGAACCTCGCCATCATCAACGGGCGCCCTTCCCTTTGGGGCGATGCTGTGCTGGCGCTGGTGCGGGCCTCCAGCCTGTGCGAGTACGTCATGGAAACCGACGACGGCAGCACCGCTACCTGTCGCGTCAAGCGGCGCGGCGATCCGGCAGAGCAGATCCGCACCTTCAGCATGGAAGACGCCAAGGCTGCAGGGCTGGCCGGCAAGCAAGGCCCATGGAGCCAGTACCCGAAGCGCATGCGCCAGATGCGCGCCCGTGCCTTTGCCCTGCGTGACGTGTTCCCCGACGTGCTGCGCGGCCTGCCGGTGGCCGAGGAATTGATGGACACGCCGCCTGAGAAGTTCATGGGCATGGCCGAGACGGTCAAGACAGATCCGGAACAGACCAAGACCTACGCCGAAGAAGACTTCGCCAAGAACCTAGATGCCTGGGTCAAGGCCGTGGCATCCGGCAAGAAAACCCGCGATGCCCTGCTGGCTACCGTGCAGACCAAGGGCCAACTGACGCCCGAGCAATTGCAGCGCCTGGACGACGCCATCAAAGCGGCAACCCCGGCAGCAGATCCGGCTACCGGCGAACTGACCGCCACGTATGCCAGCGTCGCGGACAAGCTGACGAAAGCCGCCACCCTGGACAAGCTGGCCGAAGCCGGTTCCCTGATTGCGATGGTCCCCGACGAGGGACAGCGCAAGGAACTGGGAGCCCTGTACGACCGCCGCGCCGCTGAACTCAACGCCTGAAAGGAACACCATGAACATTTCCAGCATCCCAATCGCCCTCACCCAAGGCAGCCCCGAGTGGCTCCAGCACAGGGCCTCGTGCCTGAACGCCAGCGACTTGGCCGCCGCCATGGGCGTCTCCAAGTACACCACCCGCGCAGAACTGATCAAGCGGCTGGCCACTGGCATCGTTCCAGAAGTTGACGCAGCCACACAAGCCCGGTTCGACAAGGGCCACGCGAACGAAGCCGCCGCCGCGCCCCTGGCCGAAGAAGTCATTGGCGAAGGCCTCTATCCGATGGTGCTGGCCGCCGAAGTGCATGGCCTGACCCGGCGCCTGTCGGCATCGTTCGACGGGCTCACGCTCATGCAGGAAAAGTCGTGGGAAAACAAATTTCCTAATGCCGCACTGGTGGCCAGCCTGCTGGCCGGCGTCATCCCTGCCGAGTACCACCCGCAGATGGAACAAGGCCTGATGCTGTCGGGCGCGGAGAAATGCCTGTTCACCGCTGGCGAAGTTGCAAGCATGTGGTATCACTCGAACCCCGAACTGCGCGCCAAGATCATCCCCACATGGAAACAGGTCGAGGCCGACGTGCTGGCCTACGTGCCCACTGAGTCCGCCCCCGCTGTGGTGGCTGCGCCGGTTGAAGCACTGCCGGCCGTGTCCGTTCGCATGGATGGCGCCCTGGCCATTCAATCCAATCTGCCCAACTTCCTGGAAGCCCTGCGCGCCTACGTGGCCAAGCTGCCAGCCAACCCGAGCACCGATCAGGAATTTGCCGACACTGAGGCCGCGTGCAAGTCGCTCAAGAAGGCCGAGGAAGCACTGGACGCCGCCGAAGCTGGAGCCCTCGCCAGCATGTCGGATGTGGAGGCCATGCGCCGCATGGTGGCCGACTGCAAGGCGCTGGCACGCACCACGCGGCTGGCCCATGAAAAGCTGGTGGCCGCCCGCAAAGACGCGATCCGGGTTGAACTTGTCACCAAGGCCCAGGGCGATCTGGGGCGGCACATCCGTGAACTGAATGCCGCCATGCCCGGCGACTACCTGCCGGCCAACCAGGTGCACGCTGATTTCGGTGGCGTCATCAAGGGCAAGAAGACCGTGGACAGCATCCGCGATGCGCTGGGCACCGAGCTTGCCCGCGCCAAGATCGCAGCCGGCGAACTGGCAACCCGTATCCATGCAAACATCAAGACCATCAAGGAATCCGGCCTGATGGTGCCCGACGCCGCCGCGCTGGTGCTCAAGGCGCCCGAGGATCTGACGAACGTGCTGGCCGTGCGCAAGGCCGATCAGGAGCGCCGCGAGAACGAAGCCCGCGAACGCATCCGGGCCGAAGAACAAGCCAAGGCCGAACGCGAAGCCCGCGCCCGGCTGGAGCAGGAGCAGCGCGAGGCAGCAGCCAAGCAGGCAGCAGAGGAAGCCGCCGAACAGGAGCGTGAGCGCGCCCGGCTTGCGGCTGAGACTCAGGCCGCGCATAAGGCGTGGCGCGAGAGGGCTGAGGAAGCCACCAACCATGTTGCCGACGCCGGGAAGATGGTCCCCGCCCAAGTCAAGCCCGAGTATCAGGCAGAGCTTGACGCCCAAGTACAGGCCGCAGAAGACCGCTTCACACGGGAGCACGCCACCAACGTAGTCCCAATGCCCACCAAGGCCCCAGCAGTTGACACCAGCGCGCGGATCAAGCTGGGCGAACTGAATGCCCGCATCGCGCCGCTGTCCATCACCGCTGACGGCCTTGAGTCGCTGGGCTTTCCAGTTGTTGAAACCGACAAGAACGCGAAGCTGTACCGGCTGGCGGACGTGCCCCAGATTCTAGCCACGATGGTCCGGCATCTTGAGTCTGTGCAGGCGAAGGCGGCAGCATGACCGCAGCACTGACACCCGAACAGATCAAGCAACGCCTTCGCTATCAGGGCAAGCAGTACAGCGCCGGAGCTTTTGCGCGTGGCGGTGCACCTGAACGGCACTACCTCGAACAAGCCGCAGACAGAATCCAAGAACTAGAAAACGCTCTGTCAGATTGCGCGGACGATTACAACTACCTGCAAATCGTCACCCCCAATACAAACAGCCTTCACGCATGGCTGGAAGATCGGCGCAAGAAAGTAGCCGCTATGGCGGCAGGAGAGAAAGCATGACCCTCAAACACAAACCAATCTACGCAGGCCGCTGCGTTGTAGTGGCTGAGTACATTTTGCGTCAAATTGACGAGCGCAACGGGCGTTTAAGCATGGCAGGCGTTCGCATCATGTCGCCAAGTGCGGGGGGTGAAGAAGCTGCCTTTGTCCCGGCCTCTGACGTGTACTTAGGCATCAGGGCTGCCGATGCGCAGGCGCTGTCAGCCTACTTCGCCGCTCTTTCGCGTGAGCTTCTGGGGGTGACAGCATGACCGCAGCACTGACACCCGAACAGGCCTATCTTGCCACCGTGGCCGAACTCAACACCCTGGCGGAACGCTCCAAGCATGTCACCCATGTGGATGTGCTGAGGATTGCCTCCATGTCTGCCGATGAATTGCGACGCCGTGCGATTGTGGCGCTCGACTGGCACTCCTGTTTTAGCCACTGCCTTGACGGCATGCCAGAACTCAAGGCAATCCCCGGTGGCGCTCCTGATGGCTGCTGGTTGCCGGGACCGGTGCGTGGGGTTGTTGAAGCCCTGTTGCGCCGATCTGACCTGACCTACGAGGACACATCCCACGGCAGGCGCAAGAGCCCGAGCCCAGAAGCGCAGCGCATAGAGGCTCTGGAGGCAGAGCTAGCAGCGTGCAAGCGGGATGCGCAGCGGATGGACAAACTATCCGCTTTGATGCTGGCCGCTGATTTTTCTTACGGCGACGACGGCCTCAATGTCTTGGTTTTTGAGTGGCCAAAAAACGTGCCGGTCGGTGCAAATTTGCGCAGGAACATTGACGCCGCTATGGCGGCAGGAGAGAAAGCATCATGAGTGAACTTGAACAAGCCATAAAAGTAGCAGCTGAAAAAGCTGTTTTGAAATACGTTTCAGAAGGCGGCTGGCTTTTGCCGAACTATGAAAGTCGTTTCAAGGTTCCGGCTGAGTGGGTCGCCGCTTGCTGGAAATTAGTTGACTCTGAAAAAGTAAAGCAGCAAGTCGCAACCCGAATTGAAGCCGAATTAGCAGAGCGCATGGTTAACAGCATGGCCGCCGAATTGGCAACAGATGTAAAGCAGATTCTGAGCGTGAAAGAACGCCGCGAGATGCTGCGAGGTTTGGCCCGCGACCACATGGATGCAGTTATGGCGGCAGGAGAGAAAGCATGACCATTGAACCAGTCGGCGGCATCAAGGAGCGGGGATGAACTGGCAAAGCATCAGCACTGCGCCGAAGGATGGCGCGGAGGTGCTTCTTAGAAGCGCCAAAGGGCGAATTGCAAACGGCATTTGGGTTGCCGTAACTAGCGAGAAAGGCTATTGGGCCTGGCCTTACATATTTGTAGAACCAGCCCACTGGATGCCACTGCCACCACCTCCAAAGGACTGACATGACGGCGGTTCACATCTACGCGCCACGACCTGTTGAGACGGCCTGCATTGTCCACGACTGCCCGACATGCCAGCGCCCGCGCAAGATGATTGCCAGCTACTACGAGTGGCACGGTGCGAGTGTTGGGTGTGCGGGCTGCGGCGAATGGTGGCATGACGGTGAACAACAAGAGCGCCCCTTTGCGCAGGGCTGGCGACGTCGATCAATTGAGAGCATCCGCAACAAACTTGCCGCTATTGGAGTGCAGGCATGAAAGGACTGACATGAACACAGAACAACTCAAGCAGGCCGCGATGGCGGCAACGCCGGGGCCGTGGCTTTATGAAACAAGCAAACGACCCGGATCAGCGGGAAACTATCAACTTATTCTTTCCGAGGATGAAAATTCTGTTGCTGAGTGCTACGGCACTGATCACGAGGATGCCGCTAATGGCAGGTACATCGCAGCCGCAAACCCCGCCGTCATCCTGGCACTACTGGAGTGCGTAGATGCGCTGCGCATGTATGTCAACAAAAGCGATCAGAGATTGAAAGCGGACGAGGAATACAAAATTGACAAAGCAGGCCGCGCAGCACTTCAAAAGCTGGAGGCGCTATGAGGCCAGACATTGCACAGGCTATCCATGATGCGGCTGTGTCGGACGGCCCACTTTGCTCAATGGAGTGGGAGATTGCTGAAGCATTTTTGTGTTCTAGAGAGTGGGTTTTTCATGAAGAACTGCACCAAAGAATGTTCATGCTTCTTGTAGCGGAGGCTCTGTCATGACAAAAGACGAAATCATCAAGCTGGCGCGTGAGGCTGGCATTGACGTTAGTCTGTACGACATGGGCGCAGCGTCATGCGTGTTCAGCGAAGGATGCCATGGCGTGGCTCGTGATGAATTTCAACGCTTCGCCCGTGCCTGCTACGAAGCAGGACGCACGGCAGAGCGGTCGGCTTGTGCCCTTGAAAAAGACCTGATGCACGAAGTGTTGCAAGTGGCCGATGCTGGCTTTCTACCAGACGGGTCACTTGCAGACACACCAACATTTATGTGGTCGGAAGAATGGCAGCGCAAATATCAGGCAAGGGGGAATCCGTGACCAAAGAAACTGACCGCGAACTGCTGGAGCTGGCTGCTAAGGCGGCTGGAAAGAAATGGCAAAGCTACCACATGGGCCGGGGGCTATGCCTTGCACCACCTAAGGGCGGCATGGTTATCACGCAAAGGTGGAACCCATTGCGCGATGATGCACAGGCGCTTAGGCTTGCCGTGAAGTTGGGAATCAAGCTAGAACTTCACCCCGCATGGGTGTACGCAAGAGCCGTGATTACAAAATATGAGTATCCTCAAATTGAAGAGGGATGGGCAAACGGATTCAACGATCCATGCGCAGCCACCCGCCGCGCAATAGTCCGAGCAGCCGCAGAGATTGGGAGGGCCATGCCGTGACCATGCTCACAGCAAAGCAAGCCTACATTCGGCTTGAATTTCTGCGCGGGCTGGGCTACTATTCGGGCTCTTTCCTAGCGGAGAGGTGAGCAAGTCCACGCCCACCCGTGGCAGATCAATCACGGAGAGCAATCGAAGTTTGATTGGCAGCGAGTGAAAGCCTCGACAAGCTTACCGGGTGAAAGGCCCCGGTGCCATGAAATCAGCAGTAGCTCAACGTAAATGCACAGGGATGTGCGCCCGGCAGGGTTGATAGAGCGGAGGCGGCAGCCTTAGGTTACAGGTTTGAGTCCTGTCTGCTGATTTGATGGCGCAAAACGGACCCATCAGAGACAGCCATGAGGGGGTCATTCGAGGCTATATCGCCAGAATAAATGTACCCCTCCGAGTCACTTGATATGTCCAGCACATCGGGACTGGACGCCGCGATTATCGCGGTATATGCCCCGCCAGTACTGGAGTACATTGCAGCGTGTGACCAGGTTAGTAATGCGTCCGGTGTGAACCCAATGGGCGTGCGGTCTTCTAGACCAGTGCCTGCACCAAAGTTGTCAAATGTGACCCGCTGTACGCCCCACTGGCTAAACAAGTGGGTCGAGTTGACCCCCGCACGACTGTCTAAAGCCACAGCTCTAACTGGGTGATTAGTGTACTGGGTCATGGCTCTGTACCCGCCAATCTTGCGGGCGCGCCCACGGTACCATCGTACCCACTCACCGTCCGCAAAGTATGCGGTGTCCAAGTCGGTGCCGTCACGCCGGATGCCAGGTATGGCCTGAAACGAGTATAACGTGTCCATTGCTTAGGGCCTTGTAAACACAGTAGTGCGGTCTGCCTGCCGTTCTGAATTCTCTGATTTTAAAGCGCCACTGGCCGCGCTGTAGGCATCCTCCCATACACCCTGACGCCCGGTGTTCTTGACAAATCGACAGGCTTCCACCATGCAAGCAGCAAGAAGCGCCTGAGGTACATTGAGGGTCATCCAATTGCTATCGTTAGAATCGCTGAGCGGTTGCAAACGGGCGTAGTACACCAGCTCAAACGTGAGGCCTACTGCGGGAGTCGGCGCGAATAGGAAGTGCGTAGCGTTGTAGTCAGCATAGAAACGAGGAGTACCCGTCAGGCTGGCGTTAGGCCAGTAGTTGCGCAAGTACTCCAGGGGCCGCAGATACAACGGGGTGCTTTCACCATCGGCTGTGGTGTACATGAAACTGATGGTTTCTTTCCAGAACGCAGGCTTAGCCATACTGCTGGATAGTGGGAAGGTACCCGTCACAACGGACTGGAACCCCTGCTGCTTCATATCCGTGGCGATTCGGTTCTCCGCCAGCGCGATAAACGTTGGAATCTGTGCCGTGAAGGCCTCATCAAACCGCTCCGAGTACTGCGGGATCAGTGTGAGCAGTTGGGTGTAGGTGAAGTCTTGCATGGCTTACGGTGCGCTAATCGCGGTTGTGAGCGCGCCTTGGGGAGCTCCCGCAGCGGATCCAGGTTGGGGCGGCTGCGGAGCCCCGGCGGGCTGTTGGAAGTTGAATGTTGGCGCAGTTGACAGCATTCGTTGCTGCTGGCCCTGGTACAGCGCATTAAGCATAGGCATCTTGTATTCTGACTGCGCTGTGGTTGTCAAAGGGCCTGGAACAGCGGAGCCATTTTGTGCTGGTGCTGTGGTGCCAGAGGTCGTTGTCAAGGGTCCGCGGTAGGCGTTGTACGCATCATTGATCGCACCACTACCAATGCCTAAGCTCTGCAGGTAGCTCTCAGCTGCTCGCTGATTCTCGGTTGTATCGCCCCCATTTGCACTAGACCATTGACGGTACGCGTTCGCGATATCATTCGCGTTGCTGTTGTTGTTCAGTCCTGCGTACGCCGGTTGGGGTGTCACCGGGGTTGTTACGTAACTGGCGCCCTGCTGGGTGGTTTGCGGGGCAGGCGGCTTATACGTGCTGTAAGCGTCATTGATGGTGTTCTGGCTGATACCAAGACTCAACAAGTAACTCTCAGCCGCCCGCTGATTTTCTGTAGTGTCTCCCCCATTTGCAGCAGCCCACTGCTTGTACGCGTTTGCAATCTCTGCAGGAGAACTGGCTCGACTAAGACTCGCGTATGCCGGTTGCTGTGCTGGTGCAACGATAGCGGGCTGTGCGCCCAGTCCGGTACCCTGCAACGTCTTTTCTTGAACAGGGGCAGGCCCTGGCA
>OFRO01000663.1_pt1 | contig 11509 bp, 12 predicted proteins | sample 1543091 | NCBI WGS metagenome assembly OFRO01 (sample SAMN07774217, study PRJEB24372) | wastewater metagenome | isolation source: Exp Tend NO 10WW | collected 2016-02
AGGGCAGCGCGGCTTCCAGGTCGGCCATCAGCGCGTCGATGTAACGCTGCTCGGGCACCTCACCCGCCGCGCTGCCGCCGCGCGCTTCGCCGCGTCGCCCGGCTTCTTCGACGTCGCCCGGAAGGGCGTGTGTTTCGAGGACGCCTTCCTCACGGCCGTCGATGGTGAGGTCAGCTACCTGCCCCACAGCCCCGACCACCGGTGCCTCCACGCGCTGCCCGTCCGCTACGAGATGGATGCCGACCGCGACCGATGGATCGCCATGCTCCGCGAGGTGTTCCGCCGTCAGCGCGAGGACGGGTCGCTCGACCACGAGGATACCGAGGCGTGCATCTGCCTGCTGCAGGAGTTCATCGGCGCGTGCCTGATGGGGCTTTCGACCGCCATGGCGGCCTGCCTGATCCTCGTGGGCGAGGGCAACGATGGGAAATCCAAGGTGCTCGGCGTGCTGCGCGCGCTCTTCCCGACGTCGGCCCTCTGCGCCCTGCCGCCCCAGGACTGGGGCCACCGGTTCCGGTCGGCCGAACTCGCGGGCAAGCGCCTCAACGTCGTGAGCGAACTGCCCGAGCGCGACATCCTCGACGCCGAGCGCTTCAAGGCCGTCGTCGCCGGCGACCCGCTCACCGCCGAGCGCAAGAACCAGGACCCGTTCTTGATGACCCCCGAGGCAGGCCACCTCTTCGCTGCCAACGCGCTGCCGCCGACGAAGGACCAAAGCAAAGGCTTCTGGCGGCGCTTCAAGGTGATCCCGTGCACGCGGCAATTCGGCGCCGACGAGGAGGTGCGCGAGTACGACAAGCTGGTGATCGCTGAGGAGCTCGCCGGCGTCGCCGCGTGGGCCATCGACGGCGCGGCGCGCGTCCAGGCGCAGCAGCGATACACGTCGCCTGCATCGTCGGAGGAGGCCCACGCCGAGTGGCGCCACGACACCGACCAGGTGCGGCAGTGGCGCGCGGAGTGCTGCAACGACGATCCAGCGAGCGAGGACGGAATCACGACGCTCTACGCAGCCTACCGGGTGTGGCGCGAGGAGACGGGGCACCCGCAGCTGGCGCGCAACACGTTCGGGGCGCGGCTGAAGGGACTCGGGCTCGAGCGCCGGACGAAGCTGGCGCGGTTCTATCGGGTGGCGCTGAAGCCGCGTTGGCGGGCGGCGGCGCAGGCTTGCGGCGAGAGGAGAATTTGATGACGCGCGCGCGCGGTCCGTGTAGGGTAATCGGCTCATTCCCTCGCAGTCCAGGGGGCCCGGTGACAGAGGTGACAGACGGTGACAGACCGGTCTGTCACCCTCAATGCGGCGAAACTGCGAAGGTTTTTGCCCGTGGTGACGGGATGACGGGCGTTTCCCAATTCGCCTACACGCGAGGGGGATGTGCCGTTCGTGTTTTCGGCCGTGGGGCCGAGATCGCGTTTTTGTTTCCCTCCCTCTCTCCTGCGTACGGGATTCGTGAAAACACGTGTCACCATGTCACCGCACACAAAAAGGCGAATAGAAATGACGGGTTAGGGGTGACGGATGCGTCTGTCACCATCCGTCACCTCTGTCACCCGACGGCCGAGGTAGCCCGCCCCACCGCGCTCCACCGCGCGCCGTGCCACGCTCCCGCTTTCGCGTGCCACGCCTCGGGAGGCTCGCGATGATCCCCGCCTGCTGCGACGCCACCGTCGCGCTCGTCGCCCGCCTCGCGACGGCCAGCGCCTGCCCCGAGTGCGGCGAGCGCTACTTGCCCGACGACGCCACGCGGGTGGCCACCGACCCCGACGTGCTCGCGCTGGCCCCTGACGCCCCCCAGGAGCCTCCGCAGCGCCCGTCCCTCGCCCCCGACGCCCGCGTGTCCGTCTCGCGCGCCCCGACGCCCTCCAGCGCCCCGCCCGTGGCGCGGCTGACCCACGTCGAGGATGCGGAGGTGGTCGAGGTGCGCGAGGTGCTGTGCGAGCTGCGGCCGGACAGGGGCGGCCCGCTCGGCTGGGCGCCCGATGGCTCTGCGCCGTTGCCCGCGGGGAGCAGCTGGACGCCCGCCCTGCGCGGCGGCTCGTCGGAGGTGCCGGCGATCCTGCCGGGGGCGTTCGCGCCGACGGTGGCCGCGTCCCGGGCGCCCGACCTCGACCACGGCTACCCGGCCCTGGGCGACGAGGCGCGGGCGACGCTGCGGTGGATGCAGCGGGCGGGCACGCTGAAGCAGGGCCTGCGGGCGCTCTACCAGGCGTGCGCGCTGTCCTCGACGATCTCGACGGAGGAGCAGCGCGACGCCTGGAAGGCGATGGCCGAGGGCGTGCGGGTCGCGGCGCGGGTGGTGTTCGGGCGGCGACGGGTGCGGGCGGCGATCGGGGCGTGGCGGGCGCCTGCGGCAGAGCCGGCCACGGGCGACGGGCGCGACTCCGCCGTGGCGTTGGCCGCGAGGGCGTCGGCGACTGCGACGGCGACGGGCGAGGCGATCGAGCGGGTGCGGGCGAGGGTGGCCGTGGTGGACGTGGGCGGAGAAGGAGCGGGTGGATGACGACGATCGAAGAGCTGACGGCGAAGGTGGAGTCCCTGACGGAGCGGGTCGCGATGCTGGAGCGCGTGATCGGAGCGGTCGCTGCGGGCCTGTCGGTGCCGCGTCGGCGCCGGTGGACGACAGTCGCCGACGGCATACCGCCGGTGGTCGCCCCCGAGCCCGTCCAGCCGACCATGGTGATCCTGCCGCCGCAGGAGAGCGCCGAGGCGGCGGAGCGGATGGCGGCGACGGTGCGGAAGATCCTGGGCGAGGCGGTCGACGGCGCGGCGAAGGGTGGCGCCTGATGCCCACGCTCGACGGCTGGCGCGTGGTGAACTCCGCGGGCGAGTTCGTGCCCGTGCGGCTGCGGGTACGCGGCGCCCCTCCCTTGACACCCACCCCTCCCTGTGACCCAATAGCGAAACCGGGACACCGTTTGCAGTGGCCGAGGTGCGTCCGCCCTCCACCGCGCTTCGGCCGTAGACGTGCCCGGCCCTACTTCGACGTGACCTCTCCCCAGGACTGGCTCACCACCGACGCCTTCGGGCGCCTCCGCTGCGTCTCGCGCCGTCGCGCGCAGCAGGTGCTCGCAGAGTGGCACGCCAGCAACACCGGCCCGCGCGTCCGCGTGGTCACCGGCGGTCGCGGTCGCCCCCGGCTCCAGGTCTTCGCCGCCGACGTCGCCGTGCTCTACGGGCTGGGCGAGGTCGACGTGATGCAGCTCGCCGCGTAAAGCCCCATGCCCGGCACACCCTCTCTCCCCGACGAGCTCGTCGCCCTCCTCGCGGAGATGTACGGCGAGGCCAACCCTGCGACGAACCGCCGCTGGGACCAGCGCTCGCTCGCCGCGTTCTGCGCGCTGCCGCCCTGGTCGATCACGACGTGCCACACCACGGTCGGGCGGGCGATCAAGCCGCTCCGCGACCTGCGCGCGGCGCTGACGCAGGACCTGCTCCGTGAGCGCATCGCAACGACGCTCCCGGCGCAGATCGAGACGCTCGACAACCTCATCACGAAGGTCGCCGCCCACGCCGCCCACGCGTCACCGATGGTGCAGCGCAAGGGCCTCGACTCCGTCGTGAAGGCCCTCAACGTGAAGCTTCGTTACTCGGGCGTGGCCGCGAGCCTCGACCTCTCGGGGACGATGGACATCACCAGCGATGGCCAGCGGATGGCCTTCTACGTCCCGATCAAGCACTTCGACGATGGAGGCTCTCCCGACGCTGACGACCCCGGCGCAGGCGCAGGCGCAGGCGCAGGCCCGCCGCCAGTGGCGACCGAATAGCGCGCCGCAGGAGCAGTTCCTCACCTACGGCGGCTTCGAGGGCGGGTACGGCGGCGCCGCCGGCGGCGGCAAGTCCGAGGCGCTGCTGATCGACGCAGCCTACGGGATCGAGCACGCGAGCTACCGCGCGATCCTCTTCCGCCGCACCTTCGACGAGCTCAAGAAGAGCCTGATCGACCGGGCCCGCGACTTCTACCCGCACCTGGGCGGGGTCGAGCACAAGACCGACCACGTCTGGACCTTCCCCACGGGCGCGCAGATCGGCTTCAGCCACATGGCGGAGCTGACGGACTACAAGCGCTTCGACTCGGCCGAGTTCCAGTTCGTCGGCTTCGACGAGCTGACCAGCTTCCACCGCGAGCAGTACGTCTTCATGGCCTCGCGCCTGCGCAGCTCCAAGGGGCTGCGCTCGCGCCTCCGCTGGGCGACCAACCCCGGCGGCGTCGGCCACGCCTGGGTGTTCGCGCGCTTCGCCCCGTGGCTCGACACGCGACCCGAGTACGACGGCCCCCGGGCCGACTTCGGCGAGGTGCTCTACTTCGCGCGCGACGAGGCCGACCCCGACGGCGACGGCCGGGTGGTGCCACGAGGCACGCCCAACGCGCTCCCGCGCACCTTCATCCGCGCCCTCGCGACGGACAACCCCGACGTCGGCGCGGAGTACCTCGCCCAACTCGACATCCTCGACCGGGTCACTCGGGCCCAGAAGAAGCTCGGCGACTGGCTCGTCAAGCCGGGCAAGGGGCTCTATTTCCAGCGGCCGTGGTGGGCGATCCTCGAGACGCCCCCGCCCCGCGCCGCATGGCGCAAGGCCGTTCGATCCTGGGACCTCGCGGCGACGGCCGACGGCGACTGGACGGTCGGCACTCTCTACGCCCACGTCCCGACGGCCCCGCGCCCCTGGGTGATCGTCGACGTGATCCGCTTCCGCGGCACGCCCCACGAGGTGCGTGCCCGGGTGCTCGCGGCGGCGCAGGCCGACAACGCTCCGAAGGACGGCCCCGAGGTCGTCTCTCTCATCCCCCAGGACCCGGGGCAGGCCGGCGTCGACCAGCGCGACGCCTACGCGAAGCTGCTCGCGGGCTTCACGCTCCGCACGCACCGCCCCACCGGCTCCAAGGTCACCCGCGCGAGCGGGCACTCGTCGCAGGTCGAGCACGAGCAGGTCGCGCTGGTACAGGGCGCCTGGAACAACGGCTGGATCGAAGAGCATCAGGACTTCCCGACGAAGGGCGTCCCCGATGACCAGGTCGACTCGGGCGCCGACGCCTTCAACTACCTGACGGGCCGGCTCGTCACCGCCGACATCGGCGCGATTCTCGCCGAGATGGGCGAGGCCTCCCCCCGTCGCGACTCGCCGGCCATCTGGCGCCCCGCCCTGCGCGACGTCGACGATGACGACGACGCCCCCGGCTTCGGCTCCTTCTCCCGCCGCGAATAGCCCGTGCCAGACCCCCTCGCCACCTACGCCGCCGCGCTGCTCGACGACGGCGCCGTCCAGGGCGAGGCCACCCCGTCAACGGGCGCGCCCCCTGCGACGCCGTCCGAGCAGGAGCCGCTCTGCACCGTCACCGTCGCCGCCCTGCGCGCGATGCTCGACGAGCACGATCGCGGGGTGTTCCTCCGTAGCGCGCTGCTCGCCGACCTCCTGCGCCGCGACCCCGACGTGTACGGGGCGCTCCAGCAGCGCCTCACCGCCCTCGGCGCGCACCCGCTGTGCTTCGACGCGGCGGACGAGTCTGCGGGTGCGATCGCCGCCCGCGACGAGCTCGCCGCCGACTGGCCGCGGCTCTGCCCGCCGGGCGCGCAGTACGACCTCGCCACCGACGAGATCCTCCTCGGCTTCTCGCTCGCCCAGGTGGTCTGGACCTGGGACGCCGACCATCGGCGCCTCGTGCAGACCGTCGAGCCGTGGCCCGCCTACGCCGTCGAGCACGACCGCACGACCCGCCGCTGGTACGTCCTCACCACCACCGCCGGCCGCCTCCCGATCACCCCCGGCGACGGCCAGTGGCTACTCGTCGCGCCGCGCAGCGCCCGGGCCCCGTGGCTCTGGGGCGCGCTCCGGCCGGCGGCCGAGTGGTACCTCTCCAACAGCTTCGCGGCCTCGGATGGGCGCCGCCGCAGCGAGACCACTGGTCAGGGCGTGTGGAAGGTGAAGGTGCCGACCGGCGCCAGGGAGAGCGCCGAGGGAAAGGGCTTCCTCCGCTCGTTCCGCAACATCGGTCGTGCCGCCGCCATCCCCGCACCGCAGGGCGCGACGCCTGAGAGCAGCTACGACTTCGAGCTCGTCGAGGCGAAGGCCGACGCCTACAAGATCTTCGAGTGGTTGAAAGCCGCGGGCGGCAGCGCGATCCGGCTGGCCATCCTCGGGCAGAACCTCACCTCGCAGAACGAGAAGATCGGGTCGAAGGGCACGAGCGAGACCGGCGAGGGCGTCACCGAGGCCGTCGTCGAGGCGCAGGCCCGCGGCCTCTCCGACGCCTTCACCGCGCAGGTCGCGAAGCCCCGCGCTCAGTACCTCGGCGAGCCCCTGACGCGCGTCCGCATCGACGCCGAGCCCGAGGCCGACCGCAAGGCGACGGCCGAGGCGTCGAAGGCCGAGGCCGAGGCGGTTCAGGCCTGGCGCGATGCCGGCGTCACCGTCGACGCCGTCGCCCACGCCGTCGCGGCCGGCATGAAGGGCGCGACCGCCGCCAAGCCCGCGACGCCCCCCACCCCCACGGCAACACCATGACCACCGCCCCCACGCCCCACAACTTTCCCGTCGAGCGGGAGCCGCTCGCCCTCGACGGAGAGGCGCTCGACCGCGCGTACCTCCCGCGCGCGTCGTGGATGGACGACGACGAGGGCGGCGCGCCGTGCTTCCGCATCACCCCCGAGGGCGTCGCCGTGATCGACGTGACGGGCGTGATCGACTCGCGCGCGTCCTGGCTCTGGACCGGCTACGACGAGGTGCAGACGATGGCCGCGCAGGCCTTCGCGCACGCGGGCGTCGCCGCGGTCGTGCTCTCGCTCGACTCCCCCGGCGGCGTCGCCGCGGGCATGATCGACGCTGGCCGCAGCCTGCGCGCCCTCGCCGACAAGGCCGGCAAGCCGCTCGTCGCGCACGCCGGCCCGATGGCCTGCTCGGCGGCCTACGGCCTCGCCTGCGCCGCCGATGCGATCGTGGTCACCGAGGACGGCACCGTCGGCTCCGTCGGCATCATCGCCGTCACCACCGACCGCACCGCGCAGAACGAGCAGAACGGCCTCGCCCGCACCGTCATCGCCAGCGGGTCGATGAAGGCCGACGGCCACCCCGACCAGCCGCAGACGAGCGCCGCCCTCGCCCGGATGCGCGCTCGCGTGATGCAGCTCGCGGGGATGTTCGCGGGCTGGGTCGCGCAGCGCCGCGGCATGACCCCCGAGTCCGTCGCGGCTCTCCAGGGCGGCGTGGCCTACGGCGCCGACGCCGTCACCAAGGGCCTCGCCGACGCCACCGGCACGCTCGCCGACGCCATCTCCACCGCGGCCTCCATGGCCGCCGCTCGCACCAAGGAAAAGACCATGGACGCCAACGCCACCAAGTCCCTCGAGACCCTCGCTGCCCTGCGCGGCACCGTCGACGCGAAGACCGACGACGAGCTCGTCGCCGCCTTCGCCGCCCTGCGTCAGACCGCGAGCCAGGTGCCCGCGCTCTCCGCGCAGGTCGGCGAGCTCCGGGCGCAGCTCTCGGCGCGCGACGCGGCCGACACCGCCAAGGCCCGCGCGGCCGTGCTCGACAAGCATCGCCAGCGCGGCGCGCTGACCCCCGCGATGGAGGCCGACGCCGCCTTCGCCGCCGACCTCGCGCCGCTGGGCGCGGAGTCGCTCGACCGGGTGCTCGCTCGCCTCCCCGCGGCGCCCCCCGCCGTCGCCCCGCGCGCCGCGGGCGTCGACCCCACGGGCGCCATCGACCCTGCCGCCGTCGAGCTCACCGCCGAGGAGAAGGCGACCGCGAAGAGCGTCGGCCTCTCCGAGGAAGCGATGCTGGCCACCAAGCGCGCCGACGCCGTGCGCGCGCAGTCCCGCCGGGGCTGATCCCCGGGCACCCCCGCACCCACCCACGATCACCCCGGAGACATCATGACCGCACTCGCCACCAACTTCGCCCGCGCCCGCGAGGGCGTGCAGCCCGTCACCGCCCTCGTCGGCGGCTTCCCGCTCGCCGCCGCCGTGCACCTCTACGTCGGGTCGCTCGTCGCGATCAACAGCGCGGGCAACGCCGTCCCCGCCAGCGCCGACTCGACGCTCTTCGTCATCGGCGTCGCCGAGGAGGACGTCGACAACAGCGCCGGCATCGCGGGCGCCAAGACGATCAGCCAGATCCGCCGCGGCTCCTTCCTCTTCGCCAACAGCGCGACCACCGGCGCCATCGTCGACCTCGACATCGGCCGCCCCTGCTACGTCGTCGACGACAACACCGTGTCGCGCATCTCGAGCGACGGCACGCGGCCGGTCGCCGGCATCGTCCGCCGCGTCGACAGCGCCTCGGGCCTCGTCTCCGTCGAGGTGGGCCTCCACTCCCGCAACGCGGTCGAGGGCGTCACCGACTACCTCTACCTCGCCGGCGCCGACCTCTCGACGACGGGCCAGTACCTCTTCGTCAAGCTGAACGGCTCGAGCGCGATCGTCCTCGCTGACACCGCGGGCGAGGCCGCCCTGGGCGTCCTGCAGAACGCGCCCGCCAGCGGCGCCGTCGCCATCGTTCGCCGCCGCGGCCCTTCGCGCGTGGTCGGCGGCGCGACCCTCGCCGACGGCGCGATCCTCGCCACGCAGGTCACCACCGCGCGCGCGAAGGCGGCCGTCGCCGGCACCGTCAGCGGCAGCAACGTCGTCGGTTCCTACGCGATGGGCATGGCCCTCGGCGACGGCACCAACGGCGCCGCGATGATGATGGACGTCGCCCCCGGCGGCGCCATCCCCACCACCCTGGCCTGATCGGCCACCGCACCCCCCACCGGAGACCCTCATGGCCACTCAGTTCAAGTCCAGCGACCTCGCCGCGATGGACCGCACCGTCCGCGCGTCCTTCACCGAGGCCTTCAGCGCCAAGTCCGCCTACACCCCGTGGTCGATGCGCATCGCGTCGATGGAGTCGTCGACCAGCGCGACGAACCTCTACCACTTCGGCATCGACTCCGGGAACTTCCGCGAGTGGGCCGAGGGCGAGCGCCACGTCAACAGCATCGGCGCTGGCTCCATGACCGTCACGAACGTCAAGCGCGAGCTCACCTACGGGGTGAAGCGCGAGGCGATCGACGACGACGCCACGGGCGCCCTGCGCGGCGTGGTCTCGCGCGTCCGCTCGGCCGCGGGCAAGCTGCGTCGTCTGCCCGACCGCCTCATGGCGGCGGCGCTCGACGCCAACGGCACGTCGCTCTCGGGCGTCGCGCTCTTCCACGACGCGCACCCGATCCCGGGCACGTCGCGCACCTTCGACAACAACTACGCCTCGACGGCGCTCACTCGCGACAACGCGGTGGCGATGCGCGCGGCGATGCTGTCGATCCGCGGCTCGGACGGCGACATCCTCAACCAGGACCCGCGCATCCTGCTCGTGCCCCCGGAGCTCGAGGACGTGGCCATCGAGATCGCCTACGGCGGCCTCAAGGTGAAGGCCGGCACGTCGACCACGAACGTCTCGACGGTGCTGGAGAACAGCGCGCGCGGCCTCTTCGAGCCGATCGTGGCGCCCCAGCTCTCGCAGTACAGCCAGACCACCTGGTACCTCGTCGACGCGTCGGACGCGTACGACCGCGCGCTGATCCACCAGGTGCGCGAGGCGGCCGAGCTCGTCGCGCTCTTCTCGCCGGATGACCCCGAGGTCTTCATGCGCGACGAGTACCTCTGGGGCTGGCGCGAGCGCTCGGCCGTCGCGGCCGGCAACCCCGCGCGCATCGCCCGCGGCGTGGCCTGATCGGCTGACCTGACGTGTCCGCCGACATCACCCGCGCCGAGCTCGCCTCGCTGGGGCTGAGGTCGGCGGCGCTCACCTCGATCAGCACCGGCGACCAGGACGCCGCGTGCGAGTCGGCCAGCGCGATCGCGCGCAGCTACCTCCGCGCGCGCTACCCCGGCGCCGGGGCCATCACCGACCCCGGCTACAAGCAGGCCGTCGCGCGGATCGCCGCGCACGAGCTGCTCTCCACGCGCGGCTTCGACCCGAGCGCCAACCGCTCGGACGAGGTCGTGCAGATCAACCGCGACGCCGCGGTGCGATGGCTGCGCGACGTCGCCAACGGCGTCGCCCACCTCGACCTCGCGGAGGCGATCGCGGACACGTTCGCGCCGCAGTTGGGGAGCGACCTCGGCGCGTCCTCCGACCCGTCGCGCGGCTGGTGACCCTCTCCCGCACCGGCCTCGATCCGGCGGTCATCCTGCGCTCGCTCTCGGCGATGGTCGACGGCAGCGCGCAGCACGACGTGGCGGTCGCGCTGGCGCTCGAGGGGCAACGCCTGGTGCGCGGGGGGTTCGTCGAGAGCCGCGCGCCGGATGGTCGGGCCTGGGCGCCGCTGAAGCACCCGCGACCCGGCGGGCCTGTGCTGGTGAAGACCGGCAAGCTCGCCGCCGCCGCGGCCCTCTACACCGTCGACGCCGGCGGCTTCGTCTTCGAGCGCGTCGACGCCCTCACGAAGTACGGGCGCTTCCACCAGCGCGGCGCCCCGCGCGCCCGACTGCCCGACCGCCCCTTCTACCCGGAGCGCCTCCCGCTCGGCTGGGCGCTCTCGATGGGCGCCGCGGCTGACGACGCGCTGCGGGAGCACCTCCCCCGATGAGCACCGCCGACACCACCTTCGCCACGCTCGTCACCGCCATCATGGCCGACCTCGCGGCGGACGTGCCCGGCGTCGCGACCGTCATCGGTCGGCGCGCCGCGAGCGCCCACAACGCCCCGCCGATGGTGGGGTGGTGGTTCGCAACGGAGACCCCCGAGGGCGCGCGCAAGAACGCCTTTCCGGGTGGCCGGCGCGAGCTCTACAGCACCAAGGTCACCCTCGTCGTGCGGTGCTGGGCCACCGCCGCGACACCCTCCTACACCTACGCGGCGACCGACCTCGAGGCGCTGCTGCTGCTCCGCGAGGCCGTCGTCGGCTGCGTCCACCGCGCCATCCCCGGCGCCTACGTCTGGGCCGGCGCGCAGTACGTGACCGAGCTCTCTGCGAGCGACCTCGGCGAGTCCGCCGACCTCGCCATCACCCTGCGCCTGGGCGTGCTCGACCGCGCGCCCACCCGCGCGACCGTCACCTCCGCCCCCCTCGACCCCCCCGCCGGCGCCACGGGCGACGGTGCCCTCTCGCCCGGAGAAACCGCATGACTGTCCTCTCGAACACCCTCACGACTCAGGACGGCGGCCTCGGCGTCGTGCGCCCCGGCGGCAAGCCCATCGCCGTCGTCGGCTGCTGCTCCGGCGGCACCGCCGCGACGCCCGTCACCTGCTACAGCCAGGAGCAGCTCACCGCCGCGGTCGGGTACGGCCCGCTCGCCGAGGACGCGGCCATCCTGCTGTCGCTCGCGGGCGGCCCCGTCATCGTCTGCAAGGCCGCGACGGTGACCGCCGCGATCCTCGGCGGGTTCTGCCAGTCGGGCGCCGGCTCCGGCGCCTCGGGCACCATTTCGGCGGGCGGCGGCAACACCTCGACGGCGGTGCTCGCGCTCACCGGCACGGCGACCGCGCGCGTGGCCGTGAAGATCAAGGTCACGACCGCGGGGAGCAACCTCGCGG
>OFRO01000666.1_pt1 | contig 11376 bp, 12 predicted proteins | sample 1543091 | NCBI WGS metagenome assembly OFRO01 (sample SAMN07774217, study PRJEB24372) | wastewater metagenome | isolation source: Exp Tend NO 10WW | collected 2016-02
ATAAATATAAGAAGAGAAAGTAGTGGGATACGTAGAAGTAGAGTAGTAGTAGAATACATCATGAAAACAACCATATCATTAAATCCTAAACAACAAGACCTATTAGAACTAATTGCTAAATACAGGTTTATTACAATTGCTAACGTCCAAACATTCTATGGCTTAAAAAGTCGTGGAGGAGTTCATGAAAAGTTATCCGTACTGGTAAAATCAGGTCATCTAGCATTCAGATATGACAGAGATTATAAATTCCGCTATCGTGCTGGCTCGTATTACCTGACGCCTAAAGGCTTGCGGGCAATTCAAGATTCCACCTCATTCATAACTGACGCTACAATCCGTGGTGCCTACGCAGACAAGAACGCTTCCGAGCAGTTACTAGATGCAAGCAACATAGTCTTTGAGATGGTACAAAATCTTACGCGGCTTTATCCTGGCATGAAAGCTTTTACCCCAAGACAGCTCAGTGGCTTCGACTATTTCCCAAAGCCCCTTCCGGACCTGTACCTTGCTCATATTAAAGATGATGAGACTAACCGCTACTTCCTCTATCATCTCCGTGACGGAAAGCGCTACGACGTGGCCGTAAATGCACGCGCTAGGCAGCTTATAGCCTATGTAGAGAGTAATCAATATGCCGAATCAGGTAATGATTTCCCGATCGTCTTATTTGTCTGTGACACCCCTGCCATTGAACGACTAGCCGGGCGGCTTACTAGAAGTTTGCTCAACAAGTCATACGAATCAATGTCTGTCTATACAACGAGTAATGGCGCACTACTGCAACAGCAGACTAGTGATGAAGCTATCTGGTCGAGTCTAGAAACTCCCGACGAACTAATCGCTCTGGAGCAAGCAAGGTGACGATTGCATGCAAGCAGCGCGCGCATGTAATGGTCACCCTCTTTCGAACAAAGGCTGTTATTCATTTGTTACCGAGTGCAGCAGGCGTGTACATTTTCTGAAAGAATATGTGCCGGCTGATGTGCTTGGTGGGAAATATGTATTCATTAATCAACCTATGTCGTTTTGTTAGAAGCGACTGTGACATGATTCATTCTTACGCCTGAAGCTTTAGCTGAAGGTGGAAGTATGGAGCGTGTCGTTATGCCTTTAAAGCCGGGGCGGACGAATGATGTAACAGCCTTTAGGCTTGTTACATGGTTCGTTCGTTCCAGGGCTGGACATACTTTTCAGACTGCATCAATGATTCGATGTCTTTTCTAATCTCAGTTATATCTTCGTCATTGAGCGGCTTAAAGTCATCGTAAAAACCAGTTTCACGGTGAGGCAGCCGTACTGCATCGCCGTATTTTTGGATAGTTGCTGTGGTGGCGCGACCATACACCTGCATGTGTAAGGTTGGCCCTTCGGGTTTGAATACACCCCAGTTGCCCATATCTTGGTAATTAACAATACCAATGTCGATACCACGGCGCGCCATAGCGGATTTTAGTGCTTCACCCACGATCATTGAGAGCTTCTGGTATTCAATTGCCAAACTCTGAGAAAGTTGTGTGCGATCTCGCAGAGCTATCTTGGGAAAAATGTAAATATGACCACCCTCGGCACGATCGATAAAGGGCCGTGCGGCTGCTTGTATATAAAAGTTGTCAGTTTCGTAGATAGGAATTTGCGTAGTCATGCTCATTGTTTCATTTTAGCATTCACAGGCTAATCTGTCAGGTAGTTTAACGTCATACCCAGGACGGTTATCTACAACCCCAAATAGCTCACCGGTCGCCCGTATGTCATCTCGTTATACTCATCGATATACTCCAGCTCTTCCATACGCTCCTGATAGTATTCACTCAATCTTTCAGCAAGCCGTACGAGCTTTTCATCCATCTTCCAATCCTCGACGGTACAGCTATTGCCAACGCATCCTAACATCCCTCCGCCTAAGTAATTCTGGTAGGCGCTTAGGAACTCATCTTCGTAGCCAAACGCTGTTAAATCCAGCTCTACACCGCCTCCACGGTAGCTATAGTCTTCTCGTGTGATGTTTTTTGCGATACTCATGTCTAATTCTCCTAAAACTTACGTACTAATAAAAACTGAGCCGTTTAACGTCATGCTCAGGACGGAACTAAAAAACCGACGAGTTAGTATTCGTCGGCTCTCATGATGGTCAGTACCCGGTTACAATCCGGACTGAGCGGATCACACCACCCAGACAGATCCTCCGTGTAGTAGTCAATTTTCCAGAATATCTTTACACCGCCTACCGTGAACGAGCCAAAGTCATGCTCACCGTACGGGTCGTTGTCTTCATTGAAAGCCGTGAAGTCCCGTACTTTGACGAAGATCTCTTTGGCGTCGTCTCCCATCGCGACAACACCCCTCGTCACGGTGCAACCCTCCATATTCTGGCGGTGCTTGTCATTTATCGCAGCTATCTTTGCTGACGTCTCATTTACTACTGTTGCTTTGGTGTCCATAACAGACCCTCCTTGTATATTCTTGAGAGGGCTTTCTGCCTCTCTGTCTGGTGGGCACGGGCTGGCATCGGCCTGGGTCAATATGGAGCGCCCCTTGACGTTTACCAATGGGACGAACGATATTGACGCGGGACGTGCGCCCGTATACTGAGGAAGACAGAGAAGAAAGAACTTAAAATTAAGCTATCCATTCCATGCGCTTTTGTGTCGATAAACAACTTGGCTTTAACATAACTTGACAAATACACAACTTTCAGCTATAGTAAAGGTATAGTTAGTTAATCGTGAAGGTGTTCTGACCAGTGGATTTATTCAGAGGTTCTATTGAGCTAGCCCGGATAGTTTTTCTTGTAGGCGCAGTGTTGGCGCTTCTATATAAAAAACGGTACGGTACGACTCCCGGTGGCATTATTGTACCGGGCGTATTAGCTGGTACGCTTTTTAGAAGCTTTGAAGCATTTTTACTCACCATGGCGTCTTCGTTTCTATGTTGGCTTATATATAAACACCTCATAGCAAAACTTGCCTTAAGCAATCGATGGACATCCCTCGTCTGTATTTCAATCTCAGTTGCCGTTGGCCTTATACTTCTAAAGATATCGGATTCTCAAGTAGTATTCGATCAAGAGGTGCTCCTGACTAGTCTAGTAACACCTGGGCTAATCACCATCAGCGCAAAAAAATATGGATTAGGCAAGACATTCTCTGCCACCCTACTTGTTACAGCGGCAACGGCCGCTATAGGCCTTGCTCTTTCTTATGTAATCCCATACCACCAGCTTACGTCCATGAGCGTGCAGCTTGCGACTTATATGCCTCTAACTCTTACAAGCCCCCTCATAGTATTACCAATTAGCCTAATTATGAGCATTCTGGCGTATTATCGCTTTGGAATACGAAGTGGCGGCTATCTAATCGCGCCATTCCTTGCCGTTGTCTTGTTCAGCTCACCAATACAGGCTCTATTGATGTTCACTGGCGTTGCGTGTAGTTATTTGGCAATCAAACTAATTCAAAAATATACACTAGTAATCGGGCTGGAACGATTTGTATTAAGTCTGTTCTGCGGATATTTTATTGTCACGCTTATAGATTATGTCGCCATATATATCGGCATCCCCGGATACCGCCCATCGCCTTTGATTATCATCATTGCCATTGCAGTGCTCACCAATGACCTCAGCCTTCAGCCACTCGTGCCATCCCTGAGAAAAGGCGTGATTCCAAATCTACTCGTTTCATTCATAACAAAGCTGGCGGTCTAACGATATGACTTCATTAATCATCTTCATACTCTTCTCAAGCTACATCATTTATAGCATTCGGAGTCATCGAAACCATAAGGCTCGTATGTTCGAGGAATTCGAACATCGAATCCATATAAATGGTATTCGTGGCAAATCCTCAGTTACCCGCCTGATAGCGGCAGCACTTCGAGAAGGCAAAGTGAAGACTCTTGGTAAAACGACCGGTACCGCGGCTAGAATACTAGTTAATCACCGTAAAGACATAGTGGTTCCTCGTAAAGAAGCGGATATCGTAGAACAAAAGCGGATACTTGATTCTTATCGGAACGCAGGCTACAAGGCAGTGGTCTTCGAATGCATGGCCATCAACCCAATTTACCAGAACTATCTAGAGAAAAAAATCATGCATTCAACTATCGGTGTCATCACCAATATCCGCGAAGATCATATGGACATGCTCGGTGAAACGCTTCCCGAGATAGCTCGTAGCCTTTGCGCAACAATCCCCACGAACGGGCATCTAGTAACGGCGGAAACCAACAAGGAATTACTCACCATACTAGAACAAGAATGCAAAGCGCGTAATACTGTCTTGCACTCTGTTGGAGATATGAAGATTGGTGAAAAGCATATGTCTAAGTTCAAACATTTTGAATACAAGGCAAATGTCGCAATCGCATTAAAGGTGGCTCAACTTGTTGGCGTTAAGCGCTCTACTGCGCTAGCGGGTATGCATAAGGCGCTGCCCGACCCAGGTGCGTTTATTCTCAAGCAGGTGAAGCGTCGCAAAAAGACGCTACACTGGGCAAACTTATTTGCCATCAACGACAGGGAAAGTTTTGTATTAACATCCCAGACACTCTGCAGTAAAGTTGGTAGCAATACCAAAAAAGCGGTTATACTTAACAATCGCCACGATCGACCAGAGCGCGTTGGCCAATTTGTTGACATAGCCGTAAATTCTGTAAAAGCAGATTACATATTCACTTTTGGTGATTACGAACAAAAAGTACTAAAAGAAGTTCAGCGCTATGGCAAAAAACGATTCACTAAAAAAATAAAGGTCGTTAATCTTGGCAATACGAGCCCCTACCGCGACGCTGATGGCAGTCAGTTGCTCAATCAAATATCTGAACATGTTACAGAAGATGAGTGCCTACTATTAGGTGCAGTAAATATTCACACAAAGCAGTCGCAAGCATTGTTGCGCCTATTGGAGCGAAAATATGCCCATTAAGATTAATCTTAGAAAAATAGCATACGTCGGCTTGTTGGGCGTCGTAGCTTCGTTCTTCGCTTACATTGGCTATATGGATATGGTCTATGATCCTGCAGCAATGGCCGCTAGCCGACTTCAAACGATAATAGCCACCGAGGCCAAGCCAACTGATAGCACCAAGCCCAAAATAGATTATGGCTTAAAGCGCGCTGAAGTTGCTCTTGCTGAATATCGCAAGGACATCGTAGAGTCGCCAAAAGGCTGTAATTGCGGGCCAGAAATTGATAAATACACTGAAGGCTACAATGCACAATGGTGCACCATGTTTGCAAGTTGGGTGGCAAATGAAGCCGGGTCACCACTATACAATGAAAAAACGAAATCATGGCGATTGATTAACTCTCGAGATTTTGCAGCAAATCTTGAGAAAAATGGCACATGGTATACCCGCGAAGAAGTACTCGAAAAAGGCCTGCAGCCGAAAATCGGAGACTTTGTTGTTTTTTGGCGTGGGGATTTCGAAGATAATCTTGGTCATGTCGATGTTGTCGTTGACCTTGGTGACAAGCCAGGATTTGCTGGTTTAGTAGGAGGTAATCTGGATGGGCGTGTCAAATACCGAGATTTCCCGTATTTACAGTACTACGGATTCCTTGGATTTGGACGACCAGAAAAGGAATCGAATTAAGATGAAGATACGCTTAGCTTTGTTCAAGAAGAAATCCGTCAAAAGTGTACATCGGAAATCTAACAAGAATAGAAAAATTCAACAGCCACAAAAGCGGATTACAGGCTATATAAAGAACCTTTCAGCTACTCAGCGCAAGAATATCGTGTGTCTGGTTGTACTTAGTTTAATTGGCGCTGGTCTCATGTTCAGCGTTTGGTACAAAAACCGACCCGCTCCTGAGATACCGTATTCAACGACACTCTCAAAAAATATCGCTCTTGAAAGCAGAATACTGCTAGCAGGGGATGTATATTGGGGACGACGCATGAATGACTGGTCTCAACAGAGTAGCATGAAGGAAAAATACCCATTTTCCCGCCTCAATGAGTTTGACCGCGAAAGCTATGACGCTTGGATTGCAAACCTCGAGTGTCCAGCCGTCCCAGGCATTAAACAACCCATCGGATTCGTACCACAGCTATGGGAGTTTAACTGCGACACTGACTACCTACCGGAGGCAGCTAAATGGTTTGACGTACTATCGCTTGCCAATAACCATACACAGAATCAGAAACGTGAACCAGGCTTAGAAGCCACGCGTAAGGCGCTTGAGGCAAGCAATATTCAACATTTTGGTAATTTCAACGCTCACGTCAAGAACGATGTCTGCGAAGTCATATCCCTTCCAACTCGGGTCATGCTAGATAATCGACAGCAAGATGCTGCCATCCCAATCGCACTCTGTGGTTTTGACGGCGTGTATTACACCGTAACGGATACGTCCATCGCCATCATGCAAGAATACGCCAAGATAATGCCCGTCATCGCGTTCCCGCACATGGGACAAGAATATCAAGCTATCTCAGACACGGTGCGTCGTGATCTATACCGTAAGATGATTGACAACGGCGCCGACGCTGTAATAGGTAACCATCCCCACTGGATCCAGCCGACAGAAGCGTACAAGGGGAAGCTCATCACCTATTCGCTCGGTAATTTCATATTTGATCAACAATTCAGTGAAGAAGTCATGCGCTCGGCTGCAATTGACGTCACTATGAGCGTTGCTCGCGATAAAGTTACCGACGACCAACTCCGTGCCTGGACTAAGCTTAGTGATGGCTGTAAGGCCTTCCACGATACCTGTCTCGCGCAAGCTAAAACCATGGGGTTAGCGCGTCTTCCGATTCGCCTATCTTACAACGTAGTAGGGGTTGATCTCAGCCAACAAATAACGAAGCCTGCCAATCTCGCCAGCTACAATGCTATACTCGAACGATTAGACTGGGAAAAGACCAAAAAGCAACTAAATAACTAGCCCATGCTGTAGGCTAAGTAGACAATACTAACGTATCTTTGAGGTAGCCTACATCAGTGATCTGATTAATGATTTGCTTAGCAAGATTTTTACTGTGCGTTTCAATATCAAAGACTGGCTGTTCGATATCACTCGCTAGACTTGTGGCTATAGGTGGATGCCCGACTATTGTCCAATCTATATCCGTCTCCTTCAACAAATCAACAATATTTTGAGAATGATCACTGGGCTTAACGATCGCCGAAAGCAAAGAGCGCAACAGGCCGCCATTTTGTGGAGCCTTCTGACGTGTTTCAGTTTTAACATAAGAAAATATCACTAATCGTCGAACAAAATTAGCCTCCATACAAGAGATGAGGCTTCTTATTATTTCTTCAGCTTTGTCATCAAAATCATCCTGTGTGCCCTGCAGTAAACAGACAGCCGCATCGGCATTTTTCATAACCTTATCCATGCTTTTGGTGTTATCAATCTCACTAACAAAACTAGTAAGACCCTTACGACCACGGCGGTGTTCACTTTCCGGCGACTCAAGTACATTAACAGTATAGCCAGCATCCAGCGCTCGCTTTACAAGGTAGTGCTTAGTACGGTTTGTTTCCCCAAAAACTGCTAATCTCATGTGTTACCCTCTGAAAATAATTATACACTACCTCAAGCGATGCAATCTTCGAAGCAGCTAGTACCTATCACCTATGAGCAAAACTCAAGGAGCGTTTAACTTTTTAGAGCCGTCGTGCAGCCACGAAACTCTTTGCGTAGAGACCAGTGCCGTTTAATACGGATTTGCCGCCAATATCACTCATAGTAGGGCCGTTTGCGGTCTTCCTACTAGAAATAAATCGGTAGTTGCCCGCAGAGTCTTTCCCTAAATATAGTCCTACATGATCAATCGCCGTTCCGTCATCAGTACTCGCATCACTGAACACCAGATCACCTGGCTGTAATTTTGCCATATTTGCCCTCGCATCCGAACCCTGAGCAATCGTTGCGACCCCAGGACCTGACGCATACATCTGAACAGCGCGTCGTGGTAGCGCCACACCCATGCCGTCCGCCTGATTAGTCAGTTTCATGCCCAGCCTATAACCCCATATCATTCTCATATACCCAGAGCAGTCCAATGCTCCAAGTTGGTCTATTTCATAGCTATCAGAAACACCGTTATAGTCATAATCTACGCCAAGATAATCATTGAAGTCAGAACCCTCCTGTCTTATCCCATCAGGGCCGATAGGTCCATAATCGGCATCGCTCGCATACGTACGATTCGAGGCATCCGTCAAGGTAGGTGCTCCACTAATGTACTGCATTGCAATCCCTAGCGCGTCAAGGCTAGTATCACTTACTTTGCTTTGCAGCCAAGCCTCGTCGATAACACCCTTGAACGGTGCTTCTAACAATCGCACCCAGACATTGTGGGTCACTGTATATACAGCACCGGGCTCGCTAAAGGTGCGCTGTGAGCCACGCATACTAACCGTGCGCGCTCCATCTGTAAAAGTAGCAAGCCAACCGGTTCCGTCCGTAACAACAGTCGTGTTCCCACTCCTGGTCATGACAAGACCCGACTCAACTTGCTTGTTTTGAACAGTTGGCTGAGCCTGTCCGTCAACAGCCTGCTGACTAACCGCCGTAGTGCTAGAAACCTTAGCACCTTCTTGATTAGATTGCGTTGCTTCAGCTGAGTCACCTACTGGTTGATCGTTAATATTATCAGTCAGAACAGATTCAGCTGAGGGCACAGTAGCCCCGCTCAGAGCAAACACCGTGGATGCGCCAAAAATAAATATTGTTGTCACGAAAATTGTGACCGCTGTAATTTTTCTTTTATTCATCCCCATAATGCTTACTATAACAAACTCTAGCATTATGAACAACTTATGGTTTAGCTAAGAACGTCGTCGACATGGGTGATATATTCGTCTGGATGTGACTTCCCAATATTTCGTTTTAGCGTTTAGATTACGCTTTTAAAAACCCAAAGTAGGGGCTTGTTGAGTCAATCAAGGAAAAGAATCAATGAGCAACTGGGTCATCGCATCAAACCCCGCAACCTATAATTCTGAGGGTTCGCTTCAAGCCAACGACCAAATGGATTGGGTAACGAGCAATAAGTTTGCAATCGGGGATGTTGTGTACGTGTACGAAGTTATCCCTCCTCGTGGGCGAGGTGGAATAGTTTATAAACTGGAAGTGGTAGCTGACGATATTACGATGGCCACTAAGATAGATGACCGACAATTCTGCGCGGGAGGTGTTTACCCCAAAGACCTTGAAAGCTTTCCGCGAATTTTTCGCCTAAAGCTGGTAGGTGAGGCCGAGGATGGGGTTATCTCTCTTTCGAAGCTAAAGAAGCGTGGATTCACGGCACCGCAGGGGCTGGCGAATTCACTTGATGCTCACCCCGCCTTGATTGAATATATCGAGGATTTCATCGTATGAAGTCCAAAAAGAAGAAACAGCCACTGACTCAACAGGAGACTGACGAGATTATTACCGTCATTCTGCCTATTATTAATTCATGAATGTATATCTCGATATCGATGGCGTGCTACTCGCCAATGAAGAAAATCTAGCAATCGGTGCTGTTGAATTTATAATATACGCCGTCGAGCACTTCGATGTGTATTGGCTGACAACTCACTGTATGGACGGCACCACCGATCATGCCATAGAATATCTCGATCGTGCGGCCAATGAGGACTTACGTCCATGGCTCGAAAAGCTCAAGCCCGTTACTTGGAGCATCAAAAAGACTGAAGCCATCGACTTTACGAAACCTTTCCTGTGGTTTGACGACGACTGCTTCACGGGGGAGAAAATCGATCTTCAGGAGCATGGCGTGCTCAACTCGTGGATCGAGATTGACCTTCGCACTACACCAGACCAGATGGTAAAAGAATTGGTGACGCTAGAGGCTTTTGCCGAACAGTAGAACTATTGCTACACTTAGCGTAGAAGATTCGTGTTTTAGCGCTTGCGAGAGAACAGGAGTCTTCTTTTTATCCACTTTGATTTTCTGAAAGAAAGTCGAAGTCCAGCCGAGTTTACTCGGCTGTTTTGTTCATCTTGCCGTCACGGATGGCTTCGAGTAATTCGCGGTGTTGGAGGCTATTCCGTTTGCGGTTGCGGCCACTGCGGGTTAGTAAGCGGAATGGAATGACGAAGATGCCGAACAGCCCAAAGATTATGAAATACCAGATAGCTACAAACGACCACGCCATGAATATCGAGCAGAGTGCAATTGGCACAAGTAGTAACCATTTCAAGAGATCATTGTCGGATTCGGTAAGCTTCCAAATTCGTGCAGCCGAACCCGAGAATGAAGTCGGCGCGGACACTATTACTTTTTCGGAGGATAGTTTTGTTGCCATATTATGCATTCACCACTTTCATTAATTCTGCGAACGATCCAACAGCACTGTATTTGACCTTATCACTACTTATCACCGAGAAGTGTCGTCGTGCGCATTCTATCTTTGCCTTTTCGACTTCTCGAAGTTGCAGTTCGCTAGTATCGCCTTTTGTTTCGGCGACAAAGTAGATGTGCTTCACAGATCCTTCACGGAAAGCTATCGCCCAGTCTGGATTGTATTTACCCATTGGTGTGTTGATGTAGAAACCACTCGGCAGCTTTACGTACAACTCAACTGTATCTGCCACGTCAAGTTCCTCACCGAGCGTTTTCTCGGTGCTAGAGTCATAGCGCAATTTGTCGTAGAGATGCTTTTTGGCATCTGATACGTTTTTACCGTATTCGCCACCAATGGTAGCGTCTACGAAGATCTCTTCGGCGTTCCACGTTTCGTCGAGCTTATCGTAGGTTATGTGCTCGATGATCGTGCTGGCTTTTTGCTCGTCGATAAGCTTGATAGCTTCACGGATGAACTCCTCTGGATTTGCAGCGAACAATTTGAACACTACTGGTTCAATGCGCTGCAAGATTGTTGCAATCGTTTTGCGCGTAAGCCTTGTTAAAGTCGCAATCTCCCCGATGAGATCGAAAGTGACATTTTTTGCAGCAACCTCTTCAAGCACAACCTGCTTGCCGACCAATCGCTTCATCTCTGGTGTATTTTGCTTAGTCGTCGAAAGGTATCCATCTGTAATAACTACGAGCGTTTGCGACACGCGCAATTGACGATTCAGGCTATTTACGCACGATTCAATCAACTTTTCTTCGTTAAATGAAACGGTGTAGTAGGTCTTGGCGTTAATCTTTTCCCACAACGATTTGAACTCTTTACTTGCAAACTTTTCGTGATCCAAGTTGAGCGTCGTCTTGTTTCGTGCATCGGAAACAATCGGGTTCTTCTTGGGGTCGTAGACAGATTCGACTAGTTGTAATACTTGCTCAACATATGCAGGAAGGCTATTGTCCACATTGCCCAACATTTCGGACATTTTTTCCGTCCGTAGCTCAGGAGCCATATCGTGGTATGCGTCTGTAAGTTGGCCATCTTTGACAAGCCCCGACA
>OFRO01000667.1_pt1 | contig 11375 bp, 9 predicted proteins | sample 1543091 | NCBI WGS metagenome assembly OFRO01 (sample SAMN07774217, study PRJEB24372) | wastewater metagenome | isolation source: Exp Tend NO 10WW | collected 2016-02
GGTCATGGAAGACGAAGCGTTAGTCACGATACATAACAACAAGTAACCGCCTACGGGCGGTTTTTCTTTTGAGGCTCAGATGGAAGAAAAAGTCACACTTGCGTTAGAGGTAGAAACCTCCGGCGTAAAGCAGGGCGCGTCTGAGCTTGATAAACTGGCACAGGCAGGCGCACGGGCTGAGAAATCAACCACTGCCATGTCAGATTCCGCTGCGAAGGCGAACGCCCAGATCGCAGCGATGGCGCAGAAAGCAGGTAGTGCTTCTGGCGCATTCAAGCCGTTAGACCCGGCTTCAGTTTCCCTATCCAAGATTGCCACAGAAGCGCAGAAAGCCAACGCGCAACTATCCGGAATTGGCAGTCAAACCAGCAAGTTTGAACAGATAGCCAAGTCTGCTGATTCCGCATCGGTCGGGATCAACAAGGCCGCGCAAAGCATCGATAAATTCCAGAAAGAAGCATCCAGCATTCAAGGCATCGCTGGTTCGCTGTCGTCTGGATTTTCCACGCTGGCTAAATTAGCGGGCGGCCTGTTTGCTGGCGTTTCGATTGCTGCCTTCGCCGGAAAACTGGTATCCGTTCAGCGCGAATTCGACGTTCTTAATTCTTCGCTGATTACGATCACCGGAAGCTCTGCGAATGCCGAAAAGGAACTCGCATGGATCAAGGAATTTGCCGCTGAAACTCCGTTCTCGCTGGCCGAAGTGACGCAGGCATTCATAAAGATGAAATCCCTTGGATTGGATGCGTCCAAGGAATCCTTGACCAGTTATGGAAACACCGCTTCCGCAATGGGCAAGTCTCTCAATCAGATGATTGAAGCGGTTGCCGATGCATCTACAGGTGAATTCGAGAGACTGAAAGAGTTTGGAATCAAGGCGAAGCAAAACGGAGATCAAGTTTCGCTGACCTTTCAGGGCGTCACGACGACCATTCAGAACAACGCCGAAGCAATCAGCCAATACCTGACGAACATTGGCAACAAGAACTTTTTCGGCGCGATGGAAGAACGCGCCAAAACTCTTGATGGCGCCATATCGAACCTTGGCGATACATGGGACGAACTGTTCCGCACAATCAACCAGAACAATACTGGTGGATTGATCTATGACAGCGTGAAGTTAGCAACCGCTGGAATCAGCGACCTGATTAGCATCATTCGCGAGATGAGTGCAGCAACAAAGGATGGCGCTAAGGATACAAACGCATTTGCGGCAGCGCAGGGCGGATTACAGACAGTGTTCGAGACTGTGGCAATTCTCGGCATGAATGTCAGTTTTGTAATCAAGCAAATCGGGAAAGACTTGGTTGGCCTGGCAACCTATGCAAAGGAAATCGCAAAGGGAAATTTTGCGTTAGCTGGTGACATCAGCAAAACATTCAGAGAAGACGCAGCAAAGTCTCGCGCCGATCTTGATGCAGCAGAAAACAGGATATTCAACAGGAACAAGTGGTCAGGTAAAAACAGTTTATCTGCGCTGTCTGACGGACTTCCTGAAGATAAGCCGAAATCGAACGTGGTTTCGATTGGCAGTGGAGGAAAGCGTGGCGGCGGTCGCTCTATCGCTGCACAGGCATCCGAAGAAGCCAAAGCCTACGAACAGGCCATGAAGTCGTTTGCCGACATTGCCCGCGATGCCGACAAATCCACGCTAGACCTCTCTGGTAGTCAGCAGAAGCTATACGACCTGATGACATCCGCGAATTGGGCAAAGATGCCCGATGCGTGGAAGCAAACGGCACTCGCTCAGTTTGAAGCTGCCCGCGCTGCCGAACTGAATGCAAAGTTCCTGAAGGATGTAGAAGCGCAGCAGCAGAAGAATCTGAACTCTCGCCAGTCGATGCTGGATCAAATCCAGAAGGCGCAGGATGAAACCGAAAAATATGGCCTGACCGCCGCGCAAATCTCCGTAGTTGAACAAGCCCGACTTGCTGATGCCGTTGCCACGCTGGAACAGGCCAGCGCCGCTGCGGTCCTTGCAGGTGCATCTGACGAAGAACAGAACAACATGCAGGCACAGATTGCTTTCCTGCGCGAAGAGTTGCAATTACGCGGAAAACTCAGCGACGCACTTAGCGCGAAAGAAGGCAAGCAGTACGACATTCAGGATGCTGCAAAGTCCATTGAGAAGGAAGCGGGCGACCTTGGAGAATTCACCAAGCAGGCTGCGAAGAATATGCAGGATGCGATGGCTGAATTCTTCTTCAATCCGACGAAAGATGGGATGGAAAGCATCTCTGAATCGTTCGGCAAAACCATCCAGAAGATGATCGCAAACGCCGCCGCCGCGCAACTTGGAAAAGTTCTTTTCGGAAATCTCGATAAGACTGGCGATCTTGGCGGATTGGTCGGAACCGGCCTATCTGCTCTAACTACCGCGTTCGGCTTCCACGAAGGCGGCATCGTCGGTTCAGGCGATCACTCATTCACCCGCACCGTTCCCGCTTCCCTGTTCAACAACGCACCTCGATACCACTCCGGTGGAATCGTTGGTGACGAAGTGCCGGCCATCCTCAAGAAAGGCGAGCGCGTATTGACCAAGGAACAGCAGCAAGGCATGGGCAACGTCGTTATCAATATCAATTCGTCCAATGGCGATCCTGCCGAGATTCGCCGGGCAGCAGCAGCCGGTGCGAGAACAGCGCTAGGCGCAATGAACGGGGCGCGTCGTTATGGCTGATTTTCTCGAAGAACGTATCTCTGCCGACATCCTAACTGGCGCTGGCTATCAAGATGATTACTCAGTCAATGTCGTGACTGATTCCGGCGGAAATGAATACCGATCTCTGTATCACCCATTCCCAGTTCGTAAGTTCAATATTTCCTATTTGCTGGAAAAGCACGGCATGTGGGCGCAGTTGCTCAATCTATACCACCGGGCGCATGGGAAGTATGGCGGGTTCCGTATTCGGGCGATTGACGACTACAAAACTTGTGCCGTCAATGCTTCGATCAACTCAACCGATCAGCCAGCCTTGAGGGTTTCCGCTGGCGTCTATCAACTGGTCAAAGCCTACGGCACGGACAAGACCGCAGGCGCTTCCGGGTATGCGTATCGCAAGATCAAGAAGCCAGTCACGGGAACGGTTGTTGTGGCAAAGAACGGCGTTTCTATCGGCTCCGGATGGTCGGTTGATTACACGACCGGACTATTGACGATTGGCCCGGCTCCCCTCGTTGGAGATTCGATCACATGGGGCGGTGAATTCGACATTCCGGTTCGCTTCAATACCACGCTGCCGGTCGGTCAGGATTTCACGCATTACCGCTCGCTTGACGGTATCGAACTCATTGAATTGCTAAATCCATGAAATCGACCGTTTCTCCATATCAAACGTCTGCGACATGCGTCCGTATTGAGTGCCTTAACGGTGTAACTGTCAGGCTGACCGCCTACCCTTACGACCTGACCATGAGCAACGGCGCCGTCTACAAGACCGACTACGGCTATGAGCCGACGGCCTGGTCTTCCTCCTCCTCTTTCTCGCCATCCGCGCTCGATCTGGAGGGCATCGTCACCACCGCCGGCATCAATCGAGACACGCTCGCCAGCGGGGTTTTCGACAACGCCCGCGTCTATATCTTCAAGTGCAGTTTCCTGGCGCCCATTGAAGATTACGAACCGATCGGGGCCGGCTTCTTAGGCAAATCAACGCGCATCGATCACCGTTACAAGATCGAAGGGCTGGGGCTGGTGGATGCGCTTAGCCAGACGGTCGGAAGCCTTTATACCGCATCCTGCCAGCGCACCTACGGCAGCGCCGCCTGTGGCATCAGCCTGGCTGGTGTGACGGCAACTGGAACGCTGAGCGCAGTTACCAGCAACCGAGTGATTCGTGACGCCTCGCGGGGCGAAGCTGCCGACTGGTTCGGCGCCGGACAAATCCATTTTACCAGCGGGCCGAATGTCGGATTGAAGCCGCTGGAAATCAAAAGCTACGCAGCCGACGGCACGATTACCACCTTCGACCCGTTCTATTACGCACCGTCAATCGGAGATTCCTACGTGATGGTCAAAGGTTGCCGCCGCCGTGAATCCGATTGCGTCGCTCAGGGGAACATCATCAATTTCTTCGGCTTTACCCGCATCCCGACGGGCAGCACTTACGCGACGATAGGCGGTGAATGATGCGTGACCAGATCATCGCTGCTGCCCGGTCGCATATCGACAAGCCATTCCGCCATCAGGGCCGCGCCGCGCAGGGAGTACTCGATTGTGCAGGGCTGGTCGTTGCCGTGGCCGATGCCATCGGCGCCGATTACCTCGACCAGCAAGGATACAGCACGCACCCATCCAATGGACTGCTCGAATCGGCGCTCGATGCACAGCCGTGCCTCGTCCGCGTGCCGCTGTCCGACATGCAGCCGGCTGACGTGCTGCTGATGAAATTCGCCAGCGATCCGCAGCACCTCGCCATTTACATCGGCTTCAACCCGGTCTATCAGGACGATGGAATCGTCCATGCCTACGCTCAGGCGCGCAAGGTCTGCGAGCACCGCCTGACCGATGAATGGCACGCGCGCATCGTGCGCGCCTATCGCTTCCAGGGGGCTGCATGAGTACCGTAGGGCAGGGCGCAGGCTACCTCGTCGGGGCCATTGCCGGGTCGTTCATTCCGGGTGTCGGAACGATCATGGGCGCCCAGATCGGCGGCATGATCGGCGGCTATCTCGACCCGCCGAAGCAGAAGGGGAACAAGCCGCAGACCGACTTGTCCGTGCAGACGGCGACCTATGGCGCACCTATCGGCACCGGCTATGGCAATTATGCCAAATACGGCAATCTGTTCTGGGTCGAAGGCAACAAACTGCGGCTGGAAACCGGCTCGTCAGGCGGTGGCAAGGGCGGCCAGAAGAAAGCCACGCCGGATGAAATCTACGGCACCTTCGCCATTGGCTTCGGCGAAGGCGAGATCGCGGCCTTCGGTCGCATCTGGTGCAATGGCAAGCTGGTCTATGACCCGACCTCTGGCACGCTTGGCGCCAAGATGGCGAATGGCGACGTTGCCGGAAACCTAACTTTCTACACCGGCAGCGCCACGCAGCTGCCCGATCCGCGCATGCAGGCCGACATTGGCGCCACGCACACCCCCGCTTATCGCGGTCTGCACTACATCGTCTTCAACGACTGGCCGATGGCCGACTACGGCAACACGCTGATGGGGGTGCAGGTCAAGGCCGAAATCATCAATTCGGCCACGGTCGTGCAATACGTTCGTCATTTTTACGTCGATAACGTTATTCCAGACACGACCACTTATCCGGGCGCAGCGGCGACTGAATACGGATATTTCAACCCGCGATTTTCGGGCGGCGTTTTCATGTGCGACAAATCCAGCGCGGTAAATGGCTATGCCTTTACCTATGGCATATCGTCCGAAGGGGTGGTGCTCTGGCGACAGGCTGGCGGCGATGTGACTGGAGAATTTGGTTACATCGGCCAGATAGATGCCGGCTCGGTGATTTATGTGGGGGGGTATACGGGCGTCTTTGAAATTGCCGGGGCGACGTTCAAAACGAAAACAGCGGACGCAAATAACACTTGCCACGGCATGGCGGTTGGGGCGGACGGTCGGCTTTATTCACTTGAGCGCGTCAGCGGCGCCTGGCTGTTCAATATTTATGATGGATCGACACTAGACCTGATTTCTTCCGGAACAAACAACCCAATCCGTCTTGGTGATATTCACATTTCCTTGCCGTGCATTCCTGGAACGAATGTTTCATTTTGTGTTGAATCAGACGGCACGCACGTTTGGACAGCGCAAGAAGGCGGAGGTAATTCAAATTTCTACGCATGCGAAATATCGACCTCTGGAAATCTGGATATTGTTCATTCCTACAATACAAGCTATGGCACGCCTGGCGACGAAAGTTATTTAGGGGCTTCTGCCCGGTTTGCCGCAATCGTTGCCGATAATGGAATCTGTTACGGAATTAACAATCACGGCGGATTTTTTGTCTATGACCGCATCAAGTCGCTGACAAAAACCAGCGTCACACTCGCCAGCATTATTCAGAAGCGTTGTTTGCTGTCCGGCCTGCTGTCATCTGGAGATATTGATACCAGCGCCATAACGCAGATGGTGCGCGGCTACAAGGTCGATAACGTCGGCTCGATCCGCAACTCGCTGGAGCCGCTGCAAGGCGCCTGGCCGCTCGACATCATTCCTTCTGGCTACCAGATCAAGTTCAAGCCGCGCGGCGCATCGCTTTTGGCAACAATAGACATTGCCGACCTTGGTGCTGTGTCCGGTAACGAAAAGATTGGCGACATCCTGACGCAATCGCGTGAGATGGATACCCAGTTGCCGGTCAAGGTTCAGATTACCTACATCGATGTCAATCGTGAATACGACAAAGGCACCGGCCCGGGGGCCTGGCGCACCAACACCGATGCGGTGAATGTGCAGGCCATCGATATGCCGATTGTTCTCAATGCGGACGAAGCCGCTGGCATTGAGGAAACGCTGCTTTACATGTACTGGATGGAGCGTGCTGAATTCAGCTTCACATTGCCACCAGTCTGGCTGGCGCTTGAAGTGGCCGATGTCATTACAGTAAATGAGCCGGGCGCCAGTTACGAGCTGCGCCTGACCGACATCAGCTATTTGCCCGATGGCCGCATGGAATGCTCGGCCAAGCTAAATAATCCGGCGATCTACACCTGGACAGCCAATGGGCAGGAAGGGCAGAGCACCGGGCAGGTGCTGACCTACCCGGGGGGAACCTTAATCAGCCTCCTTGACCTTCCTTGTGTCGATTCGACAACCATGAATACACCCGGATTTGTCGCGGCCATTGACGGTTATATGACGACGTGGCCGGGAGGAACGGTTTTCAGAAGCTCGGATAACGGAACGACATGGGCGGCGCTGAGTAGTCAAACTGCGCCGGGCAGCATGCTTGGCAGTATCGTTTCCCCGCCTTCGTCTGGCAGAACTGACAGTATAGATTCGGCTAATCAGCTGACCGTTCGATTCTTTTCGACAGCCAATCTTTCAATTTTGACCTGGCCCGAGTTTTACGCGGGCGGGAATCATTTTGCCATCGGCGCAAATGGTCGATGGGAAATCATTGGTGCAAAAACAGCGGTTGAAAACGCAGATGGCACATGGACGCTATCCGATCTTATGCGGGGCCGGTTTGGCACAGAGCATAATCGTGCTTCTCATTTATCTGGCGACACCATCGTTTTGCTTGACCGATCGCGGATAGAGTTTATTGGAATGTCGACGGCTGACTTCAACGTTTCAAGGCTTTACGCTGGCGTGACCTTGCGTCAAGAACTGAACCCGGCTTTGGCTGAGTCATTCGCCTATTCCGGAGAAAACCTAGAATGCCGAGCACCTAGTCAAATCAAGGGGTCTAAGAATGCTGGCGGCGATTGGGGCATCGAGTGGATGCGAGGCACTCGCCTACCTGTTGGAACATTCTCTGGAATGCCAACGCCGCTTGGTGAATCCTCGGAAGCCTACGAAGTAGAAATATGGGATGCCGGATGGGCAACGCTAAAGCGCACGATCACCGGGATGACATCGGCTTTTGCTCAATATACAAATGCACAACAGGTAACTGACTTCGGTTCTGTCCAGAAGCTGCTATACGTCAAGGTCTATCAGCTTTCTGCATCAGTTGGAAGAGGATACGCAGGGCAGGCAGTGTGCGGAAACCTGGAGTTGTTAAAAGTCAAATCATTGATTCATTTCGATGACTCGCCGGTTGACATAAGTCGCGTTCTTGGTCTGCACTGCGACGGAGCGAACGGCAGCACTACGTTCACCGACGTGACCGGAAAAACCGTTTCCGTCTACAACGGCGCACAGATAAGCACGTCGCAGTATCCGAGCTTAACCGGAAAGACATCCTCTGCCTATTTCGACGGAGTGAATGACTACGCAGTTGTTTCGTCTTACTCTGATTTCAATTTTGGTTCGTCAAACTTTACGATACGATTCTGGTATCTGCCAGTAAGCCAGAGCGCATATTCCGCAATCATGAGTGGCGACGAGCCAGATTACCCGCTAACCATTTATCACGGGTCATCAATCAACAGCGGCAATCCTCTAGTTGCCGTTGGCCCGTCAGGGTCGGCATGGTTTTCCAATGCTTCTGCAATCACTCTCGGCCCAGTGTCAAATGGAACTTTCTATCACATAGAGATTGTTCGTAGTGGTGATACGTTTTACGCATTCAAAGACGGGATGTTGATTGCAACCGGATCGACGGATTCGGCGGCGCAAAACGTCGGGAACATCGGGTCTTTCACGTTTGGGCGCAATTCTGCTTATTATCTATCCTGCTATTTATCAGAAATTGAAGTTTATAGAGGAATTGCACTGCATACGGCTAACTTTGCTCCGCCTTCTAGTCCATTTACAGCAGCAGCGCCCTTAATTACAGATCAGGCGCAGAACGAGATAACCATCGTTGGTTCTGCTGTAACAGTTTATGATTCTTCCGCGTTCGGCGGAACATGCCTTCAAGCGAATCAATCAACGGGATACTTGACGACTCCAGTAATTCCATTGACCGATGACTACTGGACTATTGATCTTTGGATTAATCCAGTTTCGCTTCCTTCATCTGGGAATGTTTCAGGTATTTTTGATTACGGAACAACCATAGACGGAACCGGCGGATTATGTGCTGTCATCCGTGGCGATGGCCTGCCGATGTGCTTTGTGGAATATGGTTTGGAAATTAACGCTACCGTCACGGTTGCCGCCGGCGAGCGAGCACATATCTTCATTCAGCGCTCAGGGTCGAAAATCTACATGGGCGCAAAAGGAATAGTCGGAACAAACCTAGACATTCACGCGCTCTATGCTGGAGATAAGGGTTTTCGCATCGGTTATGCGAACGCTTCCAACTTCGACGGCAAAGAAATAAAAATTGATGAATTCCGTGTTTTTGCCGGGGAAGCGAAATACCCACTATCAGGCAATTACATCGTGCCAACAACCCCATTCCCGGACTTGTAAATCATGGCTGACTCAAGCACAAACCTAGACGCTATTTTGCAAACAGGCAGCGCCCAGGATATTCAGGCGAACGCCCTGTTCAATGCCGCGAGCGTGGCAATGCTCTATGGAAACCGACCCGCTACAACAACCGGGCTGGTATTTGGATACTTTGGCGGCAATGTGACGAAATCGGATGGAACTCAAGCCACGATTGCCAACGGCACCGTCACATTGATGGCCTCAATGACCAATTATTTGACCGCAAAGAAAGATGATGGGTCGGTGTATTGCCAGACGACAACAACCAACTGGAACGACATGGCCAACTACTGGCGCCTGTATTCAGTTGTGACCGGAGCGGCAACGATTACCAGCTACGCAGACGAGCGTGAAATCGGGCGCATGACAGGGCTTGGAACGGGTCTAGTCGCACCGGTTACGAAAACAGCGGCATTTACGCTGGGGTCAAATGAAAATGAAGTCATCTGCAACGGCACGGCATCGATCACGGCCACGCTGCCTACTGCTGCATCGTGGGCTGGGCGGAAAGTTCGGGTAAAGACCATTGCCGCTTATACCGTCGTGTCAGGATCGTCAAATGTCGTTCCATTGGCCGGCGGTGCAGCAGGTACGGCAATACTCGCAGCGACCGCCGGGAAGTGGGCAGAGCTTGTGAGTGACGGAACCAACTGGATCGTCATGGCAGGCAATTGATTTATTGCATAAGTTAGACGATATGCGACGCCTCGGCATGATCGCCACCAGTGGCAGCTATCGGCGTCACTGGCTGGCGTGGCGATGGTGGAAATATCCTTCTACAAAACATTGACGACGCACCTATTGATGCTCTTCTACGGGCGGTCGTTTTATTTTTGAACGAGCCATTTCCATGATCCGCGCCCACTAGATATATTTAGAATTGGCTCTAACGCATCTATGTAGTATCGCTCAACGTAATCAAGAAAGTGATGAGGAACGCTGATAATGAAATGATGAGTGAATTTCTGGTGGTGTCTCACTTTGAAATTACAAATATTGACCGCAAATGTTGAGCCGCGCATACTTTCGCCACTATGCCTAAACGCTCAAGCACAGGTCGGCTCGACCTAAGTCAACTCGCAAAGTCCATCGTGGATCAAGCTACGGACGAAGCTCTGCCTATCGAACAGAAGCCAGAGAAAAACAAAGCCGCCCAGGAATTTGGGCGGCTCGGTGGCTTGAATGGCGGCGCTGCCCGCGCAAAAAAACTGACCGCTGAAGAGCGGTCAGAGATTGCGAAGAAGGCGGCTGATGCTAGATGGTCACCGTCCAAGAAGTCATAGACCCTCGCCTGTAGCGAGTTGATCACATCTCTCAATTCAGCGCCAATAAAGGGTTCCAGGGCTTTTCCGCCGACAAAATGTGCCAGTCGGTCACCACCTCCTTTTGATCTTCCTCCGCGAGACATACCAAGCGCAGAAACCATTCCGCGCTGTGCCAAGACGCGCCGACCATCTTCCAATACGTAGCAGGGGATTTCAATATCTCCAATACGCAACGAATTCCAGTGTTAGACCTCTGCAAAATGTTCGGCTGGTCAAATCCAAAAATGGCAATGGTTTATTACAATCCAACAGCAAGCGAGATTGCGAAACGCTTACAGCGTTGAATTCAAATTATGTACTCAAGTCGTCCGGATGCATTCCAAGCAACACGGCAACTGGTCCGCGTAGCGCATTTGCTGCCTCGCGTAGTTCTGAAATCTCTGCCTCAAGAGCAGCAATTCTGGCTTTGTCTTCTGTAATACCCGGTGATTCAGCCATCTCCGCAGCAGTAGCATAAGCGTGGTCGTCAACATAGCTCTGCAACTCTCCGTATCCGCTCAGGCTATAGCCAATCAACTGTGCAAACTGTTGCCGGTCGTCGTCTGTAAAATCCATGCATGCCAATTGGTTCATGTCACATGTTGGGTGTGTGTCAAGCAAGTGCCTAACTATGGCGTTTGCCTTAAACCGCAGCACGCCACGCGCGTCCTTTGCCAATGGTTGAATAGGGTTTTTCATGTCATTCATCCAAAATTTGCTTATAACTTAGCCGTCAAGCGGCTTTCCGCGAGGCCCGGGCGCGGTCAATAGCTTCAATCGGAATCTGCCCGCAATCGTTCAGCGGTAGGACTCCACTACGCACCAATTTACGCACGATAGGATGGCTAATGCCTAGCATCTGCGCGGCTTGCGTCTGATTTACCTGTGTCGGGCGCGGGTGCATTTCAGAATTTACGCGAAGAGCTTTGGCGACAATTTCTACAATTTCCAGCTCGTTCATCATTCAACTCCTAGATGCTTTGCGGTGGCGAGTGCATTCCTCTGTTTTTCTCTACAGCAAAATTCATCGCAATACGTCGTATCGCTACAATAAAGCGCCGGATCA
>OFRO01000668.1_pt1 | contig 11371 bp, 14 predicted proteins | sample 1543091 | NCBI WGS metagenome assembly OFRO01 (sample SAMN07774217, study PRJEB24372) | wastewater metagenome | isolation source: Exp Tend NO 10WW | collected 2016-02
TCTTCAGGCCGTAGCGGCTTGACAGCAACTGCACGGTGGAGAAGCGCGCCCCGCCGCCGTTGGTGTTGATGCCCACAACTTGGGGGATATCGGTCCAGGTGGAGACCTTCTTGATCGTGCCTGTGCCGCTGCCTGCAGCAAAGCTGGTGGTGCTGGTGGTGTCCAGGCCCAGCGGGCTCACCGTGGTGGCGGTGAGCATGTCGGCGCGGTAGATGGTGTTGGTGGCGTCTTCCCATCCGCTGATGAACAGGAATTCGTCGTTGTCCACCAGGCCGTGCGCCGCCGAGGTGGTGAGCACGGACGGGCTGGCGTTGGTGGCCGCGCTGACGGTGGACGGGGCAGCAAAGTTGCTGGAGAACTGGAACTTTGAGCCTTCGGCAAAGTAATAGGCCATGGTGGCGCTCCTTCAGGTGAAAGTGGTGCCGCAGGTCATGCGGGCGGTGAACACGAAAACTGCGGCAACCGTCTGGTCGCCATCGGCGTCAAAATCAAACTCCAACTTCTCGGGCTGCAGATCACGCACGGCGCCGCCGAGCGTGGGGTCAGACAACAGGCGCTCGTGCACCGCAGCCAGCAGCGCATCCACCGCCATATCGGGGCTCGATGTCGCCCTGGCGTAGCACTCGACGCCGAAGCGCACATCCCACACGCCCAGGCCGGGCGTGCTGAACTCACGCAGGACACGCTGCGCGCCCACGGGCCGCACGGCCACGGCCGTGCCCACGTCGTCTGCCCATGGGCGCAGCCGAACGCGGGCCACCTGCGGGGCCACGGCGGGAACCTGCGTGAGCGCCGCGATCACTGCACCGGTGACTTGAGCGACGACGCTGGTCATGCGGCGCGCTCCAGCAGCAGGATGCTGATGCCGGTGCCGTCTGGCTCATGCGCGGCCACCTGGTAGGAGACCGACCCGACCGTGACGGACAAGCCCAGCGGCGAGGTGGGCACGTCCGCCGTGGCCAGCGTGAGCATTGGCTGCGTGCCGGCCATGCCGGCGTAGCCGACCTCCGCCCGCGCGTGGCCGTTGTCGAAGATGGCGCGCACCTGGCCAGACCCCAGCGTGACGAGCACGCCGAAATCCGCCAAGAACACGCTGATATCTTCGACGAAGGCCATGGCGGATCAGCCCTTTTTCTTTTCCACGGTGGCCGCAGCCGCTGCGATGTCCTCATCGGTGGCCAGCCGCGTGCGGCCGGCTCCGGTGAGGTCGGTGGCGAGCTCGTAGGGGATGCCTTCGAGAATCTCGCCGATCGCGTAGTGCCTGTCGGCGTGCTTGAAGGCGTTGGTGCAGACGAGGTTGACGAGCTTGGGTTCGGTGGCCATGTTGGGGTTGCGTCCTGATGTGGTGGGGTGGTTGCCGCCTGCGGCCTTGGGCCGCGGGCGGTGTGGTTGCCGGTTACGGCGTGAGGGCGTCGTCCATCACCGCGAAGGCGCCCGGCTGGCGGCACAGCCAGTCAAAGAACTGGTTCAGGGTGATGCGAATCTGGCCGGTGGTGGCCAGGGTGTAGGGATCGACCGTGACGTCCAGACCACCGAACAGGCCCAGCACGAACATGGACCAGTCGGAGCTGAAGATCAGCGACGAGCAGACGGCACCGCTGGACCCCTTGACCAGGTTGGACGGCACGTTGTTGGTGATGCCCACCGCGTAGCCGTTGAGCGGGTTGGCGCCGCCGTCCCAGATAAACGGCAGGTTGGTGGCCTTGACCGTGTTCTTCGCGGTATTGACCACCTTGGTGTTGACCAGGTAGCCGGCGCGCGACGTGCTGGCGGCGTTGGCGTTGGCGCAGGCGGCCTCCAGGCCGGTGATGTGCGACCACGCCAGGTTCAGGCCGTTGGTGCCACCAACCACCGACCCCACACCGCTGACGAGGCGGATGCCCCGCGCGTTGGGGCTCGATCCCGATCCGCTGATGCCTTGGGACTCGAGCAATACGGCAGCGCCGCTGAGCAGGTCGTCTCGAATCATGGCTTCGATGCCCACTTGGGACTGGATGATTGCCTGCTTGGACGGCTCGCTATAGGCGCTGACGCGCTTGGGGCTGAGCGTGGCCAGCACGGTGGTGGGCTGGGTTTCGCTTGCAGCGGCCACTTCAGTGAGCATCGCCAAGGTGCCGGCGACCGACTTGCGCGGCACCGCGACGTTGCTGGTGAGACCCGGCAGGATGGTGATGCCCATCTGGCCCAGCGTGAGCGCGGGACGCAGGACATCGGTCCACATGCTGGACATCACGTCCGTCTGCACCAGGTTGCCCGCCTCACCAGCCGTGCCGGCGGTGAAATCGCGCTGTGCACGGGCGCGCTGCCCGGCCATCACGTCGGAAGGAATGAAGATGCCCTCGGGTGCGCGGCCGGTGGTCTTGGCGATCTCTTGCGAGAGCTCGCGCTCGAAGCCCCCATCGACACCCGAGCCGGGGATCATGGACTGGATGGCACGCAAGAAGCTGTAGCTGCGCGTCTCCTTCTTCGATGCGCCCATGCCGGCCAGCGTGGTGAGGTCGGTGGCGCCGGACTGCATGCGCTCCATCAGCAGCTCGTTGAACTTCTGCGGGTCGGCACCCGCGGCGATGGCGCGGGATTCGTCGCCGGGCTTGAGCCACTTGGCGTAGGCATCGGCCAGGCGGCTGATGATGGCGGCGTTGGTGCGGAAAGCGTCGTCGCCCGCTTGGGGCTTCTCAGCAACTTGAGTCATGGTTTGCTCCTTGCGGGGTTGAGCAGGAAGGGAAGGCGCTGGGGTTTCCAGCTCGGGGGAGTCCTGGCTGACACTGCGGCCGAGGCCGACCGTCATGTCTGCCGGGATGGCGACGAGGCTGCATTCGAGGGGCAGCCAATCGGTGACGCGATAGGTCGCAAGGTCACCGTCTTTTTTGACGAGCTCGAGCTCGCGGATCTCGTAGCCGACGGAGATGTTGACGCGCACGGCATCCATGGCGTCCTGCATCTCCTCCTCGGCATCGGCTCCCTTGCCGAACTTGGCAATGGCGCGGTTCTGGCGTTTGGCGCGGTCGGTCCAGGCGCGGGTGATGACGCCGATCTGCTCGTCGGCGTCGTGATCGCTGAGGAACGGAGCGCGGGCAGAGGCCACCCAGCTCATGTCGCATTCACCCGCGCCGTGGCCCAGAATCTCGACACCCCACCAGCGCTCATAGGGCGCCTCGGAGCTGAAACTGAACTCGACCTCGCGGGTCTGTGGGTCGACCGAACCGGCACGGATGGCGGTGCTGGTGTAGTCGACCAGGGCGGGCACGGCTTCGCGCTGGGCCTGGTCGGCCGCGGCTTTGGGTGCATCGGCCACCGCATCCACCGGTGCCGGCTTTTGACGGCCAACGACATCGGACAGGCGCAGGCGCTGGCCAGGCTGCAGGCCGGCGAGGGCTTGCTGCAGCGCGATGCGGCCGGGCGCATCGGCGCGGCCCCAGTAACGGTGTGACAGCAGTGCGCTCATGGTGTGGTGGTGGTGTTGGGTTGCTGGGGCGCTACGGGCTTGCCCGCGGCGGGCTGCAGGCCCAGCAGGGCAACCTGCTCGCGGTAGCGGCTCTCATCGGACAGCACATCGTCGAGATCGACGCCCTGTTCGTCGGCGATCTGGCGATGGCTGCGGAGGTGGTTCTCCAGTGAGGTGACGGCGGCATCCATGTCGGCGCGCGGATCAACCCAGCCCCACCGGCGCGGCTGGAAGCTGGCCGCCGCCACCCACTTGGGCAGGGTGTCACCGGGCATGGACTTGCCACTGGCCGGCAGGGTGATGGCGCCGCTGGCCAGGGCCAAGCCCAACCATTCACGGAACACGGGCACGACGAACCCGTCGATGAACCACTGCTGCAGGCCCATCCAGTGCTGGCGCTCGGACAGCTCGGCGATGCGCGCGGAGCTGTAGTTGACGCCGGTCATGTCGCCGCTCAGGTTGTGGTGCGCGACGTTGAGGCCGGCAGCGATGCCACGCACGCAGGTGGTGACGAAGCTGTCAAAGTTCTGGTGCGGGTAGTCCGGGTTGAACGATTCGAAGTTGACGCCCGGCGGCAGCGCTTCGAGCATGCCGGCTTCGACGTCTTGCACGAGGTTGCCGGTGGCGTCCTTGAAGTCCTCGACGGTCATCTCGGTGACCGGGGCATCCTTGTCGATGGTGTAGAACCCCATCTTGGCGGCACCGATCTTGGCAGCCTGGACGGCGTACTGCTCATAGGTGTCTAGCGTGTTGGCGCGCTTGAGAATGGCGGCCGTCCAGGGATAGCCGCGCAGTTGCTCGGGCCGCTCGAGCACGAAGCCGTGGAACAGGCCATCTGCAGGCACGCGGGCGGCATAGGCCGTGGGCGCCTTGGCGCCGCCATCGCTGGGGTGCGCGCTGTGCAGGTGATAGGCCTGCACGCGGCCGATGTTGTCGACCTCGACGCCGAGGCGCACATGGTTGGCGCCTTCGGCTTGCGTGGCGCCGCCGTTGCCGACGAGCAGGCGATCGATATCCAGCACCTGCAGGGCGTAGCCATAGGGCAGGCGGCTGTCGCGCACGCGGCGCACCAGGTACTCTCCATCACGGGCTGCGCAGGCCACCAGGGTGCGGCAGAGCTGAGCGAAGCTGAGGCGCCCGGTGATGTCACAGGGGCCGGCACACCAGGCGGCCCAATGGGCCTCGATGGTGTTGTTGCCGAGCTCATCGAGCTGCGCCGAGCCGGGCGCCATCATGGCGCGCACTTGAAGGCGCGGGGCGCTGGCGCCGATGATGTTGTCCTTGACGAGCTGCACGTAGCGGCGGCCCATGTCGGTGTTGACAGCCCAATCACGGCTGCGGGCGCGCATGGGGTCGAGCGCGCCATCCAGATCGACATTGATGCCGGTGCTGTAGGACACCCAGCCCGTCATCATCCGATCGTTGGCCGCAGCACTGAATGCGCGCTGGCCACTGACCGATGGGAACGCCGGCTGCGGCCCTGCCGGCTGGGCGACTCGCTGCGCGGCATGGCGGATGGCACTGCCGCGCATGGCCGACATGGCCTGCTGCAGCTCGCGTTGCGCCAACTGCTCACGCCGTGCGCGCTCGCGGCCCGCCTTGAACTGGTTCAGGATGGGGCTGCCTGGGCGGCCGATCAGCTCGCGGTTGAGCTCAGCCATCACGCGCACCTCACGAGGATGCGCTGCCGACCGCCGCTGGTGGACAGACCGATGGCCTTGCGCTCGGCATTGACCTCGGCCTGGAGCGCCGCCTGCAGCTTGAGCAGGTCTGCCATGCTGTAGCTGCGCAACTCGCGCCCATTGATGGTGTAGGCCTGCACGCCGTTGGACGCCTTGCCGCGCAGCATGGCCCGCACGTTGTCGAGACCTACCTCTGACTCACTGCGCAGATCGGTGCCCTGGGCCACTGCGGACGGGTCGGGCAGGATGGTGATGGGCTGGCCGACCTCGAGCGTGATGCGCTCGCCAGAGCGCTCTACCCAGCTGGACCAGCTGTAGATGCCGGGCACCCAGTCAGCCGAAGCGGCTGCCGTGACTTGCGTCTGATAGGCGCTGGTTTCATACGCAGCGGCCGTGAGCATGATGGGCGCTTGCACCGGGGTGCTGAATCGCGGGGCCAGGCGGTACTTGAGCACCCACCCAGCGTCGGCGGTGTAATCCGCCACCACGGTGGTGAAGCTGAGGCTGTCTCCGGCAATGAGGCGTTGCACGTCTCGCATGCTTCGCACTTTGCGCGGGGTGCCAGTCCAAAACTAGGGACGAGTTTTGGACTGCTTTTCGCCGCTATGGTTTTGTGCCGCCTACGCGACGCGCCGCGGCAAGCACAGCAGCAACCCCGATGCGCAGGCGGCTGGGCGACTGTGGGCCGGCGACAGTGCCATCGTAGACGTATGCCCCCATGGCGGCCGTTGCCCATCGCCGCTCGAGCACAGCGCCATCAAACGCGGCGGACAAGACGCGCTGCACCGCAATCGCCGCAGCGAGCGATGCGCCGACACTGGGCGATCGAGCGATAGCAGCATCGATGGATGCTGCAGTGCTGGCGGATGCACGGACGGCGGCATCAGCGGCCACGGATACGCTGGTGCCGGATTGCACCTGCGCGCTGACGCTGGCCGTGGCGGTGTTTGCCTTGCGCAAGGCGGCATCGAGACTTGCCGCGGCCTGGCTCAGTTTGAGCACGGCCGCGTTGAGCGATGCCTGCGCGCTTTGTGCAGCCTGCACCGCGGCATCGGTGGTGGCGGTGTTGGTGCGGGCAGCCTGGACTCCTGCCGACATGCTGGCCGTTGCGGATTGGGCGGCTTGGATGGCTGCGGCGAGGCTTGTGGTGAGGGTGCGCGCGCCCCCACCAGCCGTGTCGGTGATCGAGAAGTCGTCCCAATTTACGGACGATCCGCTCGTGTAGTCGCAATACCCGTGCTTTGTGTTCGATGATCCGGCAGCGTCAGTTGCGCTAACTCGCAGGACACCGTTCTGATAGAGCTTGAGATTGTTGGACGCATCACACGTCAGCTTCCAAACATCGCCTGCTGCGATTGATCCGGTGTATGTGGCCCCGATTTGCGTGAATGTCCCGGCCACACCCTTCCACAGCGCTACGCCGCCAGCGACAATCTGCCCAAAGATAAAGTTACTGTTATCTGAGAGTCGGCAGCAAAGTCCAGTATTGCCCGGGCCTGTGTTTGTCGCCTGAACATCAGCAGTAGAGGTTGACGCCTCAAGATACGCGGCCTGGAATGACCCGCCGGGCGCTACCTTGTAAGACTTGTTAGATGTAATCCCCCATGTGCCGGCTGCAGCAACCCAGTCGGAACCACCATCACTGGGGGTTCCGAGCGCGGCTGTCGAATTCGCCCGGTTGAAGTTGTCGGTGCGATTTGCCACGTATCAACCTAAATCAGTTTTCGTATAAATCGAAGTCGTCCGGGTCGAATGCAGGGTTGTTCTTGCGGCCAAAATGGGTCGCCACGTCCTTGAACCCATCCGCGTTATCAAACGCTGCCTTCACCTCTTCGTCGGGAAAACCAAGCGCCTTGATATCTGCTTTGCACTTGAGCTTTGTCGCGGTGTGAATCGACGACACCTTGATGTCGTGACCGACCAGAGGCAGCGCCACCAATTCAGGGTCTTGCTTCAACTTGGCATGCCTCACCCCGGCAACCAAGCACAACAGCGCCAACTCTGTCGGCAGCCCGGTTGCGGGATCTGTCCTGATCTCGCCGCCCAGGTACTCCACGTCGGGGATCTCCTGCAGCCGGTGCCGATAGGCAGTGCCCATGCCGGGAATCTCCACAGCCTTGATCTTGCTGAGGTAATAACGCTTCATGTCCGCGTCCAATCTTGGCCGAATAGCTCGGCGTCCGTGGGTTTGTAGGGGGTGCGATCAGGCGTGGCCGGATCACGGTCGATCTGGTGCAGCACCAGTGATGGCACGCCGGCCTTGACGACGGCGCGCACGAATCGCTTCGGCGGCCACGCGCGCCAGCGCATGTCCTCGCCGGCCTTGAGCTGCACGAGGGCCTCTGAGAATGTCAGCATCAATCTATCCTCACGGCATCAAGTCCTGCTTTGTGACGACGACATTGGCGCCATCGGTATAGACCCGCACGCCGTCCAGCTCAGCCACCGCCCACTCGTGCTGTTGCGGCTCCGCCATGTTCACCAGGCCAGCAATGGCAAGCAGGCGGGCGCGGGCTTCCGCTGCCGGCGTGTCCGGCCTGGCCAGCAGCTCACCGGCCAGCGCGTTGAGTTGCGGAATGAGCACTTCGGTCGCCGGTTTGATCGTGAGGCCAGAAACGCCGCGGCGCTTGAACAGCCGGCCGCCAGCATCGAGCATGGACAGACGGATGGAGCCGTTGCTGGCCACGTGCACGCCTTCCTGCTGGACGATCTCGAACGGGATGGGCTGAGTATTCATGCCGCTCAGATTTCGTCCCACGCCAGGGTGAGGGTCTCGCTGGGCGTCAGCCCACCAGAGGCGGTGCTGGTCACCTCCATCATCATCACCAGGTGGTCGCCCTTCTCACCCGTGCTGGTGAACGGCCCAGCACCCAGCGACAGGGCCGCGCCAGACGTGTAGGTGAATGCGTTGGTGTAGCCTGTCGAAGCCGTGGCCTCGGCCGGGGTAGCAAACGTGGTTACCGCCTTGGCCCACAGATTGATGCCGGTGCCCAATCCGCTCGATCCGTCGGTGTAGGCCTTGACATTGGTGATCTGCGTATAGGTGCCGCCCGTGACGTTCATCCGCAGCCACTTCTCGAACGACCAGTCGCTGCCAGAAACCGGCTTGACCATGGGGTTGTTCAGGTCGACGGTGGAGTTGTCGGCATTCTTGAACCGGATCGTCCCCCCGGTTTTATCGGTTGCGGTGCCGCCGGCCCCGTTCTTTTCGATCAGTTGGACAGTCGCTGCCACGGTCGGCTCCTATTCATCGGGGGTCTGCAAACGTGCGCAGATCAAGATGCCATCCAATGTGCCTAACCGGTCTGTCCAAAACTAGGGCAGAGTTTTGGACTGGATCATCCTGGCTCGAAGGCTGAAGGCATGCGATCGGCTGCAGCCGGCGAGCTTGGCCGCGATCTCTGGGGACGTGCCGGACTGCATGAGCGCAATGGCTTTTTCATCGCGCTGCACCCGCTGATCGGCCGGCCGCTTGGCCATGTAGACGCGCAGCGTGCCGCCATCGGAATCGGCGAGCTCATGCAGCAGCTGCTCGATGACCGATGGCAACTCGAGGCGGATGGCACCGAGCACTGCCCGCTCGATCCTTGGGTGTGCAGCGGCGCGCTCGGCCAGCTGGCGCAGCATGTTGGTTGGTCGGCTCATCGTTTGGCCTTGAATTTGGTGGCGCGGTGGGTGTTGAAGTCGTGCCATGGCAGACGCTTTGATGGCGGCGCCGGATCGGCTTCTTGCTCTTTGCTCTGGGGCTGCGGAGGCTCATCCTCTGCCTGCACCTGGTCGAACAGATCCTTGTCCTGCACCCTGCCCTGCCACTTGTGCCAATCGCCCTCGCGCCACCGATCGATGCCAACTTTGTGGGCTGCGGCAAGCGCGTAGACGGCGCAGTCCAGCGCCTCATTGCGCCGGCCAGGCGGCTTGATCCACTCGAGGCGAGGGTGGCCTTTGACGTAGCGCGTGACCAGGCGCTCGGACGTGATCTGCTCGAAGACCTCGGGCGCCAGGTGTTTGCTCAGATGCACGTATCCAGGGCCTGGCTCATTGATGCGCAGCCGGCCATAGATTTCACTCTTGGCGGTGTCGGTTCCGATGGGCCACAGCTTCACCCCGCGCCGCTGCTTCTGGCCGCGCCAGTTGATGTCCTGGTCGGTCGGCTTTCCGATGATGGACTTACCGGCCTGGCTCATGCCTTTGACGGCCATCACCCCAGCGTGCTGGTGGTCGCGTGCGTAGGTGTAGACGGCCTGGGTGTGGTGGCCACCCGTGTCGATTGCGCAGGCGAGGATGGTCACAGCCCTGCCGCCCGCGTGGAGTATTGGAGTGCGCCGGTATTCGGTGAGCGCCGCCCACGGGCTGCCCGTTTCGGTCTCGGCCATGGCCGGGTCACCGTAGAACACGGCGCGGTCAACGAGCTGGCGCTCCATCCCTCTGCCCCATGCCCAGACGCTGGCCTCCAGGCGGTCGCCCTGGACGTCGACGCCGACAGTGGCGACGAACAACCCCCAGGCAACGACCCGCAGCGGGATGTCTGCCGCGCGACGCAGCAGCGCATGCTGATCGGCCTTGTCGCCCTGCTCCTCGAACGTCTCGGCCAGCCGCGTGTTGATGAACACGCGCAGCAGGCTCGAATCCCCTGAGCGCGCAGCGTCCATCGCGCGCTGCCACTCGTCCACCAGGGTGGCCCAACTGAGCCACCCGAGCGGACTGTAGAGACTGGACAGATGGAAGCCACGCACGCGCCCGCCCTGGGCGCCTGGGTTGTCCGCAAGCCAGTACCCCGCGGAGAGCATGGCCGGCTTGTGATGCTCTCGGATCTCGGCGCCGCAGTGCTTGCACACGTAGCGCACGGACTCGATGATGGCGCGGCCGTCTTGGTCTCGGTCCCACTTGATGCCATGCTCGGAGTCGGCACCCCAGGTCAGCGGCTGAAGTTCAGCGCAGTGCGGACATGGCACGACGTAGCGACAGCGATCGCTGGCGAGGTAGGCTGCCTCGATGCGGCTGAAATCTCGGGTCGTTGGCGTGCTGGTCTTCAGGCGCTTGCGCCGCGCAAATGTGGTTTGCCGCGCCTCGGCCAACTTGATGGGGTCGCCTTCTCCATCCACATCGATCGGGTATCCGTCGATTTCATCCAGGAACAGGTCGCGCACGGGCATGGAGCGCAGGCCGGCCGCAGAGTTGGCGCCTGCTACCGCAATAAATCCGCCGGAGAACTCTTTCAGCAGCGTGGTATTGGCGTCGTCCCTCGATCGGTTCTCACGCACCTTGCGGCGCAGTACAGGAGACTCCTCGATCATCGGCGCCAGCCGCTGCCGGCTGTAGCGTTTGGCCATGTCGATGGTGGGCTGCACGATCATCACCGGCCCGGGGTTCGTGTCCACAAGGTAGCCCAGCCAGTTGCTGCCTATAGTGGTCTTGCTCGTCTGAGCGCCCCACATCAGCACCACCTCCTCCACGCTGCTGGTCTGGCTTAGGCAGTCCATGGGCTCACGCGCGTATGGTGTGCGCGCGGCGCGGTAAGGTCCAGGCTCGGAGCTGTCCTTGCTGCTCAGCACGCGGTGGCGCTCGGCCCATTCGGTGACCGTGAGCAGGGGAGGCGGCGCCATGAACTCGCGCAGCACGGCGGCAACCAGATGATCAGCATCGAGCAGGTGGTCGATGTCGCACACCCCCATCAGACTGCCTCTACCAGGTGCGCCAGCGCGGCGACGATCTCGGCGCGCAGAATCTTGTCCATCGATGCAGGCGCAGGGTCTGCCGCAAGCAGAGGAACGACACGCGCGGGCAGCTGCAGGAAGGACTCGCGCAACGATGCGGCACGGCGCGCGAGGGCTGCGCGCACGTCGGTTGCGCGTACCAGTTCACCGCGCAACTCTGCGAGCTTGAGTTCGGCCAGATTCGCCTCTGCGATTTCCCGGCGTGTGCGCGCCTGGTCGTGGCTCTCGTCATTGGCCGGCACGACAGTCTTGGACGGTGGAGGCGGGGCCGAGAATTTCGGCACCATGTGGTGGATCTCTGGCGGCAGCGCTTTTCTGGCTGCAACGTTCTGCCGAGCCACACGCCAAGCGAGCGCGCTTTCGACTGAATCGACCGGCATTCCCTGCTTCTTCAGCTTCGTGATTGCCGCACGGGATAGGTTCATCGCCCGGCCAATGGCGGCCTGCGAGAGAGCGTTCACCGATGAATGTTCACCGTTCACCATTGCGAACACCCACCCACTAGCGAATTGCGGCGGTTCGAATTACCA
>OFRO01000669.1_pt1 | contig 11348 bp, 8 predicted proteins | sample 1543091 | NCBI WGS metagenome assembly OFRO01 (sample SAMN07774217, study PRJEB24372) | wastewater metagenome | isolation source: Exp Tend NO 10WW | collected 2016-02
TATTGCTAAGTACACAGAAGATCGTGTGGCTAATGCTAAAGAAGATACAGGTAAAGAGTCCCCTACTATTTATACAGCAGGTGACACTACACCCAGACCAGGTAACATAACTATGCTTGCCCGTAATGGCAGTTTAAAAGGTAAACCATTACACCCAGATACTAAGCAAGTTATTCATGAAGCAATGTTAGCAGGTGAGAGTTTTATCGTAGGTGACATGCCTGGCGTAGATTCCCAGTTTGTAGAGTTTCTTAATGAGATAGGTGCTAACTTCAAAATCTACCATACAGGTAAGGCTGCACGTATTCAGGGTAAAGATATTAATCCCGATCAGATAGATATGTTTGCTGAACCTGAAACCAAAGAAGAAACACCTAAAGGTAAACCTGCAAGTGTTGATTCATTCATTGTAAGAAACGAAGAAGGTGTTGTTAATACATTGGCTACTCTGAACAGTATGCCTATCAATGATTCTACTTTGGTAGGTAAAGTCATTAAGCAAGTAGTTGAAGCATTGAAAGGTAAGTTACCTGCTAATCTGAAGGTACACATGCTTGCTGGTAAAGTACTTCCTACAGCTTTAGATAATGCTGATGTTATTGATAGTTTGTCTAATGGTGCTCCAGGTATTACTTACTCTACAGGTAATACTCACACCATTGGTTTAGTTGAAGGTAAGGCTAGTAAGGTTACATTTATCCATGAGTTGATTCATGCCTCTACAGTATCTGGTTTAAGTGGTACATCTGCTGAGGCTAGAAAGCTTAAATTCAATATCTCTAAACTTCGTAGTGAGGCTTTGTCTGCCTACAGAAAATACACTGCTTCATTGGCTCCAGTTTCTAAAATAGAAGCAGAGCGTAGAGACAAAGTATTCATGGATGCTTTCAATAGTGAAGGTGACAAGGATGCTGAGTTTGTAGCTATGGCTATGAGTGAGCCAGCTATCATTGCTTTCTTGGCTACTGTTCCTGCACCTAAGACTACCAATACAGGTACTTTGATGAGTGTCTTCTCAGCATTTATTAAAAGTGTTGGTGAGTTTTTAGGGGTGGTTAAGAATGCTCAGGGTAAAGATGTAGAGTCTGTACTTGAAGCGATGGTAAGACAGACAGCTCATTTAATGAATATCAATGATCAGTCTAGTGCATCTGAACAGATCAATAACTATCCTGGTCAACAAGCTGCTGTAGACGCTGTAAGGCTCATTAGAGAGTACCCATCTAAAGAGGTATTCAATGTACTGCCTGCAAGTTTAGATGTGGGATTTGATACCTATCTGTCCTCCCTGATGGATACCATTGTTGATAAGACATTCAATCATTTGAGTTTCCCATCTACTACCTATACTCCTTTACAAGTTTGGGAGAATGCTATTACTGATGGTAGAACTCCTTATACAACTAGAGCTGTAGCTGCTGGATACGTACTGTCAGAGCGTGAGTTGTTTGCCATAGAAACTCTTGAGGTAGCTCTTAAAGGTGCAATGGATGCAGGTATCACTACACCAGTGTACAAAGAGATGGAACGTGCTTATGAGTCTGCTCGTAAGACTCTGAAGGATGAATCTTTCTACAATGGTGATTGGTCTACAGCATTGGAATCTGATAGAGAGATTGCTCGGAATAAGCGTAAACACCTATTCAAATTAGAAGGTGGTCAGGCTACTAGAAGTGATTATATGAGTCGCTTCATGGCTATGGCATTAGCAAGTTCTGAGGTTAATTCTTTACTTGGTTTCCCTACTCTTACTGAACCTAGAGTGGATGGAACAATCTCTAGTAAAATCTTAGCTTACTATGAGTACGCAATGGACTGGGTAAGTGGTCACTTAACTGGAACCATGAGATACCAAACCATCAATAGTAAGTTACCTACATTGGCTCAGAAGCTAGTTGATATTGATCACAAGAAACGGGATCAAGCGTTATCAAGTGTGTATGACACTGTGTCTGATAACTTGGATAAGGCAAATAAATATATTAAAGAGTCTGGTGGTGCTTTGGCAGATAGACTTGAGAACATGATTGGTGACAGTAAGAAAGGTCTTCCAAGTGCTGCGAGAACTGCTTCAAGAGTAGTACTTCGTGGTGCTGCTATGGACATGCTAAAGGTGGCTAAAACATGGAGAGACATGAGTGCACCTAATACTGTACTAGGTTGGAAAGGAGAGCTATTGAATGAGCTGTCTAATCCTTCCAGTGTAGGTCAGGCTGTACGTAGTCTTCTTCGTATCCATACTCGTCTTCAGACTGAACGTAAGACTCACAAGAGTACTACTAAAGAATCCATCCTCAGTAACTTCCTAAATGGTGGCAAGAACCTCAGTAAAGATGATCACAGTGCAATCACCTATGGTGTTCTCAGAGGTGACTTAAAAGCTCTCTATGACCTTCATGGGATACGTGGTATTGAGAAGCTATTGAATAATGCAGATGAGGTTGAGTCTGAGGTAGCTAGACTTGAAGGATTGATTACCAATGAGACTCATATTGTAAGAGCTAAAGATCTAGCTCATTACATGACCTCTGGAGAGGTCAATCTGATGCTTGCTAAGAATGCTCTGTCCATTGCTAGGGATGTAGGTTTACCTACTGTTCTTGAGGAGGATATGGTGTCTGAGGAGGATGTATCAAACATTGATATGTTGGTCTCTTTGTATGCAATTCAGTACATGAAATCCAGTCATCTCCAGACGCTCCAAAAGCTCTTTAAACAAGAGGGAGCACGTACCGATGGTAATGGGTTGGCTGCACTGATGAAGTACCATCAAGCTATTGAACAGGAAGCTAAGGATACTCTGTTTGAAGGTAACTCTGTGTCTATCATCAAAGGGTATACACCTGAGATTACTAACCCTCACAGAGAGATCAAGATTGTTACATTGGCAACTGATGCTAAACATCTTGAAGCTATGGGATACCAGTTACATTCGATATTGAGTGCTGATCCTAATGATGTGAACCAAGCTAAACGTATGATGTACTTCACTGAGGAACCAAGTACTCAAAGGTTTGTTACTGGTGCTATGAGTCTTACTGCTGATAGTTCTAAAGGTACAAGTATTATTGATGGAAGTTCTTTGAGTGTGAAAGATAAATTTACTGCACTTAAAAGTATTACTACTCGTAGTGCTACTAAACTGAAAGCTAAGTCAGCTAAAGACTATGATCCTACCAATATTAAGAATAGGGGTATATCACCTACTTATTCTAATCTTGGTTCCATTCAGGATTTCAGATATGAGATGACTCATGCTACACGCGATGGTTTGTTACAGCGTAACAATAACTTTGCTGAGATCATGGGTACGTATGCTGGTAGTAACTTTGATAAAGCTTCTACACCTAAACACAATGAGACTGTGATTGATGCTCTATACAAGGACTACAAAGAGAACTACTTGAAGGATCCAAGAGCATACGTAATGATTGGTAAAGACTCTACTGATCCTAGAGCTGTTGAGATGTACGCGATGCTTCCTTACAAGACTCGTAAGTACATTGATAAAGTATGGGGTAAACGTGAACCTATGTGGGTACGTAATGATGCTTTATTAGCTACATTTGGAACCAACAAATATTCTATTGGTGAGGCATTTGAGAAGAATCCTGATGCAAGGAATATTGTAGAAAAGACTATTGTAGATATGTTCAAAGTGTTGTTTGGTGATACTGCCAAGCTGAGAGCATTACAAGGTGAGAGACTTAATCAGGAATTGGTGAGCTGGTTTAAGAGTACTATCGTTATTCGTAACTTGACTACATTGATGGGTAATCAATCTGCTAACGTAGGTGTGTTACTTGTGATGGGAGTCTCACCAGTTGATATTATCAAAGACTCTCTTACAGCATTCAAAGCAGGTAATAGATTCAGAAAGGATAATACTGAACTGGTTCGTGTTGAGAATAACATGAAGGCTAACGTAGGTAACTTTGAAGACAATGTTCAGCTTCAGGCTAGATTGAAGGATTCAATTGCACGTAATCCATTAAAGCAATTCTTAGATGCTGGTATGTTAAATACCATTGTTGAAGATGTATCTTTAGATGTTGAGGATTACAACTATAAGTCTAAGCTGGCTCAACAATTGGACGATCAATTAGATAAGCTTAATCCTACTGTTCGTAAGATTGGTGCTACTTTAGTTGTTGCTCCAAGTACTGAGTTGTATCAAGTATTGGCTAATGCTACTCAGCTATCTGACTTTACTGCTAAGTATACTTTGTACAAACATTTGACTTCTAAAGCTAAAGATAAAATGTCTCATGAAGATGCTTTAGCAATGGCTGATAGAATGTTTATTAACTACGATGTGCCTACTTCTAAAGAGCTTCAGTATGCTAATGACATGGGATTCATAATGTTTACTAAGTACACCTTACGTATTCAAAGAGCTATTGCTTATCTCTTGAAAGAGCGTAAAGCAAGTCTATTGGCTCAAGGTATGTTAGGTACTGCATTAGGTATGCCATTGGCTACAGCTCCAGCATTCTTTAATGTTATCGGTAATCCATTACTTCCTGGGGCATTGATGGTTCCTGGAGCATTGACTCAACCATTACCTATCAAAGTATTGTCTGGGGGATTCTAAACTAGAAAACCCTCCTACCTTAATTGGTAGGAGGGAATTGGTACTATCGAAGTAGGAGTATTAAACCCCCTCCGATTAAAGCACCTATGACTAGACATGCGACAATTAAAGGTAACAGTGTTTTAAGTACTGTAAAGGTGATTGCAAGAATAACCATAGCAATCAACCATGCTATTAATTTCCACATGATTACAACGCGAACAATGAGTTTTCAGCTACAGCAACATTTGTACTGATCACATCATCATCATCTGTATACGCTGCTACCAATGATTCAGGAGAAGCTGTAATAGCTACTTCTTCACCTACTGGTTCAGGTGCAACAAATAGAGGACTTTCTTCTATCTGCGATACTGTCGGGGCTTGTTCAGTTGCTTGAACTTGACCTGCGGCATCTGCTGCAATCTCGGCAGGAGTGCGACGTTTACGGGTTTTGACAGGTTTGGTATTGGCAGTGCCCACACCAGCAGTAATAACGTAACTACCATCAGTATTGGTTGTAACAGAAACATCTGCTTCTACTCCTAATTGTTCTTCAATAGCTGCTGCTACAGCTTGTTGAATGTCGAGTGCGAGTAAAGTGATTGCAATATGCATTACATGTATCCTATGAGTTTGTGTGTATGAAGCGCGGCATGAGTAGCTACAATGGCATCTGCCATGTGTTCAGCTTTGCTCATGTTTATCGCGTTATTGTGGATTGGAAACGGACAAGTTGGATGATGTTTTAATACCCAGTCAACTACGTCATGTTTGGTAGGATTACCATCACCTACCATTTTCTTCACTTCATGTGGGGTTACAGTTATGAGTTGATTACTTGGTATGGAACCAAGTACTCCAATACATAATCCATACCCTACTGCTGCTTTGAATGACTGACTACCATAAGGTAGTTCAGCGATGTGTAAGTCAGGTTTGAAGTTTCTTGAGACTATTGCTATTGCATTGACTAAAGCCACACTTGAGCTTAGGTCTTTTACATTAGTTTTAGTGAGTGCTCTTGGAGCTACATGTTGGACTACGTGAAGCTCGACTATACTTATTACTTTGGTTTCAGTATCTAAGTATAGACAAGCCATTCCCCAATTACGTAGGCTCGGATCGTGGCTCACTATCCGAAGCTTCGCCATACGATACTCCAAAAGGTAATGTACCTAAGCACTCTAAAGCAAAGTTAATACCTGCTTTAAAAGCTTCATGTTCAGATACATCCAGCATACGAGTAATAGGTACACTAGATACTTCAGGAGTATCTTCAGTATGCCCAATGGTAATTTGAATACCTACATCAGCAGGCATGTGAAGAGTGTGAACCAAGAGGTCAACATTCTGTTTATGCCATCCAACAACTAAGTCACCAAACTCTTGAATGTCTGTAACAACTACTACTTCTGATTCAGGTGGTGTAACGCCTTGAATATCCATTAATCATTCTCCAATTGGTAGGACTCCTAAGAGTCCTAGGGTTAATTATTTAGTTGCAAAGATGTCTTCACTACTGCCAGCAGTAGCATCACCTAGAGCATTAGGTGCACCTGCAATAGCTTTGACAAGGTTGTGATCAACATCTTTATTCTTGGTTTCCCAACCTTTAATAAAGAGAGCTTCTGTACCTGCTGTTAATTCAGCAAGTGTTTGGTTTGTAGTTGGATGGAAACATTTGTCAATTTTGTTAGACTCTTTAGTACCTTCAGTTGGTACGTAAGAGTTACCTGATTTAACTGTTTTGTTTTCAATCACACGCAAGATACCTAACTTAATAGGTTTACCTAATGCTTCTGTGTACACAGGCATTTTAGTAGGCACATCTGTTTTGGTATCTTTGTTACGGATTTTCACAAGTTTGTCTTCAGTGACTAATTCATGAAGTTGTTTACCTGTAGTTAATACTGCAATGGAACAAGCCATTAAGTAATCAGGTAAGTATTGAGGTTTTTTATCAGCATCTAAATAGGTGGTCTGTTCAGTACCTGATTTAGTGGATGTTGGGTACAAAGTAAACTTAGTTACTTTACCTGCTGGATCAGCAAATTCATAATTGAATGCTGTACCTTGTTTAGCTGTTTTGGACACATACCATAGTTTAAGAACCATGTTATAAATGCCTGAAGGTAGTGCTGCAAAACCACCTAAGTTGTCTGCTGCTACTGGTGCTGCTACGTTTGCTACTGGTGCAAATAAACTCATATCATTTCTTTCCGTTAATGTTTAGTCCCATGATTTACATGGAATCCTAAGTCTTTAAGTTTTGCTTCTCTTGCTTCTTCAGCTTGAGTTGCATCGTTGAATTTCTTCTGGAATACCTTCTTACCGTTTAGTGTTATCTCTGCGACATACACGTTACGAGTCTTACAGTACCAGATACCCTGCACACCTGTTGATGTGCCCTTACGGGCACTGAGGTTCTGCATGTTTACTCTGTGTGTAACGTCCCGTAAGTTGCTACGTTTGTTGTTACTTTTGTTTTGATCTTCATGATCAAGTATTCCGTCAGGAAACTTACCCTCGCAGTACAACCATACTAACGCATGCTCAACATAGAGGTGTCCATTAAGCCTGATCCTACGATACCCTGAAGCTGCATCAAGAGAACCTGCACGGCTACCGAGTATAATACTCCTACTACTGCGCTTGCTAATCCAAGTAAAAATCCCAGTATTGCGGTCATAACTTAGAGCCTCCATCAGCTCTGCCTGTGTTAACAGGTATTTAGGGTGTGCCATAAAATTCGACCAGTCGGTCTAAGACCATCTGAGCATTGTTATCAATGAAAGTTTCTTTGACACTCCACATACCTAAAGGTGAGCGAATACGTTCACCAATAGTTCCCTTAGTTAAACGAGTCTGAAAGACATGTTTGAAACCAAGTAACTTATCATCTTCAGTGATGATCAGTAATGGATTAGCGTAAGGTTCAAGGTCTGTCAGTGACATCTTCTTTGCAGAGATAACACAACTGAACCATGACTCTACACCTGTATTCTTTGAAGCTCCTTTGATGGGAACTTTAGTGTCATACGACATAGAACTTTCATTGTAGGTTTCAAGTGTATGAGCCAATACAATGACATTACATGGAGTCTTTGCAATATGTTCTTGCATGAGGTTCTTCAAGTATTGTGCATAGTTAGCCCAAGCTTTCATACCATCTGCTGCACCCATAACATACTGGCTCTCATACATATCCATTAGATACGTTAAGGTATCAATGACTACTGTGTGAGTACCATCACCACTACCTGCTTTCTTGAAGATCTGGGCAATGTGATTTATTGGATTGGTTACAACTACTTCAATGAACTTGGATCTGAAAGGTAATTTCTTGCCTGCTTCACAGCCTGCATAGATCACACCTTCAGGGTTCTTTAAGTCTCGTAGACTTGCTGACTTACCAGCAGCAGATACTCCTGTGATGAGTACTGCGTTGTCATTAACTAATTGTGTTGAGATGATAACCTCCTAATACATTAGTGGACTCTGTGCCTAGTCTAATAAGAATTAGGTATAAAACTTAAAAGGCACAGAGCAAAGGACTGTCCAAAAGGACAGAAAGATTTATACACCAAACTTCTTGTAAACTGACTGCATGATAGTTGCATACAGTTCACTTTCAGTTAGCTTGTCAGGTAACTTATCGTTCAATGAGAACACTGCTAAACGGATATGTTCTACAGCTTTACCTGCATCACCTAATGCCATTGCATATTTGTGAAGTTGAACATTTCGATTACCATCACCGATGTTATTAATTACCCATCGTTCAAGGTTATCTAAGTTACTTTGACTCAAGACTTTAGCATCTTGTTGTTCAGACTGAGTTGTACGAGGGATGAATGGAAGTACATCAAATAACATACCGTCATTGTAAGTTATGGTAGTACCCGGAAAGGTTTCCCATTTCTTACATCTATGGTTCCCTGCTTCGTCTACTGCGAATGGTAGAGCTTGGAATATGGAAGTCATGAACTTTTTATAGTCCACTTCATCAAGATGTAGCTCATAGTTCATTGGCAGAATAATACGATACCGATCTTGGTCATCAATGCCATGAGACTTAGTTGTATACATCAAGAATTTATAGTCTTTAAGCAACATCTGAGCTGTACTCATTGGACACGAATTATCAACATCCAGAACCAATAAGTTAAATCCTGTAATGACATTTCGTTCAAGACGATACTCATCTCTTACTTGATGGTTCAACCAATGAAGTACTTGGTTTGGATATGCCATCACTTGATGAAGATCATCAAACTTAAATGTTCTATTGATGTAACCTGTAGTCATGTCTTTACTGTAAGTAAGAATACACTTATCCAAGTCAGTTCTTTCAATGGTTGTACCACTGATAAACTGTATCCCATCAATAAAAGTTTTCTTGATGACAATGTTATTTTTGACTCCCCATGAGGTAGCCATAGTAATCATTTCTTCACGTACAGGACGAGTACCTCTGAAACAAGGTAAGTCATTATCAAGATCAGCAAGAGTAAGTTCACCATCAAACTCAGCTAAGTACCTAGCTAGTTTTACATAGGGTCTTACAGGATTAACCAACTTGGCTAAAGACTCACCAGACTCTTCAGCAAGGCTAATGGCATAGTCAATGTGGTCTGATGTGATACATGGTGAACCTTCAAAGAATGCATACGCTCCTGCAAGCTTCAGTACCTTGAAATACCGATGATCTATCTCAGCCTTACGTATGGCTTCATGTTTGCCTAGAGTCCTGCCAATCGCCTCACAATCAAGCTTGTACTGCATTAGCTTGGTACACTCAGGACGTTCAATCAATACGACTGTATTCATCTTATTGATGTCAGCCAATCGTGCAAACTGATCTGTGAGTGACTCAAGTAAAGCACTGCTTGTGGTATCAAACATTTGATCCAATAACTCTTCAGCAGTTAGCTCTAAGTTCTTGGATGCTTGTTCTGTGTAACCAAAGAAACATCGTCTACCGAATCCCATGTCTAGGAGTTCAATGAACTTCTTCTCTGTTTCACCACCATCTAATAATTTAGAGGGTACACCGAATAAGAGCATGTTTGCAGGTGTAGCCCCATCAAGTCTTTCTGTACGAATATTCTCGGCAGATGACTTAATAAGTTTCTCTTTGACATGGCCTTTATCGTATAGCTCTAAGAAGGTGTGGAGAGGTTCAATATTGTTGGATAGGTTTGCACCAATCTCATCAATCTGAAGGTTCAATCCACCAGCATTACTTAATAACAAACGATGTCTGAACTGTTTGATAGCAGGTGATGTGGCACTGTCAAAATTAAATAGTACTGCACCAGCACTACGTAATTCTGTCTTTAACTTCTGAAGTTCTTCCTCTTCTTCAGTACCGTTACGAAGTGCTCGTTCACCAGCCATTTTTACAATGTGCTCTTGTGCACGTTGAGGTAAGGTTTGTTTAAGGAATACTTCTTTAAACTGATCCAAGAGTTCATTTTCAATTACTGCTGTGGAATAACCTTTACCTGTGCCTGATGGTGATACGTTTACTGCATATACATTTACAGGAAGTTTTGAGTTAGCCCATCCTGAAATGCTTACTCGCATGTGCGAAGCAACTACTCCAAGGAAGTAGGCTAATTGTGTTCTAAAGAACAGACGTTCAGTGTTCTGAGTTCGCGCAGATAAAATATCTACAATTGATTCCATTACAGGATGGTGCTTCATGTTTACCCCTTTGGTGATAGATCGCCTGATGCGATCAAAGCATTACGTTGAGAGCAGATGTTTTTAGCACTGCAATATAGACAAGCTACTACCTTACCTTTAACTTCCAGTACGTAACCTACACCCTTCTCAGCAAGCCTATCTTGAGCTTCTTGAGAGGTAGTAAAGTTAGCAGTACTCTTGGATAGACCAGGCTTGGAGTAGTACTTAAACACTGGTTCCTTGCGCCACAGTTCCTCATCATTACAGAGAGGTAAGAGTTCATCCGGAGTATCACGATAGAACAGTATCTGCTCTACTTTGTTTTCTACGTATGCCTGCATCTCATCTTCAGAGTACATGGTGAAAGGTTCTTGAAGAATCTTAGATGGTGGATACCCTTTGGAGGTTGTAGCACTCAAACCAGACCAGTCTGTGAAGATGTAGTCAATTGCCATAACGTCATTGGTAATGAGTTGAGGATTGAGCCAACGATACAAACTACCCTGAAGGATGTACTTACTTTCATTACATTTTGAGGTGTAACTGTAAGTTCCAGTAGACTTGAAATCTTCTAATCGACCATCACCGATGAAGTCAAACTTACCTGATATGGTGATACCGTTAACTACTTTGCTATTACGCTGTTCCATATAAATAGGGATACAGCCATTAGCTAAGTCTTCATTGGTAGGATTCACTTTGATACGGGCAATGACTTTATCAGGATACCCTAAAGCTTTAAGAGCTTTCTGGGGATCAACTGTCCATGCTCTTTCAATGGCATCATGAAATGCTGTACCCATTGCAGAGGAGACAAGTTCAGATACATCAGTGATACCACCTGAAGCTTCAGCTCTAGCACTTAAAGTAATCTGACGAACAGACTTCATTAAGGTAGTTACACTGATGGTGTTTGGATCGGGGTTATGGTCGTAATTATCAGTTGCAAGCCATACAGCTACAGACAATGGAATGCCTGTATTATTACTGTATCTTTGGTTCATGGGTTTAATTCCAAGTAACGATTAAGAGTATCCCGTGCTTCAATCACATCTTTACGAAGTGACTTCTCACCAGTACG
>OFRO01000670.1_pt1 | contig 11344 bp, 20 predicted proteins | sample 1543091 | NCBI WGS metagenome assembly OFRO01 (sample SAMN07774217, study PRJEB24372) | wastewater metagenome | isolation source: Exp Tend NO 10WW | collected 2016-02
CTACAACATTTTTTGATACTGCCAAATGGGGCACGCGGAACGGTGGTTTAAACGGGCAAAAAGCATGACTAAAATAATTAGTTTTTAATAACTTAAAATTTACTCTTTTATTTCTTTCTTTCTTTATTGCTATAAGCCCCCCTAATAGCCTCCCTATTTTAGTCTTGATTATCAAAGTGTTGTGAAACTGGCTTCCACTTGCCTATGTTATTACTATTATTTTGTATATTATTGTTATAAAAGTGCATTGTTGACCCCCTAAAAGAGATGGCTAAATTCCTTGTTGGCCCATGCCTATTTTTCTCAATAGACACAATGGTTAACCCGGCAACAGGGTATTCAATACCTCCAATATTTACATCTTCAGTCATCTTGTAATATTCAGGCCGCATTAAAAAAACAACATTGTCCGCATCTTGTTCAATAGCGCCAGATTCTCTTAAATCAGATAACTGCGGCATTTTGTTTGGCCTCTTCTCTACTTCCCTGGATAACTGGCTAAGTGCAATAACCGGTATCTCAAGTTCTTTTGCAAGGCATTTAAGGCCCCTGCTGATCTCGGCAATTTCCTGCTCACGGCTTTGCGTTTTGTTTACACTCATCATTAACTGCAGGTAGTCAATGACGATGTATTTTATACCGTGTTTTTTCTTTAAGATATTGGCCCTTGTTCTTATATCCCGGATGTTAATCGAGGTTTTATCCTCAATAAATATCTTTGCTTTTGACACAACATCAATAGCCTTTCTCATGGTATCATATTCATCTTTTGATGTTTTACCGTTGCGCAATACTTCGTGATCTATGCCGGACTCGATTGATACCAACCTGCGGACAAGCTGAGTACCGTCCATTTCTAAACTTATCCAAAGGCACGGAATATTATGGGTTATACTTGTGTGGTGTGTAATAGACAACGCAAGTGCGGTCTTTCCTTGCCCTGGCCTGGCAGCGATAACAAACAGATCAGGTGCCACAAGTCCGCAAATAGCATCATCAAGCGCTTTTAAGCCTGTGGGTATTCCCAAAACTCCGGTTGCCTTAACAGAGTCGTGTTGTTCTATCATCTTTAATGAGAAGTATGACATATCACGGGCTTGGCCCGATATTACCCGTTCCTGTGATTTTTGGATAGCCTCGTCTGTTACGTTTATCACTTCAAAAATATCCCTTTCACCATTATACGCATCGTTCTCAGCGTTGCCACAAACAGTTATAATTTGGCGCTTTAGGTAAAATTCACAAAGCAGTAAGATGTGATTTTCTATTGATGCACCAGATACTACCTCGTTTGTAAGTTTTGTTATTTCGTAATGACCGCCGGCATCATCAAGCGCCCCATCTTTCTTTAGTTGCTCAATCACCGAGAGTATATCAACGGGGAAGCCTTTATCATAAATTTTTTCTATTGCCTGGAATACCAAAGAGTGTGAGTCTTTATAAAATATTTCAGCGAATAGTTTTGCCATGCCTGCATTAAGACAATTAACATCGATCATTAATGCGCCTAAAACAGCACGCTCAATATCTAAAGCCTGCGGGGTTATTTTTCCGTATATCATTAGTCAAGTTTTATTTTGGTTTGTGTGGAAGGTGCACCCCAACGCTTTGCAGCGCCACGCACTCCTGCATCTTGCAGAGTTTTACGAAGGTTTAGTGTTTCATTTAATCGGCGGCTAAAAAAACTTTCATTGTCTATTTCAAACAGGTCAAACGTCTGAACAACAGCTTGTACTTTTGTTTCAGTTACCTGCATCTGCATTGATAGTACTGGTATGATCTTTAATGGTAGTAACCCACCGGCCTGTGCCAAGCGTTCAATGACATACCAAAATATACCTACACCCTCCATCCCTAAAGACTGACGAAGGAACAAAATTTTAACGTCATCAGATGCGGTGTAGTCGTGGGAGAAATAGAGGGATTTGTTCATAAGTATATTTATTTTGCGCCGTGTTCAAATCTTTTTACTATTGCCTCCGTTACAAATCTTTCTAACTTACTCGCATGATCTCCATAAGGATCGCTTGGGGCATACCAAAATCGCCAAAAACTAAAATATTCAGAGGTAGCAGTAGAATAATATCCATCCTTCATAAATTCACACCAATTACTAAAAGTGTCATAATCTTGGAACGGCATTTTAAGAAATGGGTGTGGGTGAGGGTTACCAATTAGAAATATAAGCTCTTTTTCTTCTGTAAACAACGCCCATTTTCTATAATCAGGGTGATCCATTATACCCGTTTCATGCGTTATGGGCCCCGGCTTTACTTCTGCGTAAACCTTAAATTGTGGCAAATAAAAATCAGGAAGGTATCTAAAGCCTTCTCCAACATCAAACCCCTCCGGCTCATATTGATATTCAATTCCTGCAGCATCAAAAAATACAGCCCACCTGGCCTCCATTCGTGATCTAAAGTAATTTCCGTTGTAGAGAGTGTCTATTGATTTCATAAAATAAAAAAACCTGCGAGTGGTTAGAGTAGTAGCGGATTTGGTTTCCCTTATCCGATCTAACCGCCTCGCAGGCGTTTAAAAAGTTAACGTCAAGCTACTACATTTGACTACTTCAAAGTTAATACAACAATTCCATATTACAAACTCATTATCCTATAATATTCATCCCAAAAAAAATCTAATTCACCAACCCTTATAACAGAATGCAGCACACCCACCCGGTCCATCTTAGCCTTGTATTTTATCTGAGCCTTTGCCATCGTATCCTTGTTCTTTACCTCGATCTTCCAGCTAAAGGCAACCGGGTAACCAGGGACAATAATATCATTAAACATATCTGTACTGCCCGTTGTTGATGTTGATTTGCGATACCTTAGTTTACCGGCGCTGTCAAGTAAGGGCCGGCCATGATCATCAAGCATAGGAATCCCTATTGTGTTATTTCGGTCAGCGTTATGTCCGAGGTAGTTTATAGCATTCTTGATATAGGTTTGGTGTCCGTTGGTTGTGGTGATATCGGGGTAATCGCTGTCATAGTATTCCCCCGCCTTCCACGCTGCAGGGTATTCCCGCTCAAACATTACCCTGCGGGCATCGTAATACAGCTTACGCAAGTCATAGCGGCCCGGTGTGGTGATCTTACGCGGTTTAGCCTTACGGGGTTGGCGCAGGGGAGGGATCGAGGCGAGGAAGTCGGGGATGGTGTCGGTCATAAGTCAAGTGTTTGTTGAGCAAGATAAGGAGCAATACGTTTGTTAGCCAGGTCAACGTACTCCTGAGATATTTCACTGCCAATCCAGTTACGTTTTTGTAAGTGTGCCATTTTTAAAGTTGTGCCGGACCCGGTGAATGGGTCGTAGATGAGGTCAGATTTGTTAGACCATGAATAAATCATTTCTTTAGCAAGTTGTTCAGGGAATATTGCAGGATGTTCGCGCCGCCAGGTTTAGTCACCCTGTATAATTCTTTAGCTACCTTTTCAAACTCAAATGTGTACCCGTTATAATTACGCAGGTTGTCATACGGTGGCGAAGTAACCGTTAAGTCAATAAACCCGTCCGGCATCCTTGCCATAGTATCAAGGTTATTCTCGCAGTATATTTTGTTTATATCTATCATTGTGCCTCCCATTGTTTAGTTGCCTGTTGTTGTTTAACCTGCTCAATCTTCACCCTCAGCTTTTCCTTAGCCTCGGGTGTTTTCGCCATCCTGTAAGCCCTGGTTAGGGCTGCTATGTGTTTTTGGTGGTGGGTCATATTAAGGTGAGTTGTTTTTTGCTTTCAACACATGACGCTAAATTCTTTTTGGATAGGTCAAAGTAGCTTTCCTTTAATTCAAACCCAATACCCTTTCTGCCCATTTTTACGGCTTGATAAACTTCGCTACCAATACCCATGAACGGTGTAAAGACAGTATCGCCTTTGTTTGTGTATAGATGAATTAATCTTTCAATGGTGTCAAGTTGTAGGGGGCAAATATGCTTTTCATCTTGTTCATCACGTCCGTTTCTGTACCCCTGCAACGTATTGCCGTAATCAATATCCATCCAAACGGGGGAAGCATATTTTTGCCAAAGGTCAACAGGTAAATCAGTATTGGTAACGGGGTTTGTTCTTTCACCGTCTTTGCGGAATATCATTACATAGTCGGGAATACCAACCCTACTCATTGTGCTGTCTTTTTTTATTTGCTTATGAAGTAACCCTAACGCTTTTGTTCTTTGCATTTCCACAACAGGGTCTTTCCAAATAGTAACACGACTGGCATAAATAAAACCTGCATCCTGAAACGCTTTTAATATCATTCCACTAAAGTCCCTTAACCCTATAAAACCTTCTTTACCTTTTTGAATTGGTAAGTCCATACAATGAACGGCAACATTACGCCCTTGCATCATTACCCTATGCAGTTCTTTTATTAAAAACCCAAACTGTATTAAAAATTCGTTATAATCTTTTGAGTTACCCATATCCTCTAAATGGCTGCTGTATGTGTATAGTTCTGCAAATGGCGGGGAGAAAACTGAAAGGCCAATACTTTCATTATCCAGCTCTGAAATAAGCTGAACGCAATCTCCACGTTTTATGTAATACCATTCGTTTTTTTCTTGTTCAATGTCGTAGTCGGCTTGTTGCATTTTGCGACCTTGTAGATTTTCATTAACGGCGTTACTCATTTCATGTTGCATAATTTCAAATTGTTTTTGTTTGGTATCAATGGACTGTTTAACATTAGCCATTGTATCAGTTGTTATCAAAAATATGTTTACTTCATTAGTTTGTCCGAACCGGTATGAACGGCGTATGGCCTGATACAAACCTTCAAAACTGAAATCCAGTGACGCAAATATTTGGTTGCGGCAATTTTGATAATTCATCCCGAAACTGGCAATCTTTGTTTTGGATATTAGAATACGGAATTTATTATCGGCAAAGCCTAACAGGTGTTTTTCCTTCCATTCATTACTGTCCGAACCTTTAACTTCAACAGCTTCCGGCAATAGTCTTTTTAATGCTTCCCCTTCCTCATTTTGCTTTATCCAAATAATAAAATTTTCATCAGGACGGGAATTGATAATATTAACAACCTGCTGTAATCTTAGTTCTTTTGTTAGTCGTAATTCTGCATTGAAATTGGTTGCAGATATAATTGCATCATTAAACAAAGAACCGTTATTGCGCTTTGGTGTTACTATTTGTTTTTCAATCAGGTTAAGTTTAGGTAGGTCATACCCTTTCATTTCAAACCCTATATCTTTTGGGTCATTAAGCATTATTGCCCACGTTCCAATGAATTGATAAAACAGTTTAGTTGCGTGGCCTTTTAGCCGCCATTTAGCCGTTTCACCGCCATCGTGAACAAAGTACATAGCCAACATTTCATTGCGGCTCATTACGTCTAAAAATTCGCTATGGTTGCCTAATTCCATCGGGTCATTAGGGGATGGGGTAGCGGTACAAGCTAATTTATAAGGAGTGCTGGCAAACAAATCTAAAATAAGTTTCTTTGTTGCGCCTTCAAAGTTTTTAAGTATTGAACTTTCATCCAGTACAATCCCTGAAAAAATAGTAGTACCAATATTTTCTAACTGCTCATAGTTGCTTATTTGGATAGGAGAATTACTACCGTCATATTTGCAAACGTCAATATGAAATTTTTTACCTTCCTTAATTGTTTGACCGCCTACTGCCAATGGTGCTAAAATTAAAACAGGTTTGCCTGTATTCTTATTGACCTGATTAGCCCATTCAAGTTGCATTAATGTCTTTCCCAATCCGCAATCAGCAAATATTGCATACTTACCTGCTTTTAATGCCCGTTTAGTAATAAACTTTTGGAATGGGAACATTTTTTTATTCAGATCATTTTCATCAATATCAAACCCACTAAAAATATGAGCCTTTTGTTTTGTATCCAAAAACTCCAAATATTCTTTATTCATCTTTCGTTTTTTAAATTGTTATACGTTTAATATTCAGCTAAGTTGCGGGTAGGGGGACTTTAGTCTTTATCATTGTCCTTGCTCCGTGTTGATCTGTTCCTTTATGATAGTTGGCATCAATAGCCGTTGATATTTCAGTTTCTCTGATGTTACCATTGTCATTCACACACGCAGTAACGTCATTGAGCTGTGCATCCCGCCTGAATGCCCCCCCCCCCGTTAATGTTCTAACATTTGTGGCGTTGCCTGACCCTTCAATAGACCCAAAATCGTTTTCTGTGATAGGAAATACTCTTTTGATACCTCCTGCTGAAGAATGTCCGACAAAGTAAGTTCTCTCTCTATTTTGGGGGAGTAGCCAACTTGTATTAAGAAGCTGCATTTCAACTGTGTATTGTGGACTATCTGAATTAAGGTAGGTAAGAAATCTAATTGCTTCGTAGAAGTCAATACCTTTATTGACAGAGAACAATCCTTTGACGTTTTCAGCAATGAAAGTTTGTGGCCTACATTCATCAATGATGCGACCTGCTTCAAACAGTAAGCCGCTTCGTGTACCTGCTGTTTGTCCTTTGCGCTTTCCAGCAATGCTATTATCCTGACAAGGCCATCCGAAAGTAATAATGATTTTTGCTGTTGGGTGCTTTTGTCTGATGTCTGTTCCGCAAACATCTGTAACTGATCCGATGTACTCTGCATTTGGGAAGTTGTATTTTAAGTTAGCAATAGCGTGTTTATCAATTTCGCTGAAATAATGATGTGATATTTTAAAACCGGCTCTCGTAAGACCCTCTGCAAAACCATCAATGCCTGAGAAAAGAGATACTAAAACTATTTCCTCTTTAGGTAGTTTATTGGCGATCAATTCTACCACATCAACCGTAACTGCATTGCCGCATAGTTTGTAGCGTTGCCCTTTAGGTATTTTGTGTTTATGATGGACTATTTCAAATGTCTTTAATTTCTTGTTTATCCAAACTTGTTTTTCATATATGCCATATTCAGTCCACCCGTCTTTGTAGCCCTGTAAACGCTCACATTCTATTTCTGTAAGTCGGCGAATCTGTGCGCCTTCTAATAAAATACCGTGCTTATCTTGCGCCGTTAAAGTATGTGCATCATCTCCATCATCTCCATCATCTCCATCATCTCCATCATCTTTAAATCTTCTGCCGTTCTGCCGTTTAGTTGGTCTATCCGGTGTTAACACTGGAATCACCACCCCTTGATTAACTTGCGTATCTAAAGTTTGTGCGACCCCTACCCCTACCCTGCCACGCCCTGTCTTGGAATTGGGTTGTGAGAAGTTAATACTATCGCCTTCATTTACTACTTCCTCACTGGCTTTGGTATTTGATTTAATCTTTATCATATCCCAGGAATGTTTCTTTGTCATTGAATTTCTACCCCCCCCTGATTGTTGGTAGTGTGTCCTGATCGAATAGTGTTGTGTATTTTATCATCGAATACCATTTTAGGTTCTTTATAATCTCTGGCCGATAATGTTGGACAGGTATCTTCATATACTCTTAACCCGTCCTTTTTATAGTTGCCGTCTATTATCTTTACCATTAATGCGCCAATTTAAAGCATCCCCAAAACAAAAGAATAACAGCCCCTATCAAAGATAGCCAGTATTGAATATTCTCCCATAGGGTCATATCTACCTTGCCTGTTTCGTCTATTTCGGGTTCAAAGTTATAATCGTATTCGGTGTTCATGGTGATGGGTTTTACGATTTTAATATTACGGTTTTTAATTCGTCACACAATTTTTTAAGGCACTCTATTGATGTCATACACCTAACCAAGTCAGTTTCGCCATTATTATATTTCCGAATCCAAAAAATACAGTTCCCCATATACCATAATTTCTTTTCTATTGGGTCAACGGGAACGCCAATAATTTCATCAATAGTTTTTGCAATCTTCTTATTATTACTCTTGCTTACAGGATTTCGCTTACGCAAAATCTTAGCCCTAACTTCATCTTGCTCCTTTGTTGTATTTACAGCCCGTGACCGCATATCTCTGTGTATTTAATTGTTGTGTTTGATTTACTTGTCTTTGTTTTCGTTTTTTACATTATTAATTTTGATGGCTCACCATCCTTAAATCCTTTTCCGTAGGCTTCGTCACACAATTTCTCAACCTGCTCTTTTGAATACCACTCTCCCTGTGGCTTCTGTGGGTGGGTGAAACCTGTTTTAAAATGTGATATGGCAAAATCTTTAACATTGCCATCAACTAAATTTTTATATACCTCCTTCGCAATCTTCTCCACTTCACTTTGGGATAGTTGTGGGGTGGGTTTTCCAATCATCTCCATAATCTTTTCGATGCCATCTATAAATCCAATACACTGGTCTGAACCATACCCTTTTTTAACATAGTTGCTTACCAAAGCCTCTTGTTGTTCTTTTGTAATTATCATAGTATCTGCTTTACTTGGTTTGATTAATGTAAACACAGGTCTGTAATAAATTTATTTTTTACTTTGTAATCGTTAAGTGTTTTCATTACATCGGATATTGAAATTATCGCTACCCCAGTTACTTTCTTTTTTAGTAAATCTTTTTTTAATTGCGCTATTATATCTATTAAATACATGTCACATATAGTAGGAACTGCTCTTGCCAATATTACATCTTCCGCCAATGCACCGTTTGGTCTTTTATCTACACGTGCTTCAAAATATTTCTGGGCTTTACTCTTTTTCATTGTTGTTTGTTTAGGGATGATAGAAATTGTCTTACTTTCTCCCAGGCAGGATGCTTACGATCTGAAATCCTAATAACTTCTTGCAAGGCTTCTATAAAATCTTCACTATACCCCTGCACAACAGGAGTGGTTGAGGGTTTGAGCCAGTGGGTTAGTGCGCCATATGCTCCAATAGGATTATCAAAACCTTCTTTATCTACATAGTGCCACACAGGACGGCCATCTTCACGTATAAATATTGTTGGCGTATCAATTTCAGGCAATTCATCATCAACCGCTACTGGAATATAGCATTGTGTTGTGGGTATCGGGGCAGAGGTAGGGGTGGATTCGTCAACTGGCTTTTGAATATTTAAATAGAATCCACAATTAATACAAGTTAGATTAGATGACCTGTTTTCGGTATTGCAATGGAAGCATTTCATAGCTTTTATTTTTTAGATTGTGTGTTGTATTCTTATCGGTGTTATCATTTTCAATTTATTGGTTCAATACGCTTGTTCACTTCCTCTGATGGGGTGGATTAGCGGCGATACCTGGCTGATAGTTTGGTAATAGCAGCAAGTGCGGCAGTTTCATGTTTCTCATAAACAAATACCCGTATCGGGACCAGTTTTGTGCCGTCTGTAATAGACTTTCGTCCGGCGTTTGACTTCTTTTTGGTTGCCATAATGTAGTAATTTTAAGGCAAGATATATATAATTATATTACGGTGCAAATTTATTTTATAAAAAATGCAGTAAAATGTTTGGCGGTGTCGTTTTCTTGTATATCTTTGCCTTCTAAACTCCCCACCATGCCACTACCTAAACAGAATTTTTCAGCGTTGCAGTCAATGGATATGCTATACAGGATTGAGGTCGCTTTGGCCGGTGAAGGTAACTTAATCGTGTTCAGTTTGAAGCAAGCTATACAGCAGAAACAACCCGCTAACCTTATAATCCGCACTTGTAAAGACATGATACAGGACAATTACAATGCCATGTCGTTTATACTTGGTACTTCATTATGCGACAGGATTAAAGCGTTTGATATATGAGCCGGCAATACGACAACTACATACACTCCTTATTAGAACCCGACCACCGCAACGAACCGTTAGGAGGATCGCCAGTTCACACTCACCGCAAAAGCTGGCAACAAGAATATATTGATAAATTTGGTGAGGATAAGTTTCACGAAAAGATGCAGGAGCAACAGGAGTTAGATCGGTTACGAATGGAGGCAATGGAGTAATACGATAACACTTTTGAAATATGAAACACAATAACCCACACCACAAACCCCAGGAGTTTTACCTGATTGAGATACCGGTATTCTTTGTATGCGGTTTACTTGACCTTGCATTTGCTGTGGTTAAGTTCCCGTTCATGTTGTTAGGGGCTTGTATGGTTGTGGTTAAAGACAGTTCAAGCATAAACAACAACCCGTAACTACTGATTAAAACAAATCTTGGTTAGGTTTGGTAGAAGCGGGTTGTTTTATTACGAAATCATTTATCATCAATAAATACTATCAATTATGCAACAATTAAGAAAAGCTACAAGGCAGAAAGCGAAGATACGCCTGGGGCTTTCAGCAGTCGCAGGAGGAGGCAAAACATTCTCCGCAATTCTTATCGCTAAAGGCTTAACCGGTGATCTATCAAAGGTCGCTATCATTGACACAGAGAACGGCAGCGCTGATCTGTATTCTCACATGGGGCCTTTTAATGTGCTACCACTTAACCCACCTTACACACCGGAAAACTACATAGCCGCAATAAAGGCTTGTGAGGAGGCCGGTATGCAGGTTGTTATTGTGGATAGCATTACACATGAGTGGGATGGCGCAGGCGGCTGTTTGGATATTGTTGAGGAACTTACACAAAAAGATCCAAAACATAATTCATACACTCAATGGCGCTTTGTTACCCCACGCCATCAGGCTTTTGTTGATGCGATGCTGCAAAGCCCTTGTCATATAATTACTACCGTAAGGCGTAAACAGGACTATGATATGAGCAATCAGGGAGGTAAAACCGTTGTCACAAAAGTTGGTATGAAAGAGGTAACCAGGGATGGCTTTGAATATGAGCTTACCGCTAATCTTGAACTTGACCAACTACACAACGCAACATCTTCAAAGGATCGTACGGGTTTGTTTGCTGATAAACCAGCATTCACAATTACAGAAGATACCGGTAAAATGATTAAGGCATGGTGTGAGCAAGGCGTAGAGGCTATTGCGCCCGTTGCCGCTAAGAAAGTGATCAGCAAGGCTCAACTGGATGCGTATATTGTGAGGCTAAACGCAGGCGAACCAGGGTTGTTAGATAAGATCAAGGGTGCTTTTGCCCTAAGCGCCTCCCAACTCGCCGAGCTTGCCCCGTTTGAGGTTGTATCAATAACCAGTGCGGCGGAGTAATGGGCTACAAGGCAAAAACGGCAGAGGAACGCATGGCAGAACTTGTTGCATGGATAAAGAACAGTAACAGTCTGTATGAGTTCAATGGTAGCGATACACGCCATTGCTCCGTCTTCGGCTGCATCAAACCCGTTACTCACTTATTCAATGACCGCTGCCCTGCACATCAAACCATTAATAAACCGGATGCGGCTATGATAGCTAAGTGTCCATAAACTATTAACAATGCAAACATTCAACATAGGCCAATTACGGGCGTTTAGCCCTTGTTATGACCCTGCAAAATATCTACCAGAAGATTGGACGGGTACAGCGA
>OFRO01000674.1_pt1 | contig 11307 bp, 10 predicted proteins | sample 1543091 | NCBI WGS metagenome assembly OFRO01 (sample SAMN07774217, study PRJEB24372) | wastewater metagenome | isolation source: Exp Tend NO 10WW | collected 2016-02
AAGGTCCAGCTCAAGCGCACCGAGGAGGTCGCCAAGATCGCCGAGGAGGCGAGCCGCGGCCGACTCGACAACGCCGATAAGATCGTGCACGGACTGCGGCAGATCCCGCTCCGCCACACGCTCGACGACGAGACGAAGGCCGAACTCTCGCGCCCCATGTCGGAGACCCACCACGCCCTGATGCAGGCCAGCAGGGAAGAGATCGGCGCCGTGATCGGGGGCACCGAGGCCGAGAGCTTCCTCAAGCGGCTCTCGTACCTGAACAACGCCATCGTGCTCCTCGACGCGGTCTTCATGGCCGACTCGAACTCCCAGCGTCGGCAGCAGTACATCGACCGCGGCGGCATGAAGTCGCTGAAGCTCTACCCGAAGTACGCCGAGGCGGCGAAGCTCGTGTCACTCGCCCTCGACACGGCGTCGGCTGGCGGGCTGTTGGAGTGGGTGCCGACGACCTGGTCCAACACGCTGTTCTCGGACGTCCAGCACAGGACGGGCGTGCTCGCGCTCTTCCCTCCGGTCCCCATGCCCGCGAATCCGTGGGGCTTCCCGTTCCTCATCAACGGTGGTGAGGATGTGGAGCTGACGGGCGAGAGCACCGCCGACCCGACGGCGTTCTCGGACGGCATCACGGCGAGCGACGTTCCGGTCTCGGCGCAGTTCTCGCTCAAGGCTGGCATGTTCGCGCGCTTCACCTACTGGTCGCGCGAGGTGGATCAGGACAGCATCGTCTCGATCCTCCCGACGTGGAGCACGCACGACGAGTACAAGCACCGGCTCGCGAAGTCGGCCGCGATCATCAACGCGCAGCCGGCCTCGTCGAACCTCGGAACTTACGACACGGGCCGCTCGATCACCGCGAAGAACGTGCGTCTCGCGTTCGCCGGGTGCTCGATCTCGTCCTACGGCCTGCGGCGCTCGGCGGGCGCCGTCGGTGGCGTCGATGCGGGCGGCACGCTGACCGCCGAGTCGGCCGTCGCCGTGGCCGGCAAGATGGGCGAGTACGCCGACCCAAGCCTGTGCTCGTGGGTGTCGGGCTACGCGTTCCAGGCGCGACTGCTCGTGGCGAAGGACGGAGCGTCCGGCGGCTACCTGTACCTCACGAGGGACAAGGCTGGCGATGCCGCGACGGCGTTCACGGGTCAGATGGGCCTGTTCATGGGCTACCCGTTCGTGGCCGACGGAACGTATCCCCAGGACCTCGACGCGACGGGCATCTACAGCGCCGCCGGCCAGACGAAGACGTCGGCGGTCCTGTGCCGTCGCGACATGTTCATCGCTGCACAGCGTCAGGGCCGCATGGTCGAGGTGTCGGACCACGTGGCGTTCAAGCAGAACCTGCGCGCCGTGAAGTCGACCGAACGGTTCGCGTTCTCGCCCACGATCACGCCGAGCACGACCTACAAGTCCGCGTCGTTCCTGTACAACATCCCGTCCTACTAGGCCGGTTCGCCAGCGTCGGGCGCGGAGCGGGTGGTTCCGCCGAGCGCCCGGCCTGACGTACGGAGGATCAGCATGCCGAAGTGGTTGAAGGCCGACGCGAAGGCGTGGCCGCACGGATACACCGGGACGGACGGCGTCAATAGCGTGTCGATCCCGGCCGGAGGCGCGGCGCTCGTGTCGGACGCGAAGGCGGAACAGCTCGCGGCCGATTTCCCGGGCACGTTCTCCGAGGTGAAGGAGAAGGAGGTCGCGGAAGTGAACGCGGCAGCCGTCCCGAAGGAAGCGCCGACCGAGCCGAAGCCGGCGCGCGGTCTGGGTCCCATCGGGAAGCGGAGCTAGGTCGTGGATTGGACCTCGGCACCGGACGCCGCGAGCTTCGTCACGCTCGCTGAGTTCAAGGCTTTCCTGCGGCGTGAGAGCAGGGCCGAGGACGGGTTCGATGGCAAGGCGTGCGAGGCCCTCAATGCCGCGGCCGGGAAGCTCCGCGAGTGGACCGGCCGCGAGCTGCATACGAAGGTGTGGCGCACGCCCGTGCGCGTGTCGGAGATCGAGTTCGTGTACCCGGCCGACGACGGCTCCGAGTCGCCAACGCTGTCGACGAACGAGGGCGTGTTCACGGGTATCGTGCAGGCTGGCGACGACGTGTTCGGCGCGTATGCACGCCCGTTCCAGCGCGTTGTGGCGGTGCGCCCGAACGAGATCGACCTGAACTATGGGTGGACGTACGCGGAAGGCTGGGAATTTCCGCGCACGTTCTCGTTCGGCTCGCGCCCGATGTACGTCTCGGGGGACGGCTCGAGCACGGTCTGCTCGATCGAGTACCCGGTGACGGACGTCCTCTCGGCCGCGCAGTGGGACGGCACGGAATGGGTCAGCGTGGACATCACGGGGGCGCGCTTCGACTGCTTCGACCTGGGGCGCATCGACTTCCCCTATGCGACGTTCGAGAGCGGCTCGCGCAACGTCCGGCTCGAGGTGCGCGCGGGCTACGTCGAGCCGAGCGCGTCGGACGCCGGGCACCCGGAGGACTGGTCGCGCCTGCGCCGCCTCACCCTGTGGCTCGCGGCCAAGGCGTTCTCGGACGACGCCTCGTTCCGCTGGTCCGGCACGAACCCGGCCGGGGGAGGCCGCGGCTCGCTCGACAGCGCCGTCGCGTCCATGCCTGACGAGCTCGCACAGAGCCTCGCGGCGTACAGGCGGGTCGCATGATCGGCGCCGTCACGATCCGCAAGACGGGCCGGTTCGTCACGAACCCCAAGGCCGTCGCCGGGGACATTCAGAACGGCATGGAGGCGGGCCTGCGGCGCTCGTCGTTCATCCTGCGCAAGGCGATCCGCGAGAAAATGTCGGTGAAGGGTGGCCGCGACCCGTTCTGGGGGCGCACGACCGATCCCACGGGACTGCTCGTGCGCACCGGGCACACTCGCGGCAGGCTCTCCCCTGGCGGCCGCGTGTACCGGCACGGGAACGTGAGCGGGACGGCGATCGGCTCGCCGGACGAGCACGTGCGACAGCTTGAGGAAGGCGGCGACGTTGGGCCGGGGCCTGGCCACCGCTTCCTGCGCATCGCCACGGCCGCTGCGCAGACCTCTACGGGCGCAGACAAGTACGCCGGCATGTCCATCCGGCAGATCGCGGGGGCGCGCCTGTGGTGGAACCCGCACGCGCAGAACCTGTGGGCCGTCCGGCGCAAGGGCGCGTTCGGGCCGCAGACCAAGGGGGCCGCGGCTCGCGGCCAGCGTGACGAGTTCCTGTACAAGCTCGTGCGCAAGATCCACACGCGCGGGCGGCACATCTTCTCGCGCTCGATCGGCGAGGTCCGCCCCGCCGTCATGCGCGAGGTCGGCGCTGGCGTCACGCTCGCCGTGCAGAGGGCGAACCAGTGAAGACCCCGCACATGGCACAGATCCTCGGAGCCCTGCTCCGGGCGCTCGAACAGATCGGGACGGGCGACTCGTGGTGCACGTCGCCGGCCACGGTCACGCGAGCGGTCGATGCGGCCGCGGCGCAGGAACTCGCCCGCCCGGCGATCGTCGTGCTCGAGCCCACGTGGGACGACTTCCGCGTGGAGACGGCCGGGTCGCTCGAGGACGGAGTCGCGAACCTGTCGATCGAGATCATCCTGTGCGCGGGCACGGACGGCGTCGCGTCGAACATCGCCGACGAACTCTGGGGCATGGTCGAGGACTGCGTGCGCGCGATTCGCGCCGACGCGTCCCTGAGCCTCGACGACCCCGACGCGCCGACGCTTTCGCAGTACGTGCTCCCGTCCGCGTTCCACCTGGAGCAGGAAGCCTCGATCGAGATGGGCTACCTGAGCGGCACACTCACCTTGCAGGGCCGGCTCGACTTCAACCGGCCGGCGACTGGAGGCTAGGACATGGCAGACCCGGCGGGCTTCGGCCCGAAGAAGTTCCTGCAGGTGGGGCTGGAGTCGGTGTGGGGAACGGCGGTCGCGGCGACGCACCGCTTCGGCATCCTCGACTTCTCGGTGATGCCCGACGTCGGGCTCGCCGCCGACCGCACCGCGATCGGGAGCGTCAACCCGAACCCGCCGATCCCGACCATCAACTCGGTGCAGTTCTCGTTCTCGATGATCGCCGACTACGACCTGATGGGCATCCTCTACGATTGGGCGTTCGGCACGGCGACGTTCGGCGCGCAGGGCTCCGTGGACTCGGGCGCGAACCCGTACGACCACACGATGAACGACGCGAAGGCCCTGTTCAACTCGCTGACGATGCAGTGGGGAGAAGGCGACATCCCGGCGAGCAAGTGCTCGCGGATCACGGGCGCGAAGTGCACGGGCATGACGCTCTCGGCCACGGGGAGCCCGGGCGATCAGGCCCTCGTGCGCGCGAGCTTCACGGGCATCGGCGCGGTCAAGACGTACAACCAGACGCCGACCTCGCTCTCAGATCGCACGCGCGCGAACATGATCTGGACGCACATCACGACCATGACGAACGGCTCGGCCGACGCGTCCTCGTCGCAGTCGATTCTCTCGTTCGAGTACTCGATCACGAACCCGCTCTCGAGCGAGTCCACGGGCCGCGTGCCGACGACGATCGACGAGCCCCAGCTCAACGGGTTCCGCCAGACGAGCTACCGGCTGACGCAGCGCATGCACACGAAGACCCTGCAGGAGCTGTACCAGGCGCAGGACTCGTCGCAGTTCATCGCGCCCTCGCTCGTGCTCACGAGCGGCACGAAGATCCTCACGCTCACGATTCCCAAGGGGCGCCTCGCGGCGCCGGCCGACCCGGACTTTTCGGGCGACGGCATCTTCAACCAGACGCTTTCCTACGAGTGCGCGAACGGCGGCTCGTACGCGTCGCAGTTCGTGCTTCGCAACGCCAAGGCCACGGTCCTGACGGTCTAGGGCAACCCCCGGGAGACACGCGAAATGTCTGATCGGATCACGCCGGCGAGCCCGGCAAGCGCATTCAAGCCGCAGGCAGACAGTGCCGCGGTCGAGCTACCCGTCTCGCGCGACGAGGCGGGCAGTCCGCTCGTGGTGCACATCCGTCGCGTCACCGTGCCGGACGTGGTCCGGTGCGAGGCGCGGCTCAACACGGGCAGCGGCCCGGCGGGCACCGACCCGCACGAGATGGCCGAGACTGCCGAGCGGATGGAGCGGGCGTTCGCCGAGCTGGGGCGCGTCGGCATCACGTCGCCCGAGTTCGCGTTCGACGGCGAGGACGATGGGCGGCCGGCGTTCGGCGACCTCCCGTGGCTCGACCGTTCGGCGATCTTCAACGCGATTCGGGGGCTCGCGGGACTGGCGGCGATCCCCGATGGCGTCCGCACCTTTCGTGGAGGCGCTCTACAACGACCCGCGCATGGGGACGCTGGCGGACCGGCTGGTCCGGATGGACCCGACACACCCGGGGAGGCGGCTGTTTCCTGACCTCGTCGACCCCGTCGCCCTGCAGCTCGATTGGGCGATCTGGGACGCCGCTGAGATGGCGAACTCGAAGGACGCAGCGATCAACGCGACACCACGCGACAAAGAGATCCTCGAACCGCTCGGACGCCTGCTCGAACGCATCGCTCGGAGAACCTGAGACATGGCGAACAAGATCGAAGGCACCATCGAGTTCAGGAACAACTCGGCGGCGTCAATCGAGCAGTTCGATCGTGGCATCAAGGGGCTCACCACGGGCGTCAGTGCGCTCCAGGCCACGCTGATCGGTGGAGGAGTCGTGGCCGCCCTCACGTCTCTGGTGTCCACGGTCAAGGGTGTGGGCGACGAGTTCGAGCGCCTGAGCAACGCCACGTCCAAGACGGGCGGAACGATCAATCAGCTGAAGGTGGTCGGGCAGGCGTTCAAGGAGCAGGGTCTCTCGGCCGACGATGCGACGCGCGCGATGGCCTTCCTCTCGCGCGAGATCGCGCAGGGCAACCCACTCCTGAAGGAACTCGGCGTCACGAGCTTCAACACGTACGACGCGCTTCTGCAGCTCTCCGATTCTCTCACGAAGAACGCATCGGCCGGCGCGAACAACGCCGCCGTGATGGAACTGATGAGCCGCGCCGGGATGAACTCGCTTCCGGCCCTGATCGGCCTGCGCGACAAGGTGCGAGAGATCAACACGGACCTCGGGCAACTCGGCGGCCTGTGGTCAGACTTCGACGTGGCCGTGGGCAAGAGCGCGGACAACCTGAACGACGTGGTCGGCCGGAAGTTCGACAGCCTGATCGGGCGCCTCAAGCTCATCACGGCTGGGCTGACGGTGGCGATCGCAACGGGGCGTCTCGTGGGCGGCGTTGGTGGCGTGTTCGTGCCGGGTAACATTCTGGCCGGGTCCGAGAAGCAAAACGTCTACAAGATGGGCAGCATCACGGGGCCAGGCGTAGAGGTCGGCGCCAATCGCAGGACGCCGGCCCCCGCATCGACCACGCCCGCATGGTCCGGCGTGAACTACCCGCAGTACGGCTACGGCCCCCAGCTTCGCGAGGTGGGCGCCGGATTCGCCCCGGGCGGCTTCGGCACGTTCGCGAATCGCGCCGCGGGCTACATGCGCATGATGGGGCAGTCCGGCGACAGCGGAGTGACCAAGGAACTGAGTCGCACCCAGCAGGCCGTGCGGGCCGGCGCCGAGGCGATCGGTGGCGAGTTCCAGGGCATGATGAACCGCATGCTGAGCATTCAGACGCGCTCGGGCAACGTGCTCGTGCAGCTCTCGGCGAGCATCTGGAACGCCGTCATCGGTAGCCTCACGCAGGCAGCCGGGCAGGGGATCAGCGGGTTCCTGATCGACTTCGTCTCGGGCTTCATCCCGGGCATGCCGAAGCGCGGCGGCGGCAAGGCCGCTGCCTCCGGCGCCGGCGTCGAACTGCACGTGCACACGCTCGAATCGAAGACGCTCACGAGCGCCATGCTCAACGGCTCGTTCCGTGATGCCGGGATCAACATCGCGCGCCGGCAGGCGGTGGCCTGATGGGAACCGCGCGCTTCATCCTCGCGAACCACCTGCTCACCGCGTCCGTGCGCAACGGCGGCGGTGGCGGCCTGCCCGTGCGCGAGGAAACGTCCCCGCACGTCATGGAGAACGCGTTCACCGCTGATCGGCAGACGCCGTGGCAGTCGGCCGGGACACCAACGAACCCGTTCGAGTTCTGGATTGGCATGAGTTCATCACACGCCACGACCGGAGTGGCGCTCCTCGGATTTCGGCCGATCACTCCCGGCGCTGTTGGCAGCGTCGTGATCTCGTCTGGCGCCAGCTCGGCCGTTCCGGGCACGTATACGACGCGCGCAACCCTCTCGTTCTCTGCCGATGCGCGCGACAAAGGCGCGGCGTTCTCGACGGTCAGCGCGCAGTATTGGAAAGTCTCGTTCGCCAACTCTGGAGGATGGTCGCTCGGTCGCATCGTGCTCGGAACGGTCGTGGACCTCGGCCTCGCGAGCGGCCCTGGCGCGGACGTGTCGCGCCATCAGAACCGATCCGAGGCCCAGCTCCCGAGCGGCTCGTTCGTGATCGAGACGCTCGGCGACCCGGGAGCGACGTTCTCCATCCTCGTCAACGTCGCATCTGAAACGGATTTTGAAAACTTCGCCACGATCGCCGCGTGGGCTGGGACGGTGGTCTACATCGACCCGGACGGGAACGTGTACGAGTGCCTCGTACCGGGCGGCCAGCTCGCCGCGCAGCGCGGGTTCTACGTGTCCGGCGGCCTGTCGCGCTACGCGATGGAACTGCGCCTTGTGAGGCTCCCGTGAGCCGGCTTGCAAGTCCCGAGTTTCTCGCCGCGCACCACTCGGCCGTGCGCTCGCCGGTGACGCTTTGCCAGATTGATTTCACGGTGCCCACGGCGCTGACGCTCTACGTCGCTACGCGCGAGGTTGTAACGTCGGACGGCATTCTCTGGGTCGATGGTCTGGCGTGCGACGAGATCGACGACGGCGTGGACATGTACGGCACCGGCCCCGACCCGACGTTCGCCACGTTCCAGCTCGCCCGGCGCACGTACGCGGCTCTGGGGAGCGACCCCGCGGCCTCGACCGCCTCGATCCTGTGGAAGGGCGCCAAGGTCAACCTGTGGCTCTGGGATACGAGCCTCACGGACTACGCATTCCGCCTGCCGCAGTACGTGGACGGCGTGATCGACACGTTCCGCGTTCTCCCCGAGGGCGGGCTCGAACTCACGGCGATGCAGGACCGCTCGTTCAACGTCGATTTCCCGCCGAAGATGGTCGACAAGACCAACGACCCCTATGCCCCGGACGTGGGCTCCGTGAAGCTGGTCCGGCCCGTGTTCTACGGCGACGGCCGCACGATCCTGCCGCGCTCACCAATCCCGTCCGGGCTCGAGGACGAACTCGAGGACATGGGCGCGGCCCGGTGCGTGTTCCCGATGGTCCTGACCGATCCGGGCACCGGCGCAGCCTCGGTCAAGCTTCTCGCGGCCGACCACCAAGTTCAGGACATTCTCGGTACGCGCGCCCGGGTGTTCATGCCCACGGCCGGCGACACGCTCGCCCCGATCGTGGTGGGCGGCGGCGTCACGGAGACGCTTGGCGCGACGTACCCTGACGAGTCATACGTCGAGATCGACGACAACAACCTGATCGTCTACTACAACGCCGCGCCGATCGACGTGGCGCTCTCGGGCTCGACCGTGAACACGGCCCTGAACCCGCGCCGTGCGATCGACGTGCGCGACGAGACGACGTACGCGACGCTCGACCAGGCCCTCGGCTACTCGAAGCTGTGCCTCCTCTTGCCGAACCCGCCCAAGTTCGGCGAGATCAACGGCAGCGTCGTTGTGCAGATCCTGTTCTCGGGAGACGCGGCGAACGCCAACAACCTGCGGCTCTACGTGCAGGATTCGGCAGGCAACACGCCCGTCCTGATCGGCTACACGTCGACGAACCCGGCCGTTACGATGATCAACTTCTCGATCACGTCCACCTGGTACGGACAAGTGGGCTGGGAGTTCGGGCTCGACAACGGCGGCATGACGTACGCCGGCCACGCGGCCGGACGCACGATCGCGCTCGTCGTCGACTTCGCCGGTGGCGCCACGAACAAGGCGAAGGTCTACGCGGCCGCGCTCCGATTCAACGTGGCCCCGAACCGGAACGTCATCATCGAGGGCAAGCCGCGTACCGTCGTGCTCTCGCCCAAGGGCGAGGACCGAATCGCGTGGTGGAATCTCGGCAAGCGCCTACGCGAGGTGGCCGAGGTGAAGGAGATCGCGAACCTCGACGGATCGTTCTACATGACGCTCAACGGCCCCGCCGACGACGGCTCTGGCACGTTCACCGGCTCGGCCGCGGCGACGATCGAACGGCCGCCGGACATCGCGCACCACATCCTCACCGAGTGGGCAGACGTGGACCCCGCGAAGCTCCAGCTCTCAGCCGGCGCCGTCGGCTCGTTCGTGGACGCGCGCGACAAGCTCCGCGAGGACCAGGGCTCGGACTACAAGCTCGCCGCCTACTTCGGCCAGCGCGAGAAGATCCAGACGGCCCTGCAGGACATCGCGGCACAGTCCATGTCGTGCATCTGGCAGGACCCGCTCACCGGCCTGTGGGGCTTCGATGCGTGGCGCACCGGGGAGTTCGTCCAGTACCCGGACGTGCTCGGGAGCGGCTACGGCACGTCGGACTGTGACATCTGGGGGCTCGAGGTCGAGGAGCAGTCGATCGTGGACCAGCGCACGGGCGTGCGCGTGGGCTACGGATTCGACCACTTCCGCGGCAAGACGATGTTCGAGGCGAAGCTCACGCCGGACGGCTCGACGCGCGGGTTCAACCACATCGACGCGCGCGACCAGCAGATCCTCATCGACACGCCGAACAACGCGTTCGATTGGGAAACGGGTGCATGGGATGCAGGCGGAACCGTCTACGCCGACACTCTCGGGAGCAACACGTACGCGGACGGCATCGACTTCGCGGTGGACCTGCAGGCCGCCATGCGCTCGCACATCGTGCCCGGCTACTACACGTACGTGGGCCACGGGTTCACGATCAAGGCGGGGCACAACGACTCGCTCGAGTTCGGCTACGGCGCGAGCACGTACGCGACGAGCGTCCCCGAGGGCAACTACACCGCGGACGGGCTCGCGTACACGGTGGCGCGCCTGATGAACCTGATCGCCGGCCTCTCGGGCGTGCTCACGGTCACGTACTCGCAGACGACGAACAAGTTCTCGGTCGCGTCGTCGGGGTCGAACTGGAACCCGCGCTCGATCTCGACGGCCGCGAACCCGGGCTCGCTGATCTGGCCGACGATGGGGCAGGTCAACAACCGCGCCGCGGCCACGACGCACACGTTCACGAACCCGCGCTATGGCGAGACGATCTGGGCCTGCTCCGAGTCCACGGCCACGTTCCAGTTCCTGTTCGGCACGGGCGCGAACGTCGCGACGTCCTGCTCGCTGGCCGCCGGGTACGAAGCGGCCGACACGACGCTCGGCAACGACACGTCGGCCGCGTACGCGCGCGGTACGCGCGAGCAGACGGCCGCGACCTGGCGCGACGCGTACCAGTTCAGCGGCGAGGAAGTCCTGCAGGCCAACATGATCCGCGACGAGGCGACGGCGGTGCGCCTGCGCAACCGGCGCTTCGATGCGCTCCTGCGCCCGCCGCTCGTCGTGACGTTCCAGACGTACCGCGCGTGCGACCTGCAACGCATGCAGACGTTCGAGCTGTCGGGTGACATCGACGCGCACCGGCCGTTCCCGCGCTACGGGAGCGACGGCTCGTGGGCGGGTAAGGTGTTGAAGTGCATCCGGGTCGTTCGCGGCATGGGGCCGACCTACATGAGGAAGATCGTGGCGGTCGAGGTTCGGCCGGACAGGGGGTAGCTCACATGGGAGCAAGAGTCGTTCGGTACCAGAACCTTCGCGCGGCCGCCGACCTCACTGCGACGACCGTTTACGACACTCCGGCGGTCCCGTGTTTCGGGGCCAAGCACGTCATCTTCGTGTTCAAGGCCACCAACGCCAACACGCCGGCCGCGTGCACGCTTCAGGTCAGCGGTGCGTCTACGGCTGGCTGGCTCACCACGTCAGGGCAGCGCCTTGGAGTCATCGGCGCGGCGTCCGGCAACTCGCTCGCGAACGGCATCGCGATGCAGATCGCCGGGTCCGTTGCAGGCGGCGAGGTCATCGGCGACATGTTCCTCGGCCACGCCTACGCGCGGGCAGAGATCACCGGGCATGCAACACTGAGCATCACCGGACTATCCATCGACGCGTACGTGGTGTACGACAGCGACTGGAGCATGCTCGACTCGACGAATGGGGCAGCGGTCCCGATCCGCTGACGAAAGGGGAACCGTGAAGCGATTCCTCGCATCCTGCGCGCTGGCGCTCGCTCTCCTCGTGGGGGCGGGCGCGGCGCATGCCGCC
>OFRO01000675.1_pt1 | contig 11306 bp, 16 predicted proteins | sample 1543091 | NCBI WGS metagenome assembly OFRO01 (sample SAMN07774217, study PRJEB24372) | wastewater metagenome | isolation source: Exp Tend NO 10WW | collected 2016-02
ATGCAATGAGTATAATTAAGTAAGTAAGTAAGTGCTAGGGGACTATCACTTGAGGTATTGGTTTAGGGGTTAAAGATTCCCACACCTTAATGTGTTCTTTCCACTGGTTTGTAATCAAGGCACAGGGGTTAATCATATATACCTGTCTTCTGACCTTACGCACTAAATCTCGCTGCATAAGCAATTTATAAGCTTTAGAGGAAGTCTCTAATTCTGTCTTGGTGAATGGTATTGTTTTAAGGGAGGACAACCCTGTGTGTTCACTGTAAGTATTTAAAAGTATTTTAAACAGCCACGCTTCAGGTTTGGACAATTCTAAGAGGGTTTCTAATAGGGGATACGCTTGATAGGTTCTATTCTTCATACCATTTCCTACCATAATAAAAGGAGGTTTTTCAGTGTACTTGGGAGAGGGGGATGTATCAGCAACAATACTAAGTTTAGTGCCTTTAGGTAAATGTAGCTGCTTATCATCCAGTAAATTTGTGATAAGATGTGGAATGTTTTCGGACATGGTGTTTCCTGTGGTATTAGTTGTGTGAGAACTCTAATATACCAGAAAAGATACTTGTGTAAAACACGCAATTAAGCCATAAATTACTTGCGTGTTTTACACAACTAATTACGGCTGCAACCCTTGATACATAAGGATTCCACCTGCTAGATTAATAGCATCAGTTTTTAATTCTAAAATACACCCAAACCAAGCCAGTAAATCAATCAAACACGAAGCCTGAACGCAGCGATAGCGAAGTGAGAAGGCGAGAGTGTTTGATTGATTTACATGACAACAATACAATCCACCTTCCAGCCCAATCGCTTACGCTCCGCGACGCTCAGGCTACGGTGTCTTGTATTGTTGTTGGCTTAGGGTTTAGGTTTGTTGTACTCATCCACACCTTCCTTGCAGATACGCAGAATATCTTCTTTGCTTGCATGGTTTGGAAGGGTAATAGGTTGATGCCATCCACCGTAGAATACATCCAGTTCAGCTCCTAGCTTCACTTGAGGATGTTGTATCTCAGGTAGCTCCTGCCATGACATTTCCTCAGTCAGTGCATTGTTAACCCACTCCACTACGCGAATATCATCTTTCATAATCAGATAAATTGCGTCATGTATGAGTGATACCAAGAACACGTCGTATTTGAACTCTGATGCCCATACACGATTCATAAATGCGATAGCAGCACGATTGTTGAGTAATCCATAAGATTGCCCACTAATCGCATTACCTACGCTTCTAGCCTCTGCTTGAGCCTCTCGTAATGTCTTGGAATTATCCAACACAGACTTAGCAAGTAGGGGAGTTCTAATACGTAAACCAAAGGCAACATCAATGTAGCCTTGCTTACAGCATAGGTCTAGTTTGTCCTTAGCCCAAGCATCTGACTCCTTATACAACTCATGGTAATTGGTTTCAATCTCCTTAGAGAGCTGTTCAGTGAACCCACAGTTCTTCATTAGAGTAGCCCAAGTACCCATGTAGGTAAGAGCAAAGGTAGGAGCCTTTGAGTCTTGTCTTTCTTCAGGATGGGTCTTCTTGATAGCGTTGACTTCAGCTACGTTGTTTACATCAATAGGTATCTTAAAGTAGTAAGCAGCGCGTAAACAGTGACCATCATAACCGTCAGTGTAAACTTTGAGTTTGTTCTTATCTTTAGTGAGTAGAGTGTTAATTCTATCCTCTAACGATGCGAAGTCTGCTCCTGCAAACACCCATCCTTTAGGTGCTTTGAAGCAAGATTTAATCAGCTTACCAAAGTCACTCCCTGAAGGTATCTGTTGAAGATTAGGCTTACTGCAAGACAGTCTGCCTGATACGGTTCCATTGAGATTGAAGTTGGCATGAAGCCAGCCTAGACCATCACCCTTTACTACAGCTTGTTTAAAGCTAGGTATGAATGATGTGAGAATCTTATCCACCTTACTCAAACCAATTAACGCATTAAGCGCGGTAGTGTAGTCTTGGTTTGATGTGTGGTTTAAGAGTTTCTCTAGGGTATCTCCAGAGGTGGATGGAAGCTTCGTAGCTGTAATATCAATCACAGGTAACTGCATCACATTGTAGAGCAACTCAATGAGATGATTGCCACTGTTAGGGTTAAACAAATAGTCTGCTACCTTGTCTAAACCATGTTGCTTAGTCTTGAGTTTACTGTTGATAGCGGTCAGCTCTTTAAGCTGAATAACCTTTTGACAAGTTTGTACACTGGCAGAGTTAGCTAAGTTAAGCAGATACATAGCTTTAAGCTGTTCTAATTCCTGTTCAACTTCAAGTACACGCTTGGTATCAATAGGCATACCCACTAATTCCATTTGAATCAGTATCTTGATACTTGGCTTCATAATGGTTTCATAGATGTGCTGTTGGCTATCCTGAAGCATTACAGGATAGTACTTATCAAAGACAAACCAAGTGGTTACGGAATCGGTAAGATTATATTTGAGCAATGACTCTTGAGGGATTAGACGGATATTCTTAATATCAGATTCAGCGTAATCACCTGCATATTCATGGCCTAAGTCTTTCAAACCAAGAGATAATTCAGCAGTTGTATTAAGGGCTAAGTAAGCAATTACCTTTGTGTCATCAATGTCACGGGTCATTACTTCTAAACCATACAGCATACCTTCGTAGTCTTGAGGGTGTGTCATAAACAATTCTAGTATAAGAACCTTAATGTCATAGGTCGCATTGTGGTATTTCAAGTTCCCTTTGTAGTTAATAAAGAAGTGCTTGAGTAGGCTCTTGATAGCTTTGTTGTGTCTTTGCTGCCCCTCTAGTGGAGAGTCATCTGGGTTCTTAATCCAATCAACTAAGAATGAACCCCCTTCATGTTTGTTCCATGCAAAGGCAATGGAGCCAATACCTGCTTCAAAGGGATTTAAGCTGAATGCTTCAATGTCACAAGTGAGTGAAGGGTATTGATGTAGTGAGTTCAGGAAAGCCTGTATCTGTGGAATAAACACAGGGTACTGAGCTTTATGAATAATGTTTGCACCAAGTTGTTGGTAGCATCCATTGTATGAATCAGCGAGTGTGGTAAGGGATAAATCTAGTTTAGGTGCTTGGTTTGGATTGTAGAGTAAACCTCCGTAATTCAAGCCAAGAACAACCTTCATGTGCTTGAACTTAGGTGCAGCACAATCGAGCACATAACCTAAGTGGTTATCTGCTTTACGTTGTTTAGTGAGGGTTTTGAAGTACTCAGCATCAGCACAGTAGATGTACTTGATACCGAGTTTATCGAGAGCAGGGATAAGTTGATTGAAGTAAGCATGTATTTGGTTACTGCTTACTTTCTTCTTATCATAGGGCAGGTTGAAGGCAATGATTTTGTTACGTTGAATACCTAGTTTCTCTAAAGGTTCAACATAGTACTCAGAGAGACTACTGCCGATAAAGTGTGAGTCTTTGATGAGAATGGCAATGTCATAGGTATTTTCTTCAGGGGCAAATAGTACATGCTTCATTCTAATTACCTGTCATGTTAAGCATCATTCGGGCAAGGAGTAACTCTTTACCTTTCTGATTAAAGTCTATGGCTGTAACCATACCTAGATTAGATGTGGGTGTTTCATCTAGTCCTTCATCACGTAGGATTGAATGTAAGCCAGAAGGGAAGTGGTAATAGAGCTGACTCTCTTCAGTGCATTGGTTCAGCACTGATTGAATGTAGCTGGACACGTAACTCTGTTCTTCACTAATGGTTTGGGACTGTGTTACGTAGTCCTCCATAAACTCATGTAGTGCAGGGTGTAAAGAGTGCCTAACTCCTTTAGACCCCGTGCTGTACATCTTACCTTTGAACCAAAAACCACTCATTGAAGTATCAATAAGACGTTGTTGAGATAGGTGAATTTCCTTGTACCTTTGGAATAGGATTTCGCTTATGTCTTTATATAGGTACGTCTGTATAGCTCGTAAAACACGACTCTTATTAAGGCTCATAAATCACCTGTAAATACGACCTGATACTTAGCCCTAGACAGAGCTACGTATAACAGTCTTGCTAATTGGTTTGGGTCTTTAAGAGTCTTAAAGTCACCTAAGTCTATAAAGACTTTATCGTAGGTAGAGCCTTGAGCTTTATTGACCGTAGAGGCGTACACAGGGCGTAAATCTGCCCATGTATCCATGATGGTTTTAACGTCTTCAGTCTTGCCATCTTTAATGGCTCTGTTGAGGTGTTTCTTATAGTCAGTAGGGTTATCAGGTACAAATACACCTACCATTTTGGAGCCTGTAAATACGGTGTAGCCGTGTCCATGAACGAGGAGAGACTGTGCAGGGAAAACACCCGCTATCTCTACTTCAGCATCAGTAGGGATATTAGGAATAGCCTTGTTATTGATAACAACATCACCCCTCTCAAAATTGCTACGGTTGTTAACACCTGTGAACAGCATCTGGTTGTACTTGGTTACAGTCTTATTCCTCCAAGCCAATACCTTAGACTTAGATGAACTCCAGCCTGAAGTGAACTCACTAATGATGGTTTTATTGAACTCATCGTTAGTCATGCGTACCAGTTCAGGACATGGACTGATTCTTGGGAGTGATTCACTATGTCCTAAGACATAGCTTCTAAATCCCTCAAGGATAGGGGCTAGTGGGTGTTTAGCAGACTGTCTTATTACTTGGGTAAGTGAGTAAGTAGAAAAGCCAGCTAAGAAGACTGGTGAATGGTTTAAGCCAATAGGAGTCAACTGAGCAGGGTCTCCCATAAAGATAATCTTACAGTTCTCAGTGTACTTATCGAAGGCATCCAGTATGTCGTAGTCGATATAACTGGCTTCATCAACCACAATGATTAAGTCCGACACAGGCTTATCAGTCGAGCGAACTAAGAAGTTCTTACCTGTGTTGTAGTTGGATTTGAGTTGTAAGGACAACAGTGAGTGGAGAGTACACGTATCCATGTTAGTAGCAGTTCTGAGAGCATGAGCTGCTTTATGGGTAGTAGCGGTGTACTTCCATTCCTTTGGTTTGTGCTCGCCAGTAACACTGAGTAGTTTATCTACTTCAGCAAAGGCAAGTTCTACTTGGTTAATAATATAGGTCTTGCCCGTGCCTGCCTTGCCCGACAATACAAAGTACTGTTGGGATGAGTCCAATAGGAAGTGCAGGATGGCATCTTTAGCCTCTTCTTGGCTAGGTGTGAGAGAAGACATAGGTAAGCACCAACACTTACCTAAGTAAGTGTTCTTGAGGGTTTATAGGTTGATATGGACTACTTTGCCAAATGGTACTGTAAAGTTTGGGTTATCATAGATAATCCATATTACTGGACGCTTTGGGTCTTTAAGAGGTCTTTTGCTAAAGTACCCGTCAGTTAACATGATAAGTGCTTTAGCCTTGTTCTTGCTGAACTCATCAATAGCTGCTTGAGGTCTAGTACCTCCTCCACCTAAGAAGGGGAGTTTGATAATATCCCGTACACTACGCACCACATGAGAACCTTGTAGCTCATGGTCAAATTGGTACACGCCTACTTCTTTAGGGTTAAGCATACGCATAACACCATGTACTTCAGATACGAATTGATTGAAGTCTTCATTGCTAATTGAACCACTGGTATCAATAGCGAAGTCAATTCTACCTAAGTTTTGTGAAACCAGTTTAGGTAAGTAATTGGGCAAGTACTTACGGTTTGGCCTACGCCATGAGTAATCACTTGGGGATAGGTCAGAGAAGAATCTCCGTAACACTACTCGCCAGTTAATCTTTGGTTTAGTTATATCTTCAAGGTGACGTTTAATACTTAAAGGTACTGAGCCTGATTGGTTTGACATGTCAGCCATCATTGCAGCACGACTAATCTTAGCTAGTACTTCTTGCTCGAAGGTTTCTATTTCATTCTGAGTAAGCTTACTGCCATCACCTTCAATCAGGTCAGGCATGTATTGAGGCTGTTTATTGGGGTTCTGTTCTAGCTTGGTATAGACCTCTTCGGTACTCATCCCATCGTACTTGGGGTCATACAAACCATCACTGATAAAATGAAACCCTCTGGACTTCAACTCTGAATTGATGACGTAATCTGCTGCTATGTTGTACAGTCTTTTATCTCTAGTGCCTCTACGTAGACAGTGGAGGTAAGCTACATGAAGTGTTTCATGGGCTAGTAAGAAGATTCGTTCACCTTCGGTTAAGCCAAGAAAGAAACTAGGACTAATAATTAGTCTTCTTCCATCTGTCGCTGCTGTGCCTACAGACTCATCTAAGGAGAGGTCTAAGCTAAGGCATAAGGTACTAAAGAATACGGTGTCTTTAAGCATCATCATGCCAATCTTGGCTTTAGAGAGTGCTTTCTCAATAGTGAGTTCTGTCATGGTTTTATCCTGTGGCTTGTAAGAGCAAGGCAACGCGGTAGCGTTCAATCTGCTGAGGCCAGTTGAAAGGTTGAGTGACATCACCTGACATTACTTGCCATGACCCATCAGGTCTGTAGTAACGCCAGTCATTATGTCCATTGTTATTACTAAAGAAGTAAGGTTCTAGTGTGCTATTTATTAATGTTTGAGCTACACGTAATAAGGCTGTTACTTCCTCTTGTTTATAATGGCAGTAGTCATATTTACAGTGTACGTTGGTATAACCATCTTCTTCTCTAACGTAGAAGTCTCTTAAATCAAATCCACTAGCTTCCCATGAAGCCAGTATTAATTTAGCCCTATGGTTTAAACATTCAAAGGTAAACATAATTAACTTGTAATTTGAAGGAGTTTAACTGTCTGATGACGTTGGTGTTGGAGCTTCCAGTTAACTGGTTTAGGCTTCTCTAACACTGTAGAAACTTCTAGTATATTTTTAGAGTTGTATAGCATTTTAGTAACACCATCAGTGGATGTGTACCTAATAACTAAAGGAAATTTTAAATTTATTAAATCAGTAACAGTAAATGGAAAGGGGGATACTAAAGTTAAATTAGTACAGTATTTATATTCTTCTTTACTTATTATGTCGTACCACATGGTTGAGAATTTAACAGCATCTTCTTTTAATAATGTAATAACACACAGCATTATATAATCCTCACACTTACTCGTTTAAGTAAGTGTGGTTTAGGGAAGGGTTAATTAGATTCAAACCAAAGAAGAAAGAGGAGACAACAGATAGCATGGGCTAAGTGTGATTCACCTGTTTCTAGGTCTTTAGGTTCACCGTTAAACCAAGCATACAAATGACGCATTGCTGCATCATAGTAACGCTCTTTGGGGTTCTCTACATGTTGCCAGTTATTCACTGAATACTTAATTGCACCTGCTTCCAGTACTCTAAGTATGGGTACTAAAGTGCTGTGCGGTATTAGCGAGAATCTTGGTTTGCCTGTATCAAACTTTTGTCCTTGTACTGGTTTAATCATGGTAGTTGTAGTCACCCTTCAGATTGGTTTACTTCAACACACAATTTACGATGGGTTAAAGCCAAGTAGTCTAAGTACTTAAACATGGCTTCTTCGTATTGGGCTAAGTTCCCAAATGCAGTTACACCACTGACTAAGATGACTTTAAATGTAGTGCCTACAGGGTCATCAATCTCTTGGATTTTAGTGACGTTAATCGTTGAAGCACCAATAGACACAGCTAAGGGATTACACTCAACTTCATTAGAAAAGTCTTTCACAAATTTCCTCCGTCAATAGACATACAAGCATCTCCGCGTTCACCAACAGCATAAGAAGTACTTAGAGTATCTAACTGTTTACGTAGGTCTTTGTTGCTTGCGCTGAGTCTATGGTTATCACGCACCAGTTGTTCTACCTGCTGCGTGAGTCTTAAGTTCTCGTTCTTGTACCATTGGAGTTGGGATTCATTCATTGGTATTACCCCATAAGTGTTAATTACAAGTCATCTTCTTTAATGAAGACTCCGTTAACCATTTGACCTTTACGGTCTTTAATCTCTTCGTAGGCAGCTTCTAGGCACTCAGCTAAGTTATATTTGTATGCTGAAGCAACATTAGCTAAATGGGCTACCATACGTTGTAGGTAGTGCCCTTTGTATGTGGTAGCTGTATTGGCAGAACTAAGCCAAGAAAGCTCACCAGTAATCATGTACAGGTGACTATGTAGAGGTTGTTCACGGTACTCACCAATACAGCTAAATAGATTAAACCCTGCTGTATTGGTCAAGGAGTGCTGCTTACGAGCTAGGTGCTCTAGCATGATACAAACCACAAGCATATCGCCTATGGAGTCTTTAACTACCTTGTCTTTCTTCTTGTTGATACCAGTGGCTAATTCACCTGCTTCTTCAAATAGTTTGCACCATTGACCTTCATAGGTTGAACCACCTTCACCAAAGAAGTTACGGTCTGTGCCCCATTGGGATACTGCTTCATGGAGGTCTTTCAAGTTCATTGTGTTACGAGACATTGGATGTTTTCTCTGTTGGTTTAAGATGTTGAAGATGGGTATTAAGAGGGATTACTGTCCTTTACTTTGGAAGCCAATAAAGCACTGGTTTTGAAGGTCACTACAGTACGAGCTGAGATGACAGCATCTTCACCTGTCTTGGGGTTACGTCCCATACGTTGACTCTTACGCTTGGCTTTGAATACACCCAAGCCACGTAGGGTAACTTCATCACCATTGGCTAAAGCAGTAGTGATTTGGTTGATAACCTCATCAACTACAGCTTTAGCAGTAAATGGGGATACACCTACTTGTGTTTGGATAGTTTTGATTAAGTCTGATTTGACCATTTGGATTATCTCTCTGTTGTTGGTTTGGTTTGTGGTTGAAATACTTACTTATTTGAGTAAGTATGGTGCTAGAACTATTAAAATTGCAAGTAGGGGAGAGTCCTCAAAAAAGGGGATATGTTTGTTTACTGGTTCTGTTGTGAATCAATGATTTAGAATTTTAGAAATGTGTTATACACCTACATTAGGTGTCTAATACCGAGTTAGGCATCACAATAAATTAAGGTCGGCTCTCTGTCTTCTTCGTATCTAAAGTAACCCACAAATTCCCCATCACACCATGGCTTTATAAAATCAAAAAAGGCTTCTATTTCACCTCCATAGTTTTTAATATCCCCCTTCCCAAGTAGCGACCATTGTTTACTTATCTCGTCATAACTCAAAATTCCGACTTCCGTGTTTGGCGTGTAATAACTGCCATTGTTAAAAAGATAAGACCAACGCAAAGGCTTATCTTTCAAACATTCAGCGTTGCCATCTTTCTCACACATCGCCTTTAACACATCTAAAACGCTTTGTGGCGTTGACTCTTTTAAATCAACATTCACATAAATTTCTGTATACATACCCATAACATCAATCCTCATCTATCGCTAAAATATGCCTAACTCTACGTCAAGTGCGATGCCAACCCAGCCTCAGTTTGTGTATCTTTCATTTTCGCTTATTCCTGTGTTAATGTTTATGCTCTTGTAGGTTGCCACGCCTTACGCGCAGACGTTATAACCTTATACGCGTAATGCTTTTAGCTCATTCTCCGCTTCATCAGCACGCGCCCTAAAATCATCAGACCATGCCTTTGCTTCGTTACGCAATGAAGCAATTTTTCGGTATGCAGCATGGCGAGGGTTGTTGCGGACACTCATCAGCTCAGTGTCGCAATTATTGCAGTAGTAACCATCGCCTGTGCCGCCATAATTAATTGCCTGAACGTAGGTTTTGCCTTCTGTTTTAGTGCAGTCATGGCAATGCTCAACTTTGCAATTAATGCAGGCTGTCAAATATCCTTCTTTTTGGCAACAGTCACATAAAGTAACTTCTTTCATCACAGTTTTCTTCATCTCTATCTCCAAACCGTTAACGGTTATAACTCTCATTGCAGTGTGACAAGTACCCAACCACTTACTGCTAAATTGTTTACACCTTTGGCAACTGCTGCATTTTTTGCAGTAGTTGGGTACTTGCACCTGAATTGTGGTAGTTAGGTTCTTATGCTGGAATATCTTTTTCAAACTCATGTACGCATTTAAGTAATCCGCAACTTGGCATTTCTTTAGCAATGTCAATTATCTGCTTTGCTATCGAGTCCATATAACACTTATACCAAGATTCGGTTCTTCCATATTGTTTGTCAGAAGCAAACTTTAAGGCATTGGCTAAAATAAGTAATTTGTCGCTAGTGTCGCCTAGTTCTAAATGCTGCTCTGCCTCTCTAGCCATGCGAGTAGGAAAGCCTGTTTCATTTTGAAAATCATCTCTATCACCAAGGCTTGTCAATCCAGTGCTAACAGCATCAACAAAATGATAAAAGTCATTTATGACACATCTTGGAAGTCCGACTTTGCATATTAAATAGTTTTCGTCATTAAGCGGATAAGGCGATATTCCATTATCAGAAGCCCCATAAAATTCAGCAACATTAGTATCTTTGAATACTATCGCTATATTTGACGGGCTACTAACGCCAATATCGCAATTAAAAACACAAAACGGCTCATCGAAATAAAAACACCGCTCTCCTTTTTCGCCTTTAGATATGCGACACGAATTTTTATTAAATTCACTACATTTTGCCAGCTTATCAATTATATTTAGAATGTAGCGTCTTTCTTGTGGCGCAGTAAAAACGGATTCAGCATCGGTTTTTAGGTTATCAACATTTTCCATCTTCATATCCTCATCGTTAAACTTAAACAAACCTAACTCGCGCTTCAACAACGACAAGCACCCAGCCGTCAGCGTAAGTCTATTTTCAGTTAGTGCTTGCGTGTTAAGCTCAGTAGTTAGGCGTCAAACACCATCACGCCATCAATGCCGCTTGTTAAAACCGCCCTGACATTATGTTTCCCGTAGCAAATCAAACAGCACGGCGCTCCAAATGAGCCGTTTGCTACAGACCCGTCCACGTTGTGGAATGCCTGCCGCCCCTTGAAGAAAAACACTCCGTCAGCCACACCCCAAACATGAGAATGAAACCCTTTTGTTTCTGTCCTCGCCGGTATCAAGGCTATCCCGTCCCCGTGCTGCGCAAGTTTCTCAACCCATTCAAAAATCCTCGGCCCAAATGGGGGGTTAAGCCACACGCGCCCAAACCACTCTTGTTTCAGCCCGTCATCTACCACGTTGTAATGGAGCTTCGCGGTATCCCACGGCCTGTCAATTGGGGTGCATGGGTCAAGGTCAAACTCACCAAGGCGGTTAAGTATTCCGGGCGGTGTAAGCCACTCGTCCTTTTTACCGGGCGCACCAAAACGCCTAACATTTACGTCAACCGGACCTTGCGCCAGCGGCGTTTCGTGGTTCATTTGTCGTCCTCTCTCGTTGTAGTCCGACAAGTACCCAGACTATTGTTGTTTGCTTATAGCCGTGTGTA
>OFRO01000676.1_pt1 | contig 11299 bp, 27 predicted proteins | sample 1543091 | NCBI WGS metagenome assembly OFRO01 (sample SAMN07774217, study PRJEB24372) | wastewater metagenome | isolation source: Exp Tend NO 10WW | collected 2016-02
TCTAGTCTCTGGCGTTTATCGCGCTCTGCTGCGTCGGCAATGTCAGATAGCCGCTCTTGGTCGGATTCCCACCGGGCAGCGTCAAGTACGGGGTCTGCTGTGTAGTAGCTCATGCTGGCCTCCTATGTAGGCGTAAAAAAGCCCTGACTTGCAGGGCTGTGGTGTGCGTGGTTTGTCGCTATTTTTATGATAGCTATCAGCGCTTTACTGGTATGCGCTGGAGGCTGTTTTGGCTGGTGGAATGGCCAGGATATGCGCTCGGCTATATCGCGTTAAGTTGCATCATGGTGGCGGGGTTGAATCCACAGCGTATAGCTCCACTCATAAGCCTATCAACAGGGCTCCGCTGAACCAACCATGCCATGTACCGCTCACCGTCTAGGTATTCGCTATCCTTGTGGCACACCCCGCAAAGAATGTGCAGGTTCTCGCACCCATCGCTACCGCCGACAGAACGAGCCACAATGTGCGCTCGTTCGCTGCCATCCATACCGCAGGCAAAACAAGTCCCGCGCTCCAAAAATTCGGCCTCCGAGTCAAACCCTTTAATGGCCCAAAGTCTTTTCGCCCAATGCGCCCTAATCGCCAACTCTGATGGCATCTTGCGTGGTGTTGTGTTCATGGCTTTCTCAGTAATTCAACTTAACAGGGCGGTCGAGTGGACAAGCCACTCACCTCTGCGTTAAAACTCATGTTTCGTTTCTTGGTCGCTGTCTTTTCTAAGACCGCATTTCTTGCAAATGAACTCCCCGCGCCGAAGCCTCAAGACTTCATCGGCGAGGACAAGCGCCGCCCCTTTAAGGGTTCGTGGATTCGTCGGCGGGTTCTCTCGTTCCAGCCACCCACCGCAAATCTCTAGAGCATCATCAATCGTGCATTCTTTGTTCGTCATGAGTTTTAACCTGTCATTCAAGAGCGGACGCCTTCGCCGTCGCTTAATTTGGCGTTCAAACCCAGTCAATCCCCGCAGCCTTCAAGGTGGAATGCCTCCACCCCATAGACCGCCTCGTAATCATCACATCAGGCTTTGGCAACTTGCCAGAAGCCATCCATCGCCGCAGTGTCTACGAGCAGATACCGCCGAGCTTTCGCGTGATTTCTGATCGCCAGATAATGCGGTCTTCGGTTGTGTCGTTCACAGTTCACCTCCAGACTCAGCCCAACGCATTGCCTTGGTTGCAAGAAACAAAGCAGACGCGCAGTTAAGGCGGCTGGACCTGATATACAAAGCTCCAGCTTCGTCGTACCCGCAGATCAGCACATCGGTAAGGTGATTACTCTCGGCGTCAATCAAGGCCGATTCAAGGGCTTGCTTGGCGGTCATGGTGGTTGTTGGTGGTAGTCGGATTAAATTGGTCATTTCTTTGCCTCGTAATCCTTGAAAACTGTCCCTTTGCTGGCGTCACCCTTCCAGCAATCCTTAATCCACACACGTTTGCCTGACTTGCAGTTGCGCCAGTGCCCACGGCATTGATGCCTGCGGGGTGTTGCGTGGGTTCCGCCCTGGTGCTCTGTATTTGGTTTGTTTGGTTCCAGCTTGACCGTGTGCCAGTCATAGATCAGTGGTGGTTTGCCTTTAGCGATTCGCCGTTTGTTTGTGATGCTATTAGCCCTGACGGTCGGCTGATGCGCCTCGGTGCATTCATGGAGTTTCAGCAAGCACGCGCATACCATCCGAAAACCTTGCTTTACTTCATCGTCGCTAACCTGAGAATCACCCTTGAAATACCTCATGCCTTCTGGTGTAGCCATATAGGTGAAAGGCTCAAGGGTTTTGCCGAATGCACCATGGGCACCGATTCCCCGGTAATCTGTTTTGGTGAACCCGGCCACAGTCACACTTTCATTGCCCAACTTCAACAGCAACGCAAACTTTTCGCCGTTCTTGTCCCTACCGACAATCGAGGTTAGGTCGTAGGGCAATCGCAGCACTTGATTTGCTTCAACCCTGCGCCCCTCGGTGTTGGTGACGTTGCCAAGGTCAAACCAAGTTGAAAGCTCCGGTTTGTCAGCCCATTGAATCATTTCCGTTATCAGTGGGGTCACGTTCTCACTCCCTCATATCTGTGGATGGCTTGGGCTTCTTCGCCATGTGCTTATCTAGCGCCTTGTCGAAGTGCTTACCGCGCCCGACATACGGCGCAATGAACGTCATAAAAAATGAACCTTCTCCGCTGCGCAAGTACCTGTATCGGATGGCATCTGCTACGCAGGCCGATTCATGGGATACGGATTCAAGTCGTTTCTCAGTAGCTTGCATTGCTTCCTCCATGTCTGTTTTGCATGCTGTACGGGTCGTAAACCTTCCGGCCTGACCACTCCAGCCCGAGCATTTCCCACGAATGCGTGACCGGCTTCGGCGGCTCAATCTTCACCGGATCAGACTTTCTGGCCTTGGCTCTCCGTGCAGATTGGGACTCTGACATTTGCGCCAACTTTGCGTTGTTCTCGTTGCGGCACTGGCGGCAATCAGCGGTGTAGCCGACTCGCGCCCTGGTGCCGTCACGCTGCAATACAAAGTCACGGCACAGACCCTTGACCACGCCACAGCAGGCACATTCGCGCATCTGTGTAAACCGTGGTTCGGCTGGCGGCTTTGCTTGCTTCTCCGGCTTGTTGCCGCAGTGGACGCAGTTCGGGTAGCGCGATCCGTCCGAGCGGTGGTTGTAATCGTTTGTGATGCGCGGTTGGTGGCATGCGGCGCATGTGTGTAGCTTGGTCATGGCGTGCCTTCTTTCGGCCTGTGCTTTCCGCACGTACTGCGATACCCGTTTGGCGTCGGCGTCCCGCATTCAACAAGGTTCCAGCAACCGGGTTCGTCACAAGCTAAATACAGCGAGTCAATGCTTTTGCACTTTGGGCAACCCCATATTTCCTCATCAGCATCAAATGGGTTCTTGGATCGCAAAACCTCGTCACTGGTTCCGCGCCAGTTGCAGTTTCTGCCATCACATATTTGTCGTGTGGTCATACCGTGCCTTTCTGCACCATGGCTTCGCGTCCAGCATCGGCAACAACCTTGCTACAAATCGTCAGTCCGTCTGCATCAAGCTCTTGGCCGCGTTGCTCTGCAAAAACCATCGGCAGTCTCCATGCAAACCAGCCAATGACCAGCCCGCCCATGCAGCCGATAAACACGCCAAGCATCAGGGCATTTAATGGTGTCATACCGTGCCTTTCTGCGCAGCAATGGCCGCGTCATAAATATCAGCAGGCCAATCGACGCGGCAACTGTTTGCAATAAAGCCGTTGAGTGCATTGCGCAGTACGGACACTTGCTCACGCAGACTGACAAGCTCTGGTGTATTGGCGTCTTCAAGCTCTCTGATGTACTTTTTATCAGCAGCCACTTGCGCTTCAAGGGCGTCAATCAGCGCATGCAGACACCCGTCCCCTGCTGCTAGTGCGTCGGCCATGGTTACATTCTCCGTTGAGGTTGAGTCGCGTCCGCCGATGCACATATTGAGTGCGCCGATGGTGCGTGTCTGTTCTTCGATTGCGGATTCAAGTGCGTCAATTCTGTTTGCGGCTTCTGTGAACAACTTGGCAACCCACAGTTGGCCCATGCTTGCGTGGCACTCGTCAACATGGTTTCTGAGTTGGGTTTGTAGCGTGGTCATTTGCGTGCCTCCAGCATGGCGTCTGCCATTGAATAACACCAGTTCGCCGTGTCTTCCGGGCTTGAGAAATTGCCGTCCGAGTGGTAGGCAATGATCGCCTGTGCTGCGAAGTGATCGCGCAGGTCGTCAGTCGCACCTTCCGCGTGTTGGTACAGCCACGCGATGGCTTGCGCAGTTGTTATACGGCCTGCGGCCAAGTCTTCGGCAATGGTTTCGATTGATGGAATCATCCCCGTATCTCCTTCTCAAGTGCCCGTGCAAAATCAACGATATGGGCTTTGCTGAACGTGAACGCAGGTCCACCCGTAACAAGTACCGCGTGTGTATATTTTGTCGCTATGCGGTGCGCTAGTTCTAGGATGCGCTCGTCGGTCAGTTCGTCCATCGCTTTCAGCTCCTTGGCAAGTCGCGTTGGGTAGTATTCGGCGTTGGTGCTCATTTACTTCACCTCCGGTGCGGCTGGCAGTGGTGGCAAATTGTTCTGCGCAACATTCGCGGAAATGTATCGCTCGGTCATTCTCACAGCATGATTCACTGCGTCGTTTGTACTCCAGCCGTTGTAAGCGTTGTCGTGATTTACGATACTTACCCACTGTGCATCCCATAGCCGGATGGAACCGGCTGGCACCTGTGCTGGCTGCGCGGCTTGGGCTGCTTGCCATGCCTCCCAAACCCATGCGCTCAATGTATCTTCTCTGGTTCGCGGTTGCAAGGGTTGCAACTCAACCGGCGCTTGTCCCCACCATCCCCACCACGCTTCAAATGCTTCGCGCTGTGTCATTTTTCTGCTCCTTGCTTCCGTGGACTGCTTCAGACTTCATCAGTCTGACTCTGATACGCCATGCCGCCACGTATAAGGCATCGTGACCAAAAAACATAATGCGCCACTGACTAGAAGGCGCTATCCAAAAGCCAGATTCTTTGTGTTTCCCGAACATTATTTCTGCTCCTTGGTGATGGCTTCGATAGCCCCTGCAAATCGGTATGGCACGCCGTCTTCTGGTCCGACTTCGTTGTAAATTCTAAGAATGTCCCGGTAACTCAGCGGCTCCCGCACTAGCGGGATGGGTGCGGCGTAGAGCTTGGTAACGCCCACTGGCAGTTGGTCATACTCTGTGAAGCGCACAGTTCGCAACGCAAAGTTGCTGAAGGGGAAAACTTCGACGCTGCCCACCGGCTCCTGCGCTTTTGCGCAAAAGTACCCTCGTTGTTCTAGCTCTGCAATAAGGTCTTCGTCTGTTGAGCTTCCGAAATAGATGGTCATGTCTTACCCCATTTAATGTGATTACGCCAGTAGACAATCCACAGCGCGAAGTTCATCGGCAGAAAGCCGTAGTTCTTGGTTAAGAGAATCCAAGCCAGCCACAGGGCTTGGTTGAACAGTCCGATAGCCCAAGCGTGGCGGTTCTTGTTGCCAGCCAGAACGGTCATGTAAATGGTGATCACGCTCAATAGCGCGAAGTTCATCGGCGCGAAGTTCATCGGCAGGTAGTCTTTGATTTCTTGCATAGGTTTCTCCAGTGAAAATTTAACCGGGCGTCCGAGTCACGCCCTTCGGTGTGCTCAACTCGGCGTTACAAATCACCCAGCGCATCAACCTCTTCATCACTCAGCGGCTCCCGCACTGGCGGGATGGGTTTGTCATAGAGTGGTTCCTGTGTGGTGAAGCCATCTTTGAACAACGGCTCTGGTCCGTAGTGCCATTGCCCATTCATGCGCCAACGCCACGCCACCGGCTCCCGAGCCTTGATCGCCGCCAACTCGGCCTTCATTCTGTCCATCGCACTCGCGTAGGCTTCGCGCTCTGCTGTCAGGATTTCGATTTCCTTAGCAGCTTCCATCTGCAAGTCACCCCACACAGATACGCCTTTACTTGCCGTGTCGCGTAACCGTTCAATCAGTTCTTTGGTCATGTCCCAATCTCCTTGGTGATTGCTTCGATAGACGAATCAACGATGTTGTCGGGGTTGGTATCTGCGCCAGTCTCGTCTGTCATGCAGATGCTGCGTGACAAGTATTTGCATATCGTCAATTGCTCTCGCAGCAGGTTGTCCTTGCGCTCCAGTGCGTCCAACGCAGAAGCGAGTTGTTCTTCTAAGGATGTATTGGTTTTCATTTTTTAACCTTCTTCTTTTTGTTTCTACTGGCACCAGACACGGCAAACTCTGGCGACTTGCCTGCAAAGAATCGACGCCCAATGGTGGCTTTATGAATACCAGTTTCCCTAGACCATTGGGCAATAGTTTGAGTCTTGCCAAAGGCTTCTATAAGAATGTTTGATGACTTATTGTTTTGCTGCTCCAAATCCGTAGACCATTTACAGTTCTCAGGGGAATAGCCAAGCAGCGAATCCTTTCTATCGAGGGACATTCCCTCTGGGCGCTCGCCCATGTCATCAAGAAAGTTCTGAAAGGATTTCCATCGCTCGCACACAGTGACACCTTTAGCCCCATAGTATTTGTATGAAGTACTTCGTTTGTATTCACAACGCGAGAGCATTGATTTCCAAGTGTTATATGTCCTGCTAATTGGTACGCCAGCCTTTGTATGGCCGTGAGTTGCATTTCTGCGACCATTCATCCTTACGGCTAGAGCCCTCTGGCATCCACAAGATTGTGTTCTTCCCTTTCTTAGGGCGCTTCCGGTAACAACGGCCTCATTGCCACACTCACACACGCAATCCCATTGGGCTTCTCCATTTTGGCTAAACCCATGCTGCCAAGTGACAGTAAGTTTTCCGAACTTCTGACCTGACATTTCAATAACGCGCTTGCTTGGTGTCGCAGTTTCAGCCAGCGTGCGCAGTTTCTTTGTGTCGATCATGGTGTTTCCTTTTTCTCGCGTTCAAATATCTCCGCCAGAGACATAGGTTTGAGCAATCTGTGATGCGGTGCCAGCACTGCGATCATTTCTTCTGGCGTGCCCTGCCACGCTCTTGCGTCGGGTGATATGAGCGTCCACTTGCTATCGAACTTCAACTTTCCAACTTGCTCTATCGCCCGGTTGATGTCGGCAAGCGTTGGCAACGGCGTTATACCTGTAGAGAATGCGCTGGTCATTTGGTTGCCTCCGCAGCGATGACTGCTGCAATTTCCAACATCTGCCCGGTGTGCGGTGGATCAATCAGCGCTATGTGCTGAACACGTTTGATAACCGCCCGCAGAGCCTCGACCTCGCCATCACGGCTCGCAGCACCGTCCTTGAATGCTTGCTGCATTTGTTCGGGTGTGAAACCGTGCACGATAGTGACTATGGGCGGTGGCAATGCATACGGTGTAGTCATATCAATGCTCCGAGTAAAGATACCCAGCACACTGACCCGTAGGCCAGCAGTGGGACAATGATGAAGTCGATGAATGCTTCGCGGCATTCCTGATTCCAGTTCATGTAAGCACTCCCGCAGCAAAGAAGATCGCAACCAGAATGCCGAACACTGCGAACACAATCGCACCATCAATCGCAAATGCTTTCACTTCCTGTAGCCAATCCATGTCTTCATCGTTCATTTCGATGCTCCTTCGATGTGCTGTTTCAACCGGTTGATGCGCCGGGTGTTGTACTCAACGCTCATTTCAGCCCAGTCTTTGCCGGTCTGAGCGACCAATAGCGCATGCTCTGCGTCTACCAGTTCGCGGGCTGCAAGCTCAAGCGGCGAAGGCTTGCGGAATATCTGTTTCAGCCAGTTCATTTCAGCCTCACACTGCGCTTTGAGCAATAAGCTCGGATGCGTCAGGGCTTGCAAACCCGCATGTGAGCAGCTTTGACTCGCTGACTTTTTCAGCCTTGTAACCAGAGATTGCAAAGGCAACAGGAAACGCATTTTTCAGCGTAGACGCAATGATTGATTCCGAGTTGTCTTTTTCGGTGTCGTTTGCAGCGTCTTTCAGCAAAGCGTCATGTAGTGCATTTGCCAGCCCAGCAATAAATACATCAAGGCTCTGCGCATTGGTCTGCACAACAATCTCGTTTGCGCCGGATGCTGTGCTTTTGTAAAGGCTCACTGTCATGCTAGGTTCACTCCATTTGTTAGTTAGGTATTCAAGCTCCCTGCGTCTGGCAAGTTCTTCTCTTTTGTCTTGCTTCCTTGCCTCTCTTGACGCCTTCACTCTTGGGTCCGGCAAAGCAAATACGTTGTCTGGTAACTCTGGTTCCTTGCCATGCAAAAATGCGTTGTTCATCGCTATCTCTTGCTTCAATCTCTCCCGTCTAAGGTCGTCAACAGTAGGCAATCCAATCTTCTCCAACAACTTATCGCCAACCAACATTGGCGCATGCTGGAACCCTTGCGTTACACGCTTTTTCTTTTTTACTGGCATGCTTTTTCTTGCCGCTGCATATTTGCTATACCCTGGTCCGTAGCTCATTTCGCATTCCTCAAATACAAATCAAGCACAAAATTCCCGACTCGAAACGCTGCGTAAATTGCGATCCAGAATGGGAACACCAGCAGCGTGACGAGGATTAAGGGGATCGTTCGCATCAGGAAAACGTCATGCGCTGGTAGACGGCTTTCGTAGCCGTTACATCATTGCGGCAATAGTCGGCAACTTCGCTTATCCGTCCTGCTGCCACGAATTCACCGACTTTGCTTCCATCAATCTCGCCCTTCGGTGATTTGATGTTGAGAGCAAGACACAGCTTGTCCAGGCTAATCCTGTTGCCAACACCGGCCCACTGCACCATCGTGTCGAATACCTTTTCAGCTTCCCACGGTTTAGCATCGGCTGCACGACGAATTACAGACGGTGGACGAATGCCATTGACGATGTAGCGTTGCACCAAAAACCGCAAGTCAAATGAACTGGCGTTGTGGCCGACAACCGTAGTGGCGAATGCGTCTTTTTGATCTACGCACTCAAGCAACATCTTGGAAAAGCCTTCAAGCAATTCGCGCTCGTTCAGGCCGTGCATGACAAATGGGGATTCCATGTCATCCAGTTGATACCCAATGCACACTACTTGCCCAAAAGCCCCGCTGAGGCTCGTTTTAGCCACTTCCTCGGCTATTGCGGCCGGGCCTTGTTCTTTGTACCAAGCCTCGATAGATTCGGCCTTCTTGTAAGTGGCCGGCGGCTTGATGTTGGCGGCGATGTAGTCGATCACATCTTGGCGGGAAGTTCCAACTGTCTCAATATCAAGGACTAAAGTTTTATACATGATTTGCTCCTACATTGCCAAGCAACGGGCCGCGCCGTGCAGTGGGTTCATGAATGGGGTTGAAATCACGGTTCTATTCCTTTCAAAGCCATTTGTTTGTGACGATCTTTGTGATGTGGCTGGCAATACCAAGTCACATCGAGCGGGTTGTCATACGATTCGTGGTGAGCCATAGATTTATCTGATCCACACACACAGCACGGAGTTTTTTCGATTCGGCCATCTCTTATGGCGCGTGCAACCATGCTATGGGCCTTTGCACGCCGTTTATCCTCAGCTCTCCACCGTTTTGTTTGCGCCACAGCATTTGCCATTCGCTCAGGATGCTTTGCTCGCTCACGGTCGTACTCTCTTATTCTTTCCAAGTTCACAAGACGATTGGCCGCTACATCTTCCTTTGTGCAAGTCTTACACTTGCCCATAAAACCATCTTTCATGGTTGCTAGCTTGTAAAACTCGGTTGTTTGTTTTGTCTTCAGGCATTTGAAGCATGTTTTAGAACTGGTGTTGGCGGTATTCATGCGCCCATTCTACACCAGTTCTAATTAAAAGGTATATCGGACCCGTCATCAAATGATGGATCGCCGAAAAACTGGTCATCCGGCATAGGCCCACCATGCACACGCCCAGCTTGCGGCCGTGCTGCTTTCAGCGGGTGATGGCGCAAAGCTGCGACCATTTTTGGCAATGCTTCTGGCGTTGTCTTGCGATCCAGAATCTCACTGGCCGTCAGTTCGGTGCTTGCCTGGAACACGCCACGCAGAACCATCCTGGTTCCAGTGCTTCCGTCTTGCTTGGCGAAGTCCTCTGTCTCCAGCAGGATGCCGATGGGCTTGCACAGATCGGGGAACACGTTGCCGGGTTCGACAACTTCCTTTTTCGTGTCGTAGTCGTAGTGTGTGACCTGTCCGGCCTTGGGTGCGATGTTGCGCAGTTGCAGGCAAGTCATGATGGCGTTCAGCATGGAATAACCGCCGATCTTTGAACCGTCAGCTTTCATCGTGTAGATAGACAGCTTGGTTTTCTGGCCGTTGTTGGCCGTGAAGCTCAGAGCAATGCCCTTGGTGCCGGTCTTGGCGGTGATGTCTTCGGCCTGCGTGATGGTGCCGACATACTTTCCAATCTCTTTAATCTGGTTGCCTTGCGTGTCAGCTTTACGGGCTTCGGTTTCGTCAAATGTGTACATGGTGTTTTCCTTTGGGTTTAAGCGGGTTGATTGAGTTGATAGAACTCTGAAATTTGCTCATCGACTAACGCAAGATCGTTGTCAATGTGCAAATCGGGGAACATACCGACTGGTGACTTGCAACAGTCTTGGCCGTTTGATTGGGTGCTGAATTTGTAAACACCGTTTACTACTTCGGTGCGCAATACGATGGTGAAATAGCCTTCTGGAACAAGGGTGTTGTCAACCATCTTGCCAACGGTCTTCATGCGCACTTGGCCGAAGTCATCGGTTTGTGTGTGTGCCAGGATGTAGACGCGGCGATGGTCTGCAAGCGCACCGGCTGCGTTAAACACGTTCCATGCGGCCTTGGCTATGTCGGTGAACTTGTCGTAGCCCTTCTCACTGGAACGGGCCAATAGTTCATTGACCATCACCGATTGGTAATCATCAATGACTACGATTTCATGCGGCGATTGGCGCATGAGTTTTTCAATCAAGGCTGGGTCGCTGGTTTGGATAATGTTTCCGTCAGACTTGAGACTAAGGCGCTTTTTCCATCCCGTTGCGCGGAATGGCAGTGGCTTGTTGATGCACTGGATCAGCAGTGTCTTTGTCGGGTCTAGGTTGCGAAGGCTTGTTGACTTGCCAGAACCGGAATTACCGAGGATGAGAGTCGCGATTGACATGGTGTTGTGCTTTCGTTGAGTTTGTATGAGTAGTTTTGCAGTTCGTTGAAATTGATGTTTGCCAACTGGCACAGATTCACCATGTCGGCATCCTTCACTCCGTACTGACAGCCGACGCGGTACAGCACATCAAGTGCCATTTGCTTCTGTGCAGCGGCTTCGTCTTGGCTTTCTGCTGTGTCGAATGGCTGATCCACGATGCCGTCTACGTAGCTCATGTCGTTACCTCGAATGTCAACGCTGTGAGCTTGCCAATCTCTTCCTTCAGCTTCGTCACGCGCTTAGAGAATTCCTTTTCAGCGAATTGGATTTCCTTTTGCAGCATGTCAATCTTGGTAGCTGTCGGGTCGAAGTTGTCAGGAATATCCAGCGTTACCGCTTGCTTGTTGACCAGCACATAGCCGCTGTCGCTGGCGTCAAAATCGAAGCAAACGAGTTCCTTATCGTCGTACTTTGACAGGTGAACATAGAGTTCGTGAGAGACTTTCATACTGACCTTTCTGTGCTGGCGATTGCCATTTGGATAACCGTTTTAAGAGGGCGATTCCCGCGCTTGTGAAAGTTGAAGAACCGCATGAAAATGATTGGGTGCAGAATGGCTTTCATGGTTGGCAAGCCCACTCAATAACCCACCAAGCAAGGCCGACGGCAATAGCCGTGGCGAGCAG
>OFRO01000678.1_pt1 | contig 11276 bp, 13 predicted proteins | sample 1543091 | NCBI WGS metagenome assembly OFRO01 (sample SAMN07774217, study PRJEB24372) | wastewater metagenome | isolation source: Exp Tend NO 10WW | collected 2016-02
TCAGCCTCGCAGCGATCATCACCACCGCGGTCCTCGCCGTGATGAACCCCACCGCCACAGTCACCCCTGACCCTGCGACCAACGGCGCAGTCATGGTCACGTTTCAGGTACTGAGCTACTTCACGGTGCTGAGCAACATCCTCGTGATGACGATCGGATTCATGCTCTTTCGCAATCCGAATCGTACGGGGCGCCTATTCCGGATCGTGCACTTTGACGCCCTGATCATGATCACCGTGACCGGACTTGTCTTCGCGCTTGTGCTTGCGCCGCTGACGCACCCGGTTGGACTCAACATCCTTGCGAACGCTGGACTTCACTACATCGCACCGCCGATGTTCGTCCTCGGCTGGGCACTCTTCGGACCCCGCCCAACCTTCAGTCTCAAGCTCCTTGGCCAGTCCCTGATCATCCCGAGCGTGTGGGTCGTCTACACCCTGATCCACGGGGCAATCATCAGCTGGTACCCGTACCCATTCCTTAACGTCACGACCCTCGGATACGGCACCGTCGCCATCAACCTCGTGGTAATCACCTTCGGGGCCCTCGCGATTGGCGCCTTCTACCTCGGGATCGGCTCCCTCGTCGCTCGCGTCAAGGCCCGCCGCACCACCGATCAGACCGCCGCCCGCGAACTGGTCACCGCGAGCTAGCACCTCAGCGCCCAGGATTGTGAAGGATTTCTGCCCTGTAGGGCAGAAATCCTTCACAATCCTGGGCGTTACGCCCCATGTCGACCGGCACCGTCGGCAAAACGGGAGGCACCGTCGCGGGCATCGGAGGCGAGCGAACGTTTTCCGTACTCCCATTCCACGGCGAGCGCCTCGGCATCGGATTTCCCCCACGTGTCATACATCGACGCACGATCGTTGCGCAGACAATCCTGCGGGAGTTCAGCGATTTCGCGGGCCAGCTCCTGCGCCGCCTCGATCGCCTTTCCTTCCGGCACAACCCGCGTCGCGAGCCCAATTCGCAAGGCCTCATCCGCGTCAACCGCGCGCCCGGTGAGGATGAGATCGAGCGCGCGCGACAGCCCGCCCTTGCGATACTCCGTCGTGCGGAACTTGCGCTGCCAGAGATACGAAAACAGCGGATCGGCCTCGTAGGGCTTGCCCTTCTCGTCGGTCGACGCGATCGGACGGATCTCCACCGCGAGGAACGGGGTCATGCGCGCCACGATGTCGCGCACGCTGTTCTGCTGGCCGCTTGTGAGGCTCGCGAAGGTGAGCGGGGCGCCGTGCGACGCGGCGAGGATCTCATCGAACTCCGTCTCGGCCGCGGCGCACGCGCGCCCGAACACGTCGTCGTCCTCGGTCTCGAGCGTGCCGTCGCCGTCGAGGTCGAAGATCCGCTTGAAGAGGTCCGCGCCCAGGTACTCCTGAAACGCGGACTTCGCTTCGGCGAGCGTCGTGCCGAGGTAGCGGGGCGTTGGAGCTGCCATGATTCTTTCGAGGAGAAGGCGCGGTGTGTCCGGGGCGGTGGCGCGAGAAGGCGCCGGGGTCAGGGAGCGGGGCGCCCCGGGAGGCGTGTCAGGGAGAGTGGATCAGGTGCCCGCGCCGGGCTGGATCACCTGGAAGGCGATCTGCGCGTGCGAGGCGCCGGGGTCGCCCGAGAGCGTGATGACGAACGACCCGGAGCCGGGGACGACGCGCAGCACGCTCACCGCGTTGCTGGTCGCGTTGCGGATCTGCGCGAAGATCAGGCTGTTCGCCGTCACCGCCGTCGCCGTCACCGTGACCGCCGTCTGGCCGCTGTCGACCTGCACGACGCCGCACGGCGTGTTGACCGCGGGCGAGGCCGTGAGGACGGACGTGGACTGCACGACGGGATAGTCGTTCTGCACAACCGGCCCGTCGAAGCGCACGCGCCCCGCGTCCACGAAGAGCGCGTAGGCGTTCGTGATCGTGGCGTTCGTGCCCGCCGCGGGGGCGTCGCTGATGTACACCGTCGAGGCGTTGGTGAGCGTGCTCGCGCCCGCGAAGGCGTAGGTCGGCGCGGCGATGCGGAGGGCGCGCTGGTTCGTGAGCGCGCCCGTCGCGAACGTCACCGTCGCGCCGAGGTTGAGGTAGATGGACGACTGCTCGGTGGACGCCGTGCGCGCGAGGTCGGCGGGCTGCGTGAGCGTGAGGAGCGTGCGGTTGCCCGACGCCGACGCGGTGGGCGCCTGCGTGAGCGCAGCGTTGATCGCGGTGGCGCCTGTGAAGGTCTTGGCGCCCGTGATCGTCTGGTCGCTCGCGAGGTCCACGCTGTCGCTGGAGCTCGTCTCGTCGTACTGTGCGTAGCTCTTGGCCATGATGTTTTCAGGTCTCCGTGAGAGGGATCAGCCGGTGACGATCTCGACGCGCGCGGCCCACGCGATCGTGGTGGACGCGGCGCCCGTGACGAGGACGCGGAGCGTCGAGGACGACACGTCCACGTCGTAGTCCCACGCGGCGTTGGACTCGTAGTCGGGCGCGAGGACGTACGGCCCCGCGGCGAGGGCGCCCGCGCTCGACGCGCGGTAGAACGGCGCCTCGACGAAGTAGCGGGCGCGGTCGGAGCCGTCGGACTTGCGGCCGACGATCAGGACCTTGGCCGAGCCGACGCAGTTGGTGGGGATCGCGAACGAGTAGAGGACGGTCGGCGTCGCGTCGGTGGTCGTGACCTGCGCGGTCGTGACCTGCGCGTCGGCGAGGAAGTAGCCGGGAGAAGGCATGAGGAGAGCTCCTGAGCGTGGGGTGAGGGGGTGCGAGAGAGACGGCGCGAGGTGAGAGCGAGCGGGCGCCCGTGCCGGAGCCTCGATCGCCGCCGGTCGGTCGCAGCGAGGCCGCGCGCGGGGAGGCGCGATTAACGGAGGCCGGTGTCGCCCGCGGCTTCGATCTCGATCCGCAGCCACACGGCGCCGCCGGTAGCGTTGTAGAGATTGAGCGCGCCCGTCGAGGGATCGGCGTAGAGGGTGACGTTCCCGGCCGCGGAAAGGTCGTCGATCACGGGCGCGTAACTGCGGTACACGCCCGCGCCGTTGAGCGGCGGGTTGCCGTTCGAGACGGCGGCGCCCGTGGTGAGGTTCGAGTACGCGCCGATGCCCGTGTAGAGGTCGGGCGTGACGAGTTTCGCGACTGTGCCCGCGAGCGGATCGTTGGTCTCGTAGTCGAGGCTCTGCCCGAGGCGCTCGTTGGTGCCGTTCAGGCGTGAGCACGTCACGCGCAACACGCGGTCGCGCCAGTCGATCGAGGCGTCGAGATTCTTGAGCGTCGCGTCCGCGACGGACGTGGTGAGTTGCGTCCGCACCACGTCACTCCCGTAGACGGTCGTCGCGCCGTAGTCGTTCGACACGCCCGCTGCACGCCCGCCGAGGGTCTTGTCCTGCCACGTATTGAGGTCGGCAGACGCGATCGGGTCGAGGGCCGCGTAGGTCTGTTGTCGCTTCATGGACTACTCCAGCCACCCGCACGCGAAGCCGTCCACGCTCGCGGAGCCCGCGGACGAGTCGATCGAGTACGCGAAGTTCTGCGAACCATCGAGTTCCACGTCCGCGCGCCCGCGAACGACGTAGTTCGCGGCGCTGAGGTTCGTCGCGTCGATTTGCATTGTGGCGTACGATCCCGACGCGGCGCCGTAGAGGTAGGCGGCGCGGTTCGACGCATCGGTCCCGCGATTGAGTTTGAGTTCGACGGTCGCGATCGTGGCGTACGTCGGGACGTAGTTCGTGAGCGAGACGGTCGCCGCCGTTGTGCTCGTGCCGCCTGAAAGGACGGTCTGCGCCTGCCGGAATACGTAGCGCCCGCGCACGGCGTGGAGCGCGATCGGGACGCCAGAGCCGTTCGTTGGGAACGCGCCGAGGTAGCGCCGCGTCGCGTCGCCGTTCTTGATCGTCCTGGCGGCGTTAGGCGCCGTCTGACTGATCTCGAAGTCGACCGACCCCGCGTTGTTGTAGGCGTAGACGTACCAGACATCGGCGGCCACACCGAGCGTCCCCCCGCCGCCCTCGATCTTCGTCTGATTGATCGTGCCGCCCGCGTAAGAGAAGGGCTTGTAGGTGCTCGCCGCGTAGAGCACGACCTCGGCGATGGTGCCGAGCGTAACGGTGAAGTTGTTGGGCGCAGAGCCGACCACGCCGAACTCGCCGCTCCACAAGAGGTGCGCAAAGAGCGCGTTCGCAGTGAACTCGCGCGCGTCCACGTGCGCCTGAAAGATGCGGCGCGACCCCGCGGCGAGGCCGTCGGGGAGCGGCGGCGTGTAGGAGGCGTCGATCTGCGCGGTCGCGGGGAGCGGGGAGGTCATCGAAGGTCGTCCTTACGAACTGAGAACGGTGTCGTCGCACACACTGCCGGGGTGCCCGACGCTGCGCGCATCGTCACAGAGGAAGCCCACCTGTGTCGTCGGGAGCCCCCGTGTGTACGCGGGCTTCATGCGCCCGAGGATCGCGCGGAGGCGCGCGTTCTTCACGGGGTCGGTGAACGTCGCGACGCTCACCACGATCACGAAGCGGTAGGGCCCCGACGCGGCGTCGACCTCTTCAAGCGTCGCCGTGCCGTCCACCAGCCACACCGCGCGCAGGATGCGTTGCGGCGAGCCGCCCATGCGCGTGCGCGTCGTCTCGGTGAGTTGGAGTTGCCGCGCCGCGTCCGTGAGGGACGTGTCGGTCGGGAGGCCGAGGATGCGCTCCCACTCCGTGAGGGTGTTGACTGCGTACGACGGGAAGGCGTCGAGCCCGCTGTTCGTCGTCGTGGTGTCGGTCTCGGCGAGCGCGTCGCCGAGGGCGAGGTAGTCCGCCGCAGCGAGGCTGTTGTCGGGCGCGTCGATGCCAGGGCCGACGAGCGTGCTCAAGGCCCTCGCCAAATCGCCCACGGTGCCCGTGCGACTAGGCAGTGAAGACATGTTGTGTGATCCGATGAGGTGGCGGCGCTAGGCTGCGCGCTTGTTGCGGTTCTGCTCGAAAGCAGTCGCCCACCGCACGTTACCGGGCTCGTAGTGGCCGTTCACGTCGATGCGGTCGATGCTGTGCTTTGGCGAGGGGCGTGGGCCTACGTCCGCAATGAAGGCGTCGATCGAATCGCGCCAGCGTTCGCAGACGACAATGCCTCGTCCACCGTAGTTTTTGAACCCTCGGCAGCGTGGGTCATAGCATCGGTTTAGCATGTTGCTTCGCACGCGGCGAAGTTGACTGCGTTCGTCTTGTGGGACGGGGGCTCGTCGAACCGGAGTCGAGACCGCACGGTCTGGCGACCAACCCATGTCCAATCGCACAGAAATCGTTGTGCGACTGACCCCTGAACGCTCGGCCCACTCCTCCATGCAAAGAGTTTCACCGAACGCCGTGATCGTTCGGCAGTCTCGGCGGTTGCGACCTTGTTCCTTCGAGGTTGCCCATCGGCAGTTGGATGGCTCGTAATTCCCGTTGCTATCAATGCGGTCGAGCGAAGCGCCGCGCGGTCGTGGCCCCATGTCCGCGAGGAACGCGGCGAAGTCCTCACGCCAGCGGGCACAGATGGTGATGCCGCGCCCGCCGTAATGCGCATAGGCGCGATTTCCTGGGTTGAGGCAGCGACCTTTCGCCGCCATCCACGCAATGAATTCAGGCGTCTCCGCACCGCGTCGACCGGCACCGTGTTTCGTCGAGCGTGCGTTGGTCACTTCAACCGAGTAACACCCGCACGAGAGCGACCGTCCGCGTCGGAGGCAGTAAGAATTCACTGTGCGCTCCGTCCCGCAGTCACATCGACAGTTCCACTTCGATTGCTCGCGCTTCGTAGCGCGACGTGCGCAGTTGAGCACCGTCCAGCGCCCGAATTTCTGTCCAGCAAGGTTCTCGATGCGGGTTGGGCACGTCGGCCCACAGGACACAACCGACCCGTTTCGAAGATGTCCCTGATAGACGACCTTCGTGCTGCCGCAGTCGCACCGGCAGAAGCAGCGTGTCCCGGCTTCTTGCCGTACCATCGACTCCACCACGAGGCGTCCGAAGCGCTGACCAGTGATGTCTTTTGCGGGGAGTGGCATAGCGCTACTCAGTTTTTACGCATGCGGAGCGCTTTGGTTGCGCGGATCAGCAAGCATTCGCGCGAGGTCGCCCACGGTGCCGGTGCGGGAAGGGACGCTCATGTCAACTCAATTCGTCAGCGGGTGGTCGAATGGTCAGCGGTGACATTCGGTGACCGCCGCGCGTACCCTTGCGGCATGCGCCCCCTCGTGCTCGCCGCTCTCGTGCTCGCCGCCTGCGGCTCCACAGAGCCCTTCCTGCCGCCCTCGAAGCCCGACGCGAGCGTGGACCCGTCCGACGCCGCCGACGCCCCGGAAGCGCCCTCTGTGCTCGACGTGGTGGACGTGCCGTGCGGGGGCGCGTGTGGGGTGGGGACGGTCTGCGTCGCGGGGCGCTGTGAGGTCGTGCGGGACGTGCCCGCAGTGCCCGACGTGGTGGACGCCACCGCAACCGAGGTCGGCGCGGACGTGGTGACCGACGTAGCCCTTGACGCGGGCTGCGACGCGAGCATCACCAACGACCCCGCGAACTGCGGCGCGTGCGGGCGTGCATGTGGGGCGCGCGAGCTCTGCACGCGGGGCGTGTGCGTCGTGAACACCTGCCGTGCGGGGTACGCGGAGTGCGATCGATCCATCGGGACGGTGTGTGAGACGAGCCTCGCGACCGACCCGGCGAACTGCGGCGCGTGTGAGCGGCGGTGCGCATCCGGGGAGGTGTGCTCGCGCGGCGTGTGCCGTGCGGCGTGCGTCGAGGGCGACGCGATGTGCCTCGGGCGCTGCGTGGACTACGCGACCGACGTGCTCCACTGCGGCGGTTGCGGCATCCAATGCGGCACAGTGAGCGTGTGCCGCAACGGGCTGTGCATCCGTCAGTAAGGCGTCCAGCCCCACGTGTTCTCGGCGAGCGCCACGAGGAGCGCGACGGCTTCCGTGTCCGTCGTCGGGGCGGTGCCGCCGAGGTAGGACGTGGCGAACTCCATGAACTCTTTCGGTGCGTACGACGCGAGCACCACGCTTCGCACGGGCGGCTCGGCGACAACCGTTGCGCCGTTCGCGTCGCGCGTGACGAAGCTGTTGCCGCCGACGCTCGCCGTCGCGGCGAGGAGCACGCGGTAGGACACCTGATCGGGCGTGCGCAGGATGCACGCGGTCGCCGTGATCGGGGCGCGCGCGGCGATCGGCACGGGCGGGAGCGGCGTCGAAACGTCGAGTTTGATGCGCCACCGCTGATCGTTCGCGTCCGCGGCGAGGATCGGCAGTTGCCCCGGCGCGAACGACCCGCCCGACGCGCCGTAGTAGTGGATGGGATCGAGGGCCATGGCTACGCGGTGACGAGGAAGGTGTCGAGCGTGACCATCGTCTTCGCGGCGGGCGTGACGGTGGCGGCGGGCGTCGTGGTCGTCGCGGAGAGGACGCCGTTGTCGGCGTTCATCACGACCCGCGCGAGCGCCTGCGTGTAGACCACGGAGGGGAAGCCGCCGTCGGTGTTCGCGGGCGCAGGCCAGCGCGCGGAGTCGGGGTCGGTCGCGTCACCGGGGCCGAGGCTGTCGAAGAACGCGAACACCGCGAGACGGATGGCGCTCCAGTTTGGCGGTGCGGGGTACATCGTGCCCGACGGCGCGGCGGGGAGCGCCGAAACCGGGAACGCCGTGCGGCCGGTGCCCCCGTTGTAGACGCCGGTGCCGAGCGTCGTTTTGTAGTAACCGCCGCGGTAGTTGCCCGTGCCGACGTTGACGAGCGCGGCGAGGTTCGAGAGGTCGGTGCCCGACGACGAGTAGTTGCCGGTCACCACGACGCTCGTGGTCGTACTCGACGCATGGATCGCGGGCGTCGCGCTGAACGGGAAGGCGTTGGCCGAGTTCATCGTGCACTGCACGACGACGGCCTGTGCTGACACCGAGGGGACTTCGATCGAGTAGTTTCCAATCGGGAGCGTGACGGGGCGCAGTTGGATGCCGTTCGTGATGACGGTCCCCGTCGAGCTCAGTACGCCTTCGATATAGCCCATCATCCCGAGGTAGCGGATACCGGGCGAGAGACCGAAGAGGCGCGTATCGTTGATGGAGTCGCCCTGCGCGGGGCCGACCACGAGCACGGTGACGTAGCCCGGGACGCCCTCGGTTCCGGGCGTGCCCGCCACGAACGGCGACGGCGGCTGATAGAGCGGGTATACGAACGCCTGCTGGACTTCGCCGAGGGCCGTGTAGGCGCCGCACCACGACGCCCAGTCCGCGCGGTTGCCCGCGCCGGGGCGCTCCTGGAGTTGCGCGAGGATCGCGGCAGCGTACTCCTCGTCGGAGTCGGGGTCCGCGCCCTCAGTCGTCACGGTGTCCACCGTCGCAGCGGTGTTGAGTCCCGTCGGCGCGCTCACGAAGGACAGCGTGTCGCCCACCGTGCGCGTCCCCGCGACACCGTAGCTCTCAGCCTGCGCCGTGATCTGGCCGTCGCCCGCGCCGTCGAGCGTGACGCTCGCGTCGATGGCGACGTAGCGAGTCCCGTCGCTATAGGTGAGGATGGTGTTCGCGGGGATCGTGACCGTGGTCGAAAGCGTGCCGGTCACGTCGAGGAGGAGGTACGCCTTGACGCCGGGGCTCCGCTCGATCCCCCACACGTACCCGTGGCGCGCGAGCGCGTCGGGTGACGCCTGATCGGGGAGGATGTCACGATCGACCTGCGCGGCCTGCGCCTCCTGCCCTTCGAGCACGACGGCGACGGCGGACGCGAGCAAGTACGCCCACGACCCCGGCGTGACGTTGAGCGTCTTGGGCGGCGTGAGCGCGGCGTACTCCGCCGACCACGCGGTGAGGAGTTCGTCACGGATCGTGTCGCGGCTGCGTCCGACGTACATGCTAGAAGCGTCCGGGGATGGCGAGGGTGCGCCCGAGGCGCGGGTCGGTGAAGGTCACGGTGAAGACGAGGCCCTGCACGGTGGCGTTGTACTCGGTGGCGATCGCGAGGTTCGCGATGACGCCCGCCCGCACGTAGCGGGAGAGCGCCGTCGTGAGGTAGTCGCGCGCGGTCGCCGGGAGGCCCGACGTGACCTTGCGCAACGCGCGCCAGTCCACGCCGAGGTCGGGGTCCACGAGGCACGCGCCCTTCTGCGTGCGGAGGCAAAGGAGCACCATCTCACGCGCGGGTGAGTCGCTCTCGGTGAACGACCCGGTGCTCTGGTTGAACACGGGCTCGCCGCTCGACGGCGTGCGCTGGAGTTCGACGGCGTAGGTCACGGCACGAGCACCGTCGCGGAGCCCGCCGCGGGGTAGCCCGCCACGGCGCCGAAGGACGCGGGCGAGGTGATCGTGCCGGGACCGAGGATGCCGTTGAGCGCCGCGGTCACGCTGGTGATCCACGCCGCCATCGCGACGGTCGCGTCCACGCGGTCACTCTCGCGCGCGACGTGGCGCGTGCCGCTGTTCATCACGACGTTGGTGCCCGCGGTGAGGTTGAGGTTCGTGCCCGTGGCGCTGGTGATCGTGATCGCGCCTGCCGACGTGATGGTGATCTCGCCAGAACCCGTCGAGGCAACCGTGATCGCGCCGCTCGCGCGGATGCGAATCTCGGCGGACTGGTTCGACGTGCCGCAGCCCTGCACGCGCGTCTCACCGGTCTCGATGTTTACCGCGTTCTGCCCCTTGTCCACGATCGCCGCGACGACCATCTCGTCGCCGCGCCGCAGCCCGAGAGCCTCGGTCGTGTCCGTCAGCGCGGGGCGCGTGATGAAGCCGACGGGGTTCAACACCTCGGCGTCCTCGAAGGGCTCCGCGCCGTTGTCGTCGCCGTCCTCGCCCATGCCGCGCAACTGCGCCGTGACGACGCGCCGCTCGGTTGAGGGCGTGAGGAGCGTGACCTTGAGAAACTCGGCGTCCATTACGGCGTTGGCTCCAACACGATCGACCCCTTCGGCACGAGCGTCAGGTCGGTGACCTGTCCGATGCGGCGACCGCCGCGGAACGTCACGCGCGTGAGGAGCATGTCTTCGTTGAGCGCCTCGCCCTCCGCGCTCACACACACGTCGTCGTAGACGTGCGCCATCGTGTTCGGCGCGAAGAGCCGCGGCGCGCCATCAACGGACATCCCGTGACCCTGCACGGTGCAGGTGTACGTGCGGAAGCCGCGCATCGCGTCGGCGATCGTGCGCCGCGCCTCCTGCTCGGCGCGCTCGATCGTGCGGGCGCGGTCACTGCGGACGTGCCGCGGCTGCGCGGGCGGCGGATCGAGCACGAAGCCGCGCGTCACGGCCACGTCGCTGAGGGCGGCATTGGTCACGACCGCGCGACCGCGGGTGGACACGGTGTCACCGCGCGACGTGCCGGTGTACACCGTGACGGTCGTCGGGGCGTTCGCGAAGTCGAAGACCTCGTGCCCGGTGAGGACGTTGCCCTCGTAGTTCGAGGCGCCGGTCGCGGGGTTGTCGCCCACCGCGACGCGCTCGAAGCGAAAGAGTACGTCGCTCTCGAACGCAGGCTTATCGACCACGACCGCGAGGCGCGCGTCGGGGTCGGGCGCTTCCCACAGGAGAAAGCCCGCCTTGCGCGCGAGGTTGCTCGCGTACGACCACACGGTCTCGCCGGGGCGCGCGTGCGACTGATCGACGACGGTGCGGCGCGGCTTGCGCTTGCGACCGCCGCGCGTGTACCGGATGGCGCGCGTCTGCACCTCGCGCACCTGCGCAGCATCGACGCTCATGCGCACAGGCTGGCCGAGGCCCGCGAAGATGCGCCCGAGGGCGTCGTCGAGCGTGAGGTTGCGCACGACCACGGTGGGGTCGGCGTCCCATGTCATCGGCACCGAGGCCATCGCGCGACCGCTGACGGTCGTCGTGATGCCGTCGTGCCCGCCACCCGTGTCGAGACCCGTGATGCGCCCGTTGAGCATCGTCACGTTATCGAGAAACACGAGCGCGCTGTCGCCGACCTTGACCTTGCGGCGGAGGTACTGCCACGCGCTGCGCGTCTCGGCGGAGTGCCAGATGGTGAACGTGAACGGCGACCCCGGCGCGAGCATGTCGAGCGTGATCGTGTACTCGTCCCACTGCGCAATCGCGACGCTATCCTCGGTCGTGAGGCCGGTGAAGAGTTCTACGCGATGAGGCACGGCGTAGCCTTGCCGCGTGGCGTTTCGTAGAGTTCAGGCATGGACATTGAAACGCTTCTGGAAGGCATCGAACTCCCCGAGGGAGTGGCGCACGATCGCGTGATGAGGGTGCGGTTCGAGAACGATTCCGTCTTTGCGATCGACGTGGTTGAAACCGTCCCGCCCGCGTTCAAAGGGTTCATCCCGTGTTCGTGGGGCTACGAGGCCCGTCGCGGCGAGCA
>OFRO01000680.1_pt1 | contig 11252 bp, 21 predicted proteins | sample 1543091 | NCBI WGS metagenome assembly OFRO01 (sample SAMN07774217, study PRJEB24372) | wastewater metagenome | isolation source: Exp Tend NO 10WW | collected 2016-02
GATCTTTGCACGGGTAGATTTCGCCCTTCACGCCCGTGATGAGCATGTCTTCGCGGCCCATCTTCATGGTGCCTTCGAGCGTTGGGATCAGGTAGCAGCCGTCGTTCTCGTGGCTGATCGGCTGCCCCGCGTAAGTGAACGACCACGGCATGCCGCCAACGACGTTGCCGCCGCTGGAGATGCCGTGCTGCACCAGCTCATCGAACGTGATTGCCTCGATCACGACGGGCTTCTTGCGGAACTTCATCGGGTGGTCCTTTCAACCGCTTGGCCTCGGCAAAGAATTCATCGGTGTTCATAGTTCTCCTCGTCTATCAACCAGGGGCCTAACCCCTCGCTCAACCTGAGCCCCAACAGCAGGAACCAGGGTCGCGCTTCGGTCGGTTTCGTTCATGCTGTTGGGTCCAGGTTAGCTCGAACGTTGGGCCGTCTTCGAGAGCTGCCGCGAGTTCGCGGATGACTTGCTCGGGCTTTGGCTTCTTCTTGCCATTGGCGAGAAGCCCATCGCATACGCTGTCAAAGATCACTGTTGCACTACACCAGCCCATGATTTGCTCTCTCTCGTTGAATGAATGTGCTGCTCAGGCGGGGGAGGGTTCAGCGGTTGCGGGCAGAGCCCAGGCGCCGTCCATCGAAGCAGGATTGGCCTTCGCCATCAGCGAGCGGAGCTGGTTCTCGTAGGCCAGAACTCGCGCCGCGACGCCCATCAGCGACTCTTCAAGCGCCTCGATTTCCTTCTCGTTGCGCTCAATGCGGATCACGCGCGACAGCGACGGGATGTCGTGCACCCACAGATGCAAGTCCCACCACTCGCGCGTCAGGAGCCACATCAGGAAAACGCACTGCTGGCGGTAATCGCTGATGTCGCCATCGACAACGGCCCTGAACAGCGTGTCGCTGCTGACCATCGTCTTGCACTCGTAGCCGCCGTCCAGATCGATCAGCCCATCAGGGCTTCCGCCGAACAGTCGATCTTCGGTGTGCGCAAAGCCGCGCGTGCTGACCAGCTTGCCAGTGGCGTCTTCGTAGGCGATGCGGGCATGCTCTTCCTGTTGGGTGCCCAGGCGCATGGCCGCGTTGACGAATGGCTGCTCGACGGTTCCTCCGGCCCGCTCGCGGGCGATGTTCATGGCATAGCCGAGAGCCTTCGCGGTAGGCGCGCCCTTGGCCGTTGTCTCCAGCGCCACGCGCACCATACTGGCTGTGATGACGCCCCTGCGGGCCGCCAGCCACTCTTCCGAACCCTGTTCGGCGTCGTTCCAGATGATCGACATCAGCCGGCCCTCCGCAGTTCCGCGCGATGGGCTTCCACCGCGGATCGGAACTGAGCGTATGCGGCCTTCTGTTCCTTGATGCTGTCGCGGTTCGCTTGCCAAAAGGCCAGGGCGGCGGCGTCGGTCGTCGTTTTGCCCAAGTCAACCAGCAGTCCGCTGATGTCGAAGCCGCTACCGCCGTCGTTGTCTTCATCCTGCTCGGCCACGCCGCAGATGGCTTTCAGGGTGTAGCGCTCCAAGTAGCTAATCGAGCTGGCGCGCGCCTGAATCGCATTCTTTGCTCCACCGGAGTCTGGCGGACCGCCCATGCTCACGCACTCACTGTGGCCCAGCGCATGCCGCAGGGTGCAAGTGACTTCGATCCAGTCTTTCTCGTCCTTCGTGAGCTTCCACGAGGCAGAGAGGCCGTGCTTGGACAGGGCCGGCGTCACCGCGCTGACCACCGCATGAAGCTCGGCATACGCCTTGTTCTTCAGTGGCCCATCGGTGACCTTGCGGTTCTTGAGCACCGCGACGGCCTCGGCCTTGAAGGCGGCGAACGCCTCGTTGTAAGCCTTGCGAGCCTCGCTGGCCTCGTGCCGCTCTTTCAGGTCCATCAGCTTCTCGATGTACGCCAAGTCGCGGCCGGACTCGACGGCGACTTGCAGGAGGTAGTCCGGGCCGCGCTGCGTCGGCATTGCGACAACCTGGGCGCTCGGCTCGGACTCAATCAAAGCGAGTGGTGCGTTCATTCATTCCTCACAGTTCAGGATGCGGCGCCACAAGCGCCAGGGTTGTCACTTCACGAAGGCGTCGCAGTACGTGAGCAGCGGAATCGAGGCCAGGGCCGCGAGACAGGCGAAGGCGACAAACCAGCCACTCCAGCCGAGTGGCTCGCTGCTGGGCTCTTCGTCTTCCATCCCCATGCCAGAGCAAGGCTCTGCAGGTGCGGGGATCGTTTCGGGCTGGCTGTCGGGGCAGCGGGGCATACGGTTCTCCGGTTTCATCGCATCACCATCCAAACCAGCGCGCCGGCCACAGCCATGGCGAGCAGGCTCAGCATCAGCACTTCGCCGACGAGAGCAATCAGCGATGCGCTGCGCGTGCTGTGCTCGATGGCGCATGCGTTGCGCGGATCGTTGGGGAAGGCTTCGGCGAGCGTTCGAGGGAATCTGCGAGTTGTTTCCATCAGCACCGCCCCTTGCAAACCAGCGCATCCACCAGCCACGCACCAACAGGCACGCCGATAGCAAGAGCAATCACGACTTCCCAGAAAGCCGCGGTGATGCGCTCGACGACTTCGTGGGTTAGGGTGCGCCTCATGCCGTCACCCAGATGCAGAACAGGCCAAAGAACACGATGAACGCGCCATAGCCTGGGGCGCCAAAGCCAGCGAACGCAGCCCCTGCGGCGCACACTGCAACCGATGCAATGCCGCGGCTCATGCCAGCTCCTTGATTGGCAGCGGGCACCATTGCAGGGTTTCGTCTTCTCCTGGGCCGTCGCGCAGCGGGCGGAGGTTCCTGTCTGCGCAATGGACTTCTTCTCCGACCCGGTAGCGCTGAGATGTTCCGTCTTCATACGCCATGAAGAGGCATTGCAGCGACATGCAAACCCATCGGCCAGGAGTGGCTGGGCGCAGCACGCTCAACAAGCCTCCCAGGTTCTCTGGAACGTCGCCACCGACGATCACGGCAATGTCTCCAGGCTTGCAGTTCACTTCGCACCCCCTTCTGCCGGCTCCCGGTCGAGCTTGTCCATCTCCATCGACTCGCGGTCGAAAAATCCAGCAGCCTCCGGCCCATCAAAGGCCCCGCGCGGATCACTCGGCCAGTTGCACCACCCCATGTCATACGCATTCGCTGCACCCTGCGAGGCGTAGCAGCGGCGGCGGCCGTACTTCGCTTGGAAGGGCTTGCTCAGCGCTGCATAGGCCTGCGCCTGCATTGCCATCGGCGCAAGGTGCGCCAGGGCTCGGGCTTGCTCTTCGGCTCGGGCTTGTGTGCTGGCTGTCTGCATGCTGGCTCTCTGGATGGGATGAGCCGCAGAATAGTCGGACTATTTCAGCCTGTCAATAGTCAGACTAGTTTTCTTCGGTTGGACGTGAAAAAGCCCGCTCGCGGCGGGCCCTCTCCTATGAGGCGTCAGATCGCGCGCGGCGTCAGATGTCCTTCTTGGCCTTTGGCTGGGCTGCGCTTTCGCGCTCTTGCCGCTCCGTCGCTGCTCGTGAGCTCATGGAATAGGAACTCGTTTCCACATCCTCGTGGAATCGCGAGGCCATGATGGTCCCGCCATCCTTCGTGCGCCACAGGTACTTGGCCTGCTCGTACGGAACGCCAATCTTGGTGCGAACTGCCTTCCTCTCTTGCCAGGAAGGCTTGCCGTACTTCTCGGTCAAGGCGTGCAGCGTGACATCGAAAGCTGCCGATGGGCCTTGGATGAAGACGTGCTCCATCGAGTCTCGGAAGAAGGTGACCAACACCAGATTCGTTGAGACATTGGCGAACGTCATGCCGCCGATTGAGCAAAGCGTCTCTTCGGGCTTGGTTGGCGCGCAGTCGTAAGCCCGGACCTCAAGCGAGATCTGTCGCAGCGCTTCCTGGTTGGCTCCGAACGGTATCCCCTTGAAATCAAGAGTTGGGGCCTGCGCCAACGCGACCAGCGGAGCGCACAGGATACTGACGAAAGCTGTCCTCATGGTTCCCCCTGAAGTGCAGGCTGGCTCACGCTTTGAGCTACCCGTGTTTCACCATGTTCCCACGTATGAGGGAGCAATCCAATGCAGAGCCAAGAATGGGCGCTGGGCGCTGCCCGCGCGACCGTCGAAGTGCTGAATCGTGTGGGCGTGGTCCGTGTCGTCGGCGTCGTCACCGCTCGAATGCTCGAAGTGCTTCATGCTCGCGTTGCTGCGTGGCGCCGAGACGCCCAGCTGCTTGGCTGCGTCGTTTGGTTTCGGCGCGAGACACTGTTCGACGTGAGCGATGAACAATCCGCCGAGAGCGTGCTGCGCGTCATGCGTGACGAAAGGATGGCGCCGGTAGGCATCGTGGTTGGCGATGCGGCGCTCGATTGGGCGGCCGACCACTGCCTGACCCTCACGCGGCACGGGCTACCCCACGCTGCTTTCCGCGACCTCCTTGTTGCCCTTGCCTGGGTTCGTGATGAGGCTGCGACGCTTCGCGAGCTGCTCGGGTCTCCTGTCGGCCGATCGTCCTAGCACCACTGTTCAGGCTGCAAATAGTCCTGCTTTTGACAGAAAGCAATAGTGGGGCTATTCTCTGGCCCCAATGAGCAAGTTCAAGGCGATCCGCGAAAACCTCGGCATGACTCAGGCCGCGCTCGGCAAAGGGCTCGGCCTTACCCAGGGCGCCATTCACTCTTACGAGAAGGGCAGCTCTGTGGTGAGCCCCCGGGTCGCCGGGAAGCTGATCCAGCTTGCAGCACTGCACGGTCATCGCATCACCTTCGATGACGTGTATGACGCACCGCCCCCGCCACGCAAGGCGAAGGCTCGGCGCTCAGCAACCAGCGAGGCCGCCTGATGCCTCACTCCTTCGGCCGCTCTGGCGGTGCTGGTGGTGCCGGCGCCTTTGCCAGCTTCTCCAGCCATTCGCGCACTTGCGATAGCGACGGCTCCGGGTGCTTGGCCCAGGGGCGGGGTGGTTGCTTGTTCATTGCTTGCCGCGCCCGTTCGGGCTGCGTCTCCTAACTCGGTGGTGGTGTCCATGACTCGACTGTCATCGCATTCCGCCCGAGCAGGGTACTCAACCGGGTTCAAACGTTATGAACCAGCTTGACATGCCCCTGTCGCGCGAGCCATCGCACGCGGCCATCGCAGTGGAGCTGGTGCGCGCTCAGAAGACTTCGGCCGCGGCCTTCACGCTCGCGTGCAGCGTGTCCGGGCTCGACGACAAAGAGATTTACCTGAGCCTCGACATCGATGCCGGGTACTTCTCGAACATCAAGAAGGGCAAGGCCACGCTGCAGGCCGACAAGGCGGCCGAGTTCTGCCGCGTCGTCGGCAACACCGTCTACATGGAGTGGCTGGCCTATCAGCTGGGCTGCACGCTGGTGATGATCAAGAGCGAGGCCGAGCGCCGCGCCGAGGCGGCTGAGGCTCGCGCGGCCGATGCCGAACGCAAGCTCGCGTGGGCGCAGGACTTGTTGCGCGGACGGGTGACGGCATGAACAGCACCGAAGCCCGCGCCCGCATGAAGAACAAGGGCGGCGCCATCTTGGCGAACCTTGCAGCTATCGCGTCGAGGGCAAGTGCGCGCGGCCTTGCGAGACGGCACACCAAGGCGGCGCCGCAGATCGAATTCCCGCCCGGCTACTTCACGGCCCTGATGCGCCTGCATGACTGGCCGCCGGGGTTCTTTCGTGAGGCTGCGAATGCGTGAGTCGATGAACGAGCGCGAGATTGGCCGCTTCACGTTCCGTGAGGCGCTGTTCCGCCGCCGTGGCCTGCCTCCGCACGAGGCCGAGGCGCTGGCTGACCGGCTTGTCGAGCGCGACCGCGATCACGACGACAGGCGGATGTGCATCGAGTGCGACGGCCATCGACCCACCTATCGGTGCGCTGCCGGTGGTTTCCCCATGGTCGGCGTGCTGCAGCGCTGCGGCCTGTTCACGTGGATGACCCCTTGATGTACGAACTGCACCCGCTCTGCACCCTGTTCCCGCGTCTGGCTGCGGTCGAGTTCTCTGCCCTGGTGGCGGACATCCGCACGAACGGCCTGCGTCACCCCATCGTGCTGCACGACGGGATGATTCTGGACGGCGGCAACAGGTATCGGGCGTGCGTCGAGGCGGGTGTCGAGCCAGCGTTCGAGCCGTTCACTGGCCCGAGCATCGTCGCCTACGTTCTGTCAGCGAACCTGCACCGCCGGCACCTGTCGGCTGGCCAGCAGGCGGCAATCGTGGCCAGCGCGCAGGATTGGGCCAAGGCGCAACCGGCGAGCCGGCCAAAAGCCGGCAACGTTGCCGGGTTAGAGCGTGTCGAGGATCGTGCCGCTCAGTCAGGGGCCAGCGAGCGTACGCAGCGCATGGCCGACAAAGTGGCCAAGGCCGACCCGGCGCTGGCCAAGAAGGTGGCGCATGGAGAAGTCTCGCTGCCCAAGGCGGTGGCGCAGGTCGAGAAGCGTTCTCCCAAGGCGCAACCCGAAGACGACGGCCCGAGCGCGGAAGAGGTCGCCGATGCGCGCCGTGCCGCCGAAGACGACGCCGAGGCTGTGCGCCTGCTGCTGGAGTCCGACGACAAGCTTGCCGCCATGACGGCCAAGTGCAAGCAGCAGGCCGCACAGATCCGAATCCTCGAGGAACGAGTTCGTGGGCTGACGAGCGAAGCCGCCCAGGCCATTCGCTTGGCCAAGTCATGGCGGACCAAGTTCGAGAAGCTGGAGAAGGCCGCGGCATGAGCGACCTGTTCGAGCGCGACGCCCCGAACTACGCCTCGGCGAGTTTCCCGCCGCCGCGCGAGTTCCAAGCCACAGCGCACGAGTCGCTGCGGCAGGGCGTTCGTGCCGGGCATCGGTGCCAGGGTCTGATGGCGCCGACCGGGGCAGGGAAGACCTATCTCGGCCTGCGTGTGATCCACGAGGCGCTGTTGCGCGGCAAGCGAGCGGTTTTCGTGTGTGATCGGACCACGCTCATCAACCAGACCAGCGAGGCCGCGGACCGGTACGGCCTAGGTGCCCACGGCGTGATGCAGGCATCGCACTGGCGCGCGAACCAGTCGATGCCATTTCAGATCGCCAGCGCGCAGACCATCGCCCGCCGCGAATGGCCGGACGCCGATGTGATCGTGGTCGACGAGTGCCACACGCAGATGACAGCGTGGACTGAGCACATCGGCGACTGTCGGGCCGCCGTGGTTGGACTCTCTGCGACGCCGTTCTCGACTGGGCTTGGGAAGCTGTTCTCCCGGCTGGTGAACGCCACCACGATGCACGATCTGACCCAGGCCGGGGTGCTGGTGCCCATGCGGGTGCTGACCTGCACGAAGCCAGACATGACCGGCGCTGAAACATCCGGCGGTGAGTGGACCGACCGCGCCGCCGCTGAACGTGGCATGGGCATCGTGGGCGATGTAGTGAGCGAGTGGGCCAAGCACGGCGAAGACCGCAAGACCATCGTTTTCGGCGCCACGATTGCGCACTGCGAAGAGTTGTGCCGTCAGTTCAACGATGCCGGCGTGATGGCGTCGGTCTTCACGTCGAAGACCTTGGCGCCCGAGCGCGAAGCGCTGCTCACTGAGTACCGCAAGCCCGACTCACTGTTGCGCGTGCTCATCAGCGTGGAGGCGCTGGCGAAGGGCTTCGATGTGCCTGACGTTGGCTGTGTCGTCGACTGCCGGCCGCTCCGCAAGAGTCTGAGCACGGCCATTCAGATGTGGGGCCGCGGCCTGCGGTCCTCGCCCGAGACTGGCAAGAAGGATTGCATCCTGCTCGACCACAGCGGAAACATCCTCCGGTTCCGCGACGACTTCGAACGCATCTACTTCGAAGGGCTCGACGAGCTCGACGCTGGCGAGAAACTGGACAAGGCGATCCGCAAGGACGACGGCGAAGACGAGAAGCGCGCCAAGGCATGCCCGGCTTGCGGTCATCGGCCATTCACACGTCGATGCATGGCCTGCGGCTACCAGGCCGTGGTGGCGTCTTTGATGGAAGCCTCGGCCGGCGAGATGCGCGAGGTCGTGATGCTCGGCGGCAAGAAGATGGGCGACGACCGGGCGCACGTGTGGGCACAGGTAGCCAGCTACGCGCGGGCGCACAGCGCACCCGAGAAGCAGCAGGGTCGGGCATCGCACATCTACCGCGAGATCACGGGCCAGTGGCCGCCGCGCGGCTGGGTCGTTCAGAACACGCCCGGCGTGGAGATCACCCGCAACGTGCTGAACAAGATCCGCGCGAAGAACATCGCGTTCGTCAAGCGCCGGGAGACTGCCGGTGCGGTTTGACGACTTCTGCCGCTTGCACGGCCTCATCGTTGACTCGCCAGTCGAGGGCCGATGGGTTCGTGTGCCGACGACGGATCACCCGCGCAAGAGGAACGGCGCCTACAAGTGGCTTGGTGACATCGGGTGGGTTCAGAACCACGCAATGAGCACTGAGGTCAGCACCTGGCGGTCGGACGCCGATGCGCCGCGTGTTGACACCCAGCGCATCGCCGACAAGGCGCGCAAGTTCGAGCAGGACATGCAGGCCGGATGGGCGCGTGCTGCCAAGCGGGCTGAGCAGATGATGCGCGAGGCCAAGATCGACGAGCACAACTACCTGCACCTGAAGGGCTTCCCGAAGGCGCGCGGCTTCGTGCTCGATGACGGCGCGCTGCTGGTGCCAATGCGGCACTGGCAGACCAATGCAGTCATGGGCGCCCAGGTGATCCGTTGGCTGCCCGACGAAGGCAGGTACGAGAAGAAGATGCTCCCCGGCATGCGCGCGAAAGGCGCCGTGTTCCGCATTGGCAGCCGCGTGGCGCGCCGATCGTGGCTGGTCGAAGGGTATGCCACCGGCTTGAGTGCCGAAGCCGCCCTGGAGGTCGTGCGCGCGAAGGATGCGGTGATCGTGTGCTTCAGCGCTGGCAACCTGATGCATGTCGCCGGCATGCTGACTGGCCCGCGGTTCGTGTTCGCTGACAACGACGAGTCTGGCGCTGGCGAGAGAGCCGCGATCGCCACTGGCCTGCCGTACTGCATGAGCGGCACGAAGGGCCACGACGCGAACGACATGCACCAGGCTGAGGGGATTTTCCGCGTGGCCTCGCTGATGGTCGATGCAACGCAGACGGCGGACACGTCATGACGGCGCTCTCGATGTTCTGCGTGGATGCGAACCGGCACCAGCGCGCAGGGCACGACACCCGACTGGTGGATCAGACGCGGAGGAACGGGCAGACGGGGCGGCGAAGCCAGCACCCCGGCGTCGAAAGGCTGGCGGGTCTACGTGGCTCCGGCGGTCAAGTAGTGAAGGACTCCCCCAAGGATGGGCTGGGTCCGTTCCACCAGCGGTCAAAGACGAAGCGAATGCATTCAGCAGCGTTTCCGAAGCGATAGGACATCGACAGTGACATTCGACGGAACAGCAACCATCGCAGAAGTGGCCGAACCGTTGGCCGCATTCAGCGGCCCGTGGAGAACAACCGAAGTCGCCACGCTGGCCGAGCTGTACCCAAAGGGCGGCGCGTTCGCAGTGCACGAGCGCCTGCCGCACAGAACGCTGGCAAGCATCCGCGCAAAGGCATGCACCGAAGGCATCAAGCACCGTGTCGGCAGCACCGCTGGCCGGCGCTTCGCCCGGATTCACCCGCCACGCGACGACATCGACATGATGATCCGCGAGGCGTACCTGTCGGCGAAGAAGCGCGGCTATCTGGCTGACCTGTCCAAGCGCATCGGCAGGCCCGAGCACTGGGTGCAGCGGCGCGCGTCTTCGATGGGCCTGACCCGTGGCCGGGGCCGTGTCGATGGCTGGACTGCGGAGGAGCTGGCAATCGTCGAGGAATGGGCGATGACAGGGCATCGCGTCATCGTCAAGAAGCTGGCCGATGCCGGGTTCACGCGGACCGAAAGTGCGGTGGCCGTGCAGATGAAGCGCCGGCAGATCGATCGCACGGACCCGGACCAGTGGACCGCGACGCAAGTGGCTCCGCTGCTGGGCGTGAACCCGTCCACGGTTGCCGACTGGGTGGAACGCCGGGGATTGAAGGCGAAGCGCCAGAGCTGGGGCCCATTCGGTCGCCTGCAGATCAAGCGCGCCGACCTGAAGGCGTGGGTGAAGGCGAATCGCGGCTACGTGGATCTGCGCCGCGTGGATCAGTCGTGGTTTCTCGAACTGCTGCTGGGGCCTGCGGCATGAACGTGCTGATTCCTCTGCGCACCGCCAGCGGCTTGAACGCCCGCGAGCACCACATGGCCCGGCACCGCAGGGTGAAGGCCGAGCGCGAATCCGTGTCGTGGATGCTTGGCGGCAAGACGCGGCCGAATCTCCCGTGCGTCGTCACGCTCACGCGCGTTTCGCCAGGCCGCGGGCTTGACGATGACAACACCGTTGGAGCGCTGAAGGCGTGCCGAGATCAGGTCGCCGCGTGGCTCGGCGTTGACGACGCCGACGAGCGCGTGACGTGGCGCTACGGCCAAGAGCGCGGCGACTGGGGTGTGCGGATTGAGTTCACGACGTATTCCTGGGAGCCGCCTGCACCCATCGAAACCTGGGGAGGGCTGCCGACGTGAGCGACGACGACCTGCGCAAAGTCCTTGATGGCGTGCATGCCGGATTCCTGATGGATCAGGACGACGAGTTCTGCCAAACGAATGCGATTCGAGCCGTCGCTGAAGCCGCAGCGAAGGCAGAGCGCGACCGCTTGTTGCCTGGAGGCTGGCTGTTCCATCGCAACCCGGACGAAAGCATCACCGTCACCAACGCCGAAGGCATGGGCGTTGTTGTGCATCGGCGGTCGATCGGACCGCGCGAGATCCCGGAGGAAGTGCTGCACGCCTTGGCGTCAGCGCTGGCTGCGTGATGGCCGAAATCATCCTCACCAAGTCCGAAGACGGCAAGCTCCACGGCTTGACTGACGGCGAGAACCGCAAGTGGGACAAGTTCCGTGCGATGGTCGCTGGCCTTCAGGTGGGCGACACGGTGCGCGCGAGCTTCAAGGTTCCGCGCAGCCCTGGCTTTCATCGCCGGCACTTCGCCATCCTGGGCGCGCTGTTCAAGTGCCAGGAGCAGTTCACCGACTTCGAGAAGTTCCGCGAGTGGACGCAGGTTGGCGCTGGCTTCTGCGACATCTACCCAGGCCCGAAGGGGAAGCCCGTGGCCATCTCGCGCTCGATTGCGTGGGATGCGCTGGAGGACGCCGACTTTGCCGAACACCACGCCTCGGTGATTGACTTCGTGCGCTCGACGCACTTTTCGCGCTTCCTGTGGCCGCACCTTGACGACATCAAGGGCGGCGAGATGGTCGAGGCGGTGTTGCAGGAGTTCGCGTGAAGCTCCA
>OFRO01000681.1_pt1 | contig 11239 bp, 23 predicted proteins | sample 1543091 | NCBI WGS metagenome assembly OFRO01 (sample SAMN07774217, study PRJEB24372) | wastewater metagenome | isolation source: Exp Tend NO 10WW | collected 2016-02
CCACTGCACATGTGGGGTCTACAGACGGACGGAACCGTCGTCGAGAACATGACCGTCTGTCCGTGGTGTAGCAACCCCATCATGGGCCGCTTTGTCCGACGCCTACTCCCGTAGCGCGAACGTGACAGAGACCGGGAATACCTAGGATCACTCCTGGCCGTACTGCATGCGCCAGTCCGCTAACGATCCACGGCTGTAGCCGCTGACGCGGCCGCCAGCGCGGGCGGACGACCTGAACCAATCGGCTTGCTTGCGCGTCAGCGGCACCGGAATGGGATAAGAGCGATCCTTCAGGATCAGGAACTTGGCGCTGACTGTTGCGTCATGCATCCACGCATTCCACGCCATGACGAGCAAGGCTAGCTGCTGCACCTTGTTGCGAGCCACGATCCTTGTACGGCCGGCGCCTCTCGCTATCGCGAGCCGGTCGTCGATGAACCTGTCGCGCAGCACAACGCGGGGGTCGTTCTTCGACAGGCCGTCGCCAGCGATCCCAGAGACGAAGTCTAGCGCCGCTTCCTGCGACTCCACGAGCGACATCTCCAACATCATCGCCGCCAGCGTCGTCGCAGCCACCACCTTCGCCGGCTCTGATGGCACCATCGCCCAGGCATCTTCTATGCCCTGGTTCGCCAACAGGAACTGCTCCATGCCGCCGGCCGTCGAGAGGCAAGCGTTCTTGTCATGTCGCCGACCCGTCTGGCACTCCGGGTCGACGTTACCGCGCAGGATGTGTAGGGCGCGAGCCGTCGCCATGACCGCCGCCACGTTCTTGGCTCCGTCCATCGTCAGCGCGTCCTTCATGGTGCGCGAGCATCCTTGGTCAATGGTCTGTGCGGTGTCGCGATCGACGCCAAAGCACACCCCCATCACGACCGGAACGCCGGCTTTGATGATTGCGTGTAGCCGGTGCTGTCCGTCCAAAAGGATTCCGTCCTTGTCGAACACGAGCACCTCACCATTCGCGCGCCATCGACCTGCAGCCATGTCGGCTGCATAGCTGTCGATGCGCCAGTTCTTGAGCGACCGATTCTGGAAGTCGGCGGACTTGACCAGCATCTCCCGCGCCATCTCCGGCGAGATGTTGATGGTTGAGTAGGAGATCCCGGTGTGCTTCCTCGTTTGGTACGTGTTCGTTGTCATTTCGACTTCATCGGTACGGTTTTGCCCCTTTGGCTGGATGCGAACTGGGGCATATTCGCAGCCTTGTTCATTCACACGTCTTGCGATGTTCCCATCGCGAACGCCACCGCGACGGCCAGCGCTGCCCGCCCATGCGCCTTGACGCCGTAGAGCGGCCCACCCTTCTTGGCGGCGAGCGGCCCGCCGTGCAACGCGAGCAGCGCCGCCCATGCCGTTGCATCGTTGCGCACGCGCATGACGCCGTGCATCGCGTCGGTGAGCGCGCGGCAGACGTCGAGCCGCAGCATCTCGTACGTCTCCATCTCCATCGGTCCCTGCAGTGCCTCGACGATCCGCCCGCAGACGTAGCCGCAGTCGACGAGTTGCGGGCGCGTCGGTCCGTAGCCTTTCGGTCGCTCGACGACGGCCGTCGCTGCTAGGGCTTCGGTCGGCAGGCCGGCGATCTCGTGTTCTGGGAACTGCCCGCTGGCGATGACGGCGCGGGCTTCGCTGTTGTAGAAGCACCATCCGGTGGTGGCGCCAGGGTCGACACCGAGGATCATCATGGCGAGCCCGCCACGTAGGTCATCGTCGGCGTGCAGTTGCCGCTGGCGCGCGGTGCGTAGTGGCCGGTCGGCACGATGACGCGCTCCCTGATGGCCCGCTTGGCGACGGTGCCCCACGCGCGCAGGTCGGGCGGCTCGTCGATGGACGCCTGTGCCTCGCGCCGCAGTTCCTCGAACGTGAACTCCCCCGGCCGTCGGGCCGCAGCACACACGGCCGCGTAGGCGTCGTCGGTCCATCCGCCCCGGTCGCGGTCGGCGTGCTCGGCAGCCTGCTGCATGCCGCGCTCGCCGCGCTCGGCGGCTTCTCGGAGACGCCGTTCGGCGTCGTCGAAGGTGCCTTGGTTCATGCCTTCACCTGTTCGCCTTCGTCGTCCGTGTTGCGCCGGCTACTTCGCTGGCTTGCCCAGTCGAAGACGAACGCCGTGCCGCCGCCCTCGCGCATCCTGTCCACGATCGCATCGCCAAGGAAGGCGCTGAGCTTCGGCTTCGTTAGGTTGCTGACGAGGATGACCGGCCGCAGTTCGTTGTAGCGGGCGTTCAGGATCGAGAAGAACTGCGCCTCGGTGTAGCTCGTGTCCAAGGCACGGCCCACCTCGTCGATGACGAGCATGTCGCAGTCCGTGAACGCGGCGATCGCCTTGGCTTCCGTCTCCTGCGCGTCGCGGTGGTAGGTGTTCTTGATGCGCGACAGCATGCCCATGACGGTCGTGAACCTGCCAGTGCCGCCTTTCTCCAGGATGTGTTTCAGGATCCCGATGGCGAGGTGCGTCTTGCCGGTTCCTGGTGCGCCCATGAAGATGGCGCTGCGCCCCGTCGAGATAGCCAGCTCGAAGCTGCTGGCGTAGTCGCGCGCCCAGGACCACACCCGCTTCTGTTGGTCCATGCTGTGTGTCCAGTTCCACAGCGTCGACTCGCTGAACCGTGCCGGGATGCCGGCCTCTCGGATCCGCTCCATGGCCCACCGCTTCGCCTGCGTCATGCCTCCGGCGATCTCCGCTTCCTTGGCGTCTACCTCGGCCTGCACGATTCCGTCGCACGTCGGGCACTTCGTCCAGAACGGCGCCAGGAAAGTCGCGATGTCCGTCTTGCCGGGGAGGTTCGGGTAGCCGTCCGGCTTCGGCTGCAGGTCGAGCTTCTGGGAGGTGTAGATGCCGTGGATGTCGCAGACCCGCGACTCGGTGGCGGTGGTGACGTGGGTTCGCATGGTGGTTCCTAGATGGGGCCAGATTCGCCCCAGTCTTCCTTCGAGAGGTCTTTCGGGACGACGCATTTGCTGGTGCTGGATCTCCCCGACGTTCCAGGCTGCACGATCTCGTCTTCCCACCCTCGCTGGTTGAGCCAGGTGGCGGGATGCCGCCTGAACGCCTTATCGGGCGTTGCAGCCACGTACGCCTTGGTAGCCTCCAGGATGACGGGGAACAGACGATCGTCGATCCTAGCCCGCTTCCAAGCCCTCTCAGAGGCTGCCCGGCCTACCTTCTTGTCGTAGGCGAGCCAGAAGCGGTCGAACTCAGGGTTAGTAGCCAAGCGCTTCGCGCGCGGAGTACTCTCTTCTTCTGGTACATCTACAGGTACAGGTACAGCTACAGAGTAGGACAAATGGCACTTTGTCTCCTGATGTCCCCAGCTGTCCGGGACATGTCCCGGACTCTCACGACGGCGCTGTAAGGCTTTCCGGTTGCGTTCGTATGCGCGGCGGGCCTCGTGGTCCTGCAACCCCTGGAAGTACTCGTGATTCAGAACCAGCCACCCACGCGGCACGACCTGGATTCGCCGGCCCTCGTTGTTCCGGTTGCGTGACCTAGGATCTGGCGCCAGGAAGGCGTCCAGCGCCGCCTGCACGCGCTCCTCGTCGATGTTGGCACGTCTTGCCAGCCCGTCGACTGATGCCCCCACAAACCCATCCTTGTCCTTCATGGCGAGCATCGTGATCCAGACGATCCGATGTCCTTCCGGCTCGCTCCACACCGAACTGTCCAAGATCGAAGCCCACAGCTTCGCGTAGTGGTCTGCCATGGGGCGGGACAATACGGGACAGTCCCGCATGAGTCCAGCATGAAGTCGACGTGACGACCGTTCACGCCTGACTCTGCCCGAGGAACATCCACTGGCGGGTCGGTGCGGTGGCACCCGGAAGGAACGCCCTTGCGATCATCAGCATGGCGCGGTTCCGCAGCATGCGCTTCTTGTGCCGACGGGCTCGCTGACGACGGCCGCCACGGTATCGAGGTTCGCGCCAGCCCTTCAGCATCACGTCCCAGCCCTCCTGTAGACGACGCCAGTCTGCGGCACCGGGTGCCGCACCCACGGCGGCGCAGTCTCCAGCCGCACGGCTTCCTCGAGCATGCTGTCGACGACCGCAGCCGGCAGTGAGTCGTCCCGGTTCTGGCACCGCTTCTTGTGCGTCCACTGCAGCATGCAGGCGTGGCTGCAGAAGCCGGCGCCGCGGTAGGACAGGAACGGCGCGCGGCACTGACGGCACGGGCGCATCTTGTGGTAGTTGCTGGATGCCATCATTCGACCTCGGGTTGCGTTGCCTGAACCGGAACCACGGGAACCGCGTAGCCCTGGAGCAGCTCCGCCTCGGACAAGCCGGCGGGTAGCCTGGTGCGACGGCGGTGGACGGCCTGGACCTGCTCGGGCGTGGCGGGCGGGATGTCGGGGTCGGTCATGGCAGCCTTGCCATCAGTTCGCGGAATGCAGCCGCCGCCACCGCCGGTACCTGCGCGTTGCCGAGCGAGCGCAGTCGGTCCACGCGAGCGGGAACCCCATGAGCCACTCGACCCACACGGGGTTCAGTTGCCCACCAACGACTTTCTCGAGATCCGGAGAAGACGCCCGCATCGACTCGACCACTGCCTCGCACAGGTTCGCCTCCCCAGTTGCGACCCGTCTCCGCGTGCATTCCGTCGCCGTCTTCGCCCCCTTCCAGTCCGCTGCGCGCGGCGTCGGTAGGTAGCTGCGAGGATTGCGCCCGCCCGACCTCAGATGGACAGCCTTCGTGTTGCTGGCGGTTGGCGTCGGTAGCAAGGATCCAGATTCGCTTGCGTTGATGCTGGGCGCCGCAGTCGGCCGCCGAACGCACACACCATTCCGCATCGAACCCGAGGCTGGCCAGCTCTCCGAGAACTCGATCGATCCCCCGAACAAGCAGGCCTCCAACGTTCTCCACGAAGACGAAGCGGGGTCGTACTTCGCGAACCACTCGCGCCATCTCGAACCAGAGGCCGCTGCGTTCGCCGTCGAGTCCGCGTCGATGCCCGGCCTCAGAAACGTCTTGGCACGGGAAACCGCCGCAGACGACGTCGACACGTCCTCGCCAGGCGGTTCCGTCGAAGGTCTTGATGTCGTCATGGATCGGGAACGGCTCGAGGATTCCGTCACGCTGCCGCGCCTCGAGAACGCGCCGGCAGTAGGGGTCGATCTCGACAGCGCCGACGCATCGGTGGCCGAGCAGCATGCCGCCGAGGATGCCACCGCCGATGCCGGCAAACAGATGTAGCTCACGCACGCGCCGACGCCTCGCGCCTTGCCGGCGTCCACCAGAAGGCAGAACACCCGCCCTTCTCGCCGTCGAACGAGAAGCCGGACCACGACTGCCAGCGCTCGTCGACGGGAGCCACCCACCGCCAGCACGACTCCCGCTGCGGGCATGGATCTCCGTTGACTTGCAGGCCGGCGCACTTGGCGATGTCGGTCACGGCTTCGGATCCTGCGGCGGAAACCAAACCTGAATCCCCTTCGCCTCGGCGCGACGCACCATGTCGGCGGTCCCTCTTCCGCCAGGAAACGCCACGACCATGGAAACGTGTTCGCTGTCCAGCATCCGCTGGTTGCGCTTCGGCCCCGCTGCTCGCCCCTCGCCGCGCCAGTCAGCCTCGTAGGTGACGCACTCGTAGTGATGCTCATCAGCCCAGCGGCGAGCCAGCGCATCAGCGCCGGAAGCCCCACCCTGGACGATGCGCAACTCCTCTCCGCTCACCGACTTCACCACCGTTCGCATGGCGAGATGGAAGGCATCGACGTCGGCGAAGTCTCGCCCGCCGCATACGAGAATCGTTCTCACGGCCTCCTCCGCGCCTTCTTCTTCGGCTTCGGATACGGCTGCGCCTCGGTGATAACAACGCGGCGCACGTCGTGGAAGCGCCTACGTGCAGCAGCCCTGCTCGTGAACAGTTCGGCACGCCAAGCCCCGCCATACGAGTCCATGACAAACTCGACGAATGGCGTGCCACTGACAAAGCCAAGCCAGAAAGAGCGCTTCACTTCCCACCCCTCGCCAGTTCGCGGCGGCAAACCTCATCCAGCACTCTCGCCATCACCGCGACCCAGCCAGAGATCGGTCGCCCTTCAGTGTCGGGATCGAGCCACTCGCGCAGCACCTCGTCGCCGTCGCGCGTCGCGGCGTCTGGCTGCACCATCGTGTAGTACCGAGCTTCGCCCGGCCCCATGTCGCCAGTGATTCGGAGGATGACGCTGTCGGGCAACCCATGGGCGTCGACCGGGCCGATGGCTTCCACGAACAAGACTCGACCCTCATCATCCGTGGAGGGGAGCACGCGGACCGCGAATGCTTGCAGGTCGACATCCGTCTTGGCGTATGGATTCGGTCCTGCGGCCATCCACTGCACCGCCGGTTCCGTGTCGTGCGTCGGGCAAGGCTTCGTGTTCGCGCAGGTGCCTCCGGTGACGATCCGCATGGTGGCGCCGCATACTTCTGGCTTCGGCTCCGGCTGCTGGGCGGGAAGGGCGGCGAGGCGTTGCCGGATGTCCGTCAGTAGGTCTTGCGGCTCTGTTGGACCGAAGCCAAGATCCCCGTGGTCGTAGCGGAAGAGCAGGCGATCCAACTCCAGCCTCGCCATCGCGGCCTGGTCGGCTCGGGCGGCGGCGAGGTCGGCTTGCAGGCGCTCGTTCTCGGCCAACGCCTCGTCGCGCTGGTCGAGAGCAGTCGACCGTTGAAGCTCCAGTTGCCGCACCTTGTCGATTATGCCTTCGATGCGTTGCTCGCGAAGCAACCCGCCTCGGTGATCGTCTTCGACAAGCAGCGTCGTCGACTGGGCGAATCGGCACAACGACGTGTCCACAGCCGCGAGGACACTGCGCAGCCGCTCGTTCTCGGCGCGGAGCCGGTCGATCTCAGCAGACGGCGCTGGCTCGGATGGCTTGGAGAGGAGGCGGTCGATCTCGCGCAGCAGCGGTGGCAGTCGCACTGCATCGCCGCAGTCGGTGTCGCACGAACTTTCGCACGCCCAGTCCCGCAACTCCCGCAGCTTCGCGTCGCCGTCCTGTGGCGCGGATCGCATGAGGGCGACGGCTTCGTCGATGTCCTTCTCGGACACGAAGAACAGAGTCCCAAACGGAGAACTCTTGGACGCGACTGCTTCGGTAGCGCCTGCGCGCCACGACGCGATCTTCGCCTCGTGGTCGGTGATGGGGTCTTGGTTGGTCATGGTCCGCCTCGCTGCTTCTCAGCCACACGGAAGCGATTTCGCTTCTCCTGCCGACTCAGGCACGCGAACCAGTGCGCCCGACCGTTCTCGTCCATGGCGCCAAGCATGGTCGCCTCGTCTTCGGTCAGCGGAAGCCAGCGGCGGCGTTCGATCGGGTCGCGGAATCCTGGACCTACGCCAGATCCTGTGTTGTTCATTCGGATGATTTCGTGTGGTCGTCTAGTGTCCATCGTTTCTCCTCATGCAGACCTGACAGAGTTCGACCGATCGGTGTGGTCCGCGAAACGTCACCAGCCCGGTCTTTGTGCCGCAGCACCAGCAGTCCAAGTCCGTCGCGTCGACGAACTCGCTGGTCTTCGGCGTCGTGTCCATCCTGACGATCCATTCCTTGATGCTCCGGATCGCCGTCTCTCGTTCAATCGACGACAGGTAGGTCGCGAATCCGTCCCGGCCGAACGACTCCAGCCACAGGATGAATCCCCATCCGTGAGGCATGCGAGACTTCAACTCGCGGCCTATTTCTCTGGCGACCTGCTCGGCGCGTTCCAGTGACTCTCGTGTCATGGTGTCTCCTTCTTGGCGGCGGCTATGGCACGCAGCAGCGCGCTGGACTCGGTGTCGTTCATCTGGAAGCCCTTGAGGAACGCCGGCGCAGTGCTGCGTTGCGCCGACTCCAGTTGCCCGACGATCGGCTCCAGCGCAGCCAGCAGCGCGTCGCGTTGGGTGCGCAGGCGGTCCCGCTCCTCGGCGGCGTCGAGGAGGGCGTCAACGTGCGGTGATATCGCCCCGTGCCTCTCCTCGATGGTTGCCCACGGGTCGCTGAACATCTTCCGCAGCGCCTCGATGTCGAGGTTAGCGGCCATTGCCACCACTCCTCAACACCGGCACCGGGCAGCTGTCGAAGTCCCACTTTGACCACCATCCGCATCGCTGGCAGAAGTAGTTCACCAAGCCGCCCTCCTCTTGGACGATAGCTTGATCGTTCAGGATCTCCGAGCAACCAGGGCACCGACATATACACCCGCATTGATTGAGGACTCGCGCCTCGTGCCTGCGCTCGCGCCATCCGGCGAACCATCGGCGAAGACGTGCCGCGATGTCGAGGTTACTTGCCATCGAAGAAGTCCTTCACCCTTGTCAGTAGGTCGTTGTAGCAGGGAGTGCATAGGTCGGTGCTACTGCGCTGGAAGTCCGTCACGTCACCCTTTCCTAGCACGAACGTCGTCATCATGATCGCGTGCGACGGAACAGAAGGGTCGTTGGCTGTTCGGATGCGCCACTCCTTCTTGCATCGGTCGCAGATGTGGATGATGTGGTACATCACTCGTCCCCCAGCGCCGCCCACGCGGCAGCGAGCTCGTCGTGGCCGCAGGTGCAGGCCACCCTGCGCCTCTGACCGCCTAGCATCTCAGTTACCTTCCGGCAATGGGCGTGGTGAGACATAGCCAGCCGCGCCGGCACGGCCTCGGCGAGCGCGAGGAGGGCGGCGGCGACGCGACTGTTCCACTGCTCGTTGACGTAGAACAGGATGCCTCGCTTCGCTACCAGCAACCGCAGTTCCGCGATCCTCTCGGCGGGCGTCACGACGCACCCCCGACGTTGCGGAAGCGCGCGAGTGCGGCGACGAGTCGTTCCCTTTGGACAAGGCTCAGTAATACCTTGATGCGACCGCACTTCTCTGGATCCATGGCAGCGTCCTGATCCGTGTATGGCGACATGGCGATGTCCTTCGCCGCCACCACGACCTCGCGGTAGGCGGCGTGGGCGTTGCGCATCGCGACGATCAGGCGGCCGTCGTCGACTCGATCGACCGGGTAGTTGTCGGACCGGTCCGGCGAGAACAGGAGTTCGTGATCGCTCCAAATCTGCCCGCAATTGCATGTGTGGCCGGGCGAGTCGTCATGGAACCGATGCCACGGCCCCGGCGTCGCGGCCGCGTCCAGCCGCCCGAGGGCGGCGAAGTCGATGGGGTCAGGGAACGGAACGTCGGGGTTGCTCATTGTTCGATCCATCCGCTTGCGCGGTCTCGTGCCATCAGACGGAGGCACTTCGCGCAGGTCACCTGCTTGGGATCCTTCGTTGATCGGCGATTCCACTGGTTCGACGCGAGGGCGACGCCACAGCGGATCTCCCCAACATGGAACCGGGTCTGGTCCAGGAAGTGCTTCGGCGGCTCGCGGCGGGGGCGGCTTGTGCGGTACCGGGTAGCTGTCATGGTCCACCTACGCTACTTTGTGGCAGCGCTGGAGTCAAGTGGCTTCTTCGCGCGCATGTCCGCCAGGAACTTCTCGCGGCGCTTCTCTTGCTCAGCGTCCGTGTCGAACACCTTGGCGTCAGGTGCTGGTAGTCCAGGGCCGACCTGGAGAGTCCGGCCGCGTTCCACCATCACCTTGCAGGTGGTCACCGACACGGCCAACTCGGTTGCGATCTCCTGCACCGAGCGTCGGTCGGCGACCACTCGACAGTAGGCGATGCGGCACTGACGGTCGTGGTCCCACACCTCCTGGTCCTCGCCCGGTAGAGGTGCGATCTGGGACGGCTTGTCGCCGAACGCTCGGCGTCGGCGGCCTCTCGCTTCTTCGACGGCTCGCAGGTCAGCCAGCCGGCTCCTGCACTTCGCTTCGTCTTCGAGGATCGAGACCAGAACCTTGGTGGTCGCTGGAGGGCTACAGGTGCCGACACAGTGCGCGATCAACGCTTCAGCTTCCGACACCAGCACCCCCCTGCTGATCAGGTCTCCAGCAAGCTCACGGCGCTTCTGCGGGAAACCGATGTGCACCTCCGCCGCCGCCAACACGTCCGTCATGTCTTCGAGTGATCCCATCTCGCCTCCTAGATGTACGGGCTAACTACCCCTCGCCATTCTGATCCAGTACCAGAAAGCATCCATCCATCCATCCATCCTCAGAGCGGTTGTACTCCTGTTCTTCTGTACCCATCCGCAGTGAGACTCAGAAGTACAGACCCACCCCCTACCCCCTCCCGTCAGTACGAGGAGAAGTGCCCAGGCCGGCCAAGAACGCGGTTGTGCACTCCGCGTTGGGAAAGGGGAAGAAGGCGAGTCGGCCAGCCTGGGCTGTGTGCGATCAGCTCGGGTGCTTGGTGAGGCGCGCAACAGTGACCTCGCCTGCTCCAGCTGTTGTTCGATGTCCTCCCGATACCACGGTCTCGGTTCCCGTTCCAGCATTTCGCCGAGTTCGAGAATGTGGTTCACGAGGCTGGCGGCAACGGTGCCGTACCGGTCAGGCTTGGTCGTCGGCATGGCGAATCGCCTCGTCGAAGTCCTTGTCGATAGGATCGCCGCTGAGGCCCTCTACGGGCTTCAATCCGACGGCCGCCCTCAGGGAGCCAGACACCCGTTCGACGGCTGTCGAGGCATCCTCGGCCGTCAGGCGCTGTTCTTGGTGGTTCTCGCTGGAGAGAGCTATGATCAGGTCGCTGGACTGCGGCACACTGCCGCCGTTCATGTGCCGGCGCATCGGGGTCTTCCTGACCATGGCGGCGAAGTCGGTGGTCCACGGCGAGAACCCCTTTTTCGCCGCTGCGGAACGGTCACGGATCTTCTTGATCTCGTCGATCGTCATCACACAGACAAGCGGCTTCTCATCGACGTGAGTTCCGCCAGGAACGGTAAGGCTCACCTTGCTGAAGGCCGCCACGATCTTCTCGTCGCTGCGGTCGACATCACCGCGCCACTTGTGCAGCAGCTTGCCGGCGCCTGGGTCGAACTCGAACGGCTCGCCCTCGTAGACCACGAACGCCTCGACCATGTGGACGCGCGGATGGCGGTAGGCCAGCTCGGCGAGCCCCTTGTAGCCGATGATGAACGTGCACTCGACCCGCGATCTCTTTCCGCTCCACCGCGGGATCAGGTAGAACTTGCCCGCCGCCGACCCGGGCACGAGACCGCACCCAGCAGCGACGGACAGACACTCCCACACGGTCTCGGGAGCCTGGGCGGCGGCCTTGCACAGCTCTGGCTGCTTCTGGAAGTCCGCCATGACGGCAGCCATCCACGGCTGGTAGCTGACCGGGCGGATCTTTCCGGCTGCCGGGTTGTCCATCAGGGCGGCTTCGAACTGCTTGGCCTTCTCCTGGATG
>OFRO01000682.1_pt1 | contig 11227 bp, 18 predicted proteins | sample 1543091 | NCBI WGS metagenome assembly OFRO01 (sample SAMN07774217, study PRJEB24372) | wastewater metagenome | isolation source: Exp Tend NO 10WW | collected 2016-02
GTGTATCCTCGTAAAACGTGTTGAATAACCTGTCATTCAAGAGCGGACGCCTTCGGCTCCGCTTAATTTGGCGTTATGCCGCACTCAGTATTTCAACAATTTGTTCTTCGCCGTTGTCTTTTGGGTAGAAACTAAAGCCGCTGTTTAGCTTCAGTACCTTGTTCCCACCGTTGCAGCGCACTACCTCCACTGCGCCTTTGAATGCGCCTTCTGGCCCTGCAAACTTCACCGTGCCCTCATATACGTCTTTTGCCGGTGTCTGGTGGATGGGTTTACCTTTGCGGTCTGTGATGCGCTCGCCCCATGTAAGGGTCGTCATTCGTATGCGGTCGCCAATTTTGTATTTCATGTCGGGTTCCTTCGGCAGCATTGCTGCATAACTGGTCAATCAAGGCCGACCTGCGGCGGCTTATTTCCGGCGTTATCTGGCAGCGGTGGTGGGGGCAAAGGCATCCAATGAGTGGGGCTTGCAAACCTCCCACTCGAATCACATCGCCACGCAAATTCTGATTGCTGAGGCTCTCCAAGATTTCCGTATCGTTTGCGCCCACAGTAGACAGACGCAAACCCCCGGCAGTACAGCAGTACGCTTTCGCCCTTTGGGGCTGTTTCAATTGGTTGCCATTTCGGCGTCACACACATGCAGCCACCAAGAAGCCGACGAACCAGATGATCAGCAGTATCGCGGTCACCTCACTGCTCCAAGTTTTGTAGCATTCGGCGCAGGTGCAGTCACGTCTTGCGTGACATGTTCTCCCTTGGTTGCAAGTGGAATCGCAACATGTGTTTTTATCTTGCATGATATTTACCTACTGGTTGAGTCAGGGCGCGTTCTACCGACCATCCATACTTATGTATTCTTGTCTGCAGAGTGACAGGCTTCATACCGAGCTTCTCTGCCCATTCAGATATGCAGTGAGTTCAAGTACACTGTTGCTCCAATACCCCGGATACCCGGTATGTAGGTCTTCACACTTCGCCACCGCCCAATCTAGAGCAGTGCCTGTGAGTTCTGATGTTTTGATCTTCACGACATCACCCCCAACACAAAGCCAATGATCCCGCTGATAGTCATCAGCAGGGCGTAGATGGCTACTTCACGTAGCGCCTGCTTGCGATATTCTTCACAAGCCTGTTCGATGGCGTATGGGCTCATGCTGCTTCCTCAAGGCAGTGGCACAGCCACGTGATGCGCCGGCATGCGCTTAAATCTCCGAATGCCTCGCGCTTGTAGGTTTCGGCTTGCGCCGCCGCTTGTAGCACCGCACTGTTCACCGCCCCCAACATGTTCCTGCCTTCAGGGTCAATCGCCTGCAGCAGCGGCAAGAGTTCCGCGAAGTAGTTCATCGCCTCGTGCAGCTTGGTAGCTTGTGACTGGACGTCTTTCAGGGCTTCGGATAGAGCCTTGAGCGCGTCTTTGCGCTGGTTAGCTTTCGTGATGATTTCGTCGTAGTTGATGTTCATTTAAATTTCTCCTTTGCCTTTACAGGCGCTGCATCTTGAATCTTCCGTCGCACCCTCGCCTGACCCGGAGCACGCTGGGCAGATGCCGGGTTCGTAGTCGTCAGCCATGTATTCGGCTTCTTCGTCTTCGTCGGTGTCGTACGTCATGTTCTGTACCCCCTGCTCGGCAGCGTGTATGCGTGTTCTGAACCGGGGCGCTGGAGCTGGCGGACCTCGCCATCACCGGTGCTGTACGTGCCTTTTGTCCAGACCGTTGTGGTCGGGGGCAGGGCTTCATGAGCCGCCCGTTTGCGCTTGGGGGTAGGACGTGGCCGCATGCTCTTGTTGGCACGGTCGGGGTTGTAGGGGCGCAGGCGGGTCGGGGTTGTAGAGTTTTCGCGCATGGTTAGCCTTTTGAGAAGTGAACAGAGCCGCCAGAAATGCGCTGTGTGATATTCATGGTGATGAGGCCGTGAGGTGATGAGTAGCGCATGGTCCATTCCAGTGGGTTACTGTCTGGGCGGGGGCTGACATAGATTTGCACCGACGCCTGTGGGTCTTGGCAGTAAGCTTTTAAGATTGCATCCACGACATCTAGATGGTCCTGGATGTCGTGCTCGCATCCATGGAACGTCACGGCTGCCTTGGGCGGTTCTAAATTAGATAGGTATTTCATCGAAGTTAGAGATTAGACTTTGACGCGTGGGCTTTGGCTAATTGTTTGTGGCTATCAGTGGGAGTCTTTCATGGTGTCTTTACTTTCTTTGGTGAGGTTGAGAAGTGGGATTTCAAGAATTGCCCGAAGTTCGCGACGTCTTTGAACTCTGTGGCCAAGCCCATGACGGGCTCGCCGTGCAGCCACACCTTCTTTGTGTGGATGCGGTGGTGCTTGAGTAAAGATGTGAACTTGTTGGGGGACTCGGGAATCTTACCTACGGTGTACTCATAGATCGTGCGCAGTTCGTCGCGGGCGACGTTGACCTTGCCGGTCAGTGCATCTGTACGGATGAGGATGTCGTGTAGCACGATGCGGTAGTTTTCTACGCGGTTAAGGGCAAGGGGGTCGGTCTTGTACTTGTCGCTGGTTGGCAGCTGGTCGATGAAGAATTCCATGTCGCCTTCGAGCAGGGCAGTGGACACTGTATCGATGGCGTTCTCGCCGATGCTGATCATCGTGGCGCGGTCAGCGGTCTCGATGGGTGTGCCGGCAGCGGTGCTGTCGACAGCGAAGTGGAACAGGTAGTCATGGAAGGCTTGTAGCTCCTTCTCGATCAGTGCTGCATGTTTGGGGTACTGAGCTAAGTCTTTCTCTGTGGGGTAAAACTTGATGGGTTGGTATTTGGCGACGTTGGTGCGTCGGTCTTTCTTCGGGATGGTCAGCGGGTCAGGTTTGTTGGAGGACACGATCCAGTTGGTGTAGTTGCGGACCTCCACCGGCGCTGAGTACATGTCGCGAATCGTGACGGTTGGTTCAGTCACGAAGTTGCGCAGGTCTGCCATCACACCTTCTTCGTCCATCATGGCACTGGCCTGCATCTCGTCGACATAAATGACGAAGCTCTGGCGCATGTAGCCGTTGTACTGTTGGCCTAAGTCGCGCATGCGGATAGCAGCTGTTTGTTTGCGGCCGAACAGTGGGCGGATGATGTTGTTGATCAGGATGCCCTTGCCTGTACCTTCCACACCATGCAGTACCCAGCTTGTAAGTGTGCGGTCACGGAACTGGATGATATGTGCTAACCAGTTCAGGAAGTGTTCTGTGACTGCCGCATCAGAACCCAGTGCGTGGTGGATGACTTTCAGGATGGTTGGCGGGCAAGACTTCACGACTTTCGGCTCTGTCTTCATGTACTCGCTGAGCTGGAAGGTGTTAATGATCTTGTTGGTGGTGTCCACAGTAATTGTGGACTGGGGATCAAAGGTCAGGTTCCACTCAGGGACGAAATCACCGAGGATCATGCCGTGTTGTTTGGCGAAGTGATCCAGGATGACTAAGGTCTTGGCAGGGACGATGTCCAGATCATCAGTGGCTGGGTCATAGGTGCCTTTCCAGTAGGTGCCAGTGATGCGGTCACTGAAGGCTAGGTAGGTCAGGCCGTTGGAGGCTTGGCGGTTGCCTGCATCTTGTAACGACTTCCAGTAGTCAGGGAGGAGGTCCTTGGTCTGGTAGACCGGCTCACCTTTGAAGTTGTAGATGTAGTCGGGGCAGTTCTCTGGGTGGTAGTAGGCCCAGCTGTCTCCACCATTGATGTTGAAGTACGTGAATCCACGCTCGTGGCGGATTTCTGTGACGTCACAAGAGTCTGGCTTAACCAGGACCTCATTGCCGCCAACAACTTTGTAATTCATCTTGCGCTTGGGTAAGCCCATGGCGTCACGCAGCTCGAGGATGCGCTTGTCCGTGAGGTCACGGTTCTTGGCAGCGCTCAGGTTTTGAGGGAAGGTGAAAGTCTGGTTGGCTTTACGTACCAGGCTTGTGCGTGGAGATTTGCCCAGCGGGTTCTTCACTTTTTTCAGGGTGGGTGGTGCGATGTACAGGAGCTTGTCGTTCTGGCATGCGGTGATGTCCAGGGCCCACGTGAGAGAGTTACCTGTCTTGGTCAGGGACTGGGCAGCACGTAGCCTGGATGTTGTGTGGTTGAGATGAATGAGCCACTGCTTGATGAGGGGTGCAGAGACTTTACGATCCAGCTGCACGAAGACATGGCAGCGTAACGATTTGTCGTTGATACCGTAGGATGCTGACCATTGCAGGATGTATGAGACATCAGGCAGCCCGATGTCTGACATGAACTCCTCAACGGTTGGGATGTTGAGACCATCAATGTCAAAGCAAAGCCAATCTGTTGCATCTTGGGTACTGGTGCTGCCGGCACGAGATTGGGAAGTCAGTGGACCTCTGATCTCCCCCTTGAGCATGCAGTTGCCCAAGGCTGCGTGTTTGTCGATGGCACGGAGCATGGAGGGCAAGTCAGGGCATGACTCTTGATGTGATGTGAACTCATAAGCATGAGGGTACGAGGACTTGAGGATGGTGCCATCAGCTTGGAGCGTATAGGACTTTGTGAGCGGCATAGCTGCGCTCAAGAAGGTGATCTTCATGGTTTTGGTCTCGTATGGGTGGGTCGCAATCTTACTTCGGTAGTAGATTATGGGACGTCTTTTTCACATGACGCGATTTCGTGTTTTTGACAAACGTCGAGAAGCCCTATTTCATTGGGTTTGTAGCTATCGAAACAATAGCAATTTTCACAAAACAGCTTTCGATGGCCCTACAGTTCACTATGCTATTATTTTTATAGCTTATATTGGAAGGGCTAAGTCATTGATTTATATACTCTTTTCTCTCTTCCATTCTTATCTTAAATAAAGTTAGTAAGAAGAAAAAAGAGAGAGTGATAAATATATATAAAAGGTCTTTGGAAAAATATGGAAGGGAAGGGTGTTTTAGCCCCATACCAGCTTGTAGACGAGTTGAGTGCAGAACGTAGTTTTCACTACGTTCTGCTGGCTCGTTAGCTCGCTATTGCCTCTTCATTGTCCATCGCTTGTTGCTTGAGCGTGGCACGACGGCGGCTGTCACTGTTGTCTGCAGCAGTGTCGGTGATCACCTCGTCGTAGCTCTCCTGGAACTTGGGATGTTCCAGTGCCAACCTGGCTGCTGTGCAGAAGCTGCTGATGAACTGGCGACGTACGTGCAGGTCGCTTGGGTTCTTGGCGATCTTCAATGCGTTGCTACGGAACTTGGCTTCCTTCTCTTCAGTGGAGATGGATGCGAGCAAGCGACGTTGCTGGTCAGTGCTCAGATCATTGAATTCAATCGGTTCGTCTTCGACTGATTCGATCGTGTCGATGATCTGGTTGGCATACAACGCCCAATCTTGCTGCTTACCTGCCAACGTGATGGACTCGAGCTGACGGTGCTCTGTTTCAGTGAGTTCTGTCTTGCCCTTGCAACCCTCAACGTACTCTTGCCATGAGAGTTCGTATTTCCATTCCTCGACTGCTTGAGGTTTGGCTGCGAGTTCGATCACTTCTTTCCAACGCACATGTTGTGCTGCACGTGATGGTGGCAGTGTGGTGGCACCGTTGGACTTGACCATGGCTACATGTGTCTGTACCGTGATGTTGAAGTTGACCAGTTCAGCGAGGTCTTTCAACATGTCGTGTTGCGTGATGCCTGCCTGGCTGAAGGCGTACTCACGGTTTCTGGTTTCATCGAGCGCAGCGATGGCCTCGTTCAGTTTCCCGATGCTCGTATCGTCTGGTGCTTCGATGCTGCGTTGCAGCAGTGCACCTGCCATGACATTGGTTGCCATGGCTGCAAGACGTGCGATCCTGAATTCAAGTCCTCCTGCTAAGGAGTACAGGAGGTTGAGTCCGTCCTTGTTGGGAGCGGAGGTCTGAATGAGTTCCATGAGATCGGTTGTTGGATATTTCGTTACGGGTGGTGCTTTCATTGTTGGTGTTTCGGGTTGGGTTGGGAGTGCAGTGCTCAGTGCTGCCATAGAGCCGGATTTCAAAGTGCGTGTTGCCATGATTTGCTTTCAGTTGGTTTCGAGAAGGGTTTGGGCGAATTGCCCCAGATGACCAGACTCGCTGATCATCTAGTGCCGGTCTAAGTTAGACCTTAGAGTCTTGAGAATAAGACTGCTTCTGCGTGCTCATGTGAGCAGTTGAGCATGCGACTCAGTGCATCGATTTTGCTGAGCAGTATGTCGAGAGGGTCTTGGAATTCTGGTGGACGTTGTGCGTCTTCTCCAATCTCTTTGAGAGACTGGCGTTTCATCTTGACCTCTTCTGTCGGGTATGGGCGTGTGACGACATCGTCATTTTTGTGAACGCCCATGTATGGGAGCTTGACGATCTCACCGGTGAATGGTTTGACATTGACTGTCTTTGCGACTGGGTCTGCTGAGAGGCCGATGGGGTGCTTGAGTGAGTGGTGCATGTTGGTTCCTTTGGGTTTAGTTAAGGGTTGCCTGTTGGTCGGTCAGGCTCCGTCAGGGTGGTGCGTGATTTGAGACTAGCCTTCTCTGGCCCGCGTCCGGTAAGCGTCGTCTCTGATGTCCGGTGACAGTCTTAAATACCTACAGTGCCGCTGTCATTGCATCTGTAGGGTCGAGGGTTTGATTGCCTCTTATGCTTCTTCGTACTCACATACTGAGTCGTCGTACAACACGCGATTTTTTGCGTGCGAGGTTTCAAGGTGCTGAGCTTTCTCTACTGCTTTATCCATTAGATTGTTCAGTGCAACGATTGCATTGACGCGCTCATTGGCTGAACTGTTGGCCGTTAACATTTTTTCCATAGCTGCCCAGTACACGGTGCTGAGGTCGGCGCAGAACGTACTAAGTGTCTGCCCGACTGTTTCGTTAATCATGTTCATGTTGGTCTTTCAGTAGTTAAGGGTTTGAAGCAGAGCACTTCATACTGCACAGCACGCTGCACAGTGTTGAAGACGGTTCAGACATCATCCGTAGACGATGTCACCTTTCTTGGTACGGATAACTCCACTGAGCCAGCCGAAGCTGTCACGTTCACCGCAGCGGACAGGGAAGCCGTGATCGCGGAGTACGTTATGGTTCATGAAGTTGCAACCGCCTCGTGAATCAATAAGTTCACTGTCAGCTTCATTCACTGCTTGTTGAAGCAATGGGTGAAGTTCGTCTTGGTAACCATCGGTGAGGCAGTCGGCACGTTTAATGTCGTCGCAAGCCTCGATTGCTTTAAGGGTGATGAGGATGTTCATGTGTATCTCCAATTGTTTGAAACGCCGAAGGCTCACGTAAGACGCGAGCCCCGCGAGCGTGGAAGTTAGAACAGCCGAGCGCAAGTGCAGGCTGTTAACCGCGCCATGCCAGCAGTACGCCAATGAAGGCGAAGCAGGCGATGGTTGCGGCGGCATAGAGGGCATCAATGAGAGTTGTTCTCATTTCAGCTCCGAGGCGCTGTAGCGCATTATTCCGACGTGGTAGTACCTACCCTCAGAAATGAATCCGAAGAGCTTGGCGGCCCCTCCAATGACTCCTAAAGAGCATATAAAGGCCAATGTTGCGCTCATTGTTCCGACCGCAGTCCCCCAATGCACGGCGAAGTTAGCAAGAAGCATGCCAACATGGAAACAAAGTTTGTAATTCTTATTTCCGAGCATCCTGAGCCGCGCCCTCGGCGGCATCATTACGATGATCACGAACTCGAATAACGAGATGATTAGCCCAAAGGCTATGACTGTTTCAAGCATAGTTATGCTCCTAAATTGATAGCAACTAAAAACCGAGAGCTGACGCAAGACGCCAGCCCCGCTGGCGTGGAGCCCCATACTCCATGCCGAGTTAAATGAACCAAGCCCGTTAGGGCGAGGTTCATTGGGAGTTAAGCCGCGACGCAGTCGCGAGCGCGCACGACGACGACGCTGCAAGCGACGCCGGAGTCGTCCCTGCATTCCGGGAGCACCCGGTAGATGCTCGACGCGTCGAGCTTCGCAAGCGAAGCGCGCGCAGCGAACGCGTCGTCGCGGTTGTTGAAGACATCGACAACGTCGAGGTCGCCGACGACGACCTTGATGTTGGGGAGCCAGTCACGCGCAGCTTGTGACTGGACGACTGGCGGTGGTGGCAGCGTAGCTGCCGCGATCGCGGCCATTTGTTGTTGGAGCGAAGCGAGCATGGCGGCGATTTGGACGTTTGTCATTTGAATTCTCCTGAAAGGTTAGTGAAGGCCGGACGGCCGAAAAGTTCTGCAAGACGGGGCTCCCAGCCCCGTGGCCCCATGGCCCCATTGGGTTTGCGTGGAGAGAAAAGGGCAAAGCCCTTTTCTCTACACTGTCTCGACAGCAATCGACGCAGTCGGTTGCTGTGCAGCAAGCCGCAAAGCGGCGCGGGTGTTGCGCTCTTGAGCGCGGATTGCGCTCGTGGTCGCGTAGCCGACCGCGATGCCTCGGCCGGTACGGCCTGTCTCGCGCACGACGAAGGAGGCGGCGACGCGCACGAAGTGCTCGGCGTGGGCTGTTGTCGAGCCTGCGAAGCGGCCGACTGCATTGGTATCTGTGTATGTGGTCATGACGAAGTCCTGTTACTGGCGTGATTGCCGAAGGCTCACGCAGGACGCTCGCTCCGCGAGCGTGGGACCCCTCCCGCGAGGAGAGCGAAGCGAATCCGAAGTGGGGTGGCTGTTTCGCGGAGCGGGAGGGGAGACTCATGCAGCCAAATCCCTAAATTTTTCAGCAGAAAATTTTTACCAAAAACAAATCTAACCTCTAAGTTAGAATGCACACCCATGGCAGAGATCAAAACCAAGGCTCGACTTGCTGACCCATCACGTGGTGTAGCACGAGCACGCCAAGCACTTAAGTCCACGTCCTCCGCCGCAGGTGCTGCAGAGATCAGCCCCGACAAACCACTCACCGACAAACAGAAAGTCTTCGTCGACTCGTGGGCCAGAGGCAACAGCATCGGTCGCGCCAGCTTAGACGCCGGGTTTGCAGATGACGGCATGGGTTACCGCCTCGTGCGCATGCCCAACGTCCTCAAACTCAAGGCCCAGTACGAGGCCAAGTACGAGGCAGAGTCCCAGATGTCCCGCAAGAAGGTGATGGACGGGCTGCTTGAAGCCATCGACATGGCCAAACTCATGGCAGAACCCGCCACGATGATCAGCGGGTGGACAGCGGTCGCAAAGATGTGTGGCTACATGGCCCCGGTCGAGCACAAGATGAAGGTGGACGTCACGGGCAGTGTGACGATGCAGAAGTTGACCGCCATGTCAGATGCAGAACTCCTCGAACTTATTGAGAAGGGTCACAACCATGCCAGCCCACAACTGCTCACGGATCAGAGTGATGGGCGAGCCGCCCTATGAGTCAGCCCAGCCTCCAGCAGATCGAGCTAGCCAGCCGGGTCCTCTCACGACGCTCCCTACTCCCGTTCGTGCAGCGGCTCAACGAGAGGTATCTGGCGGGCTGGGTCCACAAGGACATCTGCCGCAGGCTGGAGAAGTTCAGTGACGACGTGGCCAAGGGCCTCTCTCCACGCCTGATGCTGCTGATGCCCCCGCGCTCAGGTAAGTCAGAACTCTGTTCCCGCGCATTCCCGTCCTGGCACCTCGGGCGCAACCCGCGCCACGAGATCATCGCCTGCTCGTACAACGTGTCTCTGGCCATGACCTTCAGCAAGAAGGTCAAGGAGGTGCTGCAGGACCCCGTGTTTCACCCGGTGTTTGACATCAGGCTTGATCCGAACAACCAGAGCGCAGAGGAGTGGGCTCTGGACCGCAGCGCCAACCGTAGCCACGCAGGTGGCTACGTCGCGGCCGGCGTCGGCGGTGGTATCACCGGCAAGGGCGCTCACCTGCTGATCATCGACGACCCGCTTAAGAACGCAGAGGAGGCAGACAGTGCAGACACTCGTGAGAAACTCTGGGACTGGTACGGCTCGACTGCCTACACTCGTCTTGCTCCTGGTGGCGGCGTACTGGTCGTGCAGACGTGGTGGCACGACGACGATCTGGCTGGGCGGCTTCAGAATGCCATGTCGGCCGACCCCGACGCCGACCAGTTCGTCGTCGTCAAGTACCCGGCCATCGCTGAAGAAGACGAGTACCTCGACTACGACACAGACCTCATAGCCCGTGGCGCTCCGCCCGAACACGGCAGCCTCCTGCGCCTCAAGGGCGAGGCCCTGCACCCGGAGCGCTATGACCTCACCAAGCTGGAGCAGATCAAGCGCACGATCAGCCCGAGGTTCTGGTCAGCCCTGTACCAGCAGAACCCGGTACCGGACGACGGGGCGTACTTCACGAAGGACTACTTCCGCCGTGGGCCGGTCCCGGACCTCGCCCGCTGTAACGTGTTCATCGCGTGGGACTTTGCCATCAGCGAGAAGAAGGTCAACGACTACACGGTAGGCACCGTCGGGCTGCAGGACGACGACGACGTGCTGCACGTGGTCGACGTGGTAAGGTTTAAGTCCGGGGACGGGATGTTCATCTGTGAGGCAATCTTAAATCTAAGTAAGAAATGGTACACTCCGGGCCAGCAGCTCGGCTTTGAGGACGGGCAGATTTATCGCGCAATCGAAGCTCTATTAAAGAAGAGAATGAGAGAACGATCACAGTACCCCTCCGTTCAGTTGCTCAAGCCCATTACAGACAAGCTGGCGCGGGCACGCCCGCTACAGGGCCGGATGCAGCAGGGGATGGTGTCGTTCAACGACAAAGCCGACTGGTACGACGCCTTGCGCACAGAATTTTTGCGCTTTCCGGCCGGCGTCCACGACGACATGGTCGACAGCGTGAGCTGGATGGCGCTGATGGCCCTCGGGCGGCAAGCCCCCCAGAAACCTAAAACGAAAGCCCCCGCATCATGGCGCGACAAGCTCAATCTCGGGGGCAAGGGCTCCTTCATGGCAGCCTGACATGAGCTGCGCATCTTTCGTCTCCCAGACCTTCGCCGTGCGCACCGCTGCGCACCTGGCTCATCTGACCAGCACGAGCTACGCCCAGCACATGGCGCTGGGTGACTTCTACGACGCACTCATCCCGCTGATCGACAAGTTCGCCGAGGTGTACACCGGGCTGGAGCAGAAGCTGCCGAAGTACCCGCGCGTCGCCACGCTGGACTACGACGACCCTATCGAGCTGGTCGACGACTACCTGACCCTGGTTCGCCAGGAGATGAAGGGCGACGCCAAGAGCAGCCAGGCGCTGCTGAACATCCTGGCTGAGCTCGAAGAACTGACGGCGCAGACGGCCTACAAACTGAGGTTCCTAAAGTGAACATGCTCCA
>OFRO01000683.1_pt1 | contig 11188 bp, 11 predicted proteins | sample 1543091 | NCBI WGS metagenome assembly OFRO01 (sample SAMN07774217, study PRJEB24372) | wastewater metagenome | isolation source: Exp Tend NO 10WW | collected 2016-02
TCGGTGCCGGTGGCGAGCCTGCCCTACACGCTGGTGAGCGATGCCGCGCACCTGATGGCGCAGGGCCAGCCGTTCGCCGCCTGCTACTGGGACACTGACGAAGGACGGGTGTTCGGCCTGCGCGCCGCAGACGATGGCGTGGACGTGAGCGAGATCGCCAAGGAGTACGGAGGTGGCGGGCATGCCAAGGCGGCTGGCTTCAAGGTGCCGCGCGGGCATCCCCTGGCGATGGCATGAGGAAGCGCCCTAACGCTAGGTTAAACGGCTTGCCGTAGGCAAGTCCGTTTGAAACGTCAGTTAGGTTTCTGGTTGAGAAACGTGGAGATGTATGAATGAGCTGGCTTTATTCGCGGGCGCTGGTGGGGGCATTCTTGGCGGGCACTTGCTCGGCTGGCGAACTGTCTGCGCAGTTGAATGGGAACCCTACGCCGCAAGCGTTCTTGCGCAGCGACAGAATGACGGAGTTCTCCCGCCCTTCCCGATTTGGGATGACGTTCGCACCTTTGACGGACGAGACTGGCGTGGACTTGTTGACGTGGTTTCGGGCGGATTCCCTTGCCAGGACATCAGCGTTGCGGGCAAGGGCGCAGGAATTGATGGTTCCCGATCCGGCATGTGGCACCACATGGCGCGAATTGTCGGTGAGGTTCGACCTCGATTCGTTTTCGTGGAGAACTCACCTCTCCTTGTGGGACGAGGACTTGACCGAGTTCTTGCCGACCTTGCCCGCCTGGGGTTCGATGCGCGATGGTGTGTTATGGGAGCAACTGCCGCAGACCTTCCACACGGGCGCGAAAGGTTCTGGATGGTGGCCCACGCCCGTGAAGTTCGACGCGAACCTGCCAAGCATGATGCCGAAAAATGGCGACACCACAAGGACCGACATGCACGGGAAAGCGCGCAAGGTTCTAAGAGATGGCCGCACCGCTTCGATGGGACTTTCCCGCCTCATCATCTCCATGACTGGCAAATTCCCGAAGGTGGAAGCGTTCGAGGAATTGATGGCCTGGCCGAATGGATGGACCGCGTTAGCGCCGTTGGGAACGGACAAGTTCCAACAGTGGCAGCACGCGCATGGAACTTGATGACGGCAGAGGGATGAAACCTAACGCATAGCTAAGGGGCGCGCGGCTTTTCGCGCGTCCCGCTTGAGCGACGGGTTGGCAGGCAAACGAACGGAGTGATGATGGCTGAGAAAGTGACAATCGGGAATTGCGAACTGTGGCACGGCGACTGCCGCGAGGTTTTGCCGCTGCTGCCGCCGTGCGACCTGGTGCTGACCGACCCGCCGTATGGGATTGGCGACGCGCTTGTAAAAGGTGGGCGCGGCGGATCGTTCGAGCGTCTGATTTCCGCGAACGCGGCAGAGTGGGACGTGACGCCAGAAAAGGAAGTTTTTGATTTGATCTTCGGCCACTCGAAGAACCAAATATTTTGGGGCGGGAACTATTTTGAGATACCGCCGACGAAGAAGCCGCTTTGCTGGGACAAAGTGAGGCCGAACCAGAAGAACCTCTCCGAGTGGGAGATGGCGTGGACAAGTTTTACCGGCAGGGCGCAGATGTTCAAGCACTGCGCGAACGGCGGCTTTGTTGCAGCCGAGGCCAACGAACACCCAACACAGAAGCCTGTGCCGTTGATGGAATGGTGCCTGAGCTTCGCACCAGAAGCGCGGACGGTTTGCGACCCATTCATGGGCAGCGGAACGACCGGCGTTGCCTGCGCCCGGATGGGTTTGCAGTTCGTCGGCATCGAGCGGGAGCGCAAATACTTTGACATAGCCTGCCGCCGCATAGAGCAAGCCTACGCACAGCCTCGGCTGTTCGAGGACGCAAAAGTCGGCGCTGGCGAGACGGCGGCGCAGGGCGACATGCTTTTGCCTGCCAACTAGTTGATATGCCTACTTTGCAAACTCAGCGCTATACAAAGAGGCGCTCACGCTGGGCCAGGGCAAATACGCCAGAGGCCATCGCGCGCCGCAATGCCGCAGCCGACGCACGCAGGATGGCCATGCCTGCGCCGATCTACCCAATCGACACCACGCCAGGTCAGCAGGTAGGGCGCGTCACTATTGATATATTAGGCCGCCAGTGCGTCGTCATCAACCTGCTGCAGCCGGGCTGCGTTGATGGGCGCCGGCCGCGCTGCGACAGTTACGTTGCAGAGTTCAATGGCGAGCTGGTGGCGGGCGGATGGTCTGCGATCTTTCGCGCGGCCGTCAGCCGGCACTGGCTCACACGGGCGATGTCTCGGCGGGCGATTGCGACGATGGAGCGTTAATCGTCAGTCTGGATCGTGTCCGGGAACGGCGCCCAATCCGTCGAATCGGCCACAGGTGCGGCCAGCTTGCGCAGCCGGCGCGTCGCCCAGTACCTGACGCGGTGCAGGCGCCCCAGGTTGCAGCCCTGCACAATGTGGCCGGTGGCGTCGTCCACCTCGGCCAGCGTGTCGGGCTCGGCCCACGGATCAGGACGCAGGACCACTGCGATTGCGGCTGGTGGTCTGGCCGAAATAGTAGCCCACCACGCCTCCGATGATCGATCCAACGATGCTGCCGGTGAGGCCGGCTCGCGCGTCATCGCTCCAGGTGCTCGCACCCAGCACGCCGATCAGATTGGCCACAATCATGTAGACCAGTGGCAACAACAGCACCGCGATCCAAAAACTCGGGCTGTGCAGCATGTCTCCGCTCGCCGCGATCACTGCATCTGCCTTGCGCGCCCCATCGATCCCGCCGCCGCCAGCGTCGGTGAGCGAAAACCAGTTATCCTCAATGGCCTTGGCCACGGTGACCACCGCCGCAGGATCGGACTGGATGCGCTCGACGACCTCTTGCTCGTTGTTGGCGCCAAGCGCCTCCTTGGCCACGCCAAAAGCAATCTCTGCGGCCTTGACATTGCGCGTGGCGACCTCGCTGCCGCTGCCAAACAGCGCGCCGAGCTTGGGGATCGCAGAGATAAGTGACGGCAGCAGCGCTGCGATGATCGGTGCCATGGGCTTGCCCTTTGGTTGTTCGGCCGGAATGTCGGCCCGTGGCGCCTCGATCGGCGCGGGTGGTGGTGTAGGTACGGCCTGCGGTTGATCGGCTGTTGTGGGCTGATCTGACGCGCCGAGCGCCAGCTTTGCGCGCTCCCACCGCTCGATCCGGTCGGCCTCGCCGTTGGCCTGCTTTGTGGATGCTGCATTGCCACGGTTGATCAGGCGGCCCAGCGGCACGAACTGGCCAGCATCGGCCAGCTCATTGCAGCCGTGCGCCGCCCACCACCAGGCCGACACCCAGGCAGACCATTTGGGTTGCTCCATGGCCTCTGGCCAGGCCTCGAAGTCGGGCACCTGAGACTCGCCCAGGTGAGCCCGCAGTGCGTCACGCGCCCGCATGTAGTTGCTGCGGCCAGTGCACTGTATCCAGCCACGTCCGCGGAAGCGCTCACCGTCGCCGGGCTGCGTGTTGCCCAGGTCGGCGCGGCCCTCGTAGGCTGCGCCAGAGGCGATCTCTCGCGCGTAGTGCAGCGAGCCAGACTCGTGCCCGAGCTGCGCAAAGTAGGCCGCCAGCCTCTCGGGTGTGGTGATGTCGTACCCGGCGCACGACTCGGCCAAGTGCGGCGTGTGCAGGTCGGCCAGCGACTGCGTGCAACCGGTCGCGGCCTTGACGGTGGCGGCGATGAGGTTCATTTGAATCGCCCGCTGAGCACTGCCCAGGTGATGGCAGCCACGAGCGCGGCGCCGACAAGCGCGGTGATGATGCGCTTACCGACCCACTGGGCGCCCTGCGCCGTCGCCCGCTCGACCATCTCGTCGAATCCATGCTGCCAGAACGGCCGGGCGAAGTCTGAATCCTTGGCCACATTGCGCAGCGCCGCCTCGAACCCCGCGCTGATGTCGTCCCGGATGCCAGCGCGCAGATCGGTAAAACTCTGCTCGATCAGCTCGTGCATGTGCTCGACGCGGCGCTCCACGGCGCTGGTCATGTTGGCCAGAGCCTGGTGCTCAGCGTCGTTGGTCGAATCCGAGCCCAGCCAACCCGCGCCATGCTTGTCCATCACGGCACCCGAGGCTTGACGATCAGGCGCGGCGTCCCTGCAGGCTTTGGCGCTGCCGGCTGCTTGATCGTCTCGCAAGACTCCCACAGCAGCCGCCACACCCCAGCCCGGCACTGCCACTGCTGCGCGCCTCGCGTCTGGCCCTCGTCGTCATAGATCATCTGCTTGCCGCCGTGCAGCGTGAAATTGAGCTTGGTTGCCAGGCTGGTGGTTGAGTCGCGCGTGCCCGAGTTGCACTCACTCTTTCCGTCAGCGCTGTACCACGTCTCGGTGCCGTATCGGCCAGGGCACGCAGGCTGTGGCTCAGGCGTGCGCGGATCGCCCCCATCGGGGTTGACCCAGGCCGGACAATACTGCCAATAGCCCAGCTCGTCGACGTACTGCCCCGGGCTTTTTCCGCTCCAGGTGTCGGCCTGCAGGTAGCGCTTTCCGGTGGCCTCGGCGCCGCACATCGTGGGCAGCGTTTGCTGCGCACGGGCGAGCATGGGAGCTGCGACGATGAACGCCAGGAACAGCAGGGCGATGGCTGCGAGCGCAGTTCGGATGGTGCGGGTCATGGTGGTGCTCCTTCAGATCGCCATGTCTTGATGGCCAGGGGTGATGCGCCACGCCTCGGCGCGAAATCTCGGTGCGGCATAGCGCGATCGAAACGCTTCGGTCATCTCGCTGCAGAACCACGAGTCGTCGTCGTGCCACTGCGCGCCGGTGAAGTAGCGGGTGACGAAGCCGAGCACGGCCGTCCAGTCGTAGCGCTTGCCGAGCTGCTGGCCCAACCATTGCCGAGCGGCTTGCTCATAGGCCGCGGGCACATCGATGGTCCGGCGCTCGCCGCGGGTGTATTGCGCGAAGAAGTCAGCCGCCGGAACGCAGCGCACGCCGCGCCACTCGGTGGCTTCATAGACCAGGCCTTCGCCCTCGTCCAGCACCGCTGAATGGGACCACCGCGAGAACAGCGCCACGCGCAGCAGCAGGCTGCCGAGGTTGCGCGGCCGCGTGCAGAGGATCTCTTGATACATGCCGGGCCTACAGCTTTGCCGCGGCGACGAACAAGGCATCGACCTGCGCAGGCGACAGGCCCAGCGCCGGGCCGAGCTGCTCGACGAACCCGTTGTGGCGCTGCACTTCGTTGGAAAACTCCCACTCGATCTGCGCCGCCTCTTTGGCGGGGGACGGCATGGCGCCGATGGCAGCATCCACCGCAGCCAGCATGCCCGCCCCCAGCAGCGCGAGACGCGCCTGCCGCATGGTGACGCTGGCCGGCACAGCCGGCACGGGCGGGATGGGCACCGCCACCACATACCAGGCCACGCGCGCCCAGACGCTGCGCGGCGCTCCGGGCGTCTTGTCGGTGGCCAGCACGGGCGGCTCGATGGGCGTGCTGTTGGGCGCGTCATCGGCCACCACACCGGTGTACCAGCCGTTTGAATCGTAGGCGTAATGGCTCACAGCAGTTCCTTGAGTTCGAGCGCGCACTGCATGGCGTGGTAATAGGGCATGCGCAGCTTGTCCAGCGTCTTCATGCGCGCCAGGAACGAACGGCGCGGCATCTGCAGCCGGTCGTCGGCGTCCCACTCGAACCACACCTCGTCGGTGGTGCCCAACTGGCGCTGCATCTCGAAGATGCCGTCCATGGCCTCGGCTTCGCTCATGTACTCGAGCGCGACGGCCACGGCGCGGGGGTTTGGCCTGGCGTTGAAATACTCGGCGCCAGAGTCGGTCTCGACGCTGCTGGACCGCGGCTCGTATCCGACCCCCGCGCCATAGCCCATGTTGTATGCCGGCGTCCAGCCTGTGCCGAGGAACACGCGGCCGAGCTGCAGGTAGCCGGCCGGGTTGGATTCGTCGGCCATGTCGGCACGCCAGTAGCGGTAGGTCTGCACGGCGGGCGGCTTGATGCGTGCATTGCCCACCATGCCGGCGCGTTGCTCTGCGGTGGTGCCGGCGATGTACTCGGCGGGCCAGGCGTCAACCAGGCCGCTGTCGTACTGTGGCGCGCACTCGAAGTCCGCACCGGACAGGCTGAGCACATCGGCCGATGGCATGGCGGCAGCATGCAGCTTGATCTGCTCGACCACCATGGAGTAGGCGCCGGTGCTTTGCCCCACGGACATGGTGCCGGCGTATGTGGGGGTTCCCGCCACGCAGTTGGCTGGGGTGGCCTGGGCGCCGTTGAGCCCCAGGCGGCACTCGGTCGATGCGGAGGTGTTGACCCCCAGGCACATGCGGAAGGCTACGCCGCGGGTGATGGTGCCTGCCGTGCCCAGCGACGCCGTGCCCCCGCTGGTGGCCACCGACCCGCCGGTGGCGCCCGCCGTGCCGCAGGTGATGCCGTGCGTCTTGGTGGCCCCGGCATCCGACACAGTGGCCACCGAGATGGTGGACGTTGGGAAGCCCTGCATGATGCCGCTGACGGACATGGCCAGCGTGTCCCACGGCACGGTGCTGCCCGGCACGGTGTAGCTGACGGAATCAGCCCCGCGCGCCACGGTGGCGTTGGCGGGGGTGACGATGGGTGACGAGGGCCATGTGCCGGCCTCGATCTGCACGCAGTCGATGTCGATGGCATCGCCGCTGGTGGCGATCTGGATGCCGCACTGGCCCGAGGCATTGTTGAACGTCATCGAAAAGCGCTGCCAACTGGTGGTGAGGGTGACGGTTTGGAAAGTGGCCCACACATCGGAGCTCAGACTGACCACGCCCGTGCCGGAGACCCGCCGCAGGTAGACCGACAGCACCGCCGCAGTGCCGGTGAGGCTGTGGGTGCACGACAGGCGCCCATTGCCGGCGGTGGCGGTCATGCGCACGGCCGAGTTGGCCACGCCATCCAGCCCAGTGACGCTCTTGATGCGCGTGGCGTTGGCGATGGACCAGCCGGCGGCCTGGGTGACGTCGCGGCTGTAGGGGGCATAGTTGGTGGCGACGGCCTCTTGCATCAGCCCCTGCCGTTTGCCCGCTGCATCGTAGGCGTAGCGCGCCTCATTGATGGCCGCCTGGGTGAGCAGGCCCGCGGCGTTGAAGTACCAGGCCAGGGTGCTGCGCGTGAGGGTGACGCCCGCTGGCAGCGTGCCCAGCGTGAAATTGAGGTGCACCGCCGGGCGCGGGTCGGCCGTGAAGCCGCGCAAGCGGTGCTGCGCGGCGCTGCCGAGGTTGTGGCGGCACAGCACATGGCGCGAGCAATCGACCGCCGAGGCCGCCGCCATGTAGAACCATGAGTCGCGCGCATCGGCGCTTGCCGTGCGCGCGACCTGCGCGAGCTGGCGCGTGAGCAGATTGGCCAGCGGCAGCGTGGTGGACCAGGCGCCGCCGCTGTAGGCGACCAGGCTGCCCGCGCGGTTTGGATATGCGAGAACTACTTTGCCCATCATGGACCCCAGACGGTGAGATCGCAGCGGCCGGCTGCGTAGTCGTAAACGATGGCGATGACACGCCGCAGGGACTCGGCCTCTGCGCTGAAGCCGTAGCGCGCCCAGCGCAGACCGACGACGGCATTGAGGTCGAGCGCAGCCAGCGATGCGTCGTCCAGCAGCGCATCCTTGATCAGGTGCGTGCGCCGGGGCGCCGAGGTGATGCCGTACAGCCGCAGGGCCTCGGCATCGGCATCGGCCTTGGCGGTAAGCAGGGTCTCGCGCTCGGCAGTGAGCGTGCGGCGGTGCGGGTTGGGCGACAGGGTGCCGGTGTAGGTGGCCACGCGGTAGGGCTGGGCATAGTCGCTGGCCTGGGCATCGGTGACGGCGCCGGCCAACGCGCCGCGGTCTTGCGGGGCGTAGTAGCGCGCATACTTCAGCCGCAGGGTGGTGGTGGGCACGTCCTCACCATTGGCCTGGCGCTCGACGGCCGAGCAATTCCAGGAGGCGACGGTGGCCTGGGCAGTGCCGAACGGCAGACCGAAGCGGCCCATGCGCAGCAGGCCCAGGCGGTCCATGCCGTAGTACATGCCCGCGCTGCGGGCGATCTGGTCCATCAGGTCGAGCGTGTTGGACTGGTCGTCGATGTAGATGCCGCACACGGCGGCGTTGAGCGCGTCCATGGCAGACACATCGGCCGCGCTGATGTCGCCGCTGGGCACCCCGCGATCAAGCGCCATGCGCTTGATGATCTGCGCGGCGGTGCTGTTGCCGCTGGTGTCGGCCACCACATCGGCGGTGATGCGCTTGGCTGGCGTGCTGCCCAGGCGGAACACCCCGCCGCCCAGCCACCATCGCGCCTGCCCGGCGGCCGGGGCAGTGGCCTCCATGGCGGCCTGGCTGGCGTAGGTGGCGCCGTTGGTGAGCGCCACGCCGCCGTCGTACACAGTGCCGGACTGCACGGCCGCGGTGCTGACCTGATATTCGAGCCGCGAGGTGTTGACGCAGGGCGGCTCGATCTGGAAGACCTTGCCATAGATGAGCGGCTTGGCCTTGCCGTTGATGTCGGCCACGCCGTCCACCCCATTGGGCAGTGCGTTGGTGCCGCCGTAGAGCGTGGTGATGTGCGGGCTGGAGAGCAAGTACAGCGCATCCTTGATGCCCACCGTGACCTCATCGCGCGAGAGGCTCACCTGCGAGATGACCCCGGCCATGATGAGCACGGCGGTGCTGTAGGGCTGCCCCTGCTGCACGCGCAGCACGCGCACCGGGCGCTCGCGGAAGCTGATGGTGGCATTGTCGAACACCGCGTCGAGCGCGCCATGGATGTTGGCCAGCGTGATGGCGCCGTAGGCACACTCGGTGCGCGGGTTGGCCAGGGCGCCGCTGGTGCCATCGGCAAACAACTGCCGGCTGATGGTGCCGGGGCTGCGCACCAGCTCCTCGTAGTAGGTCTCGGCCGGCGTGTCGGTGCGCGCGGTGATGTAGCCGCGCGTGGCGTAGCGATAGACGGTGCTGGCCGCCACATCGGTGAAGCCGGTCAACTCGACGAGCCAGACGGCATCAGAGGCCACGCTGCACCGCCAGTTGCGCCGCTCGCGCGCTGGCCGAGGTGGCCTGCGCCGTGCGCTGGGTCTCGGCCACTACCGCACCGAACCCGGCCGATGAGACGGTGACGTTGGCCGCCGCGTGGCGGCTCAGCTCCTCCAGCTTGGCGTTGGTGGTTTCGATGGCCTTGAGCACCGCATTGAAATCGAGCACGAAGCCGCTGCCGGAGGCGTTGAAATCCTTGGACAGACGCAAGAACGCATCGGCACTGGCCTGCACCTGAGACGCGGCGGCCTGGTCTCCCGCCTGGGCCTGGCGGTTGAGGCTTTCGAAGGCGGCCTTCGCCTCGGCGTATTTCTTCTCGGGGCTGAGCGCCGACAGATCGCCCACCAGCAGGTTCTTGGCGTAGTCGGTGAGCGAGCGCTCGAGCGAATAGAGCGCATCGACCAACGACTTGTTGGCATCGATCTGGTCTTGCAGCAGCTTCTGGTTTGCCGCGTCGCCCCCACCCACGCCGCTGCCTTGCGACTTGAGCGCAGCGAAGCGGGCGTCGTGACCGTGCTGTACGCCGCCGATGGCGTCCACCGTGTTCAGGATGGCATCGCGGAACATGGACGAGAGATTGCCGCCGAATGCGTCGTAAGTGGCAAGGCGGTCTTGCAGGCTATAGCTGGCCGTGCCTTGCGCTGCGGAGCCGGCATCGATGGACTGCTGGACGATTTGCAGGGCCAGGTCTGAGACCTCGACCTGGCCGGCCGCGTTGTAGCTTTGCGCACGGGTGGAGCCCGTTGGCGTCTTGGGGCTGAAGCCCTCGAACGACGAGGCCGAGGCCATGAGGTCTGAGAACTTGGACGATGCGGCGCCGACGGCCTCGACCACCCCATCGACCACGGGCACCAGATCGGCAAATGCCCCGGACACCCCCACCAGCGCCGCATAGGCCTTGCGGCCAGATTCGGTGTTGAGGTCTTGCGCCTCGACCAGCGCGCGGAACGAATCGCGGGTGCCCGGCACGGCCAAGCCGACCTCGGCCAGCACCTGGCCGAGCTGGCGCATGCGCATGCTGGATTGCTCGGCGCTGCTGTAGAAGTTGGTGAAGTAGGTGCCCAGGTTGCCGGTGAGTTTGTCCAGCCCGCCGGAGGCCTGGGCCAGCGCGTTGGTGGCGTCGGAGGACAGGCCGGACAGCCGGGCGAACATGCCGCCCAGGCCTTCGAACTGCTTGCCGAAGGCCTCGATGGCGGTTTGTGCGGCGACGATCTGCTGCACCGTGGCGGACAGCGCATCGGCACCGTCGCTGCTGGTGATCTGGCCCAGCGCATCGGCCGCCCACTTGGGCAGATCAATCTGCAGCAGCGCGGCCTTGATGGCCTGCGTGGCCTCGGTGGTGAACTCGGCAAAGCCCTTGGTGGGGTCGCTGGCAAAAGTGCCCTTGGCGCCGAACCCCGAGGTTTGCACGCCAGCGGCGCTGAGCACCTGGAAGATGCCCCACGCGGCGTCGTGGCCATCGGCCTCGAACACCGCGCGGATGCTGCTGCTGGCCTGGATGCCGAAGGCCTTGCTGCCCGAGACCAGGGCGGCGTTGAGCTGCGCGGCCAGGGCACCCACCGCGGCCTGGGTGTCGGCCTGCTGGATGCCGCCCTGGGCCTGGGTGATGTCGCGGATGCCGCCGCCGGCGTCGACACTGACGTAGCCGCCCATGTGCGGGGTGCCGGCGCCGCCGGAGAACAACTTGTCGGCCGCGCTGCCAATGAGTTTGCCCAGGATCGCGCCAACCGGGCCGCCCAGGTAGGCGCCAGCGGCCTCGCCCATGGCGGTGCCCCACTTGCCGGCTGAGAGCTGGAAGGCGGCGTCCACATAACCCGCGAAAGTGCCGGCCTTACCGGCCATGTCGCCCAGCGAGAAGGCGTTGTACTGCAGCCACTCGCTGCCGGTGGCCTCGCCCAACTTGAACAGCCCGCTGCCCACGCCGCTGCCGAAGCCGCCACCCAGGCCACTGAGGCTGCCCAGGCCCGCACCGCCACTGCCCAGGCCGTTGGCCACGCCGCCGGTGATGCCGTTGATGCCGGCCATGACCACGGGGCGGATGACCTGCGACTCGATCAAGCGCTTGACGCCGGACCAGCTGCCGGTGACGGCCTCGTAGAGCGCGTCGCCGATCTGATCGGACGCATGCTGCCAGATGCGCGCGGCCTCGTCGGCGGCCTTTTGTGTGGTCTCGGTGGACGCCTTGGAGCCGATCATTTCGGCAAGCCGCTG
>OFRO01000684.1_pt1 | contig 11181 bp, 21 predicted proteins | sample 1543091 | NCBI WGS metagenome assembly OFRO01 (sample SAMN07774217, study PRJEB24372) | wastewater metagenome | isolation source: Exp Tend NO 10WW | collected 2016-02
ATCTCAGGCACTGGGTTCAGCGGCGTGAGTTCGTCGTGGTCCTTGGGCTGCGGCAGTGGGATGCCGTCGCCAAGGGCATACTCGGTCTGGCGCCGGTCAATCGAGCCTGGGCGGCGCTTGATCGCGCCGTGGTTGAGTGGAGCCAGCAGGTATGGAGAAACGGCGGGTTGACCGATGTGTTCGGCCAGTTCGGCGCCGGGCACCCACTCGCGGCCGGCTGCTGATTGCTCCTGCAGGTAGGTAACGACCTTGGCGGGGATCGTGCCGGGCTGGGGTGTGTAGGTCATAGTCGTCCCTTGATGCGACTGGTTTTGTCCGCATCGGCCTGGGTGCGGATCACGATCGAACGCTTGGACTCGTCGCGCTTGCTGCTCAGAAGCGGTGGCGTGCGGCCCGGCTTTTTCAGGAGGCGCTTGGCCTGTGCGAACTCGGACGCCTGCGATGCGGTGCACTTCGCGGGCTTGGCCATGCAACTTGGGCGGCCGGTGTTCCAGTCGAAGGGGGATGTCGGTGCGGTATCAGACATATCAGTCCCGGTCATTTCCGGTGACGTCCGGGTTGTTCTTCAGCACCCGCGCGATGGACACTGTCTCCCTATGCTTCGCGTCCAAAATGTCTATCAGCAGCTTCTTCGCCGCTCCAGTGCGCGTCATGCCGGTAGCACAGCTGTACCCGTCGAGCACCGCAGCATGGAAGGGCGACAGCACAAAGTCGAGGCGCTCGGCTTCGCCCGAGCCATTGCGCGCCAGTGTTGTGGCCATGGGTTAGGCGGCGGGTGCAGGCTGGGCCGCCACGCTTTCCTTGCGGGTCTTAGGCTGCTTGCGCCTGAACAGTTCAGGGTGTTCCAGCTTGATCCTTGCGGGGATGCCGCGAGTAATCCAATTGGCTACACGCTGCACGCTGCCCGGTTTTTTGTACTTCAGGCGCTTTGCAAGAGCAGTCGGCCCGCCAAGGTTTTTGATGAGTTCTGCATCGTTCATGCGCTCATCTTAACACCTTGTTAACGCCAGGTGTCAACCTACCGTTAACAATAACTTTTCAGAACTTGCAGAATTGCGAAATGGACGAAAAACCGCTTCACCCGTCATACCTTCGACTGCTGGAGGTGGCGAAGCTGTGCCGGATTGACGAGGGTGACATCCCATCGGAGATTTCGATGAGTGCCACCCGCGTCGGCATGTGGCGGCATCGGGGGGTTTCTCGGGAGGGGGCGATATTGGCAGCTACGGCCTTCAACACCTCACCGAATTACATATTGGACGGCTCGACTCACGCACCGCAGTTGCCTGATCACCATATGGCCGCATTGGCCGAAGCTCTGTCCTACATTAAAGACAAGCAAATCCGCTATCAGGCCTGGCACGCGGCATTGAACGCAATTGCAGCGTTCTCTCCCGCGCTAAATGTTCCGCAAGACGAAAAGCAGATTCCTGCTGATCCACCCGGAAAACTACACGCGCCACGCCGATCTTAGCCAAGTTGCGGCTGTAGGCGATCACCCATTCATACTGCTGCGGCGTGCATGTGATGCACCCGGCTGGCGGGTCTTCGCCGTAAGTGTGTGCACCAATCTCGGGCGCTTCATCGCATAGCAATAGCGCCCCCTCCAGTCGAACCACCACCGCGCCAGCAGTGCGCAACTCCGATCCAGCGACATCCCTAAGCGCCTTCAGTTCGGCATACCCAATTGCGCCAAAATGTGCGGCCTCTACCACGCCAAAGGTGCTCATTGGCATTGTTCGCAATCGAACATAAGCTGAGTGGAAACGGATGGTACGCACGAAATTTCCCTCTGGTTTGCAAAGAGCCTAACAATAAAACGTCTGGCTTTTGCCCCTATTAGGGTTAACGATAGCAAAAATCCAAAAACAATCTCAACGCATCGTTGATAACTTTTTAACATTACGTTAAGATGCTCCTGACCGCATCCCGCGGAAAGGAGAACGAATTGGACGAATCCATCCGGCCGCGCACACAGGCCGAACAAGAACAGGAAGAAGCGGCCCGGGCGGCTGCTGACCTGGCGCTGAACCGCAACAAGATCGAACGCGCTGATGCCCGTGCGCTGCGGGACCAGATCATGCTGCAAACACTGCTCAGGAGTTCGATGTGAGCGCCGCGCACTACGACAACGCCCTGCATCTGATGGAGGTCAAAGGCGGTTCATTCGTCAAGGCCCTGGCGCACTGCTACCTGATGGCCGATCCGGTCAACAAGGCGTTGTTGCGCGAGGCGTTCGCCAACTATTTCGAGTCCTATCAGGCGCGCTTTCAGGAATGGCAACGGCAGCAGGCGGTGCCATGCTGATCCGCACCGCCCTGACCGCGATCGCCATCGCCGCCGCGTTGGGCTGGCTCGGGCCGGCGCTCGATGGCATTGACGACCACGGCGCCGAGGTCCAGCAGTCGAAGGATCTTGAGGAAGCGCAGCGCGCGGCCCAGGCCCGCAAGCGGTTCGAGGACGCAGCCCAGCGTCTGTGCGGCCCGCAGTCGGCCTGGCGCGAGATTTCCAACGGCGTGATCGAGTGCAAGGCGCGCCGCGGCCTTCCTTCCACCACCGTGCTTTTCAAGGAGTAACACCATGCTCGAAATGCTAATTCTCACTGCCGTCGTGGCCGCCCTGATCCGCTACGTGTGGGTCAGTTGGAACCGCGAAGTCACCGAGGAGCGCGAGACCAGCGTTGCCGAAGCCCTCGATTCCCTGCGCGCCGCCCTGCCGGTAGAAGTCAGGAGCACTGACTTCACGGCGCTGGCCGAGGCCGACCGCGAAGTTTCGCGGCGCCCACACATGCGTTTCCCATCCCCCCTCCCAACCCTCGAAAGGACCGAATGAACACCGCCGTCTCCCCTGAAACCCGCGCCCTGGCCACAGTCGCGGACACACCCTACGAGCTTGCCATCCCCACGGATGCCGCAAGCATGATCCTCGGGCCATCGTTCGATCGCATCCAAGCCTTTGCCGGCCTTATGGCAAAGGGCGCCGTGAGTGTGCCCAAGCACTTGCGCGGCAACATGGGCGACTGCATGGCCATCACCATCCAGGCCCTGGGCTGGAAGATGAACCCGTTCGCCGTGGCCCAGAAAACCCACCTGTCCCAGAGCGGCGCCTTGGGGTACGAGGCGCAGTTGATCAGCGCGGTTCTGGTCAGCAGCGGCGCCATCACGGCCGAACCCGACTTCGAGCCCGTGGGCGACTGGAGCCAAGTGCTGGGCAAGGTCGAGGAGCGCACGGGCAAGGCGCGCGACGATGGATCTCCCGGAGGCAAATACTACGTTGCCACGTACACCAAGAAGGACGAGGAGGGTCTGGGCGTGATCGTGCGCGCCACGCTGCGCGGCCAAAGCAAGCCACGCGAACTCAAGGTGATGATGACGCAGGCGTTCCCGCGGTTCTCCACCCAGTGGGCCACCGACCCGTACCAGCAGCTGTGCTACCTGGCTGTGCGCAAGTGGGGGCGACTGCACTCGCCCGGCTCCATCCTGGGCGTCTACACGGACGAGGAGTTGGAGCACCGCCCGGCACGGGACATGGGTATGGCCGATGTCGTTGTGCCGCCGGCAGAAAAGGTGGCGCCGGTCGAGCCTGAAACGTGGCCGGACGGCGCCTTCGCCAAGCAACTGCCAAAGTTTCTCAAAGCCATCGCCGACGGCAAGACGGTCGACGACATCATTGCGTGGGCCGAAACCAAGGGCGCGCTGACCGACAAGCAGAAGGCGGCGATCCGCGAAGGCAAACCGGCCGCGAAGCCTGAGGCGCCTGCCGTGACCTATGCCCAGGTGGCCGCCGCGATGAATTCCGCGAAGGACATCGACGCACTCAACACCGCGGCCGACCTGATTGGCGAGGTCGCCGACCCGGGCCAGCGCACCGAGTTGGCCGCCATCTTCGACGCCCGCAACGCACAACTTCAAGGAGCATGAACATGCAGACCCACACCCTTATCCAGGGCTCTCCAGAATGGATGGCCCACCGCGCAAAGTACAAGAACGCCAGCGATGCGCCGGTGATGCTGGGGTGCTCTCCCTACAAGACCCGCCAGCAGTTGATCAAGGAGTTGTCCACCGGCCTGACCGCAGAAGTCGACGCGGCAACGCAAGCGCGATTCGATGACGGGCATCGGTTCGAGGCCATGGCCCGCCCACTGGCCGAGGAAATCATCGGCGATGACCTGGCCCCGGTTGTCGCCAGCGAAGGCGAGTATTCGGCGTCCTTCGACGGGCTGACCCTGATGGGCGATGTGGCGTTTGAGCACAAGACGCTCAACAACGAGTTGCGCGGCGTATTGAATCGGGACTGCGCGGTGTCGGATATCCCGAAACACTACCGCGTCCAGATGGAGCAGCAGTGCATGGTCGCTGGCTGCGAGAAGGTGTTGTTCATGGCTACGCAATGGGCCGGCGATGGTCTTGTCGATCAGCGGTACTGCTGGTACTACCCGGACCCGGCCCTGCGCGCGGAAATCATCGCTGGCTGGAAGCAGTTCACAGAAGACCTGGCCGCCTACCAGCCCGCCGAAGCCGCCGCGCCGGCCGCAGTCGCCGCCGTGCAACCCAGCCTGCCCGCTCCCGTTGTCCGCATGGATGGCGCCCTGACCGTGGCGTCCAACCTGCCCGACTTCGCGGTAGCCCTGCGCGCCTACATCGACAACATTCCCAAGTCGCCGTCCAGTGATCAGGAATTTGCCGATTGCGAAGCCGCCTGCAAGTCCCTCAAGAAAGCCGAGGAAGCCCTGCAGCAGGCCGAAGACGGCGCCCTGGCCCAGATGACCGATGTGGAGCAGATGCGCCGGGTTGTCGGTGACTTGCGCACGCTGGCACGCACGACCCGTCTGGCGTCCGAGAAGATGGTGGCCGCGCGCAAGGAGCAGATCCGGGTGGAAATCTACCAGGGTGGCATCAAGGCGTATCAGGATCACGTCGCCGGCCTGAATGCGCGCCTCGGGAAACCGTACATGCCGGCGCTTCCCGTCGACTTCGCAGGCGCCATAAAGAACAAGCGCACCGTGGACAGTCTGCGCGATGCGGTGTCGACCCACCTGGCTACGGTCAAGATCGCCGCGAACGAGGTGGCTGACCGGATCCAGATCAATCTGGACTACCTGCGCGAGACCGCGAAGGACTATGCCTTCCTGTTCGCCGACACCGCCAGCATCGTCCTGAAAGCCGGTGATGACCTGGCCGCCCTGGTGCAGTCCCGCATCATGGCCCACCAGAAAGCCGAAGCTGACCGGCTGGAGCGGGAGCGCGCAGCCATTGCGGAACAGGAGCGCATCAAGGCCGAGGCGAAGGTGCGCGCGGAGCAGGCAGAGCAGGCTGCGCGCGAGAAGGCTGAACGCGACGAGGCGGATCGCCAAGCCCGCGAGTTGATTCAGCAGGCCACCGTGGCGAAACCCGTGTTCCAGCCGGTCGATCCCGTGGCCGATCAGCCGCTGCCCGAGGCTGTCGACCAGTCTGCTGTTGTTCCGATCCGGCCGGCGCAGGGCAATCCAACCATGACCAACGGCAAAGTCTGCGCGATCCTGGGGTTCAACGTCACGGCTGACTTTCTGGTCTCTATCGGTGCTCCGGCACCCACGAAGCAGGCAAACGCCAACCTGTGGCAGGACCGCCAGATCCTGGACATCTGCGAGGCACTGGGCCAGCACCTGACCAGGGTGTGGGCTGAACAGAAGGCGAAGTACCAGCCAGCGCGCACCCGTACCGCGGCCTGACCTGTCACTGCGCAAGGGTTGCGTGCAGCCCTTTCCAGTGGCGTCATCCCGATGCCACCAACCCGGAGAACCCATGGACCAAAGTATCACCGAGCGCCCGCAGACCGAAGCCGAAAAACTGCTGGCGCACCACCCCAGCACCAAGCACCTGGCCATCCTGATGACCGACACCCCGACCAGCAACCAGGTCGCCGCCCACGGGTACGACCTGGCCAACAAGACGCTGTGCGTGCGCTTCAAGTGGGGCAACAGCGAATATCACTACCACCGGGTCGAGCCCGAGGTGGCCGCCGCATTTGCCGCAGCCAAGTCCAAGGGTGGTTTCCTGAAGGAGCGCATCAAGGGCGTGTACCACTATGAGTGCACCAGGGAGCGCGAGGCCCAACGGGCATGAGTTACGGGGCGGCAGGCCGCAGGGACCGAGTCGTGGGCGCCATGCAAAAAGCCTCGGTGCCTTGGAGGTCTCTCCAATCACGGAACCACCCAGCGCCCGGACAACAAATCCAGCCGCCCCACCTATCAACCTATGAGGACACCATGACTCTCCCCACCCCCACTGCCGATCAACTGCGGGCCATGGCCGAGGAACTGGTGCAGCTTGCCGCCCAGGCCGGCCTGGTGCTGACCGTCGAGCAGGTCAACCAGCATCCGCCCGCCATGGGCAACTACAAGACGGTCGTGAGCGTGCGGCCGGCGAGGGAGAAATCGAAGTGATCCATTTGACGAAATCTCAGTACGAAGATCAGCTTGCGCGCGCGGCCGAGGGCGACCGACTCAAGGCGCTGGTGAACACGCCAGAGCTCGATGCCTTCCTGCGTGCCGTGCACCTGGAGGCGGTCCACCAGGTCGAACGCTGGGGCGAGGCCAATGACCGTGCCAAGCGGCCGGCAGACTGGTTCTGGCTGATCGGATACCTGGCCGGCAAGGCACTCCATGCGGCGATCGCGGGCAACACCGACAAGGCCCTGCACCACTGTATATCCACGGCCGCTGCCACGTACAACTGGCACTGTGCGATCAAGGGTGTCGACGTGCGCATGTGCCCGGGGCGCTCCGACGTGGCGCAGATCGTTGAAGGCGCGTTCCCCGGGGCGACCCAATGACCCCCACAGAATCCATCATCAAACCGAAGCGCCCGCTGTTCCCGGGGTGGCACCGCATCCGCGATGTTGCCGACCTTCCTGTCGCGCGCATGGGCTACCCGTTCGAAGTGTGGGCGCACGCGGCGAACCGCATTGGCGTCATCAGCGCCATGGAGGTCGCACCGGAGCCTGAGATCGAATACGACGGCCCGTGGTGGCACCTGAGCGTGAGTCGGTTCGGTGATCGGTGCAGTTCAGCGGATGCGCTGTGGACATTGAACCAGTTCGGCATGCCCGAGGCACGCGAGGACAACCATGTGCCCAACGGCAAGGTGCGCAACTTCTGGCGACCGGTGGCTGACCACTACGCCGGCATTTTCTGCAAGTGCGTCAACGAGCCCGCCATCCGCGAGGACAAGGGTGATTACGTGTGGCGGGCTCCATGAGCAAAGACATCGAAATCGCCATCGAGGTCCGAGGCGAAACCGACAAGGCGCTTAAGGTCTTCGACGGGAAGACTGAGTGCTGGATCCCGCGCTCGAAGATCAGCGACGAGTGCGAGGACAAGGGGCGAATCGTCAGCATCTTCATTCCTGAGTGGCTGGCGCTTGAAAAGGGATTGATATGACCGACCGAACCCTACTCCAACAGGCGCTGGATGCGCTGCACCCACAGGCGAACCGCGCCTTCGTCGAGGCAACTAGAGACGCCCTGCGCGCCGCGCTTGCACAGCCGGAAGCGGAGCCGGTGGCGTGGATGGATGATTTTGGCAACACGTTTCCCATTGGCGCAAATAAAGGATCGGGGCACTGGCTTGACGACCACAAGCGGACATGGGTGCCGCTCTACGCCACCCCGCAAGCAATCGACGGCTTTGGCGGCAATCTGGATTCCGCGTTTGCGCCCGCCCCTGCCGTGCCCCGCCCTGACGAGTTCGTGTGCCCGTACTGCTTCGATCAGGGTGCCGCCCCTGCCCCATCAAATCAGTTATCCGGAAATTCCGGAACACTGAGCGACGATGACGAAGAACTTCTAAATGCGGCACTGATGCACGTCCTGTCGGGCAAGTCTGAACAGCCCGCCCCTGCGCCCGTGGTGCCCGATGCATCCATGCGGATTGAGGTGACGCTTGACGACTCGCCTGTGCCGATCCCGATTGAAGTACGAGGCACAACGCAGATGCTCATGCGCCTTGAGGCGTACTTAAACGGGCGCGTAAGGGAGATTGAAGAACTGCGTGCCGCCGCCCCTGCTGTGCAGCCGCTGACGGATGAGCAGATGACTGCAATTTACAGGCGCGTTTTCGGGCTTGTTGACTCGCGCCCTGTCGGCCCGCAGATAGATTTCATACGCGCCATAGAGCAGGCCCACGGCATCGGTACACAAGGAGGTGGCAAGTGAGGATATTCAACATCAACCGATATTTTGGGCGGTCAATCAAGTTCCGCAACGGCCTTTCTATTGGCTTCAACTGGTGCTGGAGCCAGGGCACATCGACCCGCACATCCGCCACTCTTGCAGCCTATCACCCGCCGAGTTCAATCACATGGCTGTGGGCGCTGTACTGGATCAAGCCGCGCAAGTTGCTTTCAATGCCGTCTGTGTATTTCAGGCGAGCCCTCTATGGCCGAATTGCTTTTTCGCTGCCATTGGTTGGCGGTTTGGATCTCAATTGGCAGCCGCGCATGGATCGGAAGGCATCGGGAGGGCCGCGTAATGAGTGACACCGTACCTGAGCCCGACTGGATTCTTGAGGTTCGCCAATGGCTGCAAGACCGCGACAACGACCACGCCGCCGCAGTCTCTGCCGCCGATAACGCGGCGCTGCGGGAGCGGGTCAAGGTGCTGGAAGATGCGCTGGCAGATTTACTCAGCCTGTACGACCAGCGCATTCCTTTGCGTGAACGACCGACCACATGGGAAGCCGCCCGCGCAGCACTCGGAGACAAGCCATGACCGACCGCCCCATCCTCTTTTCCGGGCCCATGGTCCGCGCGCTGCTGGGGAGGGGCTGATGTGATGGACCCCATTCCCTATGTGCTTGCCCTCACAAAGCGTCACTACGACGAAGTCGGCTTCATCCCTAAACCGCGCCTGGAGCAATATCAGCGTACCGGGCAACTTTGGACGCAGGACGAAAACGGCGAGCCTTGTGGGTTCCTGGTGTGGGGTAACGGTTGGCCGGTCCTGCGGGTCTACCAGGTTTGCATCCAGTACGACGCGCAGCGGCGCGCCCACGGGGCCGCACTCGTCGGCCGGCTCATCAGGAAGGCCGAGGCCGAAGGGTACGAGCGCATCAGTGCTTGGGTCGCCGACGACATCCCTGCCAATGACTTCTGGCGCTCCATGGGTTTCAGGATGCAAGGCCAGCGCGCCGGCGGGTCCAAGCGCCAGCGCCGGCACAACGGTTGGGTGTACTGGTGCACCCTGCCATCGCAACTCCATTTGATCGACACAACCCCATGACCGCTGACGAAGCCGCCGAGATCCTGGGCGTATCATCCCGCCTGATGTACCAGTTGGCCGCACCGCGCGGGCCGATCCCCTGTCTTCGCCTGAGCCGCCGGGCCGTGCGCTTTGAACTCGCCGATGTAATCGCCTACCGGGATGCCTGCAAATGCCAATCCGCTTCGACAAACTCAACGGCCGCTGGCGCTTTGAATTTGACCGCGTCATCCCCGGTCAAGGAAGAAACCGGACTAGCCGCCTTCTTCCGAAAGGCTGGTCACGGGGCCAAGCTGACATCTACGACCGCACGGAATCGGCGAGGCTCTACGCCGTTGCGTCTGGTATCTCCGCAGACAGTGAGAAGCTGATCGACGACGCCGTCGAGGTCTACCTGGCCGACCACGCGCACCTGAAGAACTACGACGGCCTGGTCGCCGAACTGGCGCGGTGTTTCTCCGCCTACACTGGCCGCCCAATGTCTCAACTTGCCGACGTGGCCCGGGAGTATGTGAAGGACAACGCCGCCTCGGAAAAACCGCTGCAGCCTGCCACGATCAAGAATCGGCTGTCCTACCTGCGCGCTGCGTGCCGGTACGCATGGAAGAAGTACGACTATTGCCAGCACGATCCTGGCGCCAAGATGGTCATGCCGGTGGTCAACAACGAGCGCCACGTCTACCTGAACCGGGCCCAGATGCTGCGCATCGCGCGCAAGATCCCGAACCTCGCAGCTCGAGCGGCGCTGCGCATCGGGTTCTACAGCGGCATGCGCGAGGCAGAGATATGCCGGGCGGTGGTGGTCAACGGGGAATTTGTCCTGGCTGACACCAAGAATGGGTCGCGCCGCAATATCCCGGTGCACTACCGGGTGGCGCACATCGTTCGCAATCCAAGCCTGTGGCCGATGCCTATCAGCAAGTGGACGATCTCCCACCACTTCACCTGGGCCAACAGGATTGCCGGCGTCCCTGGCGCGGTGTTTCACACGGCGAGGCATAGCACGGCATCAGAGTTGATCAACGCCGGCTGGGACTTGAAGGTGGTGGGCGATGTGTTGGGCCACAAATCAGGCGCCAGCACCAGGCGATACGCGCATATTTCAACCGAAACTATCGGCCGTGCGCTTCAGTCTGTGGGTCGAAAAACTCCGCATAGTCCGGCCATCAAACAGGCCTGAAAATGCGGGTTTTCGCTGGTAGGACGTGGCAGGCTCGAACTGCCGACCAACGGATTAAAAGTACCCTGTGCACTCTGAGCGGTGGATTCTAGCACCCTCTCATTTCACTCTGCGCCGCCCGCGCAGATCGCATGTTTTGCGCCGCGGTGGGCAAAAAGTCCCGCATAGATTTCAGCGTGGCCAGGCCTGCACCGTCTCCTGGTGCCGATCGGCGCACACCTGGTAGGCCCGCACCGTCTCCACGGCCCACCGCAGTATTGACCCGGCTGACCCGTCGTCAGGTGCCACCAGGGCCGGACACGGCGCGCGCAGGCTGGCTGGCAGCACCAGCGGGGCCGGCGAGTGCGTCACGGATGATGCGCAACTGCTTAGAGTCAGGCAAAAAGAAACAACGATTGTGCAATAAAATGAGCGCATGAAAATATCCGATCTGGCTGGTAAGAAGTTCGATAGGCTGTTGGCTATTGAAATGCATCGCATACCAAACAAGCGGATCAAGTGGCGGTGCGTTTGCGATTGCGGAAATGAGGCTTTTGTCAACGGCTGCGCGTTGGTGGCTGGCAAGACGAGATCCTGCGGCTGCATTGCAAAGGAGATCCACTCCAAGCGGAAAAGAACGCATGGGATGACTGGGACTCCTACGTACAGATCGTGGTCCTCCATGATTTACCGGTGCGAAAACCAGAAGCGCTATCCAAGCGCGTTTTCATTGGTGACCGGCGAAGCATCGCTTTGGGTAACCGCTGCAGAAGGATTTGTTATTA
>OFRO01000686.1_pt1 | contig 11175 bp, 13 predicted proteins | sample 1543091 | NCBI WGS metagenome assembly OFRO01 (sample SAMN07774217, study PRJEB24372) | wastewater metagenome | isolation source: Exp Tend NO 10WW | collected 2016-02
CCTATAATCAGGGCCCATATAGATGGATTTTTAGCGGATCACGCCATGACCGCACAGGAAGTCATCTCCGAACTCACCGCAGTGGCTAAAACCTCAGCAGAGGATGACCCTCGCGCAGTTAAGAACAAGGTCTCAGCGCTGGCGCTTCTCGCGAAATACCACGGTCTATTAGTTGAGCGGGTCGACCACACTACCCAGGGCCAGCCCCTGACGTTTGCCGCGCTGGCGCAACTCGCAACCAATGACGACTCATCAGGTACAGGCAAAAACAATCGTTGAGCGGTCACAGCGGGATCCGGCCTGGTATCTACAGGAGATCCTTGGAGTGCCGTACATCACCCCGCAACAGATGGCGGTGGTGAATTCTGTGGCTCAGTGTCGGCGCACAGCCGTGACCGCCGGCAATGGGGTGGGCAAAACTTGGCTGGCAGCGCGCCTGGCTCTCTGGTTCCTGTACGTCAACCCGGCCTCCAAGGTGGTCACGACCGCCCCTACCTGGCATCAGGTGAAAAACCTGCTCTGGCGTGAACTCCGCATCGCCCATTCTCAAACCAGATTCCCACTGGGAGGCCAGCCCAACCAAACAGAACTCAATATTTCTGATGAATGGTTTGCCATCGGACTATCAACCGATGATCCAACTCGGTTTCAGGGTATTCACGCCCCACGTGTGATGGTGATCTTCGACGAGGCTACGGGTGTGGATCCCGGCATCTGGGAGGCGTCCGAAGGGCTGGCTGTCGGTCCAGATGATCGGTTCCTGGCAATTGGCAACCCCACAGATCCCACAAGCGAATTCAAACGCAAGGATGACTCTGGTTTGTGGAACGTGCTTCGGCTCAACTGCGAAGAGCATCCCAATGTCACCACCGGAACGATCGTTGTCCCGGGCGCCGTCACCCGGGAGTGGGTCGAGGAGCGAGAACAGGAGTATGGTGGCCGGGATACTGCTCTCTATAGGGCCAGAGTGCGGGGTTTGTGGCCGGAAGAAGGAGATGATGTCCTGATCCCGCTTTCTATTGTCGAACGCGCTCAGGCGCGCTGGACTGCCACCCAGGGGGATCTTCTCTGTGTCGGCTGCGACGTCGCCAGATATGGCCAGGACGAGACCGTTATTTTTCAAATCCGGGCACAGGGAATTGTCTCGCTGCCAATTGTCCGCCACGGTCAAGATCTGATGGAGACTGCCGGCCAGCTTCTGGCGATGAGATCCCCGATTCTGGGTGTTGACGATGCCGGCCTCGGCGGCGGCGTGACTGACCGGCTGAAGGAGCAGGGAATTCCTGTGAAACCATGTATCGGTGGATCCTCAGCTCGCGAAGACACCAAATTCGTCAATGCCCGGGCTGAAATGTGGTGGGCTCTGCGCGAGGCGCTGACGGCCGGGGATCTATCGTTGCCCAATGACCGCAAATTGGCCGCTGATTTGACGAACGTCAAGTTTGGGTATGACAGCCGCGGGCGAATCAAGCTTGAATCAAAGGACGACATTAAAAAGCGTTTGGGCCGATCTCCTGACCGTGGGGATGCTCTGGCTATCGCCAACTGGGTGCGGGTGTCCAGAATCGAGTTCAACCAGGGCAAATTCGTGCGTTAAAAATAAAAATTCGGCTTATGGCATATTCTGACTGTGAGCGAACAAAACTTAGACAGTCCGGGATACCACAATGCCGCTCATCGCGAAATGGAGCGAAAGTGGACCATTATCGATGCCGTTGCAGGGGGAACGCTCAAACTTCGCGATGGAGGCGGTCAGTGGCTGCCATTGGAGCCGGCCGAGGATTCGCGGGATTTTGAGATCAGGCGAAAACGGGCGATCTTTTTCAACGTTTTTGAGCGAACCCTTCATGGCTTGGTTGGCATGGTCTTTCGAAAAGACCCCACTTTATCCGGCGATAATCCGCAGCGCCTGCTGGACCTCTGGGAGAATATCGACAACGCAGGTACGCACGGGGCTGTGTTCGCCAAAGAACTTTTTACCACTGCCGTGAAATATGGGCATTCGTTAATCTATGTGGATATGCCCGCCCCCTTACCCGCCGGCGCGACTCTGGCCGAGGAGCGGATCACGAATCGGCGCCCCTACTGGATCCAATATAGCCCTGATCAGATTGTCAGCTGGCGCGTCACCAATCTGGATGGGCGCTCGATGCTGACGCAGATAGTCCTTGAGGAAGAGTCTCTTGAAGCCAAGGGCGCATACGGAGAGGAAGAGGTCTGTCGATATCGAGTGTTACGGCCCGGGTCCTGGGAGCTCTACCGGGAAGTCAAAGCAGGCTACGGCAGTAAGGAGTATCAGCTGGAGGCCTCTGGGGTCACCTCGCTGCCCTACATTCCAATCTCACCAGTGTATTCACGCAAGACCGGCTTTTTGACCAGCCGGCCTCCATTGCTGGATCTGGCCCTGATCAATCTGGCCCATTATCAGAAATATTCCGATCTGAGCACCTATCTGCATATTGCCAGCCGGCCGATTCTCTGGTTTCGCGGCCGGGATCTGAATCGCAAAGTCGAGGCAATTGGACCCTACACCTTTTTCGATGTGGACAGCCAGAATGGCCATGTAGCCTTCGCCGAAACGACCGGCGCCGCACTGGGAGCAGCAAAACAGGATATCGAACACCTGGAACAGCAGATGGCCACGCTGGGTATCTCAATCTTGTCAGGCCAGAAGTCCATCCCCACAACTGCGACGGAGGAGCTGCTCGACCATCTCCAGGAGGAATCGGATCTCGCCACCGCTGCCCGTAGTTTGCAGGACTGCCTTGAATTGGCCCTTCAATTCACGGCTGACTATGAGGGCCTGCAGGCCGAGGCCGGATCCGTCGAACTCGGGTCCACGCTGGCAGATCTGACCCTGACCCCGGATGAGATGCGGATCTGGCTGGATTCCGTTGATAAGACTTTTTCGAAGGATACGATTTACGAAATCTTTCAGAAAGCTGGCAAGCTGCCTGCAGATTTCGACTCCGAGGAAGAGCGGGCCAAACTGGAAGTCGACACCCAACAGCTGGGTGATCGCCTGCTGAGCGCGTTTGATCGAGGACAGTAGGGTTTGCAAAATAAATTATCAGTTTTGTGTATAACAACATCAGGTAGGACGCCTGACTTAACCAACCGGGAGGGTTGAATATTATGCCAATCAAACAGGTTTTCGACACGCAGGACGCGGTGCCGGAATTTCTGAAAAGTGCCGTCGTGGAAGTGGACGGCAAGTGGGTCTTTGAAGCCGAATCTGCACAGGAAGTCACGGGGCTCAAATCTGCGCTGCAAAAAGAGCGCGAAGAAAAGGCCAATCTGGCAAAGCTGACCAAGCAGTTTGAGGGTATTGATGCTGCCAAAGCCAAACAGCTTTTGGCAGACGCTCAGAAAGCGGAAGAAGAGAAGGCCAAGGCACAGGGCGACTGGGAAAACTGGAAGCAGCAGATGCAGAACCAGTTCGACACGGAGAAGAAAGCGCTCAGCGATCAGGTGACTGGACTGGAGCGAGATCTGGCAGAGCAGCTGATCACGGCTACGGCAATGTCGGCGATCAACGCGGCCAAAGGGGTGTCAGCACTGTTGCTGCCCCACGTCAACGCCCGGGTGGTCGTTGAAAATGGCAGGCGAGAAGTGAGGATCTTCGATCCGGCCGGCAACGTCCGCTACGGCAAGGACGGCAAGCCGATGACGATCGAGGAAAGAGTCGCTGAAATGAAAAGCGACGAGATTTTTGGCAGAGCATTTGAGGCGTCCGGCGCGGGAGGCTCCGGTGCGCAGGCACCAAACAAAATGAGCGCCGGTCAAAAAGCGCTCTCGCGTGCTGCCTTCGATCAGATGGGGCCGGTTGAAAAAATGGCCTTCATCAAGGATGGCGGCAAGATCACAGAATAACGAGGAAATATGGCAAACACTTTAACCGCAATTCTTCCCGTGATTTACGATGGCATGGATATTGTCAGCCGTGAACTCGTGGGATTCATCAACGCCGTCACCCGCAATTCGAGCTCCGCTCGGGCAGCGAAAGACCAGACGATCACCTATCCGATTGTTCCGGCCATTTCAGGTGAGGACATCACGCCCGGCGCGACTCCGGCCGATTCCGGTGATCAGACGATGGGCAGTGGCTCGATGACGATCAGCAAATCGAGAGCCTTCCCGATCCGTTGGTCCGGAGAGGAACAGCAGGCGCTGCGCGTGGGTGACAATCCGCAGTTGCAGAATGTCCTGCGTGATCAGTTTGCGCAGGCCTTTCGTGCCGCAGTGAACGAGGTTGAGGCGGACTGCGCCAACCTCTACAAGAAGGCCTCCCGTGCGTATGGGACGGCCGGCACAGCGCCCTTTGGCACAGCGGCTGATCTGTCAGATGCCGCTCAGGTGCGTCGCATCCTCGATGACAACGGGGCTCCGCAGTCGGACCTCCATCTGGTGCTGGGCAGTGCAGCCATGGCCAATATCCGTGGCAAACAGAGCGTGCTGTTCAAGGTCAACGAGGCCGGCACCTCTGATCTGCTTCGTCGTGGAATGATCGGCGAGTTGGAGGGCTTCATGCTCCACAATTCAGCTCAGGTCAAAACCCACACGGTTGGAACGGGCGCCTCTTACCAGGCGAACGGCACTCAGGCTCTGGCTGCCACCACTCTCGCTGTCGATACCGGCAGTGGAACGATTGTCGCCGGCGATGTGCTGAGCATCGCAAACGGCACCCCGGCGGACACGAACAAATACGTCGTCAAGACCGCTCTGTCGGCTGGCAACGTGATCATCCAGAACCCCGGATTGCTGTCCTCGCACGTGGACAACGACGCCGTGACCCTGGCCGCGGCCTACAAGGCCAATATGGCCTTCTCACGCAACGCCATTCATCTCATCACCCGCACCCCGGCAATGCCCGAGGGTGGAGACGATGCGGATGACGTGACCGAGATCGTTGATCCGATCAGCGGATTGGCCTTCCAGGTCGCTCTCTATCGCCAGTACCGCCGGATCAAAATTGAGGTGGGTCTGGCATGGGGCGTGGAAATGGTCAAGCCCGAACACTGCGCAATCCTCCTCGGATAGTCGCCGTCTCAGAGATGAGGGGGTGAGCCGCCTTGCCCTCTCATTACTACAGAAAGCGTGGCATTACCAATTATGGCTGATGCGAAAACAATAAAAATGACTCGCGAAACTCCGGCCTTCGAAGGCGGACCAACATCGGCAGATGTCGAGCCGGCCCTCGTCCCCGAATGGGAAGCGGCTGGTTGGACTGTAGTCGCCAGTCATTCTCCTGCAGCTCCGGCAGTTCCAGCGGTTGCAGCCGCAAAAGCCGACAAGGCTGTCGTCGCAAAAAAGACCACCAAGGGCGCTAAGAAATAATGGACGCTTCGGATCTGATCATTACAGTTGGTGGATCGACCAGTAACAGCTATGTGAGCCTGGCCGATCTCGCCACCTATCGTGATAGATATCGAATTACGGCCGAGGCGTTCGACGATGCGGAGCCAGACGATAAGATCCGGTCGCTCCTGATGGCTGCCAGCAGGCTGAATCGCGAGAATTGGCAAGGCAGTCGAGCCTCAAGCACTCAGGCTCTGGCCTGGCCGCGTACCGGTGTTTTAAAGCGGGATGCCGTAACAATCGGTTACGACTACTCATATGGCGAGGAATATCAGAGCACAGAAATTCCTCAAGCGATCAAGGATGCTCAATGCGAGCTGGCGTTGAGTTACCTGGACGGATTCGACGATGGTGAAGAAGACGCCATCGATTCGTTCTCTGCAGACGGAGTTAGCGTGAAATTCCGCAGTTCGACGACTGCTGGAGGGTTTCCACCGCCGATTACACTTCTGATCAGCGGCCTGATTCAGGGGTTGAGATTGATGAGAGGCTGATGGCACGACAGATTGTCACAACCAAACTCCTGACCAAAATTCGCAAACTGAACTTGCTGATCATGCCTGATACCGCAACGGTCTACACCGGCACGCAAGCCTCAGACGGTCGAGGGGGAACGACAACAACCTGGGCGGCCGGCACGTCGTATGAGTGCAGATTCAGGCCGGCCAATTATTACGATCAGCAACAGCTGATGGGTGGGCAGGCAATGGCAGCTCCGCTATTTGTTGCCGTTCTCCCCTTCGATGCAGAGGTGAACGAGGCTGATCGGCTCAGGATCAACGATATCGACTATGAAATCGTTGGGTGGTTGGGCAATAAAACATACAAAGTCGGCACTCGGATCGGATTGAAGGAAATCGACCCGGAAACGGCGAGAGATAACGTATGAATACGACCTGGAGCAGCAAGATCCCGGACATCACCAATCGCACTCGGCAGCAAGTGAGCGCGTTGGTACGGACAGCCGCACTCCGGATCGAGCTGCAGGCGAAGATCGCCGCTCCAGTAGACACAGGCTTTCTGCGAGGGTCAATTCAGACCCAGCAGATCGATGATCTCACGGCCTTGGTGAGTGTTGGCGCCGAATATGGGATCTACGTGGAAATGGGGACAACCAGGATGCCGGCTCAGCCCTATTTCTTGCCGGCGTTCGAACAGGTCGTTCGCTCCCTGGGTGGAGAGATTGAGCGGGTATTCTGATGGCAAATGAGATTCATCTGGCTCAGAAATGGATTTACGACAAGCTGGCAGCAGCCAGCGATGTGACCGCCGCCGTCTCTACTCGGATCTATCGCAACCAGGCGCCAGAGGGCGCGGCTCTGCCCTACGTTCTTTTTAATTTTCAGGCAGGATCTGATGTGCGAGGGAACTGCACTCGACGACTGATGACGTTGCCGTTGTTTCAGATCAAGGTGATCTGCAAGGGCGCCCCGACTTCCGCCATCAATACAGCCGTTAACAAAATTGACAGCCTGTTTCAGGAGGCGGTGACCGAGACGAGTGAGAGCTACGTGTTCAGCTCTCGCAGAGAATTTCCGATTGAATACATTGAGCCGTGGCGAGACAGCGGCGGCTTTTTCACTCACTATGGTGGTGCTTACCGCCTGGTGATTTACCCGCAATAGGAGCAATTATGGCTGCAAGTCGTGGATATGTTAATCAGCGGTTGCTTTTGGCACCGGAAACGGTCATCGGAGCGGCCGTGGGGGCGGTGAAGGATTTTCCAAGCCTGTCGATCGAGCCGCAGCGCCAGCAGGATGACCAGTTTTACCGGCCGGCTGGCCAGCTGATCCCCGGCAGTGGTGTGAAACACCGCGAATGGTCGACGCCCAGTTACAACGCCGGCCTCGACTACAACGAAATCATCTACATCCTGGCTGGGCTGTTTGGCTCCCCAACGACCACCAACCCATCAGGAACGGCCTATCAGCACGTGTTCTCGCCAACCAAGAGCGATTTCGGGACACCGAAAACGTTCACCGTCAGGCGCGGCGATTCAGTCGCCAGCTGCACAATTCCAGGCTTCTATTTCAATTCACTCAATCTGAATTTGAGTGATACGGCAGCAGAAGTCTCCGGCGAAGGGTTTGGGTACAAGCTCAACGATCTGGCCGGACCTCTCAGCGCCACGCTGACAGATGAAGTGCAGCAACTGACAATCACTGGATCTCCCACAGGCGGGACATTCACCCTGACCTACGCAGGCCAGACGACCAGTGCATTGGCCTACAACGCCACAGCCGCAGAGGTTCAGGCGGCGCTCAGGGCTCTGAGCAACGTCCTCGATACAGAGATCTTCTGTTATGGTGGCCAGCTCCCCTCGGGGACGATCACCATCCACTTTGCTGCAGGCCTCGGTGCCACCAACGTCGGTCAAATCACCTCCACTGACAGTTTGACTGGTGGATCCACTCCGGCAACGGCAATCTCCACCCTGCAGGCTGGCGCCGGAAGCTACACGACCATTGCACAGCAGCCTGTGAGCAAATCGACGATCAACATCTACATTGACTCGACGTATGGTGCGATCGGGACGACGAAATATTGTGATGCGCTCGAACTGGGCATCTCGATCCCCCCGATCCGCAATCCGGTCAAGGTGCTCTGCACCTCCTATCCCGATTTCAAGGATGCGGTCCAGATGGCCATCGAAGAGGCTCGCATCAGGATGGTGCTGATCAAAAACACCGATATTCTGACCTTTATGGATGCGTTCAACGCTGCCACCAAGGTCACCAGATATGTCCGGTTTGAGATGATCGGGGCCAACATCACCGGCGCCTATTATTATAAAATCTGGTGGGATTTCGCCGTCCAGTGCGAGACGCCCGAGGAAGTCGGCAACGTGCAGGAAACCTACGCCTACGGCGTCAATGCTCGCCTGATCGCTGATTCCAACATCTCCGGCGGAATCAAAGTCACGGTGGTCAACACTCTGTCAGGACTGTGATAGATGGAACTTGAATTATTACAAAAAGATCGGAAGCGGATCGTGCAGCTTCCGATCGAGAATGAGAATGGCGAGATCGAAACATTTGATCTCGCCATTTGGCATAAGCCGATAACGGTCGATCTGCTCAATGAGATCGATCAGGTCGACTGCCCCGATAACGAAACACTGGCCACCCATTTGTCGCTGGTCATGACTCGCTGGGATATGACCGAAAAAGGGAAGCCGGTCAAACCTACGCTGAAGGTGCTTTTGGCGCAGGAGATCGAGTTTTTGATTTTGCTCAAGAACGCGATATTTGAGCCGGTATACCCAAAAAAAGCGACTTAGCGAAGCTCCAGACCTGGTATCAGGAGCGTCGCGAAGACGGCTCAGTCCCTGAAACGCTCATTCGAAACGGTCTCGCAGATGCCCCGCCGGACCTCGATCTTTTGGAATTCGCGATTGCCTGGCGAGTCAACCCGGCAGAGCTCAGGTCTCAATGGGAGATTCGAGATATGCACTGGTTGAGGTTGGTTGAAGAGGCCCGGCGATTGGCAGCTCCAGAGATCGCCAAACGCTTACACCAGAAATAAAATGGAAATTGCCAGACTCCAAGCTTTGATCACCGCCGACGACCGGCAGTTCCGTCAGAAAATGGCGGAGGCTGACCGGACAGGTCGAAGCACTGCAAAATCCATCAGTTCGTCGTTTTCCAATTTGAAATTGGCCATCCCGGGATTGGGAGGTCTGTCGAAACTGGCCGGTGAGACCAAGCAGGCGTTTGCTGGAGCCTTTGCGGGCCTTGGCACCGAACTGCTTACAGGCGCGATCGGTAAGGTGACAGCCGGATTTACGCTCGCAATCAAGACCGGTCTTGATTTCAACAAAATGATGGAGGGTGCGGGAGTTGTTTTCGAGAATTTTGCCGGATCAGCGGCCGGAGCGCAAAAACACCTCGACGATTTAAAAAACTTTGCCAAAAGCTCTCCCTTTGATTTGCCGGATCTGATTCAAGCGTCAGCCAGGATGCAGGCGTTCGGAACCAACATCAATCAGGTTATCCCCGACCTGAAGAACTTGCAGAATGCCGCGGCGCTGGCCGCCGGCACCTCTGGCAATTTTACTGACTCTCTCCAAGGTATCACCACGGCTCTCGGTCAAATGAAGGCCAAGGGCACTGTCAGCGCTGAAGAAATGCAGCAGCTGGCCGAGCGTGGAATTCCGGCCTGGGATTTGTTGGCTGCAAAGATCGGCAAATCGGTCGAGCAAACCCGCAAACTGGCAGAGCAGGGCAAACTGCGCGGAGCTCCGGCAGTGGATGCGCTGCTGGAGGCCTTTGGCGAAAGCAAATTCGCGGGCCTCGGTGAAAAACTGGCTCGCACCACCCTTGGAAAAGAATCGAACCTCCGGGATGCCCTGACACAGCAGGCAGGAGAAGCGGCAAAGGATACCATCATTGCCTATAACTCCGCCCTGGATGCCGCGCTGAAGACATCTCAGACTCAGCAAGTGTTGAATGCTGGCAAATCCGCGAATGCTCCTGTTGCCGCGGGACTGCAAATTGGGGCCGATATAATGAGCGGTGAAACAACTGCCAAAGATATCGGCAAGGCCCTCCTTCCAACCGCGAAGGATACCGTCAAGGAGCTGGGCTCGATACTCAGCAAGGGCATTTCTGATGCCTGGTCCGTGGCCAAGGACGTGGCCTCTGGCGTGGCTGAGGCTGCCGGTGTCTCAATGGGCGATGCTGCAGCCACAGGCACTAAGAAGAGCTTAAAAATTCAATCTCCCAGCGAGGTCTATTTTGAATTTGGCCTGATGGCGGCCGAAGGGTTTCAACTGGGCTTTGATGCCGGGAAAAAGCGTCTTCGGGTTGATCTGACCGATCTGCCAAGCAATTTGGAGATCAGGCATCCGAGATCGCCAAGACAATGGAAAGCGTCCTCGGCAAGGCCGGCGCTGAGAAACTGCTCAAAAAAGGCATAGCTTTCGGGCCGGGTTTTTTCACCAGCGGCAAGGCAGACGTTGATGCTCAAATCAACAAGCAGGCGCAGAGACAGAGCTTGCCGCCGGAGTTGCTCTTTGCTCAGCTCCTACGGGAGTCTCGATTTAATCCGACGGCAACCTCTCCAGTTGGCGCTGGTGGTATCGCTCAATTTATGCCGGCCACGGCCGAGCGGTTTGGGTTAAAAGACGTCAACGACGCAATGGATTCCATCCGCGCACAAGCGGATTACATGCGGAAACTGTTTGATAAATTCGGGAAATTCGGCAATGTGGAAAGCCTGGCGCTGGCGGGATACAACGCAGGAGAGAATCGCAAAACTCTCAAGGCCGGTAATGTGCCGAACATCGCGGAAACAAAGGATTATATTGCGGAGATCTCCGCTGTGGCGGAGGCGATCCGATCAAGCGCGCCGTCCTATCAGCAGATCACAGCAGTGGCGCCACAAGTCAAGGAGACAATTCTAAGGCTGGCCGATCTGGCTGCGCCGATGGTTGCTCTTGCGCAGTCGCCCATCACCAGACAGAAACCGGGGGAAGGGGCTCAGGCCAAACCATTGCCGGGGACCATTATTCAGGGTGGTGGGGATTCGATTGATATCCGCGGCTCGAAATATGATCCCGTACCCTACCAGCAAATGACGCTGGCGATGAACTCGCTGAGCACCTCGACGCGCCTGGCGTGGGTCTCGGCGCGGGGGAACCGGGCCTGGTCGAGCTTCACCCACGCGGGGGCGTAGGTCGACATGCCGTTCTTCCAGGAGCCGAACCACAGCAGCACGAGCCGGACCCCGAGCATGCGCGCCGTGGCCAGCATGGCGTCGACGAGCGTGGTGTCGAACGAGCCCTCGTCGGGCTCGAACTGCTCCCAGGCGACGGGA
>OFRO01000687.1_pt1 | contig 11175 bp, 16 predicted proteins | sample 1543091 | NCBI WGS metagenome assembly OFRO01 (sample SAMN07774217, study PRJEB24372) | wastewater metagenome | isolation source: Exp Tend NO 10WW | collected 2016-02
TGCCGCACGAAGCCCGGTCCGCATAGCAACTCCGATCCTGTACGGGTTTCGGCGGTCCCGGGTGGACCTCGCCGAGCCCACCGTGAACACCCTGGAGGTGGGCATGGGCACCAGAGGCCCCGTCCCCAAGCGGGACGCCGAACGCAGGCGACGCAACAAGCCGACGACCCCAACGAAGACGGCACCAGCTGGCGCGAAGTACTCGCAGCCGCGAGCGCTGGCCGGGTGGCACCCATCGATGACGCGGTGGTACAAGTCGCTGGCCGAGTCTGGCCAGGCCCAATTCTTCGAGGCCAGCGACTGGGAGGGCGCCCGATTCGTCGCCACGCACGGCACGCACCTGATCAACGAGGGCCTGACCGCCCCCGGTTTCTCGGCGCTGCTCTCGGCAATGAATGACCTGCTGACCACCGAAGGCGCCCGACGCCGGGCGAGTGTCGAGCTGACCAAAGCGGAGCCCGGCGACGGCGACGGTAAGCCGACCCCGATTGCGGTGATGGATGACTACCGGCGGTCGCTCGGTGGGTGATCGCCCCGAAGCCGAGCGGTGCCCGTCCTGCATCGCTGATGGCGTTGAGTGTCGGAAGGGTCCCAAGGCCGTGCAGATCATGACCTTTCCCGGTGACGTTGTGCGCTGCATTGAGATGCCGGCCGATGACGAATGATCGAGCCGATCAAGATCGGGCCGACGTGGCGCCGAAACTCTGACCACCCGTCCGGATGGGATCTCCCCGAGTTCACCCTCGGGTGGGCGATCGTCGCTTGGCAGGCCGACCGGATCCAGATGGGCGGCAAGCCTTGGCGGTACACCCCCGAGCAGCTTCGCCTCACGCTCTGGTGGTTCGCTCTCACCCCCGACCTCCGTTTCGTGTTCCGGGACGGCACCGTCCAGCGCCTCAAGGGCTGGGGCAAAGACCCGTTGGCGGCCAGCTGGTCGCTGACCGAACTCTGCGGACCATCCCGGCCGGACATGACTGGGCGCACGGTGTTGGACCCGTGGGGCAACGAGCATCCCGCGGGTGTGGTTCACGCCGACCCGTGGGTGCAGATCGCCGCAACATCCGAATACCAGACCAAAACGACGATGCGGCTGTTCCCCGGCATGGTCACCAAGCAGCTCAAGGCCGAACACGCGCTCGACCTCGGCAAGATCGTCATCTACTCCAATCACGGCGCTGGTGTGATCGAGGGTGTGACCCGTTCACCGGTCAGTCTTGAGGGCGCACGCTCGACGTTCGTGATCCGCAACGAGGGCCAGCACTGGCTTGAGCGCAACGACGGCCACGAGATGGCCGACGTGATCGACCGCAACGTGGTCAAGTCGGCTGACGGTCAGGGTAGGGCGGTCACCTTCGGGAACGCCCCGGAGCCGTCCGAAGATTCGATGCTCCTGCGGGAGCGTGAGGCGTTCGAGGCGATCGAGGCGGGCAAGTCGGCCGCCACCGGCATCCTGTACGACTCGCTTGAAGCGCCGCCGGATGCGCCGATGACACCGGAGGGGATACCCCAGGTGATCGAGGGTGTGCGGGGCGATTCGCATTGGCTCGACATCCCCCGGATCACGGCCACGATTCTCGATCCGAAACGTTCGCCGCAGGTGTCTCGACGCTATTGGTACAACCAGATCGTCGCCGCCGAGGACGCCTGGTGCGACCCGAAGCACATCGACCTGTGTGCCGCCCCGGACATGGAGTACGAGCCGGCCGACGGTTGGGTGTTGTTCTTCGATGGCTCGAAGTCGGATGACTCGACGGCCCTGGTCGGCTGCCGGCTGTCCGATGGCCATGTGGTGACGCTCGGGATTTGGGCGAAGCCGCAGGGCGCGCGTGGTGTCGGCTGGATCGTCCCCCGCACCGAGGTGGACGAGCGGGTGCGCCATGTGCTCGACGTGTGGGACGTGAAGGCCCTTTGGGCGGACCCGTCGCACGCCAAGGACGACGACTCGACGAGCTACTGGCAGGCGACCATCGACGGGTGGCATCAGGACTACGGCCGCAGCCTGGTGTTGTGGGCGGTCGCTGGCGGCCCAAACAAGCACTCGACGCTCTGGGATATGGCTTCACCGAAACGCGTGGAGGCGTTCACGGCCGCAGCCGAGCAGGCCGAGGCCGACCTTCGCAGCTCCGCTGAGGTGATGGCCGCGGGTGACCCGGAGGGCCGGACGGTCACCCACGACAACCACCCGGCGCTGGTCGCACATCTGAAGCACGCCAGACGCTCACCGAACCGTTACGGCGTGTCCGTGTGGAAGGGCCACCGTGAGTCCAGCCGCAAGATCGACCTGGCGGTTTGTTTCATCGGGGCTCGCATGTTGCGCCGCCAGTTTCTGAACACGACAGCGACCCGCAAGACGGGCAAGCAAGCAGGGAGGGCCTGGTGATTCGATGCTGAACGAGTCCGAGGTTGCCCAGCTCGTCAACGATGAGATGATCCCGCGGCTCGACAAGCAGCGCCAGGACGTCGAGAAGATCGACCGTTGGTACCGGGGTCAGAACGAGGAGCCGTGGATGCCACGGCAGGCCGACCCCGAATATCGGGCGCTGGCGAAGCTGGCGCCGTCGAGGTGGCTCAGCCTGGTCGTGACGATGCTGGTGCAGGCCCTGTACGTCGAAGATTTCCAGTCGTCCGACGGTGCGACTTCTCCGGCGTGGGAGATCTGGCAGGCGAACGGCATGGACTCCCGCCAGATCGCCCTCCACCGTGCGGCGATCGCGCACGGTCAGAGCTACGGCACGGTCACCCCTGGCGACCTTGCCCCGAAGATGCGCGGCCATTCGATGCGCCAGATGGTGACAATGTGGGACGACGCGGCCGAGGACGAGTTCCCGCAGTACGCGATGCGCCGGCGGGGCAACCGGATCAGGTTCTACGACGACGCAGCGATCTGGGATTTGCGGCTGGCCGAGGCTCAAGCGGGTGAGACGGCCAAGGCGACGATCCTCGGCGAGCCGATCGAGCATCCGGCACAGGTGTGCCCGGTGGTGCGCTTCGCCAACACGATCGACCTTGACGGCCGGTGCGATTCCGAGATTGAGAACCTGATCCCGCTCGCCGCCCGGATCGACCACGACACGTTTGACCGGCTGCTCGTGCAGCACTTCCAAGCCTTCCAGGTGCGGGTGCTGACCGGGCTCGTGAAGCCCGATGATGCTGACGATGCGGCCGCCGAGAAGCTACGGCTCAAGCACGAGGACCTGCTGGTGCTGGAGTCCCCCGACTCGTCCGCCTCCGTGCTCCCTGCCGCTTCGATGAGCGGTCACACCGAGACCCGCGACTCCGACATTCGCGACCTGGCCGCAGCTGGTCAGGTGCCCGCCCACCACCTGCTCGGGTCGTTGGTGAACCTGTCCGCTGAGGCGTTGGCGGCCGCTGAGTCTGGCCACCAGCGCAAGGTGACCGAACGCAAACACACGTTGGGCGAGTCCCACGAGCAGTACCTACGGCTGGCGGCGACGATGTCGGGCGACGTCGAGACGGCGAACGACTTCACCGCTGAGGTGCGCTGGGCGGATATGGAAAGCCGGTCGCTGTCGCAGGTGGCCGACGCTCTCGGGAAGCTCTCGACGATGCTCGGCGTACCCGCCCAGGTGCTCTGGGACCGGATACCGGGCTGGACCGCGCAGGACACCACGAAGGCCAAGCAGCTGCTCGACGATGGCGACGCACTGTCCCGGATGATGGACGAGTTTGCTAGCCAGACGGGCGCCGCCGGTGGCGTCGCAGCCTGACCGGCTGGCGGACCGGCACCGTCTAGCCCAGGTGGCCATCCGGGCCGCCACGGTGCGCAGCCTGCTGGCCCTCTGGGATGCCCTGATCGATCCGACCGACCTAGACGCCACGACCCCCGTGTGGCTCGATGCGGCGATGGCTGTGGTGCTCCGGCGTCACGACGAGTCGGCACGGCTGGCCGCCACCCATATCGGCCGTACCCGATACGCCCAGGTGGGCGACGTTGGGCCAACCCCTCCGCTTGTGATCCCCGACAGCGAGGCGACCGCCAAGGCGCTGCTGATCCGGGGCCCGCTTCTACTCAAGTCTCAGATGACCCGCCTACCGCTCGACGCGGCAACCCGATCGGCGAAGGCGGCGCAGGCTCAGGCCGGTGCCCGCCGTGCTCTGACTGGTGGCCGCCAGACGATCACCAACGCCGTGCGGGCCGACCCGGCCGCCACTGGCTGGCGTCGCACGACCTCGGCGAATCCTTGCGATTGGTGCGCTTCGAAGGCGGGGCAGGTGTGGGCGACCGACGCCGACGGTGGTGACTTCTTTCAGGCGCACGACCACTGCGGGTGTGGCGCCGAACCGCTCTACCAATAGCCGCCCTGGAGGCGGCACCGACGCCCCTGGAGGGCACATGCCAACAGAAGACACCAGCACTGACCCCGAAGGCCAGGAGCCCGAAGGCGACGAGCAGGAAACCGACGAGCCCGAAACCGAAGGGCTCGACGACAGCGCCAAGTCGAAGATCCAGAAGGTCAACAAGGAGGCCCAGGCCCTGCGCAAGCGGGCGAAGGCCGCCGAGGACCGTCTGGCCGAGATCGACGCCGCGAACAAGACGGACGCCGAGAAGGCCGCCGACCGGCTCGCTGACGCTGAGAAGAGGGCGACCGAGGCTGAGGCTCGGGCCGACCGGCTCGAAGTTGCGGCCGACAAGGGTCTCACCCCGTCTCAGGCGAAGCGCTTGCAGGGTTCGACGGTCGAAGAGCTGGAGGCGGACGCCGACGAGTTGTTGGCCGATTTCAAGCCCGCCGACGCCGGCCAGGGCATGCCCCGCCGCAAGCCCCGCGAACTCTCGTCGGGCAACGACCCGGATGACAACTCCGGCGGCGCCGAGTCCCTGAAGGACATGGGCGCCTCGATGTTCACCAACTGATTCTGCTCGCGGACCCGCCACGGGGCCGTCGAGTTCCACCTACCCCCCCATAGGAGGTCACCGTGGCGCACACCCTGTACACCCCGACCCAGGCCGCGCGGTCTGTTCTGGCGGCTCTCCGCTGGCAGTCCACGTTGCCGCGTACCGTCCGTCAGGATTTCTCGGCCGACTTCGTGCCGGGCATCGGAGCGACGGTCAACGTCCGTAAGCCGGTCAGTGCCGGCGCGGCGCGGGTCTACACCGCGGCGAACCGGACCGCTCGTGACTCGATCGCGTTCAACGACTTGACCGAGACGTGGGTTCCGGTCACGCTGGCGAACCAGATCTACAACGCGGTGCGTCTCCCGGACGACTTCGCGACGTTCTCGTTGGCGAACCTTCAGACGCAGGTGTTGAAGCCGCAGGCCGAGTCCGTCGTCGACGGTCTGGTGACCCCACTCGTGACGGAGATGGCCGCGATTGCGGGCACCGCCGAGACCGAGATCGACCTGACCGGCACCAACGTCCTGGCCGTGGTCATCGAGGCGCGTCGCATCCTGAACAGCCGCAACGTGCCGCTGGCTGACCGGACCTTGGCGTTGGGCTCGGCCCTCGCCGCCGACTTCCTCAACCTGGCCGCCATCCGGGCCGTTGACCAGTCCGGCAGCGACGGCGCCCTGCGTGAGGCGACCATCGGCATGCTGTTCGGGTTCACGGTCATCGAGTCGAACGATCTGCCCGCCGATCAGGGTGTCGCGTACCACCGCGACGCGTTCGCCCATGTGACCCGCCCGAGTCGTGCCCCTGAGGGTGCGGCGAAGTCGGCCGTGGTGTCCGAGGGCGGGTTCTCGCTCCGGTGGATCCAGCACTACAACCCCATCCAGCTGGAGGACCAGAGCGTGGTTGACACGTTCTACGGTGCGAAGACCCTCGACGCGACCCGCGCCGTGGGTATCACCAAGGCGACCAGCTGACCGTGGCGGTCTTGCCGGCGCTCGCGGACATTGACGCCCTGGAGGCGTGGACCGGGGACACGATCCCCGACGATGATCCGCGGGCGCTGGCGGTGCTGGCTGCCGCGTCGGCTTTGGTGCGGTCGGAGACGCGCCGCACCTGGCTCGACGATATGGGCGCCCTGGCGGCGATCCCTGACGAGCTGGGCACGGTCGTGGTGCAGGTCGCCGCTCGGGTGTGGAACAACCCGGAGGGCGTCACCTACGACCTCGCTGGCTCGTTCGCCGCGAACTTCGGCACGGATGCGCCGCTGGGCATCCACCTAACCGCACCAGAGCTGGCGATCTGTGCCCGCCACCGGCTCCAGTCGACCGGTGTCTGGTCGCTGGGCACGACCCGGCTGGGCCCCGGTGCTGTCGGGGCCGATTGGACGCCGACGGAGGACGGGCCGCTGTTCCCGTTCGGCGCATGAGGGGCGAACCGCTGACGGTTGTGCGCCGCGTCGAGGGCGGCACCGACTCGCACGGCAACGTGCAGATGGTCGACGGCGACACGGTGACGATCGGCGGGTGCTCATGGGCGCCCGCTGCTGGCTCCGACGTGACCGAGAACGGCCGCGATGGTGCGAAGGTTGACGCGACCGCCTATCTGCCGCCTGGTGCGGTTGTGGGCCGTCGTGACGTGTTCGTCCGCGGCGGTCGCCGCTACGACGTGATCGGCGAGCCGGGTGTGTGGCGGTCGAAGTATCGCCGCCGCGAGGTCGGCGTGGTCGTGTCCCTATCGAGGTCGGAGGGCTGATGGCCACGCGTATCAAGCTGAACCTTGCCGGGTTCCGCAAGCTCCGCCGTTCACCCGAGGTGGCCGCCGATCTGGAGAAGCGTGCCCGCCGTATCGCTGACGCTGCTGGCCCCGGCCACGAGGTCGAGGTGACGAAGGGCCGCACTCGTGCGCTCGGGATGGTCTGGACCGACACCCACGAGGCCCGCCGTAACGAGGCGACCAACCGCAGCCTGACCCGAGCGATTGACGCAGGCCGATGATGCGCCGCCTGGTCCTGCCGGGTGGCCGTCTGTGGACGACATGGCGCATCGACCTTGATGCGGTGTCTGCGATCCGTCACGAGGTTGGGCACACGATGGGATGGCTGCACCCGTCCCCGGCCGTACCCGGCAACCTGATGAACAGCGCTGGCACGGCGATCCACCCGGCACAGGCCGCACAGGCTCGGGCGCTCCGGGCCGTGTCGGCACGTCAGAATCCTGGGGGGTGCCGCTAATGGCTGTCGATATCCAGTGGGTGAACTTCCGTACGGTCCAAGGTGGAGGCGCCCTAGCTTCCGCCATGAAACGGGATTCGTCGGGCGTAGATTTCGCGCTGTCGGCTGGCGCTTATGTGGCGCCGTTTCTGGATTCGCTGAACCCTGGCGGGCTGGCGGCGATGGACGTAGTGGTGCCGCCCGGTGCTGCTATCAAGATCCAGATGTACGTCACCTCGACCCCGCAGGTGATCGCTCCGACCACACTGGGTGGCGGCACCTACTCCGGCTCGCAGCTGACGATGACGGCATCGGGGACGCCAACGTGGGATATCCCACCGGGGCGGGCGTTGCGCTGCTACTGCGTCTCGGCGACGGGCGGCACGTTCCACCTCTCGCCGCTCCGCTTGGCGTCTGCCCCGGTCGGCACACCGTACTGGTGGGGTCCGGCGACCCTTGGCGGCACGGCTTCCCTTCCGTCACCAGACACTGCCGACCCCCGAGGCGCATGGGAGCTGCCCGCCACGGCGGGGCTGACGCTGATCGGCACGAAAGCATGGACCGGGCCGAAGACGTTTACCGTGCCGTTCTACCGAACCGGCGCCGGGACGATCAACGCGAAGATCACCGCCACAACCGGAACAGCCACGCTCGTTACCGCCGACGGTGCCACAGTGAACGGCGACGGGTCGCTGACGATCCCCGCCGATACACACCTGTTCCCGTCGTGGACCGCTACGGACGGCGCCACGCTGACGCTCACCAAGGGCGCCGGTTACGGGTATGCGTTCTATGGGCCGCTGTACCTCGACGAAACGGTCGTGCCACCGACCCCCCCGCCGACGATCACCAAGATCATCCCCACGTCTGGCCCCGACACGGGCGGCACGTCCGTCGATATCATCGGCACCGACCTGACCGGCGCTACCGCCGTGGACTTCGGCGGCGCTCCCGGTACCGGGCTGACTGTGGACCCGTCCGGCGGGCTCGCCACGGTCACCAGCCCGGCACACACCGCAGGCCCCTACCCGGTGACGATCACCACCCCCGCAGGCACCAGCAACGCCGCGACGTTCCTGTTCACTCCGCCCGGCGCCCCCACGCTGACCGGGATCGACCCGACCGAAGGCCCGGAGACAGGCGGCACCACCGCACTGCTCACCGGCACCAACCTGGCCGGGACCATCGGCGTCGACTTCGGCGGCAGCCCGGCGACGATCATCACGGTCACCGACACGGCGCTGCTCGTCACGACCCCCGCCCACGCCGCCGGGACTGTGGACGTCACCGCCACCGACGGGGCAACCACCACCGACCCGCTCGCATTCGAGTTCGCCGAGGCCACCGGCCCGGTGATCGACGGCCCCGACGTGATCGCCAACCTGGTCGCCCTGCTCACTTCCGAGCTCGGCGTGCCCGTGTCGTCACGACGCAGCCCCACAGCCACCAAAGACTCCGACCCGTCCGTCGTCGTGCGCCGCACTGGTGGCCCGTCTAAGGGTGTCGCCTCCGACAACCCGACTGTGACGATCGAAGCGTGGGCACCGACCACCACCGAATCGTTCCAACTCCTCCAGTCGGCCCGCATGGTCGTCATCGAAGCGGCCGAACAGGGCCGCGCCGGGCTCCGCCGCTATGACGAGTTCGCGGGCCCCGCAGATCTCCCCGATCCATCCACCACCAACCCCCGACACACCCTCACGGCGTCCGTCGTGACCCGCATCGAATAGGAGCACACCATGGCATTGACCAGAGCAAACGTACGCGTGGCAGTCACCGGAGGCGTCTACCGTGGCGTCTCCGGCACGACCGTCCCCACCACCGTCGACGGCGTTCTCAACGTAGCCCTGAAGGATCAGGGCTACGTCGGCGAGGACGGCATCACGCAGTCCATCGACCAGGACACCACCGACATCACCGCGTGGCAGAACTCCGACATCGTGCGCGAGGTGCAGACCTCCCACAAGCTGACGTACCAGCTGAAGCTGATCGAGGTGAACCCCGAGACACTGAAGACGGTGTACGGCAACCACGCTGCCGGAACGACCCTCATCACCGGGGCGACCTTGCCCGCCTCCGCGTGGGTGTTCAACGTCGTGGACGGCGAGAACCTGATCCGCCTGGTGATCCCCGACGGGCAGGTTCACGAGATCGGCGACGTGGTGTACGCGGCCGGTGAAGAGGTCGGCCACGAGATCACCATCACCTGCTACCCGGACGCCAGCGGCGTCAAGGCGTACCTGTACAACGGGACGGCCGCCTGATGTCGCTGGACCTCGATGCCATCCAGGCCGAAGCCGAGAACGACCCCGGCTTCAAGGGGTTCCCGCCGTTCGAGTTCACCTTCGACGGCGAGCTGTACACGGTCAATGACTCGGTGGCGAACCTGAAGGTTCTCGTCCGCATCACCGGCGATGACGTGGCGGGGGCGCTCAAAGCGATGCTGGGCGCACGTCAGTACGCGCGCCTCGATGAATCCCCGAAACCGTTCACCCCACCCCAGATGGGCGCCCTGGTCGAGGCGTGGCAGAAGCACTACGGTCTGGACGTTGACGCGGGAAAACCCGAGGGCTAGTCGAGCTCATCCGCGAGCACGGCGAGGCCATCGAGGCAGACTTCCAGCGGTACTACCATCTCCCACTTGTGTCCGTCGGCTCCCCCGCGCTGACGTGGCGTCGGTTTGGCGTGCTCGTCTCCCACCTGCCATCGGACAGCTGGACCGTCCGTGCGCTCAACGACGGGTCGCCACTCCCGCACCTTGAGCATCGGCTATTGGCGTTGGCGATTAACCAGTTGATGGCGGCCAACTGGCAGCGCGGTGGCGGCAAGGGTCGCAAGCCTCAGCCGCTCCGCCTGCCCGGTGACCCGACCGACGATCGCACCCAGAGGATCGGCAAGGCCCGTCCGATAGCCGAGATGCGCCAGATCCTCGACAACTGGGGATCGACCGTGAAGCCGAAGGGAGGTGTCAACCGTGTCCGTTGAGCTGGCAACCGCCTACGTCAATATCCAGGCCAGCACCAAGGGCCTCGGCAAGGACATCACCTCCACCATGGGCGGCGCCGGAACCGACGGCGGGCAGGTTGCCGCCCAGGGGTTCCGTCAGAAGTTCACCGGCGGACTCAAAGGGATCGGCAAGGTAGCCGGTCCACTGCTCGGCCTCGGCCTCGGCGTGAAAGCGTTCGATTGGATCAAGCAGGGCACTCTCGACGCGCAGGCGATGAACAGCACCGCGAGCAGCAGGTGGATCGCCAGCGACAGGTCGTTGCCCTGGGTGCTGAGCGCCCCCATCACCACCGGCGTCGTCGCGCCGTTGGCGCAGTCGATGACGATGCGCAGGCCCGACAGGGACATGGCGCGCGGCAGGGTGCGCTTGGCAAATTCGATATAGCGGTCGGCAACGCTGTCAGGGCGCTTGGCGCGGCCGAGCAGCCAGTCCGGCAACTGGCGGATGGGCAGGGCCTGGCCGGTGATTTCCTCCATCAGCGCGTCGGCGTCGGCCGGGTCGTGCGCGTGAACAGCACCACCAGCGAGTCGAGCGCCTGCAACCGAGTCCCGACGGCGACCGTGCTCGTGATCGCCACGTTGTCGTTGACCGGCACCGGGTTGATGACTTGCCGAGCCGTTCCGGGGACGGCGTAGGTGTAGCTCAGGATCTCGACGCCGGCAGGGCTGGAAGGCTGAACCATCGTGCCGCAGTAGGACGCGACCCCACCGAGGCGGACCGTGATGCTGCCGTAGGTGAAGTCGACGTCTGCCACGGGCTACGCCTCGCCCCAGAATGCCACCATGTCTGCGGCCGATACCGTGCCGGTCGCCATGACCTGCACCACCTCGATCGGCAGCAACTGGCCCGCGATGCACTTGATCGCAACGCCCGTGCTCGGCGCCCCGGCAAGCCGCACGGTCACCGTTCCGGCGGTGCCGACCAGCAGCGCGTTCGCAGGCGGGTCGAACACCGTCACGTCACTGGCCGTTACGGCCTCCGCGTAGTTCCACCGGCCGATCGGGCGCGGCTGAACCTTCCTCTGTCGGGATGCTTCGCTGATCGTTGGTCCGGCCATGGGTTCCTCTCAGTTCTTGTCGAGCGTGATGGCCCACGCGGCGGCGAGGC
>OFRO01000688.1_pt1 | contig 11173 bp, 18 predicted proteins | sample 1543091 | NCBI WGS metagenome assembly OFRO01 (sample SAMN07774217, study PRJEB24372) | wastewater metagenome | isolation source: Exp Tend NO 10WW | collected 2016-02
ACGGCCGTATCGACATCGCCGCTGAACGGTGTCACGACGACGTTCACGCGTCCGGGGACTCGCTGGGGCGCGCGGCTATCGTTTCGCAATCTCAAGGATCGGGATCGCGCCCGGCTGCTCGCGATCATTGCGGCGGTGCGCGGGCGCTCGGGACGTGTCTACTTCACGTCTGCGGCTGATCCGGCGCGCACGGGTGGCTACAGCTTCCCCGAACTGTTCACGAACGCGGACTTTGCGAGCGGCGTAACAGGATGGTCGCAATCCGCTGCGGCGCTGTCGGTATCGGATCGCGTGATGCGCATCACTGCTACGAGCATTGCCGCTCCGTGCATTTATCAGAATCCGGCCGTCACGCAGTATGCGCCGCTGATAGTACGCGGGTTTGCCGGAGCCAGATCGCGCAACGGTACGTTTATCGGGACTTCCGCAGACGGCATCTCGAATTACGCGACTGACGCGCAAGGGATGGTCGCGCAGTCGTGGGTCCCGCTTTCGGCGTTTGCGGGTAATACCTTCCCCATCGTACACAACGCCTCGGGAAATGCCGGGCTCGTGGGGGATTGGCTCGACACGCCATTCGTTTCTCTTTCTCGCTGCGCGCTCGTCGACAACGGACCGAACGCGCTCCTGTATTCGGACCAGATCGACAACGCGGCGTGGACGAAGGCCAATGTCACGATTACGGCCAACGGGGCCACCGCCCCGGACGGCACCACGACGGCCGACGCGATCGTAGAGAACTCGGCGACCTCGCAGCACTATGTGCAACAGTCCGTTGCTCGCGCGTCGGCAGCGGAAGACATCTGCGCCTATGGCTACTTCAAGCGCGGTGCGGGCGCTCGCAATATCAGACTCATCGCCGGGGATTCTTCGCTATCGAATTACGGGCAAGCGTACTTCGACCTCGGCGCCGGAACCGTGTCGGCCGGCTCCATTAACGGAAGTGCCACCAATCCGCGCGCCTTCATTCGAGCGGCGGGGGACGGTTGGTACTTTTGCAGCGTTGTAGTTCGCTTGCCGACAAGCACTGGTCTTACGAATTACGCCGAGCTGACGGACGGCACGACGACAGGCTATACCGGCGACGGCACGTCGAGCGTCTACGCATGGCGCTTGGGCGCGGCACGTTCCGGCCTGCCGACGCGCGGCGCGCTGACGACCGGAACAGCACTCGCCTCCGGTACGGGACAGAACGGCAGCGGCCTCTACCTCAAGGGCCTGCCAGCCAGCACGCAGAACATCCGCGCGGCGGGCGACATGGTGGAAATCGTGCTGCCGACGTACTCGCAGCTCGTGCGCCTCACGGCAGCACTCGATAGCGACGCAGCGGGCCTCGGCTATCTGCAATTCGAGAATCCCGTGCGCACCTCTCCCGCTGACAACGCGGCGGTGATTTTCAATCAGCCGATGATGCGCGGGATTCTGAGCGAAGGCCCGATGTGGCCGACGCGGCCGGGCCTGTTCAGTGATTTCGATCTCGACCTGATCGAAGACATCGCGCCGTGACCTCCCTCGATCCGACCGTATCCTGGACACCGGAGGTTTCGCCGTGAGCCGATGGGCTTCAAGCACCAATGCCGCCGAGGCGCTCAAGGGCGCGACGCACGGCGTGTTCATGGCCGACCTCGACTTCGCCTCGGGAATGATCCGCGCGCACGACGGGGCCGGAACGGTCATCTGGAACGGCAACGAATACCTCGGTGGCGGACAGCTTCTGGGCTTCGACCAGATCGAGGAATCCCTCGACTACGTGCCGCGCGGCGTGACGCTGCGATGTTCGGGAGTTGCCGCGTCGATCATTTCGACCGCGATGACGGAAATCTACCAAGGTCGCGCCGTCACGATCTATCTCGCGCTGCTCGACGACAAGCTGCAGTTGATCGACACGCCCGAAACTGTGTGGGCCGGTGTCATGGACACCATGTACATCGAGCTCGATCAAGGCGAGGGGTCTATCTCGGTCGCGTGCGAGTACCGCATCCGGCGCGAGGCTGAGGGAACTCGCTACACTGATCAGGACCAGCGCCTGAGGGCCGCGGATGATTCGTTCTTCGATCTCATTCACCTGATCCCTGGCTATCGGGCGACATGGGGTGAGAAGACGGCGTCGTTCTCTAATGGCCCCGGCGGTGGCGGCCGAGGCGGGCCGGGCCGCGGCCAGTATCAGACGCCATGAGGCGCGACGACTGGCACGCGCGCCTGTGGGCGGAGATCGAACGACGACGCGCCTTTCCGTTTCGCTGGGGCGCCAGCGAAGGCGCGCAGGACTGCTGCACTTTCGCGGCGGCGATGATTGACGAACTGACGGGCAGCGCGCAGCTACCCGCGCTGCTCACGCACTACCACGACGAACCGTCTGCGCTCGCGTACATCGAGGCGAGCGGCGGCATCGACGCGGCGATCTCGTCGTTCCTCGGCAACCCATCGCCGCTGCCTTTCGCCAAACGCGGAGATGTGATCGGCCTCACCGGCGACATCCAGATCGGCGTGTGCATCGGCCACAAGGTCATTGCCGCCGGGATGGAGGGACTCGTCGAACTGCCGATGAAAGAAGTCGCTCGCATCCGGTGGGCCGTGTAATGGCCGCTGTCGTTCCATGGGTGGCCAAAGGCATCGCGGCGATCTTCGGTATCGCGAAGGTCGGCAAGGGCGTTCTGCTGGTCGCCAAGTTGTTGGTGTACATCGGCGGCACGCTCGCGCTCAGCAAGATATCGAAGGCGATGGCGCCGAAAATGCGGCGGATTCGTCCGACCGCCGACATCGAGTACGACGGCACGCAGGAGCCGCGCCGCATTCTGTACGGACAGAACATGGTGTCGGGCCTGAACGCGATTCCGCCGATCGTGCGCGGTGCCAACGGCGAATATCTAAATCAGGTTCTGGTGCTTGCTGGCACCGAGATCACCGGCATCGATAGCGTATGGTTCGACACGACCGAGATCACCAACGCGCAGATCGACGCCAATGGCAACGTGACCGGCGGCACGTACAGCGGCAAGGCGTCCATCCGCAAGTACCTCGGCGCGCCCGGTCAGGTGGCGGATGACGTGCTGATGAACGCCACGACGCAATGGGACGCCTACCATCGTGGTGACGGCAATGCGTACCTGGCACTTCGCTACACCTTCGACACGAACATCTACAAGAACGCCAAGCCGCAGGTGAAGTGCCTGACGCGTGGGCGCAAGGTCTACGACCCGCGACTCGACACCACGCCGGGCGCGAACCCGACCAACGCCTCGTACATCGCGTACAGCACGAACCCTGCGCTGTGCTTGGCTGACTATCTGATGCTCGAGTTTGTGCTGGGGGAGTCGCCGACACGGATCGACTGGGATCTCGTCGTCACGGCCGCGAACGAATGCGACGAGAATGTCTCGATCCCGCCGGCCGGCACGCAGGACCGCTACACCTGCAACACGGTCATGCACGCACCGACCGACCCGGACGCGTTGCGCGAGGGAATCGAGACACTGGCCAAAGGGATGATGGGCGCCTGCTACTGGTCGGGTGGCAAATGGCGCATGTACGCGGGTAGCTACACGACGCCCGAGTTCACGCTCACCGAATCGGACCTCGCCGGGCAGATCAGCGTACTGACCGCGCAGAGCCGCAAGTCGGGCGGCTTCTACAACGCGGTGCGCGGCAAGTTCATCGACGCGGCCCGCAATTATCAGGAGCTCGATTTCACGCCGGTCACGTCGAGCGCCTTCGAAACGGCTGACGGTGAGCGCATCTGGCTCGATGTCGAATTTCCGTGCGTGACGAACAATCTCGAAGCGCAACGCAATGCGATCCTTCTGCTGCGCCAGTCTCGCCGACGGCGAATCGTCAAAGGCGTGTTCAGCTTGCGCAATGCCTACGGCGTGAAGCCGTACGCGACTGGCACCGTGACGATTGCCGAAGTGGGCTGGACCGCTCAGACGGTGCGCTGCATCGGCTGGCGACTGCGGCCGGAACCGGCCGTCGAACTGGACCTACAGGAAATCGGCTCGGCCGACTTCGACGATCCGGCGACCGGCGATTACACGACCCCCGGCGCGATCACGCTACCGACGCCGAACGACTACAAACCGGGCGCGGTGACGAACTTCACCGCGCAGGGCCTTGTCGACGCGATCAGCTTCAAGTGGGACCCGCCCACGAACGCGCCTATCGGGATTCTGTACCAGCTCTTCGAGTACACGTCGGCCAGTCCGTTCTCGTCCGCTACGCAAGTCTCACCTGACACTCCGCAGACGCAGATCACGCTGAAAAAGAACGACACCGTTCAGCGTTACTACTGGCTGCGCACGCGGATTCCGTCGACGGGTACCGTGGGCGGGATTTCGCCGAGTGAATCAAGCGGACTGCCCGCCAAAGCGCTGGCCGTAACCGCTGCGCTGTCGGCCGGCATGTCGCCTGGCTCAGTGTCGTCGAGCACCATCGGCGCATCGCAGACGACCGGCACTGCGACCGTCACGCCGACCGGCGGCACCGCACCGTACACGTACGCATGGACGTGGGATTCGGGTGGTACGGGCCTCACGATCACGAGCAACACGGCTGCGGCGACGACGTTCGGCGCGACAGGGGTTGCGATCGATGAAACGCGCAGCGGCATCGCCAAGTGCACGGTGACGGACGCGGCGGCGGCGACCTATGCGGTGACCGTCTCGGTGACGGTCACGCGCATCAGCGGGATCTCGTTGAACAGCAAGACCGTGCAACAGGTCAAGACCGATCCGGCCAATGCACTCGCGTCCTACACGCTCGCCAACACGCGCGCGGTGCAGGTCTCGCCCGGCTCGACATCGGACGAGTGGGCGGTCTCCGGAATCACGGTCGGCGATTTCGAGGCGCGCGCAACCGTGGTCAGCGGCTCGGTGAGCGGGGGCACCACGGGGTCATGGCTCGGGCTCGGCACGTCGCGTACGTGGGAACGCAATCGCACGACGGTCGGTACGAGCGAAGCGGTGCTGACGATCGAGATTCGCGACGTCGCGACATCGACCGTGCGAGCGACGGCCTCGATCACGCTACGCGGCATCGTGAACAGTTCGGCCTAGTCGGAGGTACGCATGCTCGAGTCCCTGCTGAACTTCATCCGCCCGCCCGACGACGCGGGAATGGTTTGATGTGGCGCCTCGCCTATTCGATCCCGCTCTGGCTCACGTACTGCGCTGTCACCGGCCCGCTATGGATCGTCGGTGCGCTGATCATCCCGCCGCTCGCGTGTGCGCGAGCGTGGGAGCTGCACCCGTCGTGGGCGTATGCCGACAAGCGCCCGCTGCTGTGCTGGCGGGTGCGGCTGATTGATCTCGTGTGGGGCAACGCCGAGGACGGCGTCACCGGCGCGGCGTGGTATCGCGACCTACATGCAGATTGGTCCGACACGAAGCGCGCGATCTTCTGGTCGGCGTTTCGCAACCCGACGAACAACACGCGCTTCTGGCCCGGGGTGAACCCAAAGATCGATCCGCGCCGCATTCACTATGTTGGCGACTTCGACGCTGAACAGCAGGCGCGCGATACCGGCCGGTTCTCGTGGTCGCTGACGTGGCAAGGCGTGTTCGCCGGTCTACGGGTGATCGTGCCGGTGCGCGGCTCGCTCTACCGGCTTTGGTGTGGGTGGAAATTGCGGCCGAGCGACCGCAGCGGCATCGACCCGAACGACTATCGCTTCCCGCGCTGCGGGTTTGCGATCCAGTTGAAGCGAATCTAGGAGGTTCGTGATGGAAACGTACGCAGGCATTCTTACGATCATCGTCGTCGTCATCGCTGTGGCGTACTTCGTCAGGCGCCGCAACGCATGGCACGACGCGCACCCGAAGGACGAGGGTAGCGCTGGCACGGGCAACAAGGACGGCGGCAAGAAGGCGCCGCACTGATGAGCGACACCAACGGGGTGGGACGCAGGGCGCGTCTCATCGAGATCGTGCTCTCCATGGCGGCATCTGCAGTGGGCTCTGCGTTGATCGTCGCGTGGACACTCTCTGCCACGCTCGCGAATTACCACGCGCAGCTCGAACAGCATCAGCGGCTGATCGACGCCAACACCGCGCAACTGGCCGCGCTGAACAGCCGCGACGTGAATCAGGCCTCGCAGCTCGCCGCGCAGAATGCGGCGTACTCAGCGATCTTGCAGCGACTTGATCGTATCGAACGGAAGATCGATGAGCGCTGAGCCGCTGTGGCTGCAAGCGGCCCGGCGCTATATCGGCGTCGCGGAGATTCCCGGCAAGGACACGGCGCCCGTGATCTCTCGCTGGCTATATGGCCTGCCGTCGAGTTTGTCGAAGTGGCTTAGTCAGTGCGAGTTCTGGCGGCATCTTGTGTGTATACAGCCGCTGAAACAGAGTGGTTTTCTTGATGCCATAGATCGACTCAGCATCTGCAAGCGTGAGTTCACGACCGAACGCACTGAATCGAAACGTGTTGCGCTTGTTGTAGTTCTGCGCGTCGCGCGGTATCCATCGGCAATTCTCCGGCGTGTAGTGACCGTCATTGTCGATACGATCAATTTGATGATTTTTCGACGGACGTTCGCCCATGTCTGCGAGGAAGCATGCAAATCCGCTTTGCGTGCCATCGCCGCGAAGCCATCGGTTACAGATGCGAATGCCGCGCCCGCCGTAGTTCTCATATCCGCGTCGATGCGGACTGTAACAACGTCGTTTCATGTCAGACCAGACCCACTGCGTCGGCGAATCAGAAAGTCCGTGAACGCGGACGCTCGGGTTGCCTCGTCCGACACGCGCTGCGGAATTACAGGCGCGACATCCTTTGGTCTTTCCGTGTCGCAAGTCATAAGCGGCCGCGCGACCTTCTCTGCCGCAATCACAGCGAGTCAGATAGCGGACTCCTTCTTTTTTGAGAACGGTCCACCTGCCAAATTGTTGGCCAATTAACTTGTCCATGAAACGGAATCATACATGAACAGCGAGCCCGAGTGGCTTGGCATTGCGCGGCGCCACATCGGCCAAACCGAACTTCCTGGACCGCCATCGAGCGCATGGATTCGCAACATGTGGCATCGCCTCAAAGGCGGCGCGTGGTACTGGACGCACTACGGGTCGGACGATTCGCGGCTGCCATGGTGCGGAGCGCTGGTCGCTCTTTGTCTGGACGAGGCAGGACTACCATATCCGCAGAATTATGCGAGCGCCCGCGCCTATCTCGACTACGGCGTGCGTCTCAATGCCCCGATACTGGGCTGCATTGTGGTCTACGAGCGCGCCGGCGGCGGGCACGTCGGCTTCGTCGTGGGTCGTGATGATCTCGGCTTCCTGATGACGCTCGGCGGCAACCAGGGCGACAAGGTGAGCATCGCGCCGTTCAACACCAATCGCGTGCTCGGCTACCGCTGGCCGCCCGGTGCGCCGTACACGAGCGCGCCGCTTGCACGCTATGTCGGCAATCACACGCTGAGCAACAACGAGGCTTGAGCATGGACACGCTGAAATCCGCCGTCGCGCTCTTCGAGGAATTCCTCGGTCACGCGCATCTCGTGTCGATTGTGATCGGACTATTGCTCGCGATCGGGTTCACGCAGTGGGCGAAGTACCCGCTAAGGCGACTCGCCGATGATCGCGGCTGGCAGATGGCGACGTTTCGGTTTTTGACGCGCACGACCGCGCTGCTGGCCGGGACTGCCGGAACTTGGCTGACGTGGCCGCAAGCCGGCAAGTTTGCAGTGCTGTGGGGCCTTGTGACGGGCTTCTGCTCGCCGCTCGTGTACACCGGGGCAGTCCGCGCTCTGGGGCACTTCTGGCCGTGGCTCGCCGACAAGGCGAGTACAGACTCGTGAACTTGGAGGTCGCGTGATGGGTACCGGCAGAGATTTGGCGCGCGCGTCGGACCCGGATATGCCACACCACGACGTGCTAGAGAATTTTCGCGACCAGTTGATCATCGCATTTCTCAAGCGGCTGGCAGACAACGAAGGCGTCTTCGAGGTCACGGTCGCCGAGGTGGATTCCACTGGGGACTCCATCGTGTCGTTTGCCGTGCGCCCCAGCGCCGCCGGTCAAGTGTTCCACTTCAAGGTAAGCAAGAAACAATGAGCGACCGCCAGTTGACCGACGGAAATCCGGTGCCCGAGGACGGCAGTCACAAGACCCTGAGGCCCGATGGCCAACAAGTGGACTACGTCGTTCTGACACCCGAGGAGCGCGCGAAGGGCTTCGCGAAGCCGCTGCGCCACTCGTACATCCACGCCTACCCGAGCGAGACAGATCGGCAGGTTGGATGCGGCGGCGAAACGATGATGGGCACGGCGATCGCCGAGACCTATGCGCGCAACCCTCGCTTCTACTCCGGGACGTTCTGCGTCCACTGCCGCGCCCACTTCCCGCTCGAGGAGTTCACCTGGGTCGGCGGCGGCGAACTCAGCGGCGAGCCGATGGATCCGGACCTGCAGGAGACGTGGCTAATTGAGACGCGCGCCACCCGCGCGCGCGAGGCCGAAGATCGGCGCCGGCGTCGCATCGCCGAACTGCGGGCGGAGATCGAGAAGCTGGAGGCGTCCTCATGATCGGCTTCCTCGCAACCTCGCTGACGTCGAGGTTACCTGAGATGTTCGGCCTGCCGCCCCTCGGGCTCTATGCCGCCGGTGGCCTGCTCGCGGAGCTGCTCGCGGACCGTGCGAGCACCGACACTGACGACACGGATCAGGCGGGCGTGTGATCGGCTTCGTCGCCACCGCGCTCTCGTGGCTCGGCAACTTCAAAGGGCCCTGCCTGATCCTCGCGATTGTCTCGGCCCTCGCGGGCGCCGGCGCGGCCACTTGGGCGACGCGGGCGATCATGCGCGGCGACGTGGCCGAGGCGCGCCAGCAGCTCGCGGCGTTCCGCGCCGAGCTGGCCACGCAGTCGGCCGCGATCGAGCGCGAGGCGGCCGCTCGTCAGCAGGCGGCCGCCGACGCTCTTCGCGAGCGCGACCAGTCGATTACTGCGGCGGTCGACGGCATTCCGGGCGAGGTCGCCCGGCTGATCGCGCCGCAGTTCGCCAGACTTCGGGAGTCCGTCAATGACACGCGCTTCGATTGCCTTCGCCTGCCTCTGCCCGAGCCTTTTCTTGACGGCGTGCGCCGCCCCGGCGGTAGTACCGCAGACCCGCCTCGTTGAGGTTCCCGTCGCCGTCCCGCAGCCCGCCGCCTGCCAGCGGCTGCGGGCGGTGGACCTGCCAGCCGGGTCTACCGCGCAGGACGTGATCGAGGCGCAGCAGGCCGTGATACTGGCCTATGAGCTTCAGGTGCGCGAGTGCGCCAGCCGTCCGTAGAGGCCCGCACAGCCGCGCAGGGCCCGGGCCGCCCGTAGGTAGCGGGTAGTCCGCCCGAGCGCCGCCCCGCCAGCGTCCTGCGGCAGAACCGGCCATCGCCGGCCGGCTTGTGCGATCCCGCGCACACCGCCTTGCCGCAAGTGGCGCAGATGTATTGGTAGCTCACTTCGGTTCCTCCGGCGTGTCGAATGCCACTTGTGCCTCGATGCCGCGATTACTGGCGTACTCGAAGTCCTGTACATCGCGCTCCCACGCCTCGGCCATCTGGGCCATCAGCTCGCGCGCCTTCTGTTTGCCTGCTTCGCTCACTTCTCCCACTCCGCTCGGGTGTTCTCTACTTCGCACAAGGCTTTGCCGCAGTAGCAGCAGAACCTCATGTCGTTTTCGCTCGGCGTGCCGTCGTTGAGCACGAAAGCTTGGCGGCATTCCGTGAGCCATGCGCCGTCGATCTCATCGAGGACCCACTGGCATGCCAGTTCGGGTGTGCTCACGGCTCGCCCCCTTCACTTCGGCAAAAGCTGCACCAGCCGCACGAACATAGTCGGCTGTTGCGAGACGGCAGGCGGCATAGGTCGCATACGTGCCAGTCGTCGAACTTTCCAATTTTTCCGGAGAGTTGCGCGCGCACCGCTCCGCAGTCTTCGCAGTATTGGAAGGGCCTGCCGAGAGATTGGCTCACGTTGGCGTGTGGGCACGGCTTCAACTCCGGCCCGCTCACTTCGGTTCCTCCGGTCTCATCCGCCGTGCTGCGGCTTTCGCGCCGCCTTGCGCCTTCACCCATGCGCTCACCATTTGCGGCACGCCTGCCTTGAAGGCAGCATGGAACGCGGCGGCGTGCTCATCGCAGAGGTTCGCCCATTGTTGCCCGCCTGCTCCAACTTGCGGATGCGCAGCATCTGCGGCGCAGTCGATCCATGTGCAGCGACTCACTTCTCCCCCTCCGGCAGCAGGGCCGCGTCCAGAGCCGCGAGCGTGTGCGCCCATTGCCTGATTGCCGCCTCCGGGAATTCGTCCCATGGCTCGTGAAAGTGAAACGTAAGCACCTCGATGGTTACATCGGATGGCTGGTATCGCGCGAATAACGATCCGCAGTGGCCCATCGGACCGTCGAAGACTTCGCGGACGCGGGCCACGATGCCGGGCACGTCGATCGTCGGCAGGCGCCACGACCAGCCGTAGGTGTCGAGGCGCTCGGCCCACACCTTCGCATCCGCCCAGGACATGAGCTCCGGCGAGCGGTGGGCCGTCAGGATGATCGGGCGGGTGAGAAGATCCCGATCGATCCTCACGGCGAGATGATCGGTGGCGTCGGCCGGCAGGTCGGAGCCGTCAGCGGCGAGTTTCGTGTAGGTTAGAGTCATGATGGGTTCCTGGTTGGGTTGATCAGCTGAGGTGTGTTCATGCTGCCTCCCTCTGTCGCTGGTCGGTGTAGTTGGCGCGCACGAACAAATCGCGCTGCACCGGCTCATGCTGCGCACGCAGTCGTGCGTTCGCGGCCCATCGCAGCAGCACATGCGCAAACGGCTGGCCGCGTCTGCGCTTGGCCTCGCCGATATAGGTGCGCGCACACAGCAGGTGCACGGCGCGCGCGGTGGGTTCTTCTTTCACGCCACCACCTCCACTACGCGCCTCGGACAGAACTGCACGGCCTTGTCCGCATCACCCGGCGCAAATCGCACGATCACCGATACCTCGCCATGCCGTAGCCGCCGAACGGACGACACGCGGCCGCGCAGCGCCCCGTCGCCTTTCGTGGACTGGTAGCGCGCCAGCCTGCATTTCGCACAGCAGTACACTTGATCGGTGCGACGCGCGGCGAATTCGGTGCGGCAGTGCGGGCAGATCATGCGGCCTTCCTCTCTGCAATCAGCGCGTTGACTTCGGCCAGCAGCGAATTGTCACTGCCGAATAC
>OFRO01000690.1_pt1 | contig 11098 bp, 21 predicted proteins | sample 1543091 | NCBI WGS metagenome assembly OFRO01 (sample SAMN07774217, study PRJEB24372) | wastewater metagenome | isolation source: Exp Tend NO 10WW | collected 2016-02
ATCATCAAGGCAGGCGCCCCTACCATAGAGGCCGCCGTACACATGCCATCCATCCCCTGGGTGGCCCGACGCATTGCCACGAACCAAGGCAAGCTCGGTATGGTGACTGAACCCAGCACCGTAGTGCGATAGAGTGTGGACACCCACCTCATCGTGGGTGCATACCTGCGTAGACCCTCCAAGATTGCTCATCAGAGTCTTGGAGAATGGTTTTGCAATGCACTCGATCTAAACGACAACGCTTTGCGTTGTATTGGTTCCACACACTCAGCAAAGGATCACATCCTAGACAAAGGCTACAATAATATTGGTAATCTGGTTCCACAATTGGATAAGTACAACCTTGCAATTGGAGATTGAATAATGATTGTGAAGATTGGCGTTTCTTTCAGTGCCCGAGAGGCGCGGGAATTGGTGGCAAATATTGAAAAGATCACCAATGATTATGGAATGGAGGCATTCCCGGTGTTGGTGAAACTGTCCAACAAACTAACATCACCCCTCACACCGGATAAAATCCCTGCGGTGGTGGAGAATAACAATGGAAATTAGACGAGTAGATCATAACACCTATGATATCTTCACTGGTAGGCAGTGGGGTACTCATACGAGGGTGCGTAAAGCGAAACACAATACCTATGTGGTGAGTGGTGAGAAGATCACTCATGGGTTGTTGAAGTTTCTGCATTCGATATTGGCACCGAACATGCCAATCAACTACAACCAAGGACTGGAGATTACACTTAGTAATTGTCAAGTACTAGCGGCAATGGGGAAATAAATGGAACTGATCTTTTTGTATGTGTGGCTAAAGCTCAATAGTTTGATTACGTTATCCAGTGCACTAGCCATAGGTGGGATGCTAATCTATGGGCTGTTGTGGTGTATCAGTCAAATCAGTATTGCTGATGCTCATGATGAAGTGCGGGGGTACCGTGATGATAAGGACAAAACCCCTATTGAAACTCCAAAACAAAAAGCAAAACGAGAATGGAAAGCTTTCTTTTCCGGTAGATTGCGTTTTATCCCTCGTATGGTTGTGGCCTGCACTTTGTTTTCTGCATTTTCTCCTAATGCAACAGAGACAGCAGTGTTGGTGGCCGGGCACTATGCATTGCAGTTCAGTAATTCGGAGGAAGGAAAGAAAGTCAAGACTCTTATTCAATTGACTGCCAACAATATGTTGGATGATGCAATCAAAGCTGCTAACAAGAAATGACCTTCTTTGAATGGTCGATCATCATCGTGGCGAGCATCCCTACGTGGCCATGGATCATGTCCAGTCTGAATTACCTGATTAACTTTATTAATAGAGAGTGAAATGAGTGTATTGAATTTCAAACCGTTCTTTGTGCATTTCAATCGCCCAGTCCTCAAGACTGATGGTGGGTCTTGGATGCACCGTCCTCGTGGGTTTACTGCCTTTCTTGAACCCCATGAGAAGGATCGATTGGTGTTGATGCGTACTGTGATGTGTAGCGCGCAAGAGAAAGAGTTCAAGAAGGCACAAGGAAGGCAAGAGGTGATGGACAAAGACCCTGTTGAAATGAACGCGCGTGATGTTGGCGCTGTTCTTGAGGGATTGGCCAATAAATGCTGCCCTGAAGCGGCAGAAAAAGGCGCTTACAATTACATCTACAAGTACATGGTGTAACCATGGCAACTAAACTCACACCTAAGGTACCGGCTAAGGATAAGCCCGAAATCAAGAGTCGGTATATCGTTAAAGCTTCCTCCAGTTACTATGACGCTGATCGTGGTATTTGGGATACTGAAAAGAAATCCTGGGTATTTTCTATCAATGGTGACGGGATGATCTCGTGTTGTGGTATCCATGAGACATTCGGATTCCAATTCCCAATGAAGAAAGTTGAATACTCAGAAGAATTACAAACTGTATTCAATGAGTTCATCAGTGGTGGCGTGCTGGATGATGATGGTGAACCATCATTGCGGTATCTGGTGTTGAACCGCAGTCATGGTAAAGATAAAGCAAACCAACCTGATTGGTTTATCCAATGCCTTGAGAACTATCCAGGTGCTACCACGTTGGATTGGATGGCTAACCGAAACACAAATAAAAGCACAGACATCAAGCCCTATTTCCTACCGATCTATGCTTAAGCATGTAATCCAGAAGAAGAAACCTGTTGTTCACCTGAGTGATATCAGGAATCTTCATCACCGGTCCACATACCCACAATATCCAATTGCTACGGTTCCTCAACATCCTTCCAAGACATTCACACAACAGGAATTGGATGATTGCGTCGCGGCACTAGAGTTCTCTGCTGGTGATTACATCACCTATAAAGCGATGCGCACAATCAATGATCTACAGAGTATCTATTACTGCAAGGAGATTATTAACGATCTGGAAAACATTCCATCTTGGAGCCCCTCTAAATTCCCAGAGATTTGCCTTGTGATTCCTGCTCACAACGGGTATAACAATATCCCGCGTAGGTGGTCACACATTTCTGGATGGGGTATGGTCAAGTTGGATAACAACCAATTTACAAAACTTATTGATGATCAAGTACTCAATCGTATCAAAGCTGATATCGCTGCCCGGGACCAACCGCCCGCTGACGAACACGTCGCATGCTGATCACAAGACGCCTGAGGGAAGGTCGATCATCCTCAAGCGGTTACTTGTGCGGCATAGCAGTCGATTCCCGGTGTCTAAACGCATCAAGCTTAAAGGTAGCCCAAGACGCGGCCAAGTAATTGAGGTTATTATTGATCCAGACAAAGCTGATTGGTCCGATGCTTCCCCTAAATTCATCAAGGTGAAGATGGACGACGGCCCTGAAATGGTGGTTAATCCACGTCAACTGAAAGCGAGGAGTTAAATGTTTCTATACGCTGTAGCCCCTTGTCTAAACGACAGTGCGGCCTTGGCATGGCAATATCGTCAAGCATCACGAGCAGAGAGAGAAACCCATGATGCCGGGCATTATTTTGTCTCTGTAAAACAATCAAACTTGGATGATCCAGCGCCGAGTGCATCACGAGCAATCCACTGGGTTCAGACTAAACAAGAAGCTGATATGTTGGCTAGTGATCTAGCACGTAAATTCCCGGGGAATACGTATGTTGTTCTTACTGTTGGTAGTATTTATCAAGCGCAAGTGCGCGACATTGAAGTGAAACGTCACGTTGAAGGAGAAGGGATTCTACCTGTATGAGGCTAGTTTCTGCTATTTATGGGGGTTATCACCCATTTGATGATTTTGGGTTGTTCACTGACTTCACATACACTGATGACCCTGCTGACCTTAAGTCAGGGGATGTGTTGGTTGTGTGGGGTGGTAGTGACATCAGCCCTGCCCTGTATGGTAAGGGACGATCATCAAAGGGAGACGGCTCCAAGACCCCGGGTCAACGAGACTCCATCGAATGGGCACTGATGCAGGCTGCCCGTGCTATGGATATCCCCATCATTGGTGTATGTCGTGGTGGACAGATGATTACTGCCTTGGCTGGTGGTCACCTGATTCAACACGTCAACAACCATATTGGGAGTCACCCCGTCATTACAAATGATAATCAGAGTTTCTCTGTGAACTCGATTCATCATCAGATGATGGTACCTCCTGAGAATGGGGAGTATGAAATCATTGCCTATACGCCCACTAAGTTGAGTAACATCTACATGGATGTGGACGAAGAAGGTAATGATGAACTGGTGGATGTCAACATTGAGCCGGAGTTCATTTACTATCCGGGCTTCAAGGGATTTGCCATTCAATGGCATCCTGAAGGTATGCAGGCTAAAGCACCAGCTAATCAGTACCTGAGGACCTTTATCGGAGAACGTCTGTGAATGTGTTATCACAACAAGGTCAAACCATTTACATGAATGTAGATAAGAAAAGAGCAGATCAAGCGTTTAGTTATGCTTCTTGGGAGTATGATTACTACACATTCTGTGGGTGTTGTGGTAGTAGATTCTGTAGCCCATCTAGTGAGGGGAGTGTAAAATTCTTTAATACTAATAATCATGGTATCCAAATGATGGTGAATCCAGGTGATGTTAAGATCACGCCTCCTGGGGAAGCTGAGACTCGGTATCATAGAAATGAGTTTGAATTAGTGGATGTGAAGATTGAGGATGTTCATCTGCTATTCAAACTGTGTACCTATGTAGGAGAAAAGTATGATTAAGGATATTATTTGCTATCATCTGGATTCTTACGCTGAGTTTGATGAGAAGTATTACCAGCGTCACTATGGTAGTGAATGGTGTAAAGTACATTTAAGCCGTATATTAAAACAAGCCACCCCAAACACCAAAAGGCTGGTTGAATGTATCAATTCCCACGGCAACCATATCGGTATCATGATTGCCACTAACACTCAATTGAAGGATTACATCGGTAAGCAACTAGATCGCACAAACATTCTGTCATTTGTAAAATACCAACGAGGGCCTATCCAAAACATGGGATATACAAGTCAAGGTCCACAGTTGAATCTGTATGTGTTGCATTTTCCAGAAGGAAATAAGGTAGTAATGAAATGAATTTTCTCCGTATTGGTTGTGATCCTGAGATTTTTCTACAGGATGCAGCAGGTGCCTACATTTCTGCCATCGGTAAGATTGGTGGTAGTAAGGAAGACCCGAGGCCCCTCCCGCTTGGTGATGGTTATGCAGTCCAAGAAGATAATGTTGCATTGGAATTCAACATTCCAGCAGCAGAGTCGTCAAAGGATTTCGTAGCATCCATTGCACTGGTGCGTGAATTCCTGTCCAAGGAAGTGAATGATCAGGGTCTTAAATTCTCCCGGGAGAGTGCTACTCTATTCCCGTGGACTGAGTTGGCTAGTCCAAAGGCAATGGAGTTCGGGTGTGATCCTGACTTCAATGCGTGGACCCTTAAGCGCAATCCTAAGCCTAACCCTACTGACAAGCGTCTGCGCTCTGCTGGTGGGCATGTGCATGTGGGATACAACTTCCAAGGTGCCTTGAATGATAAGGTACAGTTCATTAAGCATATGGATTTGTACGTTGGTGTACCATCCATGCTTATGGACAATGGGCAATTGCGTAAGGAACTATACGGTAAGGCTGGGGCATTCCGCTCTAAGCCTTATGGTGTAGAGTACCGCACACTCAGCAATTACTGGATTTTTGAGGATCGCTTGGTGGATTGGGTGTGGCGTAACACTGAACAGGCGTTGTGGGCTTGGGACCGTGATACGGTTGACATTGATGAGTGGGGTCCCACCATCCAAGAAGCGATTAACAATAATAATTTGGATGCGGTTCAATCTTTGGTCGATCATTTCGATCTGGACGTGCAATGCTCGACACACTAACCACACAGAACCATACTGACTTCAGACAGCGGTACGAGAATACCTTTGGATGGTTCCTGCCTAAGGATGGCCCTAAGCTGCTGGTGCATCTAGCATCTGTAGGCACTAATGGGGTGATGTTTAAGGACACTAAAGGACGTGAGTTCACCATCTTTAGGGATAGTGGACTAAACTTTGAATTCATCCAAGTCAGTCGTGGATGGTTCAATGGTCCTCATGAGACGTATTACCTGTCTCGTCACCCGGCACGTCAATTCCATCGAGGAATCTCAGGAAACAACACCGCTATCTATTCCCTCCGTAAGGGGAATATGACGAATGTTTCCTGCTCATTGAAAGTCTTGGCTGATGTATTTGAAAATAGCGTTAGCCGTCAAAAAGCTATCGAGGAGTTTAGAAGCAAAGCTAGAGAGTCAGTCGCGATTAGTCCGCATTTCTGCGTCTGTAGCAACGGTCATTTCTTTTTTAATGATCGCGTTGTTGGAAAGTTTGATGGCGATGCCATTACTCTTAACGAAAATACCATTCGTCAAGAGGTTGGTGACGCCCTACGCAGAAACGAAGTCCCATTTCAAATCGTTACTTGAAATCTTTATTGAACAAGACATAATGGCAACCACAAAACCTGTTGCACCTAAGAAAGAAATTGTATATACTCCGCTTGAAAAGCATTTCGGGTTGGACGCCGGAGTGAGAGCATATACAAATAGTAAAGCCACTCCAATTGAGGCAGCATGTCCTAGCCTGTTGTATGGAGTGGAGCTAGAGATTGAGCACGCTGACCGTTGGGAAGACTGGGAAGGATATGGGTATTCCTTCAAGGAAGATCACAGCCTTCGCAATAATGGTAGGGAATTGGTTACCCAACCAATGACAATCTCAGTGCTGAAGTTCTGCTTGGAGAAATTCTTTGAACAGAGCAAAGTCACTGAGGCTAACTATTCTGAGCGTTGCTCAGTCCATGTCCATGCCAATTGCCGTGATCTATCTCTAGATCAAGTGTCTGTAGTGGCACTGCTGTACCAAGTGTTTGAAGTTCTACTGTTCCAATTCATTGGTGCAGATAGGAACAAGAACATCTTCTGTGTACCGTGGTATGAAACTACCTTGACCTACAACGTGATTAACAATCTTAAATCAGGGGATCACCACGGTCTGAAGAAATGGCAGAAGTACACAGCATTGAATCTATTGCCGTTGTATCGATACGGGACTGTAGAGTTCCGTCACATGGCAGGCACCAATAACCTTAAGTTCATCATTGATTGGTGCAATCTGATTGGATGTCTCTTTGCGTATGCTAAGGAACATACGTTGGAGCAAACCAAAGAGTGGATCATTGATCTGAATACCACCTCTGCATACCGTGATACATTGCAAACTGTATTCGGTAACTGGGCTGACTTGTTGCGTACTCCCGGATTTGAAGTCCTCTTGGAAGAGGGGGTATTGAATATGAAGTACGCATTGATGAGTACCCCACAACCTTCACTCACAGATGATATCTTTACTGATATGATTCGACAAGAGGCTGAAAGATTGCGGGGGGCTGTGCGTAATCCTCCGCGACCACCACTACGACCAATTCGGATTGATACAGTAGAAAACTGGATGGATGATTTAGAGCAGGAACGCGCGCCAGATCGGCGGGAATGGTTGGCGTTTCCAGCCGCTCAACCAGCAGTACAAGCTGGGGTGATTACTGGTACAGCAGCTACTGTTGGTACTCTAGACAATATTTTTTACACGACGGATGCACCGGGCACCGTGATTTGGAGGACAACTTAAATGTGTGGGATTGTAGGTGTAGCCACCAATTTCTCTAATGGATTCAGCTATAATGAGTGTAATGCCTTTCAGGACATGCTCATTATTGATTCCATGCGGGGGTTGGATTCAACTGGTGTGTTTGGGGTGGATAAGCACTCCAATGTGGAGATTCTTAAATCCACGCACCATGGATTAGATTTTGTAATGACACCTGAGTTCAAGGAATTCAAGACTAAGGTGGCACAGCATGGTATGTTTGCAGTGGGGCATAACCGTGCAGCAACGAAAGGGTCGATCAAAGACGAGAACGCCCATCCTTTTTGGGTAGATGACAAGATCATCCTGGTACAGAATGGCACTGTACGCGGTGACCACCAGAAGCTAGCTAAAGGTGCCACTGAAGTAGAGGTGGACAGCGAGGCCGTGGCACATCTGTTGTCTGAGGAAGCAGATATTGCCAAGGCATTGCGTACACTGGACTCGGCGTTTTCCTTGGTGTGGTTCAACACAGAGACTCACAAGCTGCATATCATCCGTAACACTGAGCGGCCGATGTACTATGCCCTTGGTAAGAATACTGGTATGTTGTTTGCCAGTGAGGATGTGACGTTGGGGTATGTGATTAAGAAGCACAGTCTTCCAGTAGATGATATTAAGTGCCTACCTCCTCATACGCTGCTTACCTTGGAGTTGAACAGTAATCATTATGCTTTCTCTGAGGAAAAGATTGACTCGGAATACAAACATCAATGGAAAGGGAACCAAAATGCCTTTCAAGGCCAGCAATATCGGAGGGGCTCTCACTCTTCTACCCTTGATGATGATGAGTATGCTCACTGGATGGGCGGGTGGGGTGGATACGAAGGAGTAAGGGAGGCAGCCTCAAGAAGGCACCGATTTCACGACGAAGAACTACCGATCGTCGGTGCAGTCCGCACCGTTACCACCCCCGCCAAGGCCCGTGGAATTGACATCACAGTTCAAATGGATGAGTATTGTGTGCGGAATCTTACTGAGTATTATCTTCCTGCTGCCGATGCTGGCAAAGTAATGGAAGCTGCTCTAAAGACTAAGGATGACGGTAAGTATCTTGTAGAGCTGGAGAACTGGATTCCTGCAAACCATCACAAGGATTGCACCAGTTGGTTTGTATTCGGTAAGTTGCTTATGAGTGGGGATGTGACTGAACCCACTGCGTTGGTGTACTGGATTGTCCATGGACTCAGTAAGGAAGAAGTCAATGAGTTCGTTGGTAAGTCCTTCTATCAGGTAGAAATCAATTCGTTCCATGTTGAACGATTCAAGAAAGATGGGGCAGAAATGAGTATTGTTCGTGGGTATGGCTGTAAGCCTAACGCGTATCTGGATGATTCTTCTATGGACTACATGGAAGCAGTGAAGCATGTTGCGACGCAAGCTCTCCATTAAGCCTCGGCTTCGGTCACTGTATATAGCAGTGCGGCCGGTAGGCAGTAAGTTTGCACGAGCACTACAGACTACAATTCGTACCAAGGTAAATAACAATATTTATCGAGTGAGTCATGAAGTTGGTAACCGTCATGAGCAGCGTGGTCGATCATTGTTCCGCATTACTCCAGAGCCTCTCAACAAGATTGAGCAGCTTACTCGTTTTCGTGCTGCAAATGTCAGCCACCCTCCGTTTACTACGGATAGTGCGGGAGTTAGGGAACTGGGGTCTAAAACAGTATTCGCACGAACACTGGTTAACTCGACTAACGGGCGTGGTATTGTGGAATTTGAGCCACAGGATGGTGTACCTACCCCTCGTGCGCCTCTCTATACGGCTTACATCCCCAAGAAAGCCGAGTACCGTGTCCACGTCTTCAACGGGGAAGTCGTTGACATACAGCAGAAAAGGAAGAAGCGAGGATTTGAGGGGGACAGGGAAACCAGAGTCAGGAACCTGAAGAATGGATACGTTTACTGTCGTGATGAAATTAATCCTCCTTCTGGTATTAATACTCTGGCCGTGGGTGCTGTTGGAGCCCTGGGATACCACTATGGCGCAGTGGATATCATCTACAATGAAAAGAAAGATAAACTGTATGTCCTCGAAGTTAACAGCCGTCCGGGCCTTATGGGCACGACGCTAGACAAGTACAGTGATGCTCTTATCACTCAATACAAATTGCAATCGAAATGAACCTCACACCGGAAAGACTGGAAAATGAAACGTTTGATCAATATAAAGCTCGTAGGGCACAGGGAAATCAATACGCCCACAACCTTGAAAAAGGATGGGCCACTACCATGTTCGTGCAACACGTCAACGACAGGAAAAACCCACTACGAAAGTGGCCGCGAAGTGGTAGATTCATTACAGATGGAAATTCTGGACAGTGAAGATTATTTCGAGCAAGTACTAGGAGGATGATATGAGCAAACCTGCACACAAGCAAGATGACCCAAGCAAGAAGCCTGGACAGATCAAGAATGATGTTACACTCGGTGACTACATCGAACGAAAGAGTAAATCAATGGAAAAGAGAATCGGTATTCAATCTGCTGATCCAAAGAATGGATTCTGGAAACTAACATTTGATGAGTGGTGGAACTCAAATGAGAGTAAACCTTTTTGGGATGTTGATGGGCAATTTGCTTATGGTATCTGGAAAGCTGCTCAGGAGAATAAGTGATGCGCTGTTTCGTTGTGCTTGAAACGGAAGTCCCAAACGATGATCTCAGCGAATCGTTAGACCTTGTTACTGGGGCTTTGTATCAAGCCCAACTCATGCTCGCACGGACAAAATCTCCCTGCGGATATGACATTCCAGTTCACTTTGTGTATGAAGGAGACATGTACCGTGCGTTGCTGCTGCTGTGACGTGAATTTGAATGACTACGAGAGTACACTAAAGAGTGCTGCCACTGGTCAATACCTTGATATGTGTAAGAAGTGTCTAAAGGACTTGGATATCCAAACACTATCCAATCCTAATGAGCCTGATGAAGCTAGTCCAGATGAAGAATATTACTGGGACTTCCCTGATACTGAATTTAATCCGGTTAATGAAGAGGCAGACACGCCATGACCTCCGACACCCCACAGCCTGACACAGTGCAGGTGCCGCGGCTGTCGTTGGACACGGATCGGCAGGTGTTCTTCTACGAGCAGGATCACTACTACCTGTCGAATTTCTCGGCCTTCAGACTTGTTTGGCGTGATATTCCATTCGACACTTCGGAGGCGGCCTACCACTACGAGAAGTTCTTCAATGGCGGGCTGGCCTGCAACGTTGTGGCTCGCTGCATCAGCGCGGCGGCGTCTGCACACGAAGCGTTCAAGATCGCAGAGGCCAACAAGTCCAAGCGCCGGCCAGACTGGGATGATGTGAAGGTCGGCATCATGCGTGACATCCTGCGCGCCAAGGCCAACCAGCATGAGTATGTTCGTCGGAAGCTGCTGCAAACCGGCGACCGCGAACTGATCGAGAACTCGTGGCGCGACGACTACTGGGGTTGGGGTGAGAACCGCGACGGCAAGAACATGCTCGGTCGTCTATGGATGGAAGTGCGCTCCGAGTTGATCGCCGCCGCCCCGAAGGAGAGCAAAGAGTGACCAAGACACTAGATGAGCTGCAAAAGCTGATAACGCGCTACACAGAAGCATGCGACGACCTTGGCGCCGGTCTATTCGAGCAAACGGAATCGGAGACGACTGACAAGCATGCTGCAGCAACCGCGCTATGGAATGAACTCACTGCCGCCCTGCGAGAGCTAATCGCTGATGCGGAGCGGTATCGGTGGCTGCTTCAGACGTTCGGCGACAGCAAGCATGGGCTGCCCCAGTTGGATGCGGCGTGGGACGATGACGGCGACTGGTGGCGGCCGATCACGTTTTGGGGCACCAATACACCAGAAAAGATCAGCGCCGCCATCGACGCCCAACGCACCAAGGCTAGCGAATAGCGGCCCCACAAGCGAAAAAGCCGCCCGGCCGGCACCAAGGGTGCGGCCGGGCGGCGTTCGTTGAGCCTGCGTC
>OFRO01000691.1_pt1 | contig 11089 bp, 14 predicted proteins | sample 1543091 | NCBI WGS metagenome assembly OFRO01 (sample SAMN07774217, study PRJEB24372) | wastewater metagenome | isolation source: Exp Tend NO 10WW | collected 2016-02
GCCAGCTTTCGCGGTTACCGAGCTGCTTAATACGCCCTCTCTTCCGGTCAATCGTGCCCGGTACCGCAACCGTGCCGGCACGAAAATCGTCTGTTGACAAACTTTCAACAGCTTTCTCTAGTTCTGGGAGAAACTGGTCGTATTTTTCCGGCGTGGGGAATTTTACTGACTCAGTAACAATCCCTGCGCTTGTGACGCTCGCCACTAGTGTTTTTGTGCCGCCAATATCGATGCAGATGTACATCGGTTCCCTCCATTTCGTTGCTTTCAGTGTAGCATGACTTATACTGATGTGGCATGAATATTCAGCGCATAAATCATGATGTGCGAGTTGCTTGGCAGCGCTGGTCGGACCTTCCGCCGCTACTTAAGCCAGTTATACCAGTCATTTTAGGAGCGGTTGCTGTCGGGGCGGTCTATAGAGAACTGACGGTCAGTCCACCCGCTAACGCCACGCTCGTACCAACGGACACCGTAACCCCTTTACCTCCAGAGGAAAAACAGATATAATACACACAATCTTACAGGTTGAGGTGGCCGTAGGTCTTGCTTGCCGTTACCGAGCCCTGAAGAAATACACTACAAAGGAGGCATTTGAAACATGCCAAAAACTACTACTAACCTAACAATGGACGACTTGCTCGCGCAGTCAGAGCTGAAACAGCTCGAAACGGGAGATGTCGTCGAAGGAACCATCAGCTCGGTACGGAAACACCAGGTCTGGATAGACTTAGGTCCGCGCGGAGTTGGTATTGTCATGCGCCGCGAAGTTGGCCACGGCCAATCTCTCGAGGAAGGTTCACCAGTGACAGTAAGCGTCATAGACCCCGAAATGGATGAGGGCTATGCACTACTCAGCATGCGTCGGGCCGCGAAAGACAGGGGTTGGGATGAACTCCAGCGTGTCTTTGAAGCTGGCGAAATTATCGACATCCAGGCCTACGATGCAAATCGTGGCGGACTTCTTGTCGAGCTAGAGGGCATACGCGGTTTCTTGCCCGTGTCACAGTTGGCGGCGGGGCACTATCCACGCGTCAGTGGCGCAGACAAAGACGAAATACTGCAAAAGCTGAACGCACTAACAGCTATACCACTGCGTGTTCGTATTTTGGATGTGAGCCGCAAAGACAACAAGCTCATCTTCTCTGAAAAGGACAACAACCCTGAAGAACGTCAGGAGGTGGTCAGTAAGTACGCAGTCGGTGATGAACTTGATTGTGAAGTGACCGGTATCGTTGACTTCGGTGTCTTCCTCAAGATCGAAGACGGTCTCGAAGGATTGGTACACATCAGTGAACTCGATTGGGGTCTCGTCGAAGATCCTCGCAGTATGTTCAAATTGAAGGACAAAGTGCGCGCAAAGATCATCGAAATAAAGGATGGTAAAATCTCACTCTCAATCAAAGCACTCAAAGACAACCCATGGAAAAGTTTCGAAGGGACGCTGAAGAAGGGTGATACCGTCAAAGGTGTTGTCATCAAGTACAACAAGCACGGTGCGCTCGTCTCAATCCGTGAAGGTGTCGCAGGGTTGGTACACAACTCAACATTCGGTTCAGATGAGAAGCTCCGCAGTGCGCTTCAACTCGGCCGAACGTATCCATTCACCGTCACACTCTTTGAGCCAAAAGAACAACGTATGACACTCGTCTACGGTGAACAAGCTGAAGAAAAGAAGGAAGAATAGATCAAATAATGCGAAAACCCGCTTCATTGTGAAGCGGGTTTTTGTTCTGGTAAAAAAGTTCGAATGTGCATCCATCCACCTTCAAGGTTTCTTTTCAAGAGCCAATTGCCGGCAGAAAATAATCTTCCGTTTATTTTTTCTCGGTAGATGTCAAGCCTCACGATAGGAACACCATTATCATCTCCAAACTTCACGTTCTTTATCACGTGGTCATACAAGATCATTGCGCATTCCCAATAGTCACCATGCTTGATAAACAACGCCTTGGTGACATTATTTCTGATTGTGTCAGCATCGTATGTTCCATACGTAACCGCAATCAGTGCGCTATCGCTTTCTGGTTGTGGTTCAATAAAAACATTACGCGCTTCACACAATACGAGAAACTCTTGTTTCGTCAGAGAAAATAATCGATTATCCTGGCAAAGCCGAGAAACAGTATCACCTGCTTTCAAATAGAAAACTGGTTTTTCCTGTGAAAAACATCGAGAAGTACTGAAGGTAGATACAACAAAGAGCAGAAGTAACTTTTTCATAACACTGATTTTTTTGCACTATAGCATCAAACCAGAGAGCAGAAAACTTAATTAAACTTGTTCATCACATCAGTAAATGGCATCGTCTCAAGTGACTTGATGATCTCGATTGCTTTTGTAATCCCCTGCTCTTTGAGCTCTGCTTCAAAAGGCGCAAAGTCAGTGAGGAGAAATTTTTCAAATCCATCAGGAGGTGCGATGCGTGGAAGCAGTTCTTCATGCATCGGACGTACACCAACACGAATACGGAAAAACGCAGTCGTCCCAATATGATCGATCACAGACTGCACACCATTGTGCCCTCCTGCACCACGATCAAATGAACACTTCACGCTTCCAATCGGGATATCGATGTCATCATACACTACAGCAAGTGGCGCTTGCCATTGTTTTGCGAGTGCGCGAGCAGCAGCGCCAGAATTATTCATCCATGTCGTTGGCTTCGCAAGTAGCAGCGCACCGAACTCCGCAACCATTGATTCAAATATTGCCTTCTCAGTGAAATGGAGCCCTTCTTGTTGGGCAAGTGTATCAAGCACTTGAAAGCCTATGTTGTGCCGATGTCCACGATATGAAGCTCCGGGGTTGCCCAAACCAATAATAAGTATCATCCTTGTATTAAACACTAAAAACGTCTTATTGTGGAGCGCTCAAAAATCGTCTATACTTGCCCTAATCTATGGAGACAGATACGGGAGCACCCACAACAGCACGGTCACGTTTTTTAGTATTCCTCGAAAATGTCCTCTATATCGCGGGAGCAGTGGGCCTTGCCCTCTTGATTCAAGCATTTATCATCAGACCATTCATCGTCTCTGGTAATTCGATGGACCCTACAATCAAACACAAGCAGTACCTCATTATCGATGAAGTGAGCTATCGACTCCGTGAACCTGCGCGTGGCGATGTGATTGTATTCAAAGCACCCCCTGAACCAACGAAGTACTACATCAAGCGCATCATTGGGCTTCCTGGAGATACCGTAGAAATCAGTGATGGAAAGATCACCATCAAAAACACTGCTCATCCCCAAGGATTCACGCTCGATGAACAGTTCATTGTCCATACACAACGTGATACGCTCAAAGCAGTTGTCCCAATAGATTCATACTTCGTTATGGGAGATAACCGTTCTGGCAGTTATGATTCTCGACAATGGGGCACTGTCCCGAAAGCAAGTATTCGTGGACGAGCACTTGTTCGATTACTCCCTCTTAGTACGATTGACTTCCTCCCCGGAAAAGTAACCTATGACCAAACCAACTAACCCAGAATCAAAAAAAGGACCAACCGAACTCGCAAGCCCCCGTGGAATGCGTGACATCATCGGTGATGAGTATTACAAATTTCAAGGCTTCTTTGAAAAAGCGCAAGAGATTGCCGTCTACTACGGATTCAAACCGATAGAAACACCGATCCTTGAACATGAATCAGTCTTCACCACTGCGGTTGGTATCGGCACTGATATCGTCGACAAAGAAATGTACACACTCAAAACAAAAGGTGGCGACCATCTCGCGATGCGCCCCGAACAAACTGCCGGACTTATGCGTGCATATATCGAACACGGCATGCAAAACCAACCACAGCCTGTGCTCCTATATCACTCTGGCCCGGTGTTTCGTCACGACAAACCACAGCGTGGACGCTACCGACAGTTCTATCAATTCGACGTGGACGCAATTGGAAGCGAGAAAAGTATCGTCGATGCACTCGTCATCAAGACAATCTACACGACGCTTGAAGAAGCAGGCGCAAAAAATCTGTTTGTCACTATCAATTCAATCGGTGACAAAGAGTCTCGCCCTGCATATATTCGCGAGCTCACCAATTACTACAAAAAACACCTCAACGATCTCGCACCGATTGACCGTGAACGTCTGAAGACAAACCCACTTCGCATTCTTGATTCAAAGGAACCTGAAACAAAAGTAATTAACCAAAACGCACCTGATTCAATCAGCTATCTCTCTGCCGCAGGAAAACGTCACTTCAAAGAGGTGCTTGAATATCTTGATGAAATGGAAATCCCCTATCAAATCGACAAGATGCTTGTGCGCGGACTTTCCTATTACACACACACCGTATTTGAAATCATCGAAACCAATGAAGAAGGCCAGAGTATGACGATCGCAGGTGGTGGACGCTATGATTACCTGGGTAAGCAGCTCGGAAGCAAAAAAGATATCCCTGCAATGGGTGGATCGATCGGTATCGATCGTATCATTGAACAACCATGGTTCAAAGATCTCGCGCCACGTATCATGAAGAAACCAAAAGTGTACTTCATCCAAGTCGGTATGGAGGCAAAGCTCAAGAGTCTCAACGTGATCGAAATTTTGCGCAAAGCACACTTGCCGGTCATGCAATCACTTTCAAAGGATTCACTCTCGGCACAACTTGCCGTCGCAGAAAAATCTGGTGCACCATATGTCTTAATTTTTGGCCAGAAAGAAGCAGTAGAAGAAACAGTGATTGTTCGCAATATGGAGACACGCTCACAAGAAACGGTCAAAATTGCAGAGCTCGCAACCTATATTAAACAGCTCAAGTAATCATATGAAACCGATTGTGCAAGAACCAGCACCAGTCCTCCGAGCAACAGCAGGTGTGGTGCCTCAGTCAGCGATACGAACGACCGCGATACAGAAAACGATCGCTGATATGAAAGCAGCACTTCACAAAGAAGACGATGGTGTTGCAATCGCCGCACCGCAAATCGGAGTATCACTTCGTATATTCGTCGTCGCACAAAAAGCATCAAAACAATTCACCGAGGATATGGTGTTCATCAATCCGGAAATCATTCGCCTCGGGAAGAAGAAGGAAAATCTCTCGGAAGGGTGCTTGTCGGTACGATGGAAATACGGTCTCGTGAAGCGCGCAACAAGTGCGTCCGTTCGCGCGTACAATGCTGAAGGAAACGAATTCGTGATGAATGGCCGAGGATTACTCGCACAGATTTTCCAACATGAAATAGATCACCTCGACGGAGTGCTCTTCATCGACAAGGCAACACATATTGAAGATCTACCTCCCACTCAAAAATAATCTATGATGAACATCGTTTTTTTTGGAACACCAGCATTCACAACTCAATTCCTCGATATTCTGACGGCGGCAGGATATAGACCATCACTTATTGTGACTGGCCCGGATCGCAACGTCGGACGTGGAATGGTACTAACCGCACCAGAACCAAAACTGTGGGGTCAAAAAAATAATGTACGAGTGTTACAGCCCGAGAAACTCGACGATGCATTTTTTGCAGAACTTTCAAAAGAATCATGGGATCTATTTGTAGTTGTTGCATATGGCAACATTATTCCAGAGCGAATCATTACACTTCCAAAGTATGGCACAATCAATGTACACTATTCCTTGCTTCCAAAATATCGCGGTGCAACACCAGTAGAATCTGCGATTCTAAACGGCGACTCAGTAACAGGAGTGTCGATTCAACAAATGGTATACAAGCTCGATGCAGGCGACGTACTTGCAAGCAAAGAAGTCTCTATTGACCCCACCGACACAACGCCATTGCTTCGCAACAAATTAAATACTGAAGCGCTCACATTGCTTCCTGAAACAATCGCACATATATTTGCAGGTACAGCAACACGCACCCCTCAAGATTCAGCACTTGTGACAACGTGTAGCAAATTCACCAAAAACATGGGGGAGCTTACTCTCGCAGAGAGTGGCATCATCAATGATCGTAAGTATCGCGCCTATGCTGGCTCAATCGGAACATACTTCTTCCATGACGGAAAACGCATCAAAATAACAAACGCCCACCTCGAAGGTGAGACGTTTGTGATCGATGAGATAATCCCCGAAAACGGAAAACGGATCCACTATACAGATTGGAAACACTAACTTCGAAAACCGCGAACCATATCCTTGATCTTTTGTGCGCCACGACGAAAGAGTGTCGTTCGCTTGTCTTTTGCAGATGAAAGTGCGCGTGCAACTTCATTGCGCACATCATCAATCGCTTCATACAGATCTGCTTTTTGCGATACTGCGCGGTATTGTTTGCCAAGTGGCGTCGTCACGTGAACCTTTGCTTCAAATACTTCTCCTTGACGGTGATGTTCGGTCGTCTTACCAATTTCTACTACGATAATCGGCTCTCCGGCGGTGAACTTCGACAATCCCCCCATACGCTTCTCGATATAGTCTTTCAGTGCTGGTGTTAAATCTCCGGTGTGCTCAGTGATATTGATAGTCATATGTTTATAGTATACCACTAGTGTGCAGTCAAAATCATCATCATATTGGTAGTCCCCGCCTTGCCAAATGGTACGCCAGCGGTGACCACCATACGGTCACCCTTTTCAATAACCCTCTCTTTTTTCAAAAGCGGTGCAAGACTCACCACCACCTGTTTTGACCCAGTAAAAATTGAAGAAACGATCGGGAAGCATCCATAGACGAGCGCTGCCTTGCGTGCTGTATGCTCATGTGAGGTAACCACAATAATCGGTTGCTGTGGTTTGTACCGTGCGATCACTCGTGGCGTCGAACCAGTCTCGGTCAAGGCAACGATGACCTTGGCACCGACATCTTCTGCGTTGTGTACTACTGATGAACTCACGGAATCCACGATACTATCGTTATGCACCTTGTGCCGACGATGCGTACCGATATCTCGTTCGATTTGAAGCGCGACATCACTCATGACCGTCACCGCTTCGACTGCATATGACCCGAGCGCTGTTTCTTCAGAGAGCATGACCGCATCAGTCCCATCAAAAATAGCGTTTGCGACATCAGAGACTTCAGCACGGGTCGGCACTGGACTATGAATCATTGATTCAAGCATTTGCGTCGCGACAATCACTGGTTTACCAAGCTCGTTACACTTGCGAATAATCATCTTCTGCACGATCGGTACTCGTTCTGGACCAATCTCCACAGCCAAATCTCCTCGTGCGACCATCACTGCATCAGTAGCAGCGATGATGTCATCAATATGCTCAACCGCTTCTTGTGTTTCAATTTTTGCAACGATTGCCTGCTTGCCTTTTTGCTTCGCAATAAGTGCGCGGAGCATTTCGATATCCTTTGCGGTACGGACAAATGAAAGTGCTACAAAATCGACACCTTGCTTGATACCAAAGCTAAGGTCATCACGATCCTTTTTGGTAAGTGCATCAATGGAAAGATATGCACCGGGAATATTGACCCCACGTCTTCCCTTGGTCGTACCACCTACAAGCACTTCAGTATAGATATCTGTCCCGATGACTTTTTTTACCCGTACTTTTTTCTTACCATCATCGAGCATGAGGATCATCCCCGCCTTGATGTCTTCTTTGATGTGTGGATAATTGAAATATACTTTTTCGACTGTGCCTTCACACTTGGTGCCTGTGAGGATCAGTTGTGCACCCGGAACAAGCTCAACGGTCGGCGTCGTGAAATCCCCAATACGAATCTTCGGACCGGAGAGATCCTGAAGAATCGCAATCGGACGCTTCTCCTTTTTCGCGACCGATCTGATAAGCGCGATACGCTTGGCATGTACCGCTTGGTCATCATGACTCATATTGGTACGGCAGACATTCACCCCTGCAGCAAAGAGTGCTTTCAATGTTTCTTTGTTTTCAGATCCGGGCCCAATCGTTGCGACAATTTTGGTCTTTTTCATGAGGTAATGCATAGTGTGAAGTGTGGTTGTAATTTATAAACGAACTTGTAGTATAGCGGTATGGGTCGCCTTGTCGCAATTGTATTTGTATTGTGGTTCGCGTGGGTAAGCTATCCGCATATCGCACGTGGTGAATGGCTCGCACCAACACCACTCCCGCCAAACTGGTGGGCGGCAGATTATGCGGAAAACTATCAAGCGCTTGCCACACCTTCGACTGGATATGGATGGTTTCGATTCGATGTATGGAATAATCCTCCGGAAACTGGTCGTGAGGTCACCCAGAACGACTTTTCAATCAACCGTTGAAGCTCGCAACAAAAAATGGTATAGTCTTCCCGTTCGTTACAAACGAAATACATTCCCTGGTAGCTCAGTGGTAGAGCAGTCGCCTGTGGACAGGTTGGAAATGGTATACTTATACGAGTATGCCAGAAACCCGTACCTATGCCGATCGTGCCGCCTATATGCGCGAAGCCGTAAAGAAACGAAGGATTAAACTTCGTGTGATGGCTCGCGAATACAAAGGTGGGCGATGTGAGATTTGTGGATACAACACGTGCAGTCGCGCACTTTCGTTTCACCACCTTGATCCAAAGAAAAAAGATTTTGGATTATCCGATCGAGGACTTACTCGGTCGTGGGAAAAGATACGAAATGAAATTGAGAAGTGTGTACTTCTCTGTGCAAATTGTCATATGGAGGTCCATGACGGCATCACGCAGCTTCCTGTACGAAAGTCAGGTCGAAAAACGAAGTGAATTGCTGGAAGTCCGTACTCAGCGGATAATCAGCAGCCAAGCACGATGAGAAATCATTGTGAAGGTTCAGAGACTATCTCGAAAGAGAGTACATCAATCTAGTATTGATGGAAGCGCTTCGCACCCTCCCCTTTTTCAAAAGGCGGGTGATGATATAGTCCATACCCACAGCAATGTGAGAACAAATGTAAGCGATTGGTCGTAGGTTCGAATCCTACCCGGGGAGCATCAAACAATTTCACCGTAAAAAACAGTTACAGGTATATCTCCTATTTCTTCACTATCGAGTAACCTAAGAGCAAGAGCGGTAAGTCTATGATTTCTATCTTCTACAATATAAACATCTGAGGGTGTTTTCATACTTTCTGGATATTCTTCTGGAAGAAGCTTTCTTAGATCTCTACACAAAAAGCATGGTATAAATATTTCAGTATCAATAAATTTATTTTGATATAACTCCTCAATCTTTTTTCGTCTTTCTGTTGGTATATCTTGTATTTGTTTGTCTTTAAATGCTTTAGCATATTCCATAAAAGAGACTCTTTCAAAGTCTTCAATATCATCCCACACTGTATACAAAGTACTTAGTGCTTCAGCCAAAGAAATAGTCTTTTTTATATAAGCAACTTCTACATCAAAATTCATCCAAGATGGGTCAGGATGCACCAATTGAACTAACTGTTCTCGAGAGTAATTTACCATTCTCTTATTTTATATCATTTAAAGTTATTCGAACATCGTCCCAGGTTTGGAGCCATATCAATACTTCGGCATTATTGTTAAAATGCTAAAGATGCTTAGAGGAAATAAAAAAGCACCCTTATCAGGTGCTAAACATTTATAGTTTTTTCTTATTTAAATTTTGCAGCCATATCTGCAGAAACAAAAAGTGCTGGAGTGTGGGGAGCCGACATCATTAACTCATCGGAAGGACGAGGTAGTACCTTACTCAAGGAAAAGAAGGTGATCGGAGCTACTATCCAGCAAAAGAAAATTGTTAATGCTAACTGTTTTTTGAATTTATTCTTCATAATTACTAATTTCCCCCTACTCTACCCCATCCGTTGACAAAGTCAAGGTAGGTTTGTTCTTGTTTTTATTCCTCCAAAATTATTCGAACATCCTCTAAGGTTTGGAGCATTGTGAACATGTGAACGTTGTGAAGGTGTGGAGAAAAGAAAAAGACCCTGCTAGTTATTAACCAGCGGAGTCTTTAAGTAGATATGTTGCATAGAGAGTATTTTCCTCTGTTGCAACAATAATGTCTTCTGCTACTTCGTAAAGATGAATGCATCCATACCCACCTGGATCGTCTATACGAGTTGATTCTACACGAGTTCGACTCTCATAAATTGCTTTGACATCTTTTCTTGAAAAATAATCACCGCAATCACGAAATGCAAACAGTACTCCTTTTTGTCCTAGCCACATACCGACAATAGTTGTTGTGTTCGGGGCAAATTTGTTTCCGTGCTCCATCGCATTCCGTAATGGTTCGTGGAACATGTTAACCAACAGTAACTGGCTATGCTCTCTCGTATACCTTTCTCTGTAATACACTGAAAATATCTCTTTCAGTGCGGCTACATATGAAATATCAAGCCGAGCTATGTTTTCGTTATAGGAAACTTCTTTCGGCAGTGTGGGTATAATCAGGATAAGAGGAGCATTGTGTAGAAAATCTATATTCGACAGAAGTTTTTGATCTGGAAAGAAACTTTTGTTCATTTTCTCTTTTTTCACACTTTACTCACTGATTAGTAGTTGTCAAACTCTTTCGAACATCGTCCCAGGTTCGGAGCCAGCAAAAAAAGCGCCTTCAATGGTGCTTTTTTGTTTGACTACCTGGAGCACACAAACTGCTTTGTGTGCGCGTAGGATTCGAACAGCGGAGACTTAATTTCTTTAGCAAAAGAAATAGTCGAGCTGGTGCCCAGACGAAACTTTTTGACTGAAAAAGTTTTAGTCGAGGGAGAAATTCCTACCCGGGGAGCTTGACTTTTATGGATTTCTATGCTATTACGCATCCGTAATAGTTCTTTAAGATATTTGGTTATTTGCTGTTGATTTTGTTGGGTTTTCCCTGCTCCTTACGGGATTAGAGAGAACTCAATAATTTCTAACAACTAAAAGTACAATTATGCCTTACGGAGAAGTTGAACTTCAAATTCCGAAAGATAAAGACAGGCCTACTGTTGATCAAATCTTTAAATCATTTCGGACAGCAAGATCTTTAAAGATTAAAGCTGAAGTAAAAGAATCTCGCAGGTGGAGACCTCAAGGGTTAAATACTTACGAGATTAAAATTACTTCTATAGAAAGAGTAAAAGGTGATGGATTCTACTATGACTACAAAGCAACGGCTGTACTCCTAGGTATGAATTCTTTAGGAAATTTCCCTGAAGATTTCTCCTGGAACCATGATGGGCCGAAACATGAAGTGAGGTTA
>OFRO01000693.1_pt1 | contig 11080 bp, 14 predicted proteins | sample 1543091 | NCBI WGS metagenome assembly OFRO01 (sample SAMN07774217, study PRJEB24372) | wastewater metagenome | isolation source: Exp Tend NO 10WW | collected 2016-02
CTATGTGCACGTGCGCCATTACTGAGTAATGGTAAAACACGCGTGTATGGAGCATCTCCTGTGTGCGTATGTGTGTGGCCCGTAGCCCGCCTGAAAAATGACTAGACGTGCGGCGCTATAACTATCCACTTACTATACCTCTACCAGCATGGTGCACCCGCGATGGGGCGGTCCAATAAAATCAATGAGTTACGACGCATTGAAAGTCCAAAGAGGCCATAGAATGCGGAAAGCACAAAAGGGGTCGTTTATGGGTACCACAAGTAAGTCCATAACTATCCTGAAACCCCCGAAAACAGGGCGGTCTATATAAAGAAATAATTTTTTATTCTTTACTAAGCAGCAAAACATAAAAAAACAGCACACCCCAAGTTTTTTTTCGACCCATCACATGTTGGACGCTTTGGCATGTGAGTTAACAACTGTGCGCGCGGAAGAAAAAGATTTAGGGTGTGCCATTTTTATTTGTTTTCTTGCTTACTGCCTCGTGATTACCGCGAAGCCTTTATCCACGTGTGCCCCAGCGTGCCCTTGACTACTCATATAATCTAAAGTATATTGCATTTTGGTGGCGTGCTTGCTTACCAGAACCCATATTATCAGCGCAATCCAAGGAGAAACACCATGAATCGGGTCGAACTACCTACTTCTGCTAATATACTGGCTAAATCTCGTAATGCGGGGATGAAGCCGGCGGCATATTGGAGAGCCACCATACCGGACCTCATACGCACCTTGACCACGCACTATAAAACACAGATGCGCGAGCGTGCCTTCGAGGTTGGCATCGACATCATCCCCTATCAACGCATGGACTCCGAGCTGTTCCCGAAGTTCATGGTCAACCCGCACGCCGCGCCGTACGATACGCTGGTCGAGGAGTATGGAGTGTCGCGTCGGTATGTGGCCCTCGCCTACCTGCGTGCGTATGAGCGATACCTCGCCAAGAACCCGGAGGCCCTCGCCACGCTGGACGCCCTCGATCCAATATCAAAGACGCGCCGGCACCGTGTGTTCCTGACCGAGACAGTGCTGCGCACGGGCATGACCAAGGAGTTCATGGAAGAGGTGCTGAAGAAGACCCTGATGCCCAACACGCTCGGCCATCTGCTCCCGACGCGTACGAACGGCAACAACGCGTATGTGTACAAGGACAGGATGGCAAAGCTCGCCGAGGAGCTCAAGCGTGTCGACGCCCGCCTCGAAAAGAAGCGCGAGGAGAACAAGAGGTACGATGGAACGACGCGCGCGGTGTGGCGGCACGCCCGCACCCAGACAGTCACAGAGAAAGCCAAGGCCATCGCCGACGCCCTGCTCACCCCCGGCGACGACAGCCGCCCGCTCCTCGTTCGCCTCGCTGCCCTCGCCCGCCCAGCCTCCATACCCACTACGGTCTGGCGCGCGCGCCCGGCTGCCCTCCTCATCTACGCGCACAAGCACCTCGCCCACCTGATCCCGGCCTCGCTCCTCGACACCATCACCAGCCAAGCAAACGAAGTGCTCAATCAGGCCAAGCGGTACAGGAACGACAGCAAGGCCACCCTGACCGAGAAGCACATCTGGGCAGCCGTGGCCAACACGCGCCCGTATAGCCCGCCGTACTCGGCCCCGCTGAACGAGCGCGACCTGCGCCTCGTCTCGGACTTCATGCGGGCGAATCTGCCCAAAGCCCTCCCTGAATCTGCCCGCTACCCCGTGCCAGTCCTCACCACCAACGAAAATAACTGCCTTGACTTTCATACCCAAACGGCGTATAATGGGGGTTAACAAGGTAGGAAATGAAGGTGAGCAGGGCGGGACTCAGCCATTACTGAGTAACGGCCCTCCGATCTACCAAGGGCTTCGCCCTCCTCGACAACGCTCTTTGACAACTCGACAGCATGACGCATGTGAGCAGTACGCCGGGAGGCGCTGCCTGATGGTTCCCACTCAGAACCTGTCACCTGTGTATGCGACGCGCCCCTTGCCAACGCCGGCGACCATCAGGTCGTCCTCGATAAGCCGGCAAGGGCACCCCGTCACGCCCGCCCGCCGACTACACCCCTACCAACGGCCCCCGGAGCAGCACACACAAACGATAGCAACGAGTGGCCGAAGTCAGGCCAGACGTAATTCAGTAGCCATTACTGAGTAACGGCTCACGTGCAAGCAGCAGGTGGAGGGCGCAATGCGCCCGAACGCAGGCCGCACCTGCCCCGGACTATCGCGATCACGCACATTCAACCGGGGCAAGGCCGGTCGCCACCTGCTGGCGGACAACAAACAAGGCAAGCAACAAGAGTATTCAAGCAAAGCGCACGGATGTTATGAGCACCCGTGCGCTTCATCGTGGGTACTCACCACGCAACGCAACGGAATGAAAGGAAACAACATGGCCAAAGCCACAACCAAACCCGCCGCCCCCGCGATCCGCACCGAGGGGCTGCACCTCGTCAAGCTGGAGAACTACTCGAATTGGGACGACGTCATGCTCATCCCGGCAGAGCTGCTCAGTCAGTTCGCCATGCTCATGTCCAAGGCCATCGTGGCCAAGAAGGAAGGCACGGGCAACGGCACGCACGCCCTGATCCCGAGGGGAGGCACTACGTTCAGCACGCGCTCATTCTCCCCGGACAGCACCATGCTCGTGTCCGATGCCGAGACTGCCGCGCGCTTCGAGTCGTTCCACATCGCCACCACCAACCTGATGGGCAGCGACAAGCCTCCGTATGGCCAGTTCGCCGTCACGATGGAAGAGTTCCTCGCGCAAGACACAACCATTACTGAGTAACGGAGAGAACCATGAAAACCAGCAAGACCACCACTGAAGTCGAAGCAGGGCTTGTTGAGCCTGACTGGGCGATGTTCATTCACCAAGGGCTTCACTGTCTCATCCTGCGGCATGGCATGAGGGGCCACCTCTGCGGGTATGTCCGTCTCCCCAAGTCCAGCCCGCACTACCGGACGCTCCGCAACCGCCGCAAGTTGCACGTCCCCGCCTTCCCCTCGCGCACCAAGAAGATCAAAGGGAATGTACGCCGCGCCTACGCCCCGGACTTCCCCGACCTGCACGTGCATGGGGGCATTACCTTCGCCGGCCCGCTCAACTTCTATCGGGCAGATCGTGGCTTCTGGGTGGGATTCGACTGCGCCCACTACACCGACAAGGTACTATTCTTTAAGACAGATGGCGAAGGGGTGTACCGCACGTTCGACTACGTCGAGCGCGAATGCCGCGCACTGGCCGACCAGATCGTCGGAACCATTACTGAGTAACGGAGAGAACCGTGCCAGTCCATCCTGATCCCGCCAAGAAACTCTTTGGCTTCCGCCTCGACTATGCCAACGGCCAGACCGACTGGGGGCTGATCGTCGCCTCCGACAAAGAGACGGCCCGACTTACGTTGGAGAACGAATCGTTCTGCACCACGGACGTGAAGATCACCATCGACCAGCCGGAAGTCGTCGGCACCCTGCTCGGCCAGTACCGTGGCCTTGCATATTTCACCACTGAACCGTCAGCCAACTAAGGAGAAACACCATGAGCAAGTCAAAGATCAACAATTGCGGTGCCAAGCGCATCGCTGAAAACATCTCCAACGCAGCGTTTGCCCACCTTATCACGCCAATCACCGAGCAGATCAACGCACTCCTGCGAACGGCGTACCACGCTCACATGCGCAAGGATGTGGCAGCCTTCTTGGTGGAGCGGGGGCTTGCCAGCCAGATCGATGCCGTGGAGGTCGTCGTGAGGTATGGTACAGGCACAACGACAGAGATTATCCGTGGGGATACTGGGGAGTTCACCGTGCCTATCGGGCACAGCAACCAGTTCAAGTTCCTGACCGCCGCTGAAACCCCAGAGTACGCCCAGCTCCACGAGGCCCGTGCCCCACTGATACAGAAGCGTGGTGCGCTCCGGAATGAGCTGTCAGAACAGATAGTCGGCAAGTCAGCATCGAAGGTCATGAAGACGTGGCCTGAAGCCGCCCCGTTCGTCGCGAACTATTTCGACCTTGACACTACGGCGCACGAGATGACCACCCCGCTCGACGCGCTGCTGGCCAAGTACCTGCCCATGCTGCCGGCCCCGAAGTAACCGCCGCACCCACACATCCATAGGAGAAACACCATGAACTCAAGCAACCTGAAGAACATCGTCCTCGTTGGCAAGCTGTCCATCACCAACTGGGAAGCCAAGAAGAAAGCCAAGGGCGTCGAGCGCGAGGCAGAGCTGCACGCCTCGGCCAAGGCCGGCACGATCAGCGCCCGCAAGTCCCTGCTGCCCGGTGCCGAGCAGCTGGACGACATCATCAAGCACGCCGCCGCCATGCGTACGTGGTGGGGCAGTGTCAGCTCGCCTTGGTTCGACAACGGCATGCGCGTGTACAACGTGGACGGACACATGGACATTCAGGCGGCGTACGGTGACATGGCCCGGCACCGTGATGGCCTCGTCGCTGCGTTCCTCGCCGAGTACCCGGCCCTGCGCGAGAAGGCGCGCTTCGACCTCAACGACCTGTTCGACGAGAGCGAGTACCCCATGCCCGGCGACGTGGCCAACAGGTTCACATGCAGCTTTGAAGTCATGCCTCTGCCTGACACGGCAGACTTCCGCGTGTTGCAGGGTATCGACGACGCCGAGCTGCAGCGCCTGCAGTCCGAGGCAGAGGCCAAGGTATCCGCACGTGTGAGTGAGGCCATGAACACTACGGTCAGGCGCGTGGCCGATGCGGTCAAGCTCATGGCCGACCGGCTCAACGAGTACACCCGCCGCGAGGACGCCGACGAGAAGCGGGCGTTCTACGACAGCTGGGTGTCCAACGTGCAGGAGATGGCTGCCCTGCTGCCGCAGCTGAACATCACCAACGACCCGGCGCTGACCAGCATCGCCAAGGAGATCACGGCCACGTTCGACAAGCCGGCCTCGTTCTACAAGGACAACAGTGAAGCCCGCCGGGATGCCGCCAGCAAGGCAGCAGACATCACCAGCAAGCTGGCCTCGCTGTTCGCGGCGTAGCCATGCCCCGCAAGCCACCGCAGCTGCCTGATGGGTTCAGGAGGGCCGCCGTAAAGGCGGGGATCGCCTACACCGACTACGTCTGCCCGATAGCGATGTACGCCCCGATTGGGGTGTACATCATCAGGTGGAATGACGGCAAGTGGTACACGTCGACACAGGAGAGCGACGGCACGGTTGACTGGGCGGACCCGAAAGCCCCCGTGCCTCATTGGTACGTGGGGCCGTTCAGGTCGTACCGGACCGCGCTGGCGACCCTCGTCCTGACCATTACTGAGTAACGCAACCTTCTCAACCCGTAGCACCCTTAACTCACTAGGAGAATCACCATGTCTATGCGCCTCAAAGAAATCACCGATGTCATCGTCCGCTGCTATCAGGCCAAGTCCAACCTGCTCATGCTGGGCAAGCCGGGCATCGGCAAGACTGACACCATCAATGCCTTCGTCGAGAAGATGCGCGAGCGTATCCCGCACTTCCAGCTGTGGCCGTTCTATGGCCCGACGATGTCCCCGATGGACATTCAGGCGTGCATGCCTGATGTCGCCTCGCACACCCTCAGCGTGTACTCCAACGCCTCGCTGCCCAATGCGTACAAGACGCCCGACGCGGTCGGCGTGGTGTTCATCGGCGAGATGCTGAACACCGACCAGAACACGCTCAAGCTCCTCCAGAAGTACGTGAATGGGGAGGACATGAACGGCGTCCTGCGCAAGCCCGAGGGCGTCATCGTCGTGGCCGACTCGAACCGGCTGGAGGACAAGGCCGGCGTGTTGCAACAGTTCCGTGCCCTGCTCAACCGCTTCCTGCAGATCGACGTGTACACGGAGGCCGAGGACAACGCCGAGTATGCGTCCAAGCATGAGTGGCACCCGCTGGTGCAGGCGTTCTTCCGCGAGAACCCCCACCTCATCGACAACTATGAGGATGTGTTCGGCGGCGACCGCAACCGCAAGGGCGCGGACGATCAGGCCGAGGAAGGCAAGCGCGGCATCTGGGCCTGCATGCGTGGATGGAACCGTGTCTCCGAGCTGGAGTACGCAAGCACGACGCTCGGCTCGGTGCTGTCCCTCGACGAAGTGCTCGGCTCGGTGGGCAAGGCTCCGGCCATCAAGTACAACACGTTCAAGCAGATGGTGGGCCGGCTTGCCACCATCGAGGAAGTGTTGGCCCATCCGGACAAGGTCGCCGTGCCGGAGAAGATCGACGAGCTGTACGCCCTGTGCATGCTGGTTAGCCTCAAGTGCAAGGACGAGCACCTCGAAGCGATCCATACGTTCGCCAAGCGGGTGCAGCACGACATGCAGGTGTTCATGCTGCGCACCATGATGCTGAGGAAGAACCTCAAGTTGGTCGGCACCGAGGTCTACCGCAAGTGGATCTTAGATCCGCAGATTAACAAGTTAATTACTGCTAGGTAATCTGATATACTTTCTGCTAGGAGGAAACTATGACTGAATGTACGCGCAAAGGGTGCGACCGCCCTGCCGCCGCAAAGGGGTTGTGCCGCAGGCACTACTACCAAGCACGGAACGGCAGTAAGGAGCGGGGCACCGTCGGGATGAGCACGTCTGAGCGGGTGCAGTTCTACACTGACAAGTCCGGGGAGTGCTGGGTCTGGACTGGGGCCAAGAACCTACAAGGGTATGGGAAGCTGAAGACGGACGAAGGCCCAATCAAGGCAGCCCACCGCCTCGCATGGGAGATTGCCAACGGCCCCATCCCCGAAGGCAGGCTGGTGCTCCACCGCTGCGACAACCCGTCGTGCGTACGCCCCGAGCACTTGTTCCTTGGCACGTACGTCGACAACCATCAGGACATGATCCAGAAGGGGAGGAGCCCGCATATTGGGACCGACCGCCCCCCAAGGAACTACGCCCGGGGGGAGAAGCACCCCTACGCAAAGCTGTCTGACGCGCAGGTAGAGGAGATCAAGGCAGCCTCGGGTACACAGCGAGAGATCGCCGCACGGTTTGGGGTAACGCAGGGAACGGTGAGTTCGATACGCTCGGGTAAGAACCGGCGGTGCGTACCCCCACCACAGCCAGATAAGGGGCGGATATGAAGAAGATCATCTTCGACAAGCAGACCAAGTTCGGGCTGGTCCGGCGGGGCATAGTGGGGTATCTGTTCACCCACACTGCCCATCCGGGCAGGGAGTTCCTCGTCACGCGTGGCACCAAGCGCACCCTCGCCGAGGACGACGCGCAGTTCAACGGGTTCTGGTACGCGTTCGAGTACCCGGCAGGCACCCCGTTGACTGTTAAGGGGACGGCATGCACGACACGGGAAGGGGCGTACGAACTTGCACTCGCCAAGCTGCACACCATCACCCCCGAGCAGCTGGACGAGCGGCGCGAGAATTGGAGGGTCGCCTTCGCCACTGCCGTACTACGGTCTGGCGCAACCATTACTGAGTAACGCACTTCACAAGGAGAATGAAATGAGCAACACACGTACGAATGCCACGCAGGACGCAGCTGTTCCCTTTATGGTCTATACTACCTAGTCTCAACATAGGAGCCAGACCATGAAATGCAAGTTCGACGGGTGCGAAGCCGACGCGAAAGCGAAAGGGTTCTGTCGCTACCACCACAAGGTGAACAGGTATGGCAGACCGCCACGCCCAACCCGAGGCATGACCCTCAGCCAGCGGCTCGACTACTACACCGATTCAGCGGGTGGGCCGGACGCATGCTGGCTTTGGACAGGACACACGGACGGCTGCGGGTACGGGATGATCGGCGTGCCGGGAGGCAAGAAGCATCGAGCCCATCGGGTTCGCTGGGAACTTACCTTTGGGCCAATCGGCGAGCTGCAAGTGTTGCATCGGTGCGATACGCCCGGGTGCAACAACCCTCGGCACCTGTTCCTTGGCACCCACCAAGACAACATGGCGGACAGGGATACGAAGGGGCGGGGCAACCAGCAGAAGGGGGAGCGCGCACCTCGGAGTCGCCTTACGGAAGCACAAGCAATTCGAGTGCGCGATGGCGGGGAGTCCCCTATACAACTGGCTAGGGAGCTAGGCATTACAGTAAGTACCGTGCATCAGATACGTCGCCGACTTACTTGGCGGCATCTAACTTAGGAGAAGAACCATGAGCAACATCAAGACCAACGCAACGCAGGACGCCGCCGTGCGCCTGATGCTGAAGTTTCCCTACTGGTCGGAACTTTATTATACAATGACCATCTACGAGGACGCCAACCAGCCTACCCTGTGCACCGATGGCCGCAACATGTGGGTCAACCCGACGTTCTGGGCGACCCTGTCCCTCGACCTGAAGATCGCCGCCCTCGCCCATGAGGTTGGACACAAGATGCTGCTGCACTGCAGCAGGCGCGGCGCGCGGCACCCCATGCTGTGGAACATCGCAGCAGACTACGTGGTCAACGCCATCCTCAAGAAAAACGGCTTCCAGCTCGACGACGGCTGGCTGTTCGACGCGAAGTACGACGGCTGGGCCGTCGAGGCGGTGTACCACGACATCGAGCAGCAGGCGCAACAGAAACCCCAACAAGGAGAAGGGGATGAACAGCAAAAAGAAGGCGAGTCCAAGGATGAAGGCGCTTCGCAAGGCAAGGGCGAAGGCCAATCGGGAGGCGAGGAAGATAGCCAAGGCGACGGCGATTCTGATGGAGACGGAGGTGAAGGAAGCACTGCCGCCGGGGATGATAACGCGGGAGCAGATGAAGGAGATAGCGACCCAGCGCCTGCAGCTGCAGGCGCTTCGCAAGGCGCTGGCAGCCATATGGAATACGAAGTCCCCGGTGTAAGCCAGAAGTGGAAGGACATGTGGCAGGACATCAACGACATGCAGGGGTCCGCCGAGCAGATCGACAAGGCCGAGAAGGAAGTCCTCGAAGCGGTCGAGAAGGCCATCCAGACTGCACGTGCGCATGGCAACGCGCCCGGCGGCATGGAGGGGTTCGACGACCTGATGAAGCCGTCCAAAGAGCCGTGGTATAACCACCTGCACCGGTTCATGCAGTCCCTGTCCATGTCCGAGTACAACTGGGCGCGCATCAACCGCCGGCACCTCGTGCAGCACAACGTGTTCGCCCCGGCCAACTTCTCCGAGTCACTGGAGAACGTGGTGTTCGCCATCGACACATCGGGGTCGGTGTTTGACCAGCAGTCGCAGGCCGGCTTCGCCGGGCACGTCAACGCGATCCTCGCCGAGACAAAGCCCAAGCGTACCCACGTGCTCTACTTCGACGCCAAGATTCAGCGGCATGACGAGCTGGACTATGGCGCGCTTGAGTTCAGCACACGGCCCAAGGGTGGTGGCGGCACGGAATTCCGTCCGATCTTCCAGTACCTCGAAGACGAGGGGATCGTGGCCGACGCCGTGATTGTCCTGACCGACTGCTGCGGCGGGTTCCCCGACGAGGAGCCACCCTACCCGGTTCTGTGGGCCAGCATCATCGACCCCAAAGACCTCGGCCACTATCTGCCGCCGTTCGGGGAGGTCGTCCATGTCTCTGACGACCACTAACCCGCCGTTCGTCCACGTCGACCCGCCCATCATCTCAGGCGAGATGCACGCCTGTGGGTGGGCGTACACCACCGGGGGCGCGCTGCTCAACCGCACGACGCACTGGCGCGTCGGGGCGGTCGTCGTATGGCACTCGCTGGACCTGCGCAGCGAGGTGACGTGGGTCGCCACGCCCCCGATCATTAGCTGGGAGGCACAGCGGTTCGACACGTGGCAGGAGGCGGTCAACTATGCAGACGTTACAGGAGCGCTGGAGTCATGAAAAAGCAGCTGAAGCAGCGGGGGCGACCGAAGTGGGCGGAGAACCTCGCCCGCGAGGGGTGGATGCCGCGCATCGGTGGGTACCACCACGTGGCTACCGGGGTGTGCGTCGTGCGCACCATGAACCTCGATAAAATAGATAACTACCCGATGTGGCGCACGCGCACTGACAAGGGCGAGCTGCTGGGGGAGCACCCCAGCCTCACCGAAGCGATGGCGTTTGCGGAGACTACGGTCCTGCTCATGGAGGAGTAAGGGCAGCCCATTACTGAGTAATGGAGATGAACATGAAAGGATGGGTCGAGCTGAAGGGAGTCAAGTACGTGTATGGAGACATCGCGGTAGGTGATTTCGACGGCGATCGGCTGCGGCGGCGTGGTGTCGTCGCTGTCGGCGGCAGTGTAGTCGATGTGCTCCGCTTCCTCTGCTACTGCTTCTTCCGTTGGCGCAGTCTCGAAAGCGGCGCAGATTGACGACGCGACCTCGCTGCCGACTGGCGGCGGTGGAATCGGCAGCGGCGCAGACGCCCACTCAAGGCGATCGGGGATGGGTGCGCCGCGACGTCGCGCCCACGACAGGACGTCTGCTGCGCTGCGAGGTCGCCCGTCTTCACGGCAGCCCTCGTGCTTGCAGTCATAGCCGCCGTCTTCGCCTGCGCGGTGGCCGCGCACAAAGCACAGGGTGGAGCTACTGTAGGCGTCTTGCTTACCCGCCTCTACAGCGCTTGCGTGCATCTCGCGCCACGGACACAGCGCCAAGAAAGCTGTGTTGTCATGCTTCGGCCCGATGAGGTCGAAGTAGCTGAGTGCCTGGTATAGCAACGAGCCTGTAGACTCGTTTGGGGTCGCTCCTTCGGTTTGGGGGTTAGAATCGTCTACGGGGCGTTTCACAGCGGAGTGGCTACTAGCCCCCTCCCACTGTGCTGCAGCGGCCCCAGCGTTGCGCTGGCTTCCATTTTGAGCTATCGCCGCTTCGCTGCCGCCGTGCCGAACTATGGCGGGACGTGTTAGCGGCTCGGTGCGTAGGACGTGCGCTACCGCGCCAAGCAGCTCGCAGACGTCTAGCGGACGACCATCCGACCATCGCACCGTCCGGTCCATATCGCTGTTGCCGCCCATGGGCCGATGTGGCACAAATGTCGGCTGCGACCAGTGGTCCACAGCGGAGTCGCCGTCACTACTACCCCACAGCGCACCGAACACAGCGCGCAGCTGTGCATGTACAGCTCGCCACCACTCAGCGGTCACACGTACCGTCTCGTCCCAGTCAAGTCCAGGCGTCGAAGGCGCGGGCATCGTGAGCGGGACGATCTGCAAGT
>OFRO01000695.1_pt1 | contig 11076 bp, 15 predicted proteins | sample 1543091 | NCBI WGS metagenome assembly OFRO01 (sample SAMN07774217, study PRJEB24372) | wastewater metagenome | isolation source: Exp Tend NO 10WW | collected 2016-02
CGAAGGACACCCGATGATCTGGATCAAAGCCTTGCACGTGGTCGCCATGGTCACCTGGTTCGCCGGAGTGTTCTACCTGCCGCGCCTATTCGTCTATCACGCCGACACCACCGATGCGCCGGGGCAGGAGAAGATCGAGGTCATCGACAAGACGATGATGGTCTTCGGCGACGGCCCCCCTTCAGCCACATCGGCCGCACCGCCACGCACGAGATAACGTCCGCCATATAGCGCGATGGTCCTGGCGGCCAAGGTACGATAGGCCTCGAAGCCTGCCGCATCCTTCACGTCGACCTCGGAGATCACGTAGGCTGACATGGCCGCGCCTCACGCGATCGTTTGGACGATACCACCCTCGGCGCGCAGCGCGGCGCCGTTCGCCCGCTGCACTTCGGTCAGTTGCGTCGTGGTCTGCGCGAGGCTCTGTTGAATGCCGATGCGCTCGCGCAGCAGGGCGTTCATTTCCTCCTGCGTCGCGTGCTCGGCCTGTGCGGCTTCGATGCGCGCGGTCGTCTCCGCAAGCATCCCCTGGAGGGCCTCGCGCAGCGTCGAGAGTTCACCGATACGGTCGCGCCGCGCGCTGTCGCCGTGGCCTTCAGCGTCGGCGAGCGCGAGCTCCGCGTCGCGCCGTTGCACCGCGAGGCTGAGAAGATCCGTGCGCCCGCGCCGCTCGGTGTCGATGGCTTCGTGTTCCGCGATGGCGCGCGCGACGGTGGCGTTCTTGGCCGCGGTGCCGAGCTCGTCGAGCTGCGCGGCGCTCGCCACCCATGCGGCCACGCGGGCTTTCTCCGCGTTCTCCGTCGCCAGCGTCTCCGCGCGCGTGCGGATGAGCACCTGTTGCAGCGCCGTCTCTTGCCGCTCTGCGAGGCTCGGCAGGCGGCGATGGCGTGGGGCGTGTTGATTCGCGCGCTCAAGCGCCGCCTGCGCCGCGCGCTGACCGGCGGCGTTGCCCGCGTCGATCATCGCCTGCTGCTCGGCCGTCGGCCCGGTGCGGGGTCGCGTCGACGCCCGTACACCCCCGATGCGCCCGGTGACCGCGGCCGTCGAGCCGTTGCTCGCGCTGCGGCCCATGAAGTCAGTGAACTCCGTGAGCGCCGACACATTGCGGTGGACTTGATCGCTCAGCACCCGGAGCGTGTCGGTGCCGCCCGCCGCGTTGAGCAGGAAGCCCGCGAGCGCGTTGCCCGCCTCGGTGGCCTGCGTGCCGAAGTGCGCGACCTCTTCGCCGAGCGATCGCGTGGCGGGCGTGGTCGCCGCCTGCGTCTGCTGAAGCTGTTGCAGCGCCGCGTTGAACGTCTCCGTCCTCGTCGCGCCCTGCTGCACCGACAGGCCGAATCGGCGCAGTCCACCGGCCTCACCGTTGGTGAGCGCCTGCGTCAACTGCTCGATCGCCGCCGGGGTCTCGGTGCCCGTGGCCTGCGCGTACTCCCGCGCCGCGCGTGTGATGAGCGCGAGCTCGCGGCCGGTCGTCGGGAGTCCCGACTGCAAGAGCCGCTGCTGCACCTGCCACGCTTCGGTCGCCGTGACGGTGCCGTTGGTGGCTCGCTGCACCTCGCCATAGGCAGAGCCGAGCGCCGTGAGCGCGCGCTGCTGGCGCTCGTTGGCGACCGCCCCTTCGAGCGTCATGCGCGCGAGCGCGACGGTGGCTGCCACGACAGCCGACGCGGCCTCGCGCATCCCCTCGGCCATCTCGAGCGCGGTCTTCTTGGACTGCGACCCGAGCGCGCGCATCCCCTCCGACGCGGCCTTGCCCTTCGCCGCCCACTCGTCGGTCGCCTTGCCCGCGGCCTGCGTGGCTTTCTCGACCTCGGTGAGCTCTTTCTCGACGAGCTTGAGCGTTACTTCGGCGCCCCCCGCAACGGTCAGTACGATCTCAGCCACGGCGCTTCACCGCTTCGGCGGGCTCTCGTCGCGCTCGCGGAGCCGACGCAGCTCGTCGGACTCTCGGAGGGAGAGGGCTTGCTCTACCAGGTCAATCGCGTCGACCAGCGCGCCCGACGGATTCGGCTCGCGCAGGTGGAGTTGACCCTTTCGAAACCAGGGCAGGAGCCGCGCGACCTCGAAGGCCTCGGGCAACCGCGCATAGTACCCCGGGCACGTCGAGCACTCCGGCGGATCACCCGCCTCGGTGTCGACGCCGAAGAGCCGGTGCACGTTGTCGATCGCCGTGCGCTGCGCCAGGGGCAAGGGCTCGTCGCTCGGCTCGCACACACGCGGGCAGCGCCACGCCTGCTGCGCGCGCTGCCCGTCGCCGTCGAGCGTCGCCGCGCCACGGGGATCTTTCATCGCCTTCGCGTCTTCGCGCAGGTCACAACCGCAGGGGGCAGCGGCGAGGGCTTCTTTCAGGGCGACGCTGCCGTGCCACCCCAACCCAAAAAAGGGCCGCGGCGACCCTTCGGGAGCCGGGCGAGGTCGATCGCGATCTGACCGATCTCCTGCACCGTCTCCGCGCCGAAACGGTCTGCGATCTCTTGAATCCAGTCGTCACCCGCGAGGGTCACACCGTGCACCGCGTCGCGCGTGGTGAACGGCGTTCCCTTCGCCGCGCCCTTGCTCGGGACGGCCGAGAGCGCATCCCCGTCGGCGACCTCGATGCGGTGGCAGGCCGCGCGCACCGCGTGCTCGCGCCGCATCGAGATCGTGTCAATCCCATTGAGCACGGCCGAGAGGTATGCGGCGGGCAGGCGCTTCACGACGAACCACGTCGGGGTCACGCCCTCGACCAGCGGCGCCGCGTCGGGGTCACGCTCGATGAGGTACTTCGTGTACCTCTTGATGTTCTCCTCGTCGCCCGCCTGGTTGAGCGCGGCGTCGGGGTCGGTGAGGTTGGCGCGGATCACGCGAAGGCTGGTGCTGAGGGGGTTGCTCACGGTGTGTCCGATCGTCGAAAGGGTCTATGCGCGAGGCGTTGAAGAGTTCCCGGGATTCGCTCAGCCGATGCCCAGCCGGAAGGGCGCCGTGCTCAATTCGCTGTCCTGCGCGCAGGAATCGTCGCGCTTTGCCCGGAGCGTGACGGTGGTCTTGATGAGCCCGTCGGAGCCCTTGGCGTACTTGGGCTTTCCCACGACGATGGCCCGCGGGATGTCGATGACGATGCTGCGACGGTCGTAGCCCCCGCCGCCGTTGAGCACGTCGACCTGGAGCCAGAGCATGAAGCACAGCTCGGTGCGTGAAGCCCACCACGTCGCGTCGGGCACGGTCGCCAGCGCGAACGTGACCTCGATCTCCGCGAAGGTGTCGGTGAGCGCCGTCGTGCGCGCAACGCCGCGCTTGCCCTCGGTGCTGCCCGTGAGCGACGTGATCTGCGTCATCCCGAAGTTCATCTTCGCGGAGAAGCTGTCGATCACGTAGTTCGCGCGCGTCGTGGTGCTCTGCGCCTGGAAGTAGCAGGTGGCGTTTCGGCACGAGAGCGGCGCAGCCATCGGGTCGGCCACGTCGGTAATCGCGAGCCCGAGCGCTTCGGGGCCGGTCCACGTCGCGGCCTTCAGGTCGAACATCAGCTGCGCCAGGCCCTCGCGGTCGACCTTGATCTCCACATTGCCGGTGCAGCCGTTGAAGCGCCATTGGTGGTTGGCGTCCTGCGCCGCGCACACGGCCACGGAGAGGCTCTTCGTGTTGGTGCTCGACGGGTAGTAGGTGCGCAGATTCACGACCGGCGCCCCGTCGGCCAGGGCACCGCTCACGTTCGGGTAGAACAGGCACACGTCGGCGATGCGCGACGTGATGCGAGCGGGCACAAGCCCCACCGCTACGTCAGGATCGGTCACCAAACACAGTTGCCCCGCGGGGAAGCGCGAACCATGACCCGCTGCCGTCGTGAAGCCCCCGACCGCGCCCGACGCTGCGAGCACGGTGGTACCGGCGAACGCGCTCTCGGCGCCGAAGGTGCAGCGCAGGAACACCGCGAGCGGACACTGCGCATCGGTGTCGACCGTCGCGCCCGTGACGAGCACCGTGGGCCCCGGCTGAATGTAGTGACCCAGCTTGATCGACCCGTCTTTGAATCCCTTGATGGGGTCCAAGATGTCGAACGGACGCACGCGCAGGTTCTTCCGATCGATCTCGGCTTGCGTCGCGTCGGGCTCGATGCTGTCGCTGATCGGGTAGCAACGCCGCTCGGTGCCTGCGACGCACCACGACGCTTCTTCGGAGACGTAGCAAGAGCCCAGCGTGGCGGCGGAAACGATGTCTGACATGGTGCCTCAGGGAGCAGCAGGCCCGAGAGCACCCGGCAGGGCGTCGCGGGAGCGAACATTGAAAACGTGGGTGGCGATGGCGCGGTCCGAGAGCATCTCGACCCCGTCGCCTTCGGGGTCGGCGGGCGCGATGTCGATGACCGCGACACCTGCGAGACCCGCCCAATTCCGTAGTGACCCGATCACGGCGCGCAGCTCGACGCCGTCTTCATCGGCACGGTCTTCGACGGCCGGGCGCGACGACGAACCGGACTGATCGCCCGAGACCTCGAAGGTGCCCGCGTCGCCCGACTCGGTGAGCACGTAGCCCACCCGCACGCGCAGGCGCCGCATGTACAGGCCGTACCCGCTGAGCGTGTTGACCGGCTCCGTCGGCACGGGCTTGTCGATGTGGATGTTCACCGCGCGCTCAATCGCCGTGAGTTCAACGACCTCGAGGTTTCGCGCGACGACGTGAAAGCGCCCCGCGGGGATGACCCACTGCGCGACGCCGTACGCGCCCTCAACAACGGCCGTGATCCGCACGCGCAACGGTGCCGTCGAGCCGCTCATCCGCGCCCCATCGGAATGCCGCGGTAGTGCCCCGCTCCGACCTTCGCCGCGCCGTCTTGCTTCGGGCTGTACAGCGCCGCGCCGAGCGCGCTGTCGCGCTCCTGGGCGTAGCGCGAACGCATGTCGTCCCGATACGCGATGACATCGTCGGCGTTGCCCGCCGTTTCAGCAAGCAATGCGCGCACGAGATATCCGTGCGCGGTGGTCAGATCAACGATGCCGATGAAGCCCCCGGGGTCTGCCTTCTGGGCGATGTGACGCAGCAGCATCGCCCACGCGTCGGCGATCACGTCGGGGAGCCAGGTGCCCGACGAGAGGCGCTTCGCGAGGATGGGGTCCAGCGTGCGCAGGCCTTCGACGCGCAGGTACGACGCGGGCGCGTAGCGGGTGACCGCGAACGGGAGTTGGAACGTCGGCTGCGCGTCCGCGGCAGGCCACACGTATTCAACGCGGTAGCCGCGCCCCACAGGCGTTGCAGTGAGCGCTGCGACCGCGAGCGAGACGCGCGTACCCTGGAACGTCGCACCGCTCGCGTGAGCCCTCAGCGTGCCGCGCACGAGGGTCGCGGTGAGCCCCGCGAGCGACTTGATCGTGACGCTCTCGCCGCCCTCGTCCTCCGGGCCGTCGTACAGGTACGTCCGCCCGACCGTCACACCCGTCGCGCTGGTGAGCGGGATCGTCTGTGCGCCCGCCGCGACGCCCGCGCTCGCCGTGGTGTTGACCGTGTCGAGCACCGCCGCGGCCGAGGCCTGCGCCTCCTGCCCCGAAGCACGCACGACGCGGAACGTCCCAGCCGCGGAAGGGCGGCGCGGTAGATCCACGACGAGCGTGCGTGCGGTGTCGAGTTGGACCCACTCCACGGCGATACCTCAGGCGTTCGGCTGCGCGGCGTCGCGCTTGGGCTTCGTCGCCGTGGGTTGCGGACGCTCGGGCGGAACCTCTTCGACGAGCCACTGGCACTGCCCGCGCTCGTCGCTGTTCTCCGCCCGCGGACGCCACCCGGCCGGGCGCCGATACTGACGCTGCTGAATCCCGACGCCCCACTGGCGCAGCACCGTGAGCGCCTCGTCGATCGTAAGGGTCTCGCCCTCGCGCGTGATCTCCACGGTGCGATAGATCTCGCGCCCGGTGCGCGAGGCCGTGTCGCGCTTCTGCCCCTCCCACTCGCCGTGCTGCTCCACGGTGCGGTCGGGCGGCAGCTCGCCACCGAGGTTGCCCGTCTTGGCGACGAGCACCTTTCCGCGCTTCTCGTCCGGCAGAAGACGCCCCTGCGGATCGGAGTGCGGCGGCACCGCATCCTTGACGAGACGGAGCGTCCAGAGCCGCTGCTTGAACACGCGCTTGCCCTTGCCGTCGTTGTTCGTGTGCAGGATCTCCAGCGCGATCTGCTGACACACGTCCTCGGTGCATTGGAGCAGAACGGTGAGCAAGGGCTTTCCCTCGCCGTCGAGACGGCGAATCTCGTCGGCGACGTACAGACGCGCCTCCGTCTCGGGGCGGTTGCGGTAGCGGTGCCAGTCGGTGCAGAACGGTTCGATGGGAATCACGCGGTGGGAACTCCTGCGACGCGCGAGGGCGCCGCGGTTTGAGGATCAGAGGCCGGTGAACTCGACAACCCAGGTGACGGCCGCGAGGCTGGTCGTGCTCGCGACCTCGGCGTCGGAGGCCGCGCTCAGATCGCGCACCTTGATGGTGCCGAGCGAGGGCGAGTAGGAGGCACCGGGCACGAAGGTCAGGCTGTACTTGTCGTCGCCGTGCGCGCCGACAGAGAGCACGCGCATGCCGTGCACCTTCGTGAACTTCTCCTCGCCGGTGCTCAGATCGACGACGCTCCCGTTGGTGTCGTACGAGGCCGTGCCCGTGAGGACGCAGATCTTCCGTTTCGGAGTGCCGGGTCCAGACCCCGGGTTGAACATCAAGGCTGCAGCCGCAGAAAAAGCGCTCATCGTCGTCTCCCTATCAGGCGGTGATGCCGGTCAGCTTGGCGTGACGGCGGCGGTTGGCGACGCGGAGCGCACAGCCCATCGAGACCTGCGCGCTCATGTTGTCGTTCGTGATGGCGAACGGCAGGACGCTCAGGTCGCGGTGCACCTGAAGCTGGATGCCGGGCACGGTTCCCTCGGCGGTCTTCTGCTCGGTGAGATCGAGCCAGTACATCTCCGTCGAAGTCATGTTGCGAATGGGCTTCAACGGGATGCCGTTGAACGACATGGGCGCGGCAGTGATGCCGATGTCGTACTGCGCGGGCAGCACGATGCGCGTCTGTGGCGTGGTCGCGGCGGGTCCCGCGATGCTCGCGTAGTTCGTGAGCTGGTTGACCGCCGCAAGGATCACGCCCGGCATCGCGTTGTACGGCGCCGAGATGAGCGCCTCGTAGGTGTCCTGCATGACGGCCGCGGTGAGAGCGCCGCCGACCGCGGTCTCCAGCGCGGCCCAGGCCGACACGCTGCCAGGGGCGATGCCCGCGTAGGTGTCGCCCGCATCAATGATGGACGCGATGCCTACGTCCTGCGTCGACCCGAGCAGGTTCTGTTCGAGCAGGTAGAGCAGTGCCTTGACCGCGTCGGCGAGCTCGGCCTCCCACACGTTGCTCTCGTACAGCCCGTTCTTCCGAGCGTTGTCGAGCAGGTGTCCGGTGATCGCCGCAACGGTGCGGTAGTACGTCATCGCGAGCGAGGCCTGCACGAGCGTGCGGCGGCCCGCGGAGGGCGCGGCCTGGTTCTCGACGAAGGTCTCCGCGCTGCCGTTGCCCGCGCTCTGGAGGTTCCACTTCACAGGCGCGGCGCCGGTGGTGGGTCCCGTCAGCCCGAGGGCGACGAGCAAATCGAAGAAGTCGGTCGGGCGCGAGACGAGATCGATGGTCCCAGGCGCGACATTCGGACGAATCAGAACCGAGGCATTCGAGTTGGACTGAGTCATGGTCAGCTCTCAAAAGAGCTGTCCGCTGCGGCGCACAGTCGGGCGCAGCGGGAATTATCGAACGGCGCCGGGGGTCTGTCCCGCGGGCGCAGAAGGCGCAGTCGGATTGAGGCGAGCGACGCGCTGGCCGAGCACGTTGCGCGCGAACGTCGTGGCTCCGTCGGCGGAGCGCAGGTCGAGCGCGGGAGCGCCCGCGGCCGGGGGCGACACGTTGGGCGAGGCGCCTGCGCCCGCCGGAAGCGCGGGCTTGAGCAGGTACGGACGCGCGGTGAGGTAGCCCGAGAGGTAGTCCTTCGGGCTCTTCGTCGGCTCCGCGCGCACGAACACGTTGCCCTTGTCGTCGACCGCGAACGCGTCCGCCGTGAGCTTGAGCACCGTGTCCAGGTCGATCGCGCCGAGTTCGGTCGCGAGTTTGTGGACGCTGCCGGTGATCTTCTCGCGGTGCAGCTCCGCGCGCAGCGACGCCACCTGCGTGGCCGCGTCGGGCTCGGCGGCGGGAACCACCGGCGCGGGCGCGGGAGCAGCAGGCGCAGCAACCGGCGCGGCAGGAGCCACGACGGGAGCGACCACCGGTGCCACCGGAGCGACGGCAGGAGCCGCGGGCGCGGGAACCACCGGCGCCGCAGCGGGCGCGACGACGGGTGCCACCGCAGGAGCGGCGGGCTGCGCGGCGGGGACTTGGGCGGCGGGCTGTGCTGGGTCGCTCATGTGTGGGGCACACAATGACCGATCGGTCATGTTTTGACAAGAGGGTGTCTACGGAGCTGCCAACGCCGCGTCGGCGAGCTCGCGCGCGTGGCGAGCGAGGGGCGCTCCGAGGCAGGGCAGCGAGTAGAGGGCGACGGGCGCGAGCGCCACGCGACCGATGCGCGGCACCTCGATCACGTACCGCCGCGTCGCGCTCATCGCGTTGGGGGTACCCGCGTGTTCGCCAGCGATCGGCTCGATGCTCACGTGCGCGCCCGGGATGGCGTAGCGCAAGAGCTGCTCCGCCTCGTCGTGGGTGCGGATCAGGTCGTCGTCGCGCATGGTGACGGTCATCGGAACCACCCTCGGAACATCGCCACGGAGAAGGCCAGAACCATCCCGTCAATCAGGAACCCGATCGCCATCCGGATGTCGCCCCGCACGAGCGAGTTGGCCGCCACCGCAAGGAGCATCAGGGCCATCGACACCGCGACGGCGTTGGACCACCACGCTTCATGGCTCCGTTGCGATTTGCACTCCGCGCACCGCTCACGCTCTGCCGTTCCGTCGTCGGGCTTGGAGTTTCTCAGCGCGCACGCCGCTGAGATCAAGGCCAACGACTCCGCCTCGTTGCCTTCCCGCTGGAGACGCGCCGCAACGTTGCAGCACAAGGTCACATCTCGGTCGATCTCTACTTCTTTCATCGTGCTCCCTCGTGTTTAATTGTTGTCTCATAAGTCATTGTCGACAACGAATTGATATGGCTTGTGTCATTACCGATATGGATATCACTTGCGCGTCGTGACCTTCGACTCGCTCAGGTCGCGCAGCAGTTGGCCCGATCGGTAGAAGAGCCGCCCGCCGTCCTTGCGCGGGTCGTAGCTCACGTCCGCCCCACCGAGCCCCACGCGCAGCCGCAGGCGCCGCAGGATAGCCTCGCCCGCCAGCTTCCACGGGGTGCCCGAGGGAGCGCCCGCCGCGACCATCTTTGTGCCCTTCTCGATGGCCGCATCGACCTCGCTCACGAGCGTTGGGGTGGTGACGGTCAGGTCTCGGCCGCCGCGCGCGAGCATGTCGATGACGTGCTCGGCCGCGTCGGGCACCTTCGCGACGAGCCCTTTCACCGACGCGACGTCGCGCAGGCGCTTGAGCGTCGAGCGAATCACGTCGAGACCTTTGACCTTGCCGCCCATCGACGCTCAGCCCGCGAGCACGTCGGCGAGCACGAGGTGCGGGTGTCGATGCTCGAGCGTTCCGAGCACCTGCACCGCGCTGAGCACACGGGTGGCGTAGTCCGCGTCGCGCACCACCGGCACGCGGATCTGCACGTCGCCCTTCGCCAGCGCGCGCACCTTGCCGTGGAGCGCCTCGCCACGATCGACGAAGCCCGCGAACGTCACGTACGCACCGAGGTGTTGCGGGTCGACCTGCGCGGCCGCGAGGTTCGGATCGGTGACCACGCGTGCGAGCACTTCGTACCGCCGCTCGTGATGTTCGATGAGCCGCACGGCCTGCTCGAATTCCTCGGTGCCGTGCACGTCGACCGTGACGCTCGCGCGCTCGTTGCCGTCGAACGCGGGCGATGGGTCACGCATCGGCTGCTCCCGCACCGTCTCCCCCGTCGCGCTGTTGTCCACCGTCGCCGCCGTCTCCGTCTTGCTGTTCTGTTCCATTACCGTCTCCGTTGTTGGGTTTGGCCGTCGCGGGTACGGCCCCTGGTTGTTCCGCGAAGAACGTGGTTCCGACCGCGCCCATCACGAGCTCGGCCTGTTCGGGCGAGAGGCGAAAGGCGATCTGCAACATCCCGATGCCAGCCGGGCGCGGGAGCTGGCGCGTCGCCACCGCCGTCACGATCTCGACCATCGACGTGATCTGCGCGCCGTTGAGAAGATCGGTTGGCGCTGCCACCTGGGGCGCGCCCGCCGCTGGCGCGATGCTCGCGTCGCTCTCGGCCGCGGGCTCCGCCTCTGCAGCGGACGTAGCCGTCGCCGTTGCAGTCTCCGTCGGTTCCGCCGAAACCTTCGTGATCTCCGGCGCGATCGTCTCCCCGTCGCCCTTCGTTGCAGTCTCCGACGCGCCGCCATCGAGCCGCTTGCGCACATCGGCCAGCACCTTCGCCAGATCCTCGTCGGAGAGAGCCAGCGCCGACGTGAGCGCCTGCCGCACGGCCGCGAGCATCCCCTCGGCGCCGAGCCGGTCGCCGAGCTTCTCAATGAGGAGCACCGCGCGGTCGAGATCCTCCGAGGCGTCGGGCAGCGTGAACCGCTGCGGGTACTGCACCTTCGCCCAGCCGCCCGCCCGGCTGGACGCGCCGTTCCTCGAGCCCGATGAGGTCCTGCGCATCGCCCGCTCCGGCGCGCGTCGCGGCTGTCACGAGGCCCTCTTCACGCTGGGTGAGGCGCCCGAGGACCGCTACCCGGTCGCCCTGGAGTGGCTGGCCGACCACGGCTACGCGACGACCGTCGAGTACCTCGCCGCCATGTGCCGCCTGGTGCTCGACGAGACGGGTCTGCTCCCCCACGCCAACGCCGGCGCGCTGTGCGCCGACGATCTGGCGCTGCTGCGGACGGTGTCGCCGTCGCAGGGGATGATGGTCGAGTCGCTCGCGCCTGACATCGAGGCGCACCGAGGTGCACCCGACAAGGTGCCCGCACGACGCCTCGCGACCATGGAGGCGGCCGGTGAGCTCGCGATCCCGTTCACCACGGGAATCCTGGTCGGC
>OFRO01000696.1_pt1 | contig 11069 bp, 39 predicted proteins | sample 1543091 | NCBI WGS metagenome assembly OFRO01 (sample SAMN07774217, study PRJEB24372) | wastewater metagenome | isolation source: Exp Tend NO 10WW | collected 2016-02
CTCTGGGCCGAGTTTGAACGCCAGCGTGCCTCACTCTGGGCCGAGTATGAACGCCAGGAAGCCCCGCTCTGGGCCGGGTATCAACGCCAGAAGGCTCGGCTGTTTACAACCCTCTACTTGAGCGCACCATGAACAAGACAATCGACCCCCGCACCACCCGTCGGCGCATTCCCGCCACGGATTGGCAGCGCAACGCTGCCAGGTACGCCACCTACAAACCCGTCGGCACCGACGGCCCTTGGCTTGTGCTTGAACGCAAGCCTGAGTTCATCAAGAGGGCGCACACATGAAGCAATCCGAAATCTACCGCTTGGCCCAGACCTTTCTGGCGCCCTGCGCGCCTGGGGCATATGGCATCTGCGGCGCGATAGCAGAGGCCTGCCATCGCGCCCGCCAACCCTTGCTCCCCGAGCGCACCCGCCTCTATTGGAGTTGGATGTTCAACGATCGCGCCACCAGCTACTGGTGGCGCGACTTCTCCGAAACCAGTCAACAAGAGCGCTTCATGGTGCTCGAACTCATGGCTTTGATGACCGAGGACGAAGAATGAAACTCGACCCCAACATCTTCCGCGCAGCTGCGGCCACGCTCGCGCACTACCCCACGCAGCGGGGCTTTCCAGGCAATACGCCCGAGGTTGCCCACGGCTGCTGCCGCGCATTGATGCCCGCTTGTGGTGAAAACATCCCGCAGTTTCGCCCCTACAAAGCCTTCTTCGAAGCGCACTTCCGGCCAACGGGCCCCTACGCCTACTGGTGGGATGACACCTTCGAACCCACCGAGGAGAACATGAACGCCGCCATGGAAGCGCGCTTCATCGCGCTGCACTTGGCCGCCGAAATGCTGGAGAAACCTTGCCATGACTGAGTACCTCGTCACCTGGACGATCGAGCTCGACGCCGACTCGCCCAAGCAAGCCGCGCAACTTGCGCAAACCATCCAACGTTCCCCCCAATCGCTCGCGACTTTTTTCAAGGTCGAGGACGAGGAGGGCGAGACGCACGAAATCGACCTGGAGAACCCATGACCCCTTACATTGCTTCCACAGCCCAGGTGTCCGACTCCGCCCAGGTGTCCGACTCCGCCCAGGTGTCCGGCTCCGCCCAGGTGTCCGACTCCGCCGTGATCCGGGGTGATGGCCGAATCAGCAAACTTGGGGACTACGTCACAGTCGGCCCCGCCATCAGCAGCGGTCGCACCACGACAGCGCACAGAGACGAGAAGCTGGGGGTGCGGGTCAACTGCGGATGCTTCACTGGCACGATTGAGGAGTTTGAGCAGGCTGTCGAAGCCACACACGCCGCAGCGCCTGCCCACTTGGCGCAGTACCGCGCCTTCGTCGCCCTCATCAAAGCGCACTTTGCGGCGCAGGAGGAGGCCCAATGACCCAACGCATTCAGGACACCGACGCCTACATCATGATGGAAGCGGCGCGAGCCTACGCAGCCAACCCCAAGGGTCCGCAGGTGCTGAAACCCCACTTCGCGCGCCTACTGGCCAACGGCCATAGCCCGCAGGACGCAGCCTCGCTGCTCCAGGCGGCCATCCAACCCCGAAAGGAGCCAAAATGAAACTCAGCGAAATCGTCACCGGCTTGCGCTACGTCAAATCAGTCAGCAGCAAACTCGGGTCGCACTTGCGCAAGGAGCCCAATGAGATCTTCGTCAGCTTCGATGGCTATGGCCCGCCCTGCTGGGTTGGCAACCGAGCCCTTGTGGGCACACCCGTCATCGACTTGCCCACCTTCCCCCCGCATCCCAAGTCTGACCACCTCCGCCCCGCCGGCAGTCTGAAGTTCATTGCCTGGCCCCACACGCAAAGAGCGCTTGTGCTGGCCACCGACCCCAACTTCATCGCCGATGTGCGCCTCGGGTTCGTGGACCTGACAGACATCGCAGAGATGGAGGAGCCGAAGTGACCAAGAACCTGTTCCGCTACGACGGCACGTACTGGGGCGACGAACTCGGACCCGGCGAGGCGCACCTGTACGCCGACTATTTCCCTGTCGTCAAAGAGACGCCCAAAGGCTGCTGGATCGACGTGTACGGCAAGCGCAAGTTCGTCTTGAACGACTCGACCAAGCGCTACGCCTATCCCACCAAGGAGCTTGCTCTGCAGTCCTTCATCGCCCGCAAGCGTCGACAGGCCGGCATCTTGCGTGCACAATTGAAGAATGCTGAGGGCCTGCTCTCCTACGCCTCAGCACTGAAGGAGCCACCGTGAAAGACCTCAACCACGCCGCCTGGGCCGTGCGCGACCAGATCGCTGCCATCCCACCCGAGGCCGCCTACGAGGATTACTCGCAAGAAATCCTCCGCATCTTCGCTAAAGCGAAGCACGCTTGTGACATTTTCTGGATGCTGGACGAGCGCCCGGGCCACTTCGGCATGGGACCGTGGCACGCCCGCCTGCGCAGCGTGCGCAACAACCCGAACGAGGGCAAGCAACTTTTCAAGGGGTTCAAGTAAACCAAAGAAAGGAGCGCAACCATGCGCAATGAAGAGTACGACGACGGGTACGACAGCAAGGAGTCCTTCGAACGGGCCGGCTGCGACCGCGAGGAAGACATGGAGCCCGAGGAGCCCGAGGAGGAACCCAACCCGAGGCACGACCCCTGGATCATCTGCCCGACTTGCTCGGGCGATGGGCACCACTGCAGGCACCTCGGCGCCTACACAATGGAGGAGTTCGACGAGGCCTTTCCGGATGCGGAGGATCGCGAGGATTACTTCAGCGGAGTCTATGACAAAACCTGCGAGACTTGCGCAGGAGCGGGGAAAGTGCGACAGTCTGTTGGCCTGAAGCGGCACGAGCAGGTGCTGCGCAATGAGAGCGGCTTCAACGAGGCGGGTGAGCCGCTCTGGTGAGTCAACCAACGAAAGGAGTGCAACATGCACAGAGAAACGAATACCGAGTTCATCACTCGGCTCATGGAGTGCGCCAAGAGCGGGGCGCTGATGCAGGCGGTGATCATCACCGGGCTGCAGTACTACGCCCAGAAGGTGGCCGCACAGCCGGCTTCCAAATTTGACTCAGCATTCCTCAACGGCCAGGCCTGGGTGGACTGCGCCGTGGAGTTGAAGCGGGAACTTGAGGAGCGGATGAAGTGAACAAGCTTAAGGTTGTCAAGCGGGCGCTCACCAGCCTGATCAACGCACAGGACGAGTGGGGTGTTTACCACTTCTACTCCTGCCACCTGCTTCAGAGCGCAGCACTCATGATTGCCTACGAGGAGCAAGGCTCGGATTATGACTTCGACCTCGCCCAGCGTGAGGTGGAGCCGCTGCAGGCGGAATACGCCAGCCTGTTCGATGACGCCACCTTCTGGATCGAGACGAGGGCGGGGCATGTTGGAAGGGACACCTGGCTAAGACCTCCACATAGTGAGTGCAACTTCGACCGCGCTTGCTGCCTCATGATGTTTGCGGAGATGCTGCGCTATGACCTTGATGCCTGAGCACGACAAGCGGGAGCAGTCGTCCACCCATCTGCACCCAGATGTGTTGGAGGCCTTCAAGTACGTCGAGTCGGTCTCCAAGACGGCCGACTATCCCCTCGCGCACGCCTGGCACGGCTGGGCCTTGCGCGAGGCATTCTTGGCCGGCGTTTCCTACGCACAAAAGGAGCCCAAATGAAGTGCACCACCATCGGCAGCCTGCCCGCTCACGACGGGACGGACTGGTACTACCTGCTTGAACTGGAGGAACACGACGAGGACCTGATCAAGAGCCCGCAAGACGTGGCGGGCAGCCTGCTCATGTCGCACGTCTACCGCGACACCTTCACCCCTGGCGCGGTGTACTGCCACACCGTGCTGACCACCCCTTTTCCCTACAGCGACACGAAGTTCATCGGCATCGCAGAAGTGAGGTACGACGTATGAAGACTTTCCTCGTCACGATCGAGATCAAGGTGCAAGCCGAGACCTCCATGGACGCGCTCGGCATCGGCATCGGGGCAGCCGAGCATCTGAACGACACGTTCAACGACGACGGGTCGCTCGACCCGTTCATGCGAGTGGAAGCCAAGATTGAAACCAACCAGAAAGGATGAGCACCATGGACATGCAAGACCTGAACAACTTGATGGACGGCTTCAGCGGTGGCAGCGACGGCCGCACGCGGCACTGGGCTGTGCGGTACTTCATCTACAGCGAGGGCGTCAAGGCGGTGGCCGACAAGGCCGGCTGCCACTGGCTGCTCGACATCGTGGCCACGGAAATGGCGCCGATCTGCCTGGAGGGGTGGAAGAGCAGGGAGGAGCACATGCACTTCTTGCGCATGACCGTGCAGGGGCAATCGGCCGACGTCTGGCTGGAACGCGATGAGGGCGAGCCCCACTTGTGGGAGCGCCAGATCGGCTACACCGACTTTCCCGCCGGCGAGTGGACTTTCTACCTTGCCATCGACCAGATTGTCGACCCGGGCAAGACGTCGCTGGTGATGTTCCTGCCGCAGGAGTACTGATGATCACCAACATCTACACATTCCGCCCAGGGATTGCGGCTCTGGTGTACGTGACCAAGAACTCGTTGACTGGAGGTTCTCCGGTGTCTGCCGTGTTCTTGAGCACTGCCAAAGGCGTGGTTGTTGGCCGGCGTGACACGCCCTTGGCCGAGTACGGCTGGCCCCAGGAAGTGCAGGACCAGCTCACTCAGCACTTCGCCAAGGTGTTTGCGTTGGAGCACGAGAACCGCCTAGCCAACACCCCCAGCCCTCGGGCGTTGTACGTGGACTCGCTACAGCCCTGGGAAATCCAAGTTCAGGAGGAAGATCAATGACATTCACCCACAGCCCCGGCCCCTGGAAACTCTCCGAGGGCGAAACCAACCTCATGGACCTGGACTCCCCAGGGCACAGCGCATTCGCTCAGGTCGTGGTGATGATGCAAGACGGGGTATCCCCACAGATGGGCGCGCAACTGCGTGGCAATGCCCAGTTGCTCAAGCACGCACTGGAGATGTACGAGCTGCTGGGCTTGATGTTGCAGTACACCACGTGCGATTTCCCCAGCGGGATTAGTCGGATCAACATGAACACAAAGATCGCCGACTTGCTCAAGTCCATCGAGACGATCCGCCTGACCCGAGAGCAGATGCTGGAAGCCCTGGTGAAAACCTTGGTGCTCAGCCTGCGCAGCAGCAACTCAACACGTCTGAGCGTCGCCCATCTGTACTTTGAGGGCATGGACGACGAACAACTGGCCAAGGCCTACAACGACATGCAGGTGCCGGAATGAAATTCAAAACTTCCGAACTCCAGGTTCGCTTCCTCAACTGGGCAGTAGCGAAGGCTGAAGGACGCATCTTGTACGTCCCGGATCGTGCGACTAACGAGGACTTGGCCGGACTACAAGTACCTTTCAAGATGTACGGGGTGCGGAGCATCATCACCAGGGCATCGACGGTGTGGGCCGTGGAAGAAATAACGGTTACCCGTTTCGGAGTCAACCACTTGGTGGGCGCAACTGCCCACAGCATCTCTTTCACCGACAGCACTGGCGGGAAGGGGTTGGGAAGCGCAGACCTGTTCCATCTGACCCGCGAAGCGGCTCAGCTCGAAGCGGACCAAGAAAACTTTGGCGGCCTGGAAGGGTTTGAACCCTCCACCGATTGGACACAGGGCGGGCCGATCATCGAGCGTGAACGACTTCATCTGAAGCCCGTTGGTAACACCTACCGCTGCTACGACTACAACGCAACGATTTGGGAGTACGGCCCCACCCCCCTCATCGCCGCGATGCGCTGCTACGTCGCCAGCAAGTTGGGCGGCGAGGTGGAGATTCCGGAGGAGTTGACATGACCGCGCTCGAAGACCTTGCCAAGCGCATCTGCGCTGTACTGGACGACGGAAGCAACGTGCTGTCGGGCAGCGCCATGCATGCGATGCTGCAGCAGGCGTGCATCCCCCCGCCCACTCTCTGCCCGGAGAAGCTGAAGCCTGGCGGATGCCAACTGCACAATCTGCAGTGCGGTTGGCCAGCCTGCAACAAGCCGCCTGAAGCGCGGGGTTGGAGCGCAGCAGACGCTGATTCGGACCGCGCCTCTTATGAGGTGCCACGATGACCAAACACCACACCCCCGGCCCCACATGGGCGTGTCCTCTCTGCAAACGCAGTTACGGCTCCTTGTTCACCAAGTGCGCCTACTGCACTCCCATGGAGGCGTATCACATCCTCCACGAGGGGCGCACCATAGACACCGTGTTTTTCCGTGGCTACACTGAGGAGGATGTCAGGCACTGCCTGATGCAACACGACGGCTATCCCCAGGGCATCGTTGTGAGGAAGGATCCATGAACGTCTACCCCGCAGGCCTTGGCTGCCAGATCAAGACGATCGGCAGCCAGGTCATCTACCGCTACTACGACGGGCGCAAGACGTTCGAGTTCGGACGGCTTGCGGACGTCCCAAGGGCATTCCAGGAACAGTTCCGTGAGGCCATCCGGGTGTACGCCCTGGAGGTTACTCACGGGCAAAGAAAGGACACGATATGACCATCGCAAGTGAGTACCTCGCCAAGCTCGAGGATTTCCGCAGCTACTTGTTGACCCTCACCGATCGGCAGGTTTGGGGCGTGTATGAGAAGGAGCGCGCCGCTCATCGCAGCGACGAGGTAGCCCTGGCGTACGCCGAGCTGCGTGCCCGCAACTTGGTCCAGGCGAGGTGACGCCATGACCCTGTTCTACATCTCGCTGTTCCATCATCAGCGCAATCACTACGCCCGCTTCATGATCTCCGCCCACACGGAGGAAGTGGCCAGGGCGAAAGCGTTCGACATCGTCGGCGTGAACTACCGCTTGTCTGCCATCACTGCCGTGTGCAACACGGCGGATGACGTGTTCATCGAACTATGAAGCCCGACCTCAGCACCTTGCTCGCGGCGGCGCACGCCTTGGGCAACCTTGAGTTCATCAACCTGAAAGACACGAGTGAAGATCACATCCAAAAACCTCCAGACCTTGCGTCGCCGGCTGCACTTCCTGCAGGCCCGGCCCTACGACAACACGTTCGACAAGGCGGAAATCGCAGCGCTGACCAACGTCCTTCAGCTCGCCGAGCAAGACGTTGAGCCGGGCCGGCGCGTGGTGTGCGCTGCCCTACAACTTGCTCCCGACGACCTGATCCTCGGCGCGCGGCATTACGACGGCTTGATGCAGGCGCAGATCGAGCTTGACACGGTGGACTGGTCTAAAGCGGACCAGGGCTTCATCGATAACCATGGCTCATACCTCACGAGGGAGCAGGCCTGGAACATTGCAGAGGAAGCCGGCCAGATCATTCGCCGAGTGGGCGGGGATGGCCAGAAGTTGTACTCGGAAAATCTCTACTGAAAGGAGGGTCCAATGGACCTGGACACGCTGGAGAAGCTGGAAGTAGCCTGCAGGATTCTTGAGCAGGGCTTCAAGGATGAGCGAAGCATGCTGGACGACGGCATGATTGAGTACGCTCAAGAAGTGTGCGACGAGGCGGGCACGATCAGGGCCCTCATTCGTGAACATTTTGCCATGCGCCGAGCCTTGGGGGACATTCTCCAATACGCGCACAAGACCGATACTGTGACCGCTTGGGCAACCGAAGCGCTTGCAGGCAACTACATCTAACTGAAAGGAGCTCAGCATCATGGGCACACGTTCTACGATCGCAGTTTATGAAGGTGCCACGCACCTCGTCACCATTTATCAGCAGTTCGACGGTTATCCCGATGGAGTCGGCAAGTCGCTGGCGGAGTTCATCCAGTCGGGCAAGTTCGTCAATGGGCTGGGCGTTGAGAAAAGCCTGGTCTTCAACGGTATGGGCTGCTTTGCTGCAGCTCTCATCAAGCACTTGAAGGACGGACCTGGCGGCACGTATATCGTGCCCAAAGGGCAGAAGGAAGAGTACAACTACAAGGTGGTTGGTGACACGTTCGACGAGCGCAAGTTGACCGTCGCTTGCCAGGGCCACGAGAGCTTCAAGGCGGGGTCGGTGGCAGCATTCATGAAGTGGTGCAAGGAGCAGGCATGATCCCGCCCTCGAAGGAAGACCTGAGGCTTGTCAGCATCAACCTGGCAGCCCTCTTGGAACAGCAGCGGGCCACCAAGGACCTGCGACTTGAGATGTACGAGTCGATTGCTGCCGAGTTGAAGGAGAAGTACGACGCCCTGATCAACGCCGGTTTCACGCCGGATCAAGCCCTGATACTGCTCAAGGAGAAAGCCCTGTGAAGCTCAAACTCACCGACATCGCATTGCAGTCAGAGATCGACAAGGTGCCCAGTCATGTGGACTATTCGGATGCGGAGTACATCCGCGATGAAGGGCAGCACGCCATCTGCCTGTTCGGCCACTACACCGAGGCCGAGCTGCTGTTCAAGCTTGACCAACTGCGTCTGGCCAATCGTTTTTGGATGACCAAGAACAAGTGGCACATCAAGAGTCAGCTGGTGCGCGCCGTGCGGGCGTTCAAGCAAGACCCCACGCCGCCCATGAGCACGGTCATCCGGCAACTCGAAAAGGAGCTGGCCAGATGTCCTTGAAGTGCAAACAGTGCGAGTCCGGCATCCCGTGGCCGACAGCAGCAGAGCGTGCTGAGGGCTGGTACTGTCCCGTCTGCGATGTGTTGGACCCCGCCACGTATTACCAAGAGGAGTTCATCTCCTTCCTGCAGCGGGAGCTCGAAGAGCTGCAGATCATCGTCATCGAAATCCAGGAGCAACTATGTGGAAAGTCGAAGTGATCGCCGACTCAAGCGGCAAGTGGTGTGGCAACGCTGCGCGGTACGCCACGAAAGAGGAGGCCGAGAAGGCCGCTTTTGATCTGGCCATGCGCTGGAGGGCCGTGCGCGATTGGCGCGTTGTGGAGGCGGTGGAATGACCGACCTTGTCGTTCTTCTGGCCTTCCTCATTTGGGCCTTCGCTCTCTATTGGCTCCACAGAAGGCCACCCAAGTGAAGTACACCGTCTTCATCATGTTCGAAGTCACTGCCGACTCGCCCAATGACGCGGTCGACCGGGCGGTGTCCGAGTTTGTCGCCACCGTCAACAACCCTGAGGACAACCCTCCCCTGCTTGTCAACGTCGTCGAGAATACCGACGGCATCCACTGAAAGAGGCAACACACTATGACCGACTCTCAGATCGCCCACTGGTTCATCACCAAGTGGCGCGTTCGCCTGGCCGAGTGCCACGACATCCTGCACGTGGCCAAGATGATGAAGAAGCAAGGGATCCCAGCGGAGATCGCCGCGCAGATCCTGGCCCGCCCTTTGACGTGAGGGAAGCAAAGTGACATACCCCAGGAAGAAGCTCGAGCCGACACTTGCCATGCTGCGTCAGATCAGCCTTGGTGTGTACGGGGATGGCCCCTATGACGAGGACTTGGGCCATCCCAGCGGCTGCCAGGATGTGGCTACGATCACGTTTCAGAAAGGCTTCTGTGTGGTGCGAACGGAGTACCTCGATGCCTTGATTGCATTGACCAAGAGTCAGGAAGCACGCCTGGCGCAACTGGAGAAGAAAGCATGAAATACACCGCCGAACTGATTCAAGACGACCACGCCGAGATGCCTGAAGACGACCTCGTCACGATCGGCTACACGTCAACGCGCCACTGTCTGGGCACCAAGCGCTGCACCGGCGACGAGCTGCAGGCCATTGAGAAGTCTGGCGCCATTTGGATCCCCGTCTACGCCTACATCCACAGCGGTACGACCATCGCCACGACGCCCTTCTCCTGCCCGTGGGACTCCGGCCAATGTGGCATCGCCTGGATGAGCAAGGAGGACGCCATCTCGAACTGGGGTAAGAAGGCCATGACGCCCAAGGTGCGTGAGAAGGCAATCGCCTACATCGAGGGGCACATCAAGACGTTCGATCAATGGATACAGGGCGACGTTTGGGGTTACCAGATCAAGGACGAGAACGACGAAGTGGTCGACTCTTGCTGGGGCTTCTTCGGCCAGGACTACGCCGAGCAGGAGATGCTTGAGGCGCTGGCGGGCTATCAGCAGGATGCGAACGACGCCGACAATCTGGCCATGGTGCAGGCAGGCGTCCTCTGCGCTTGAGTGTTAGCAAGTTTGGAAAAACTCAACGGAAGAGAACTGAAAACCGGAGGCAAACCATGATCTTGACCCGAGAAGAAACCCGGGCGGTGTCCCTGCGAGATCTGATGTGTCCGATCGAGTGGCGGATGACGTCCACGATTGCATCCCGGCGCAACCTTGTGTCCGGCCGGCATCGGGACCTGTTGGTGGTCTATCCCTTCTTGACTGAAGAAGAGCAGGCGCGGGCGGACATCTGGTTTGAGAAGGAAGCCCATCGTGGGCTTTGGGAGGCTTGATGGAGCGACTGCAAGACACGGACGCCTTCATTCTGATGCAGGCGATGGCAGCCTATCGAGAGGCCCCTCTCGGTAAGAAAGCGCAGGTGCTGGCGCCGTTCACGAAACGGCTACTGGCTAAGGGGCACGCAACGAAGGACATCATCTGGATGTACCAGAAACTTTTGAAGGAGATGGATCTGTGATCGAAGAACTTGCTTTCCCTCAGAACGAGTTGAGCCAATACGATGGCTCAGTGTGTGCGCAGCACTTCGGCTTGAGGATGCGCGATTACTTTGCAGCAGCCGCTTTGCCCGCTCTGCTCGCGGAGCTTCCAGAGGAGCAGGCTGTGCCTCTGGCCTACAAAACAGCAAACCTGATGATGAAGGAGCGTTTGATTGAGCCAACCTGAAGAACTGATCATCGTGCACGTCTCACCCAAGATTGACGAGACGTGTGACCATGAGTGGCACTATGAAGAGGTGGAAGGGCAGGAAGAGCCGAGCCACTGCATCAAGTGCGGCCTGTCTTGGACGCGCTACATCTTCTGTTGTGCGCCATGATCATCACCACCCTCTACATCGTACCCGCCATGACTGACCAGGCCGGGCAGTGCCGCATCGTCGCCCGCAAGGGCGCTTGGGCGGCCAAGCAGAGCTACTGCGAGAACCCAGAGGCCTGGCAGGAAGCGGGCATCATGAACAGCCAGGGGCACATCGTCTGCTTGAACGCCCCTGCCAAGGTCTATCAGCAACTGATCCAGGACGAGCC
>OFRO01000697.1_pt1 | contig 11063 bp, 11 predicted proteins | sample 1543091 | NCBI WGS metagenome assembly OFRO01 (sample SAMN07774217, study PRJEB24372) | wastewater metagenome | isolation source: Exp Tend NO 10WW | collected 2016-02
CCACCGACAAACACCAGCCAACGAGGAGGGCACTTGTGAAGTACGCGAAAGGAGTAAGTGTAAATCTCGCACTTTGTGCAGTAGTTTGGATCGCTCATCGTCATCATCATTTCCTTTTAGCGCAGGTTTTTGCAAGAGCCCTGTGGAACACCGCAAGGATCTCGTCAACTGTAACCACACCTTGTTGGATTGCGCTTTCTATCTCACCTAGGGCCAGCTCCGTGTCTTCTTTACGGTCATAGTAAAGAAAACGGCACATGAGGTCTTTTGCTGTTGTCAATATCACTTGTCTTTGGCTCACCGTTTACCCCAAACAATCTACGAATGTTTTTAGCTGCTAGGCTAAAATCAAACACAAAACATCCTCGACAAACAACAAAAGACCCTACATCTGAGGGCAACCATGATGTATAGGGCGCCAAGTTGAACCCTTCAAAGCCTCCTTTGTCTAGCATCCTAAAAATGCAATTAAACTCGTTTGTCTTTCCTACAGGCCAATTGAGCTGACGAATCCTGACTTTCTCCTCCTCATTAAAGAACGCAACACCCCAACCACCCTCTAAGATCGCCTTAGCCGTTGTGTTAGAGCCCTCTATTCTTGTCATCATCATCCCCTTCTGGCCTTGAAAGCTGTTTTTCCATCGTCTCCCTTGTGACTATGCGACAACTAGACGGCGATGTCAACAGGTGATTCGCATTTTCTTCTAAGTCCGCGAAATCTCACCGCCTAGACCTCGCCGCCTAGGTACTTCCAGATCGCAAGCCCCACGTCCATCGAAGCCGCCGCCTGATCGCCACCACCAACCATCTCAAGTGCTGCCGTCGGGTCGATGCCGTCGATCTGCTGTGCAATGGCGATCTTCTGCTGTAGAAGCTCAAACAGCATCGCTTGCACCCCTTCGTAAACAGGCCAGAAAACACGTACCGGCAGCTTTTGGGTGATGCGATCAAGGCGTCCGATCGCTTGCCGTGCGATGAAGGGGTTGACGCCGGGGTTCTCGAAGAAGACCGCCGTAGAGAACCAGATCAGATTGTTGAGCCCGGTCATCACACAGCTCGGATTCGTCACCATCACCTTCTTCTTGCCGACGACGTTCTTGTCAATCCACTCTTGCCGCTTCCGCGCTGGCACCTTGTCAGCGTCGAGGAAGGCGGGCTTTTCGCCGATGGTGTCCTCGACGAGACGGCAAAGCCGGGTGGCGAGGTCTTTGTGCCACAGGAACAGCAGCACGCGACGCCCTTCGGCGATTTCGGAACGTAACTTGTTGACAAGCCACAGCGCTTTGTCGAGAAGCTGATCGCAAGGCAGCCCCGGCGCCGACGAGACGACAGCGCCGCCGACCTCGTCGGGGTAGCGAATGGTGTAGCTTCGACTGCCAGCCGGGCCTTCGTTGCCGGTGTCGGCGCTAGCGCGGTCGAGGTAGCTTGGGTATTCGTTGATCTGCCCGAAGAGACGCCCCGCCAACGCCTCATCGAAGCGTGTTCGCTTGACCTCAGCTTTCAGCTCTGCGGCAAGCTTGGCTGCGAGTCGCACATGCTCCGGCGAAGTTACGGGTATCACGTCAGCCACCGACTCGACGACGCGGTCGTCGGGCATGATGTCGCGCTTGTGCAGCGTCACGGCGATCGGGAGGACGTGTCGCAGTACGAATGTAGGCAACACCCCAGGCGCGTCCTGCGTCCGCTCGCCGCCCTCAATCTTGAGAACACGATCAGACGACGACCCGAAGCTGACGGCGCGGGCTTGCTTCAGGGCATCTCCGGTCAGGATGCGCTTCTGATAGCCGTACAGTTTCGCAAACTTGGTTGCATCCTTGTAGGCAAACTCGTCGCGCATGCGACGAGACACCGACCAGAGGTTGCGAAACAGTGACTTGGCGTAACCGTTCATGAGGCTGCCGGTCAACGGCAAGACGAGAGGGATGGCGTTGACGAGACGGTGAAGTGCCCTTTCTTGCGCGGCTCCATCTGAGCTATACTCGTGAAATTCATCGGAAATCAGCAGATCAAACAAACCCCCGTGCTTGCGCGTGATATACCGCGCCAACGGGTAGCGTCTCGGCGTCGGAATGTGCTGATACAGTTGCTCGCCACACTGTCGCATCGTCCACGCCCCCAGCGAATGCAGCGCCGTGTACAGCTTCGCCGCGTCGACACCGACTCGAAACGTCGTCGCCAAGTCATTAGGCACAGAGTAGCTCGACGCATCCTCGCGTCTCGCCTCTGGTGGCAGCTCGGCGGTCGTCGCCGCGCCGCAGCCCTGCCACACACGCTCGCGAGGAAGCATTCGCTTCAGTATTCGCCGCAGCCTCGCCTCGTCGCCGTCGGCATAGCCCAGGGCACCTACGATCTGCTTCAACTTGTTGTCGCCGCAGTGCTGTCGAATCTGTCGACGAAGCAGCCGCAGCAACGGCAGGACGGCGAGGCGGCAGAAGGGGGCATAGTCGGGCGGCGTCTTTCGCTGCGCTTTCATAGCTAGCCCATTCAGACCGCGCATAGACGCCGCCAGGCGAGCGATAGCATCGACCGGAACGCTTACCTCAGTTTCGCAGCAAGCGCGGCTCTCAGCGAGTTTGGCTGCTAAATCAGCAGCAATGGCTGCACCACAAGAGGGGCAACGTCCCGTCGTCACCCCAGCAACGCCGCTACCAAGCTTCATCGTCTCTCGCGACAACAGCCCGATGGCGAAAGGTGCCGTCGACGCTGCCATCCTGTCGACGTCGACGACACTGCAAAGCTCATGTACCTCGACATGCGACAACGCGAAGGCGATCTCGTCTTTCCAGTTCTGGACGAGATGCGGCGGGCAGACAATGAGAACACGATTGACTTGACGCGGGACGCGAGGGCTTCGGAAGGGAGGAGACAAGGACGACGGCCAGGTGGCAACGTCCCGATGATGAAGCGACCAAGCGACTTGTAGTGCGGTGAGGCTCTTACCCGACCCCACCTCGCCGAGTAGTAGAGGTGTATCGCCTTGTGCCATGATCTTGAGCGCGGTGCGTGCCGCATGCGCCTGCGCATGGAACGGCTCACGCATCAGCGGCGACAACGCCTCGTCGGTGCCGTTGTGCAGTGACGGGCATCGCTGCCGCATCGCCGACACCATCCCGTCACCGTAAGTCATGAGGAGGTCGGCGAAGTTCTCAAGTGGCTGTGGCCGCTCGACTGTCACCTCGGTCGGCTCCGTCTCTGGCGAGAGAGCCTTGTACTCTCCGGTCGACAAGTCGAGAACGACGATCTTCAACTCGGGACGTTCTACCTGTGTGAGCTTGACCTCTTCGCCCTTCTCGTTTTTCTTCACCTCGCCGTCGACAAAGCGACGGCGAAACACCGCCTTGGCGAGCAGATCGGCACGCCCCGGTGCTGACAGCCTGACGCCGTTGAAGACACCACTGCCCAGCGCAAGCGCAACGTGCGCGGGTTTGGGTCGCATCGCTAGCCCGATTTGCGGTGGCGCCGCCGGGCGATCGTAGCCAGCTTGCCGACACCATGCCGTCGTCGCGGTGAGGACACCGTCGAGGTCGACTTTGTTGACTTCCGAGGTCATCCATGCGGGTGGGACATTGCGGAGGCGCGATGGCGGAAAGGCAAGATCGCCGATCGGTGGCAGTGCAGTCGAGGCAGCCGTCTCGTCGAATAGACGACGCGACGCCAAGACGACGACCTGCTTGAAGTCGCTGTACTCAGGCTCGGGGTAGCGAAGGATCTCGATGTCCTCGAAGAGACGATTGAGGTCGGTGGCGAGATAGGTGAGCGCGTACTCGGGGACGATGAGGATGAGCTGACCCGATGGCGTGACGATCGGCCCCCATTTGCGAAGGAAGCGCGACTCGAATCGCTGCCCCCGGAAGAGGTCATACGGCGGATTCAGCCACAGCGCTGACGCATTGCCGACTACGCTGGCGTGAAGGCCATCACCCCGATGCGTCTGCGGCGATGATGCGATGGCGTAGAAGGTGTTGCTGAGCTTATTGTAGCGATCGTACTCTAGCTCGATGGCGTGGATCTGAAGCGTTGCTGATCGCCCCTTCGGCCCGAAGACGGTAACGGCGAAGTCACGCAGTGCCTCGCCCTCGCCAGCGCAGGGGTCGACGATGGCATAAGTTTGACTGTCGGACGGCGAGATGACGGCGAAGTGACGATTGATGAGAGGGCGGATCGGATCTTGCGTCTTGTAGAAGCCGCCGACGGCTTGGGACTCTATGCGCGACATGGGCTTAGACTATCACCGACGCCGTCGTCTTGTCAAGTCGTCCTCGCAGGCGCCAGCCTCGGACTACGCGAGGTGATGCCGTCGCAGTCTTGGCGACTACGCGGACGCGACTGACATACTCACTGCCAAAGTCCCACTCACCTTCGATGATTTCGCGATACGCCTTGAGGGCAGCGCCTTGATTTGGATGCGACGACGAGGTGTTGATGAACGTCCCGGCGAAGACCTTGGGAAGCGTCTCGCAACGCTTCTCGGGGTGGTCAACGATGATGGTGAACTCGACGGTGTATGTGGTCATAAAACGCCCCGTTTCTAGCTAGGCTTCGAGTGTGGCGAGTGTTTTCTGCGCTCGGGCAAGCAGGTCTTGGGCTTCCGCGAGGGTCTTCTCGTGGAAGGGTCGGATATGTGGGACATGCTCGAATTTCCGAGTTTTGAGATCGGCTACAAAGGCAGCCTGCCGCTTCACGAAGCCTCGGATTTCTTCAACTCGTTTTGCTTTAGTCATCTGCGTCTCCCTTGTTGATCCTAGTATTCGAGAGTCAGGAAGCCGCCGCCCTTGCGGGCCACTACGATGTAGACGTCACCCTTGCCGGTCACAGCTACGCGGAAGGTGCGCGGGCAGCGACGGATGGCGAGACGGTCGCGAATGAACTGGTAAGCAGTGAGGCCGAGAGTGATGTCGAGGGCTTTCTCGAAGATGCTGAGAGCGAAGTTCGATGTCGCCGACTCGCCGTCCATTTCTCGGGACGCCTTGGCTTGGGCTTTCTTGTCTGAGAGCATCTTCCAAGAGAGATCCTTGACACTGTGGTCTTTGAGGTACGCGACCGTCTCGGTGGTGTCTAGCGTCCAGGTGAAAGCCTTGACCGTCCGACCCTTGACCTCGATGTTCATCGTTTCCATTTGCTTTGTGTCTCCCTTGTTGAATACAGTATCGTCAACAGCCTGCGATCTGTCAACAGCGATCGGCAAACTATTTTCTAAGTCTGCGAAAACAAAGCGATCAAAGTCGCCTCGTCATCACCCACACCATGCCTTCACCGCCTCAGCAAGCATCGTCCCCAGCTTCTCTTGCGGTACGGCTAGCCCGATCGGTGAGCAGTAGCCTCCCCGCGACAGCCGACCCTCCGTCGCGAAACCGGAATGATAGCCGTAGTTTCGCCGCTCTAACACGTCCCGCAGAGGGTTGTCACCGTCGCACCACAGACAGCCCTCACGCCCCAGCCAATACAGAAACAGCGCTCGAAACTCAGGCTCAGGCGGCACCGGGTACTCGGTGCGGCTGTCAAGGCGGACGCACAGCTCGCGGGCGATCAGCGCCCAATACCGCATCGTCGCCTCGTCGAGGTCTAGTTGCTTAGGCACGTCTGGCGGTCGGCTGTAGTAGCGATATGGCCTCGCCGCCTCAGCAGCCTCGAAAGCCGCTAGCATCTCGTCGGCTTGCTGTTGTCGCTGTCGATTCAGCAACGCGACGACGGCCTCGACGGCCTCAAGCTCATCTTGGCGTACCGTGGACAACAATGCCAGCGGCGGCATCGCGACGCAGCACACAGTCGCCGACGGTGACTTGACTTCGAGATCAAAGATCTCCGCCAAATAGACGATCTGCCGGACGCCGAGATCGCAACGAGACGGCGGCGCGAAGATGTGGGTGTCGGATCGGGGTAGCTCAAACCGCGAAGACGAGCCGGTGCCGATGGTGGCGGCGCGACCACAGCGCAAATTGGCGACGAAAGCCCGATGCTCGCTCTCAGTGCCAACGAAGTCGAGGAAGATCGGCACTTTCATCTTGTGATCGCTTTTGCGTACCGTTCCCCACGTCAACATCACGACGAGGTTGACGCTGAAAGCGCGACCCTTGCGGGGTTGACGACGAGACGGTTTCGCGTCGTCGTCGGTGATGGTGAGGGTGGGGTGGAGGTAGGACAAGGGGACTCCTTTGGGTGACGAGTCGGTGACGAGTCGGTAATGAGACGACTACGCCCAGTAGGTGACGATGCCAAACTCAACAAGGCCAGGGTCGCCGTATAGTTCGCGCAATGTCGCGATTTCGGCGGCGAAAGCGTGGATGAACGGCTCGGTGGCGATCATGTCGGCGGTGATGGGGCACGGATCTTGGGGGTTCACATAGTCATCGGTTGGGTACAGATCGTACTTGCCGACGTTAGCGATCCAGGTGTCGAAACGTCCCGCGCTGTCGACGCAACACAGACGGTCCCCGTCGAGCCAGGGCGGTTTTGGTAGCTGGGGCAGCTTGAGGTACGGGCCTACATAGGTGTATTTGTGAGAACTCATCGTATCTCCTTCTCGTTGCGGAACACATCGCCGACATCTCGCCACTGTCTCAACCCGAGCGGTGTCGGCCTCTCATCACCGACCTCAGTGCGGGCGGTGATCCAACACACCCCGAAAGCTTTGGCAGGCTCTAGGCGCTCAACAAGGTCGCGAACGTGCCGTAGCTGCTCGCAGGCAACGCGATGGCTTGTGTACGGTCCTGCAATGAGCCAGAAGCATTCATGAGGTCGCTTGTGCTCGGGGTGAGCGGCGACGTAATAGTTGCCGGGGCGGTCGTCGAATCGACCGATCAGCGTCGTCCAGTCGTTGTCTTGACGGTTGACGAGTACAGGTAGCCGGGTATCGAAAGGCGCGATAGGCTCACACACAGGCCACGGCGCGATCTCGGTTTCAGGCTCGAAGTCTCGCCAGTCGCAGCCCGGTGCGCAGCACCATCGCGATCGACCTTTTGCCGTTCTGACAGCGCCAACAAGACCGTCTTTACACTTCGGGCAGTGGGGCCAGCTCATGTGACTAGACTACCCAGATGACGTCCCGTTGTCAAGATAAGATGGCGACCACGGCCAGCCACCCCACACTCCACGTCATCTAACCTACCTTACCCCATGGCCGTTAACCCATCCGCAAATATCCAATTCCTCGACGGCAGCCTCCAAGCTGCTCTAAACCTCGCTACGAACACTGCGATCAAGCTTGGCGTTGCGTCGGGTGGCCCACTTTTGCGCCCGACGCTCTGCACTCAGGCATCGTCGGTACTGCAATTTTTCCACGGCCCCCTCGTCGCGTCCGGTGGTCATCACACCACCTACTCTGGTCCTTGCTATCTGATGCGTATCAACGCATCGACGAATGGTAGCATTGGCAGCGTCACCAAGACGCCAGCCTCGTCGTCGCCAACGTCTTATGGTAACATGACGGCGACGCTGAATAGCTATACGCTGCACGCCGCCGTCGACGCCTCGACAGCCTCGTCGACCGTCAATTACAACGCCTTCATGGCGACCGGCTGGACGACCCCGTCGGTGCCGCTGCCGCTCACTGTGACGGCAGGCGTTGGCACGGTCGCACATACGCTGACCATAACCTACGTCGATGTCAACGGCGACACCACCAGCGGGACATTGTCTGTGACGGCTGCCGGGACGTTCGTGACCAGCTTCACCGTCGCCAAGGTGCTGTCGATCACCGCATCAGTCGCCCCTATCGGGACGCAGGCGATCACTGCCGTCTTCTCGACGCCCGGTGATCGCTACTACGCCAAGGTTCAGGTACAGTCGGGCGGTGTCATCGGCGTCAGCGGCGGTACGGTGCCCAAAGTGCTCGTCAGCCTCGACAACGGCTACAGCTACAGCCGCCCGTTGACGCTGGCCTCGACGGGTCTGCTAGAGATGACCACCTACGCGGGCGGACAGACGCCGCAGCCGACTGGCGTCCTCCTCACCTTTGCCAACGCCACCGCGCTCGCAGTGCCGGTCCTCGGATCGCTTCGTCTGACCGGCGCCACCGTGCCGGGTGATGTTGTCTACACCAAGAAGGTCGATGCCGCTGTCACCGTGGCCCATGTCATCGCCGGACTTGCAACGCCCTTTAGCGTTGGCGTCATCGGCAATGCGATCACCGTCAACAGCGCCACCGACGGCGCGGGATTGGCGACGACCACAGCCAACGACATCGTCGCGGGCATCCTCGGCAGCGTCGCAGCCTCCGCGCTTGTGTCTTCGGTAGCTGTTGGGACCGGGCTTGGCCTCATCGCCGCCCACGGCGCCACCGGCTTCGCGGACAGCCAGGTCAACTACACCCCGAAGGTGGAGGGCGTTCAGGTTCGCCACGGCAACCCCGGCGCGTCGAGCACCGCGATCAGCGTTGTCGTCAGCGGCAAGTCGATCACCGTCTACCCCGTCACTGATGCCAATGGCGTCCAGACCTCGACGGCGACGGCGATCGCTGCCGCTGTCAACGCCTCGACGACGGCGACCCTGCTTGTCAGCGCAGCCGCAAGCGGCGCGGGAACCGGCATCGTCGGGATGCAGTCCTCGTATCAAGCTCTCGCCGTCACCTGTGCGACCGGCGACGTCTACACTTTCGAGACGACGCCGCCGTCATGGACGAACGCGGATCTAGCTGAGGCTCTCGCGGTGCTCTATGCGAACGAGGCCGCGCTCGACGGCTTCAGCGTTGGCCACGTTGTCGGCGATGTTGCCCAGACTGATGTGACGACGATGAACGATTGGCTCGACACGCTCGCCAACAGCAAGCGCAAGTTCAAGTCGTTCACCCTTGAAGCGACCTATATGGGCAACACGTCGGAGTCGACGTGGAAGGCGGCGCTGCTCGCCAACTTCACTGAGATCGCCACCAACCCCCATGTAGCCTTGGCGGCGGGTGAGGTGCAGACGATCAACCCGCTCTATGGCACCACTGATCGCCGGAACGTTGGCACCTCGTATATGGCGCGGCTCATGATCTGCTCCATCTCGGAGCTGCCGTCGCACGTCGAGTGTACCACCGACTTCGGTATCCAGACCGACGTCCGTGGCGTGACGACGCGGGTGGCCTCGACGACTGTGACGCCGCTGTGGCAGAGCGAAGACACGCTCATCGAGCTGAACAGTGACAACATGGTGACGTATCGCACTTGGCCGGGACGTACCGGGCTGTATGTGCGACAGGGTCTCATGTTCACTGTCACGGGTGATGACTACATGTATGTCACCAATCGTCGCACTCTCGACGTCGTCGCGGCGGTGGCGTATGACGAAATCATAAAGAACGTCAACGCCAACCTGTTGACGGACCCCCGCACCGGCCAGCTCGCCGAGATCGAGGCACAGCGGCTTGAGAGCAATGTCAGTGATCGCATTCGCCGCGAGGTGATGGGCGGCGCTCGTCAGCACATCAGCGCGGTGCAGACCGTCATCGACCGTGGCACCAACTTCCAGGCGACGGGGGCGATCACCGGACAAGTCAGCGTCGTCGGCAGGACCCCGGCGACGTCGATTACTCTGCGGCTCGGCTACGTCCGCACCCTGAACACCTAAGCGGCGACGCCGCGACGAAAGGCCACGCAATGCCTCAGAACAGTGTCTATCAAACGTACCCGCAGCCCTTCGGGGCTTTACAGTATCAGTACAGCAACATCTCGGTGAACATCAGCGGGCAGTATTTCACCTTCTTCAACAGCGTGAACTACAGCGACACCAATGACGTTGCCGAGGCCCGTGGCATCTCGCCGTATCCGATGGGCTCGACGCTCGGCGAGTACAAGGCCAGCGGGTCGATCGAGGTGCAGAAGCTCTACTGGCCACAGTTCACCAACCTGATCAAAGCCGCGTCGCCGCAGGGAAATTCGCTGTATGACGCGATCTTTGACATCACTGTGCAGTTTCAACTGCGCGTGCCCGCAGGGCAACCGCAGCCAGCGGTGATGACTGACGTGCTCAAGGGCTGCCGCCTCACCGGGCAGTCGATGGACATGTCGGCGGGCAACGGCGTGTTGTCGACTAAAATGAATCTCTACGTGGCCTTGATCGTGTGGGATGGTATCCTACCTATCTCAGGGCTGCCGACGTAGTCTAGTCGGGCCGGGGGCTCAACAGGGCCTCAAGCGCGTCGAGGCGAATCCTCACCCATCCGTTCTTTGCTTCAAGCTCGGCATGTTCGCCGAGACTTAGCTTCTTGAATCGAGCCTGGTAGTTGGCTCGTCGTCGCTGATCCTGTTCATAGGCTTTCTTAGCCTCATCCCGCTGTCTCGCTGTCTCGGCCTGGTACTCGTCCCAAGTGCTGAGGATCTGCGGCAGCTTGACGACATCGGGGCGGTGCTCATACGGCAGCTGCTCAAAGGCCACGGCAACAGCCTTCGGATCACCTTCGTGACAACGCTGCCATTTCCGCACATACGACCAGAACCACGCCGTTCCGATCTCAAGTACCCATGCTTTCTCGATCTGCGTACCATCCTTGACAGCCACACACATACCCACCTTTAAGTCTTTGGCCTTCATCGTCTCGTCGTCTCCTCCATCCCAATCCCAACTCTATCACCGCGCCCTCACCTTTTCAAGCCTTTTCGACATCGCCTTAGCCTACCTTGCCGTAAGGAGTTAACGCAATGAAAGCCGCTACCAAAACCACCAAGCCCAAGTCCATCAAAGTCAGCCGCACCGAGATCGCCAAGGCTATCGCCTCGTCGTCCTCGCTGACGGCAAGCAAGTCACGCAGCCTCCTCGACAGCGTGATCGCCATCATCACCACTTTCCTTCAGGAAGGCAAGGATGTCGAGCTGCGCGGTTTCGCCCTCTTCCGCGTCAAGCACGTCCCGGCCCGCAAGGCACGCAACCCCCGCACTGGCGCCCCGGTGTCAGTGGCGGCACGTCGCAAGGTTGTCGTCAAGGCGTCGCCGAAACTGCTTGGAAAAGTGAAGGCATCGGCGTAGTCAACAAGGCAACGAGACGGGGGCGGCGAGACGATTAGCGCCCCAATACTCCACCCAGAAAGGCATCGCTTCCCATGACCATCCTCAAACACCCTCTCGACTGGGCCAAGTCGAAGAAGACTC
>OFRO01000698.1_pt1 | contig 11061 bp, 15 predicted proteins | sample 1543091 | NCBI WGS metagenome assembly OFRO01 (sample SAMN07774217, study PRJEB24372) | wastewater metagenome | isolation source: Exp Tend NO 10WW | collected 2016-02
GACGCTGAAACCACTAAAAGATGTAAATGCAATGCTGGAAGCTGATAAGGAGAAGCAGTTTATTGATTGTTTCTTTAAGGCTAAGGCTTATAGTCCAGCAGGAATTGTATCTAGTCAGGATATCTATAAAGAGATTGTAGAACGAGCAAAGGTAGATAAGCTACCATTCCCTCCTATGATGGATAAAGTAAATAAAATGCTCGCTGGAGGTGTTAACTTCGGGTATATTTGTAACATCCTTGCAGGTAGTGGTGCGGGAAAATCAAGTCTAATCAATCAGTGTGTATCCTATTGGATGCAAGAGTTAGATATGAATGTTGGTGTGGTATCCCTTGAAGCAGAAGCAGGGGAGTTTGGTGAGAATCTTCTAAGTCATTATCTTGGTAAAAAGATTGCACTAATGACTGACAAACAAGAGCGTATTGATTTTGTAGGAAGTGAACACTCAGAGAAAGCAGCTCATGAGTTATTCCACAGAGAAGATGGGAGTAGTCGTTTATTTCTTTTAGATGATCGTGGCGAGCATTCCACTATCCAAGATAAGATTGAAGAGTTGATTATTTCTTGTAACTGTAAGATTATTGTGATTGATGTTGTATCCGACCTCTTCGGAGCACTTCAATTAGATGAAGTTGAAAAGTATATGAGCTGGATGAAAAAGATCATTAAACAGTATAATTGTATCTTTTTTAACATCTCCCATGTACGTAAAGCAGGAGGTGGTGAGAAAGCTGCATCACAAGGAGCTTTTCTTACAGAAGAGTCTACAATTGGTTCTGGAGCACAATACAGATCAGCAGGTGTGAATATTGCCCTACAGCGTGATAAGAATAACGAGGACGTAATTGAACGCAATACAACAAAGGTTCATGTCTTAAAGAGTCGTGCAACAGGTTGTACAGGACATGCTTGTGATTTATTTTATGATGCTAATACACATACGTTATGGGACAAGGAAGAATACTTTAAAACTAACGGGGGAGAGTTTTCATGACACGCCAAAAAGATTCTAACGCAGTGAATCCCTACACAGGCTATTGCAAAACCTGTGAACGTGCTGTACAATCCCCTCTTATATTCTGTTGTCCAGCATGTGAGCGTAAATATTGGCGTATGATGAATTTTAAAGGAGAGGTAAAATGAAAGAGCTTGTTGGAAAACTCGTAACAAACATCTACGTAAGCAACGATGAAACTTTTATGAAGTTTGATATCAAAGATGAACAACCAATTATCTATAAAGCGTATGGAGATTGCTGTTCAGAGACATGGTTTGCTGATATTATTGTCAATTGGCGAATGACTAAGAAAGACCGAGATAACTATCCTCTGGAAGTTCTTAACTGTGAAGAGCTAGATATTCCAGAATGGTTGCAAGAGGTTATCGCTGCTGATGGTCGAGGACGCCAAGATAGTGATGCTGTATATGGCTTGAAGCTAAAATTTAAAGATCACGCTTGGAGGCCTGTAGTAGAGCATGATCTAACTATCGTATTCCGTAACTCTAGTAACGGGTATTATGGTGGAGAGGTATTGTTAGCAGATCAGCAGAACAAGTATACAAAGAAAGCCCTAGAAGATGTAGAGTGGGTTAAAATTGATAGTAACTGGAGAAGTAAATGAGCCTGCTGAGAGTGGCCTTGCAACAGGAAGAGGGGATTGTTTACTTGAATGAATATAGCTTTATCAATGCACTTTCTTGTTGCTCTTATGAAGGTGTTCTTTCCCTGACATCTGTCAGCTTTTCTTCTGAGCGTGTTCATTTTAATTATGTTCTAAACTCTGGACAACATGTAGCAGATAGCTGTACAATGCTGGATTATCTCAAATGGAAGGAAACACTGTGAAAAAATTTCTACTAACAACAATTTTAGCTGTTGCAATGACACCAGTCATCTGCTACAATCTGTACAAATATCGTACAAAGCAACGTGAAACATTTGAGCAGCATTGATTAATTAGAGGGAGGGGTTGATGAGTACTAAATGGATATATGATATTGAAACATACCCAAATGTGTTCACTTTTAGTATCATCAAAGAAAATGGCAAGTTTGCTAAAACCTTTGAAATTAGTTCACGTAAAAATCAAATTGAACAGTTATTTGTTTGTTTAGATTATCTTATTAAAAGTAAAGACAGTTTAGTAGGGTTTAATAACATTGGATTTGATTACCCTATCGTTCATAAAATAATTGAAAATAGAGAGTCACTGATTAAATATAAATCAGGAACTCCTATTGCATCAAGAATATACAAATGGGCACAAGATCAAATTGAAAGCATGAGAGGGGAATTTGGTAACACTATTCGATTGAAAGATGTACACATTCCTCAAATTGATTTATTCAAGATTCATCACTTTGATAATAAGGCAAAATCTACAAGTTTGAAGATGATTGAATTCAATATGAAATCACACAATATTGAGGATTTACCTTTTGCTGTTGGTACAAAGTTAACAGATAATGAAATTGACACACTCATTAAATATAATGAACACGATGTAAAGATGACATTGGATTTCTATAAACATACCATTAGTCAAATTGAATTCCGTGAACAACTTACTGAGAAGTATAATCGTGATTTCATGAATCATAATGATACAAAAATTGGTAAAGATTATTTCATAATGTGTCTTGAGAATGCCAATGTACCTGTTTATAAGGAAGAGCAAACTCCTTACGGTACAAAAAAGGTGATGAATCAAACAAAGCGAAGCATCATACAAATTAAAGATTGCTTGTTTGATTACTATAACTTTTCTCGTCCAGAATTTATTGCTGTATTAGATTGGTTAAAGAAGCAAAATATTACAGAAACAAAAGGTGTATTCAGCGATATTAAAGAACACATGTTAGGTGATGTTGCTAAATATTCTGTACTCATGGAATGTAGGACAAAATTTAAAGGTAAACCTACACAACAAGATATTGATGAGTTCCTTAAAGAGTACCCTCTTGGTTGGGTGAACGAAGAAGAATTGAAAGCAACAGAATGGTTGTTTGATGAACAAGGTAATCATGTATTGGAATATCCTCTAGATGATGAAGGTAATATTGATATTCTGAAAAAACCAAAGAAGGTAAGAGTACATAAAAAATCCTATTGGAAAGTGTGGAGGATTGCTGAAACCTTGAATGTTGTTGTTGATGGATTCAGATTCGATTTTGGCACAGGTGGTATTCACGGTAGTATTGAAAACAAGGTTGCAAAATCAACCAAGAAATATGATATCGTAGATGCTGATGTTAGTAGTATGTATCCAAATATTGCCATCTCGAATAATGTGTACCCTGAACATTTGACAATGAAATTTTGTGAGATTTATAAAGACCTGTATGAACAACGTAAGAGTTGTCCAAAAGGTAGCACTGAAAATGCAATGTTAAAGCTTGCCTTGAATGGTGTTTATGGGGATAGTAACAATAAGTTTAGTGTATTTTATGATCCAAAATACACAATGAGCATCACTATCAATGGGCAATTATCATTGTGTTTGTTAGCTGAACAATTGTTGGATATTGAAGGATTGAAAATCATCCAAGTAAATACAGATGGTATTACTGTTGCACTCAAAAAAGATACTAGAGAACAATATGATAAAATCTGTGAGGATTGGCAAAAGCAAGTGAAATTACAGCTAGAGTTTGCTGAATATAGTAAGATGATTATTCGTGATGTAAATAACTACATTGCTGTATATACCAATGGTAAAGTAAAACGGAAAGGTGCTTATCAGTATGAAGATTTAGGATGGCATCAAAATCAATCTGCTTTAGTTATACCAATGGCTGCTGAAGCTTGTATGTTGCAAGGTGTTCCTGTTAATGAATTTATTATGAAACATGCAGAAAATCAGGATAACAAATGGAATTTCATGTTACGTACTAAGGTTCCTCGATCAAGTAGATTGGTGTTAGTAAAAGATGAACAAGAAATTCCATTACAAAACATTTGTAGGTATTATCCATGTAAGGATGGTGGTAAACTTGTTAAGATAATGCCACCATTGGAAGAAGGTGGGGAATATCGTAGGCTTGGTATTGATACTGCTTGGACAGTTGTTCCTTGTAACAACATTGATGATTTTAAAAGTGACATTGATTATGAATATTATATTAATGAAGCTAATAAGTTGTTGATTGGAGTAGAATGACATACACAAATCAATACGTAGATTTATCTAACCCTAACGAGTTCTCTGTCTATGATACTAAATATCTAGATGACTTTGCAGCACCTTGTAATGGAGGATACCGTAGAGCACGTCCTAGCGCCTACTGGCTGGAACGCTGTGGTATCACCTATGAGCAGATAGCAGACATACGTAAACGTGTCTCAGAGGGGGTTTCTTGTCGCTCTATTGTGCATGATACGACAATCCCTCTGAACATTATTCAATGGATTGTTGCAGGGAAGCATCCAGCATTTCCAGAGCCTGTTATTGTCCCTGATGAGCTTAAGCCTAAAAGGGGTCGTAAGAAGCATGGGGAAAATAAGGTATTGGATAAATACAGGAAAGAGTTGACAGCGTATCAGGAAGAAGCTATTCTAGCTGCATTGAAGCAATTGTTAGTAGATGGCGAGACAGAGATTGCTATTAGGTTTCCTGCTTTTGTGCTACCTCCTATATGGTGGCCTTCATGTGAGAGAACTAGCAGGGGTGGACACAATAACAATTTCTTCTACCCATTGACAAGATTTTTCAGTGTTGTTAAGATGCTTGAAAAGTTTGCACAACAAGGTATTGTTGACATGACAGAACAAGAGATTAAACTGATCCATAAACAAGCTAAGAAGATGAAGGAGAAATTGGAATGAAAATCAACATTGATGATGCAGCTCAAGAAGATAATTTGAATAGTTTTGAAGTGTATTTTAATTCTGAGGACTCCTGTAGGATTGCTGTGAATCACAACATTTTTTATAATGATGTGCTGGTGTTTAATGGGGATAAGGCGTTAAGTGTTCACATTAAAGATTTTACAAAGTTTGCAAAAGCTGTTACAATGATGGAAGCAAAACTTAAAGAGATTGGTAAGATTGATTAAGGAGAAATAAATGTTGATTTTTGTTGATGATAGTGAACAATGGCTCAGTAGCAATGAATATGAATTCGCTTATAAAAATCGTGACAGTGAGATTGAAAAGGTAGTGCTAACTACATCTCGGGTTAATGCTTATAACACAGTAGATATTGTTGATTCCAATTATAGTGAAATAGAAATCTTTATTTCAGATATTCCAAAACTAATTAAGGCACTAGAAGCAGCACACTCTAAAGCATTTGAGTTGCGTAAAGATTAAAAGTAGTGTATAATTAGTTGTAACAAATAGTTATTCCGAATCGCCTGCTGTGTGGTAATCGAAGATTACATTTAGCGGTTGGTAGGGTGGGAGGTTCCCATGCTAGATTCCCTGTATTATGGTAAGCAGGAAGATTAAGTAGTATAATAGGAACCTGTAGCTTATTGGTAAAAGCCCTTGGCTCATAACCGAGTGATCTGTGTTCGATCCACAGCAGGTTCACCAAGATTTTAATATAGCATGCCCCGTATTCTGCCAGTGTTCTTCTAAAGCACCGACGTTAAACAGGCAGGGTAAGTCGTGAGGCGAGACTCCTCTACGGGGTGCCAATTAACTTTAGAGATAAAACATGGAAGAGTGGAGAGATGTTATTGAAGGTAGGAGTTACGTTGAGCAAACATGAAAAGAAATAAACCCCTGTATTTCGTATTAGATCGTAAAGAAAGCAGGAAAGAGAAATGCCCTGTACGCTCTGTTGCTGGCAGAGAAAACAAGCAGCGCGGAATCCGCATGTGTCAGAAGAATAAAATGTACAGAGCCTTCTGGTGGTACATTAAACAATTTAAACTTGGTAATACATTCTTTCCAGCAAAACGTAACAAACACAGAGCAATTAAAGCAATGCAACAACTAAGAAAGGATTTAAAATGTATGTCCGTTACCTACTGAGCATTCCCTTAGATTGGTTTATGACCCTTCTAGGGATGATCCTAGCCCCTGTGCTACCATTGTTCGCTACACACCAATCAAAGCTCCCTAAATGGCTTTCATGGTTTGATACAGATGACAACACTCTAGATGGTGATGAAGGTTGGCAGAAAGAACATCTTCTAGCATTAAACTGTAAGGGTGATAACCTAGACCCTCTACGAATTTATCTTAAACGTGTCTGCTGGTTGTTCCGTAATACAGCATATACATTCAGCCGAAACATTATGGGAGTTGCAATTGAAGCTGATAATGTGGTAACATGGAAAGGTAATCAGAAAGTAGGTAACCGTCCTCTGTCAGAAGGTTATTGTTATGCCACTTGTAAACATCGCTTCATGTTCTATTATGTGAAGAAAACCTTCAAGGGTAAATGCTTACGTGTTTATCTAGGCTGGAAGCTGAAGAACAAAGTAGATCACCCTGAATGGGAGGGTAAAGCAATGTTAGTGTTTTCATTTAACCCCTTCATGTCTTATAGTGAATATTAAATGAAAAACCCTATGATGAGCTACAGCGAATATTAACAAAGGAGGTAACATGGATACAATGACAGCTTGGGCGTTTGCACAGGCAGCAAGAGGCAATGAGCCAATGGTTTTTGATTGGGATAAAGCTGCTAGTATTATTAAAACTCGTAATGCTAAAAGTGCTGCGGCAGGGTTAGCTGGAGATTGGGAATATACAGGCGGAGAAATTCTTAATGAGGGTAAGCCAGTTGCTAAAGAAGATACTTATACATTTCTATCCTCAACGTGGGCTACTCCTGAATTAGAAGTTGACGGAGATACTATTGATTGTTATAAAATGCAGAGTGAAGTTCCTGAATGGAACGAGAAAACCTACTGGCCTCAATCTGCATTAGATATCATTAACGCAGGAATGTAGCTAGGAAGCACAGGAACATGCTTCTGAGCTTGCAACACTATGTACAGATAGTGGCTACTAGGAATACTGTACCGAGGCAGGGAAGGGCTGCTATTATAGCACTAAGACGCATGAATACTGACAACCCTGATTGGCAATCAGACACGGGCATGGGGATAGCCGCCTCATTCAGTATTCAGTCGTGTTGGTGCTAACTGCTAAACGTGGGAACACGTTGTTTAAGCCAACATTGGGCCTACGCCTAGCCAGTAGTACAACATGCTTTGCTAGTTTACATGGGCGAAACAAACTAGCACATTCTTAGTTTTACACAGGAGGGAGAGATTTAACAATCTCATATGCCCAACAATTTCCTAATCGCTTATAAGGAGCAAATGCAATGGCAACCGTTGAAAAGAAACAAAATGTAATCGAAGTGTTGAAAAATGTAACATTGGCTTATGCTAAACTAGCAGAGCCTAGTAAGAAATACCAGTCAGAAGATTTGGAATATTCTGTTGATGCAATCGTAGATAAAGCCACTGCTAAAGCATGGAACAAGAAGTTTGCAAAACAGAAAGCTAAAGAATATGACCTAGAAGAGTTTCAAGAGAAATTCAAGATGGAATCCCCTTATGATGGTGACGAGGTATATGTTATCAAAATGAAGAAGGGTGCTAGTAAAGATGGTGAAATGTTTGATCCTAAGTTTCGCCCTAAAGTGTTTCTAGATGTAATTGAAGATGATGTAAAGGTGCGTACAGACATCACTGTCAGTCGTCTAATTAGCAATGGCACAGTAGCAGATGTAAGCTACCGTGTTACTGAGAATGGTTTTGGCACATTCGCACAGCTACAGAATATCCGTATTGATGAGAAAAACTTTAAAGAGTATATCTCGTCAGGTGGTAAAGCTGCTGGCTCAGAGTTTGGAGATGATGACGTAGAAACACGTACAGAGCCTGAGAATGAGAACGCTACAAAGGCTCGTGCTAAGAAAGCTGAACAGGAAGATAAGCCTGTTCCAAAAGCTAAAGCAAAGCCTCCTGTAGAAGATGATGAAGACGACGGAGAAAGCCCCTTTTAATTAGTTGAAACAAGCCCTGTTACCGAAAGGAGCAGGGCTTTTCTGTTTATGGAATAAGGAGAATAAATGACAGTAGAAACAGTTATTGATGGAGATTTGATAGCTTTCAAAGCGGCTGCTGCTGGAGAGAAACGTACAGTAGACGTATACGATTCCTCTGGTAAATACATCGGTGAATATAAGAATCGAACAGAGTTTAAAGCTACAATCCCTAAAGAGCAACATAATGAATATGAGTTTAAAGATATTCAACGGCCAGAGCCTATTGAGAATGTATTACATACTGTCAAGAAAATGATTAATGGTATTGCTGAGAAGTGTGAAGCTGATGAGTATTTTACAGCCCTGTCTGGAAAGAATAACTTTAGGGACGAAATTCCTCTACCAACAAAATATAAGAGTAACCGTAAGGGTACTGTAAGGCCTTTGTTACTTGGAGATGTCAGGGAATACATTGTTAACCATCATGACTGTGTTGTAACGGACGGTTATGAGGCAGATGATTATTTATCTATGCGAGCCTTTGAAGGTTGGAAGTATAATAAAAAGATCATTCAAACAACATTGGACAAGGACTCCATGCAATGTAAAGGATGGGTATTCAATTGGGATAAACATGAGAAGCCTATTTACATTGATGCTGGTATTGGTAGCCTGTCATGGAACGTTAAGGATGGTGTTAAGGGGCAAGGCCATATCTGGCTATTAGCTCAGTCTGTATTAGGGGATGCTACAGACGATTATAAGCCCTCTGAGCTTGCTGGAGTTAGATGGGGGGACAAGGGTTGCTATACATTATTGAAGGATTGTAAGACGTTTAAAGCAGCTTATAAGGCTGTTTACAATCAATACAAGCAATGGTATCCTGAGCCTGTTACATATACAGCATGGGATGGTAAGGAATATACAAAAGATGCTGTAGAAATCTGGCAGATGTATTTTGATTGTGCTAGAATGTTACAATATACGGGTGAATATATTTCAGTTAAAGAAGTGCTTGATAAGCTAAACATTGGAGGGAATAATGAGCAAATTTAATATTGGGGATGTTGTTAAGGTTATTAACGTAACGCAAACGTATACAACATACGGCTCTTGGGCAAAGCAGCATGAACTAAATCTACATGCGTTCGGTATCTTACCTTTAAAAAACACAGAAGGTGTGATTGTCACAAAAGGGTATCATGATAGTGACCCAGACTTTTTGTATGGTATTAATATTGATGGTTATCACTATATTGTAAGTGAAAAAGGGCTAGAGTTAGTTAATGCTGCCATTTGTAATAAACCTACCACAACCCTAGAAGCTGTATTACATATACAGTCTATGCTAGAGTATGTAGGAGATACAAAGATTATCATTACAGAGCAAGAGATGTTTGTAGAATCTTTTGGTAAAACATTTGTTTGTGAGAATGTTGAAGTGCTTGAAGAGGTTTGTAAGGCTGTTAACTATCTGAGCAAACAGGAGACAACGTGAGCAAAACCCCTGATAAGGCGTTCCCTTGGGAAGCCTACCCTTCAATATGGAAAACTAAAGCTGCTTTCATGGCTTGGTTACGTGGAGGTATTCGTAGAGGTCTATGGGAGAAATCCCCTATCAAGCTTGAGTTTATTAAGAAGAATCGTATACAGATTCCTAACCCTAATCCTCGTGGCAATAAGCCTACAGTGTGGGGTGCTCAATGTGCTTTGACAGGTGAATACCATGTTCTATCTAATATTCAGGTAGACCATAAACAAGGAGAGAATAGGCTTAGAGATATTACAGATATTCAATCCTTCATTGAGAATATTGTGCTAGTATGTGATGATGATCTACAGTTAGTATCTAAAGAAGCCCATAAATGTAAAAATATAGCTGACAAGCGTGGCATTACATTTGAAGAAGCTATTGTAGAGAAGAAAGTAATAGAGTTTGGCAAGCTTTCTGTAAATGAACAAAAGAAATGCTTGCAATCTTTATATGACGATGTTACAATTACATCTTTCAAAAATGCTGAACAACGGAAAGCTGCTTATAGAGCAAGCTTATTAGGAGGGAAGAATGAGCAAGTTTAAATCAGGTGATAAGGTAATTACAACACACCAAGGAGGTTGGTATGAACCCGGTGAAACATTGACAAAACAAGCTGATAAGCTTGGTGAAGAAATTTGGAAGGGGAAGCTATGAAGCAGCAAGATCGTGTAAGATTTGAACAATTGAAAGCTAAATATGGCTGGTAAACTTAGTCAATACAAGGAGTATATTCTACAAAGTAAAGCTCTTGGTCATGGTAGTCGAAAGATTGCCAAGGAGCTAGGTGTAGGTAAAACTTCTATCAATGATTACCTACGTAGCCTATCATTTGTACAGGAGGCTGATATTGATGTAGACAACACACAGGATAACTCACGTATCCTATTCATTTCTGACCTACATGCTCCGTATCAACATGCTGGAGCTGTGGAATGGTTAGCTATGTTGAAAGATAAATACAACCCTACTAGGGTTATTTGTGTGGGTGATGAATGTGATAAGCAATCACTAAGTTACCATGATAGCAACCCTGATCTTTACTCTGCCGGTCACGAGCTTCTAGCAGCTAGGAAGGTTATGAAACAGCTACACGAATTGTTTCCTGTTATGGATATCATGGAGAGTAATCATGGTAGCTTACATTTACGGAAAGCCTTGACACACGGTATCCCGCAAGCTTACATTAAAAGCTATAATGATATCTTGGAGGTAGGTAAAGGGTGGACATGGCATCATGATATGATTATTACTTTACCAAACGGACAAGACTGTTATATCACACATGGTAAGAATGCTAATGGTCTACGCCTGAGTCAGAATATGGGCATGAACGTTGTACAAGGGCATCATCACTCGGAGTTTGGTGTAGGTTATTGGAGTAATCCACGTAACCTTTACTTTGCAATGGCTGTAGGTTGTTTAATTGATGATAAAAGTCTAGCTATGCGCTATAATAAGCTTACAATGAAACGGCCCATTATCGGGACAGGATTGATTATTGAGAGTAAACCTGTTTTAGAAGTGATGCCTTTATAAATATAAGGAGAATAAATGATTAGTATGTGGCAA
>OFRO01000700.1_pt1 | contig 11040 bp, 18 predicted proteins | sample 1543091 | NCBI WGS metagenome assembly OFRO01 (sample SAMN07774217, study PRJEB24372) | wastewater metagenome | isolation source: Exp Tend NO 10WW | collected 2016-02
TTCAACCATGCGGTCGCCGTCGACTTGGGATAGGCCCGTTGTTTCTATATCCAAACCCCCGATCAAGCGCATGATGCCACTCCGCTGTCCAGTTTTCTTCCAATCCTTGCAGATAGCTTGCGCATATCGGCAAGCTCCTGCTCAAGTTCTTCAATATCTGCCTCATACTCCACTCTATCCGGGCAAGTGGCAATCTGATTGTGAATTTCGTCACAAGCAAGATCGACGGCGCGACGTAGCCGCGTGATAAGTACGGTACCGTGAAACGACATACATAGTTGCCTGGTCATACCAACGCCTCCGGGACTTCAGCTTCATCACCCAGCCTGGAGGTTACGAAGCAGCGCATGGCTGCGATCAGTAGAGTCTTGCCGACGCTTGGGTCACAGCAGTCGCCCAGGCTCTCATAGGCGAACCACTGATTGTTTTCATACGCCGTATCAATCTTCACGCGCTCAATAATGGGGCCACCGTCTGCCCAGTTGGTCGATGGCTCAAAACCTTCGGCGTACCCGTTCATGGCACCGTTCACCTCCAACTCGGCCTCTGCCTTGTCAAAGTAAAACAGGTCAACACTGCCTGACGCCTTGCGCCCGTCGGAGCCAGTGAAGTCGATACTTTCGGCAGTGGCACCCCATGCGCGGTTCACCCCAAACCGAGTAACGGTTACCGGACTCACCCAACACCGCTCGTTCACCAGCTCCGGCGTTTGCTGGTAGTTCACCTCGAACATGGTGAATGGAACGGACAAGCCTCTGGCCTGCTCGTTGGTTCCCCTGATCGGCCCCCGCATGACGTACCCAAGCGCTTTTGCAACCAGCCAGTCCAGCACATAGCCGGACGCTTCGCTTACTTTGATCTTCATACAGGTTCCTTCACTTTCTTATTCACGGTTTCTATCCCCGCCTGCAACTCACCGACGGTTACCGCTGCGAGCTGGGCGTCATGTATCTCCACCAGCGCCCGGATAGCCATCAACTCGGGTCCGGTAGCGACGTAGCGCCCGATGCGGGTGTGCCGCAGGGATACGGCTTCCACGGCATCTGCGCCAGCGTGGAGTTCGGCGGCGTAGTCCACTCCGTACCCTTGGCGCTTGAGCGCCTGGGCCATGTTGGACGTGTTTATCAAGTCTTTGATCTCCGATGCCGTGGCTTTGCCCGTCGTGAGCATGCTCAGGGCCAGCTCGATGCGGGCCGACATGACCGTGTAATCGTCAGTACACGACGTGACCGGAGCAAGGCGCTCCAGTACCAGGGCCACGGGGTTCGTGACGTTCCGCTTGGGGCGGTAAGCGCTGCGCTTGCGGGTCATATCTCTCGCCCCCGTTTGAGTTTCTGCTGCTTGTCCGCGTCCGCCGTCTTCGGCGTGGCGATGCTGAACGCGCAGCCGTGGTTGTCCCGCAAGGCTTTCTCGCGCTCCCGGCGCCGCTGGCGGCTGCGCCTTTGGGATGCGATGCGCTGTGCATGGCGCAGCTGTTCCTCCGTCAGCTCCGGTTTTGGTCGGGCAGGGCTGTAGAGCACGTCGAACGCATTGCCCCGACTGCGTGGGGTACCGTCTGGCCATGTCGGCATCATAGGCCCCTCCATAGAGCGATCAAGGTCTTCGACAGCCACATGTCCGGGAACTGCATCATCATAGCAATAGCTAGCATTAGCAGCGAGAAAACGCCAATTGACGCAAGGATATTTGCGATGACTGTTAGGGTGCGGTCAGCTGTAAATTCAACGTCGGTGTCCTCGTGGTCGTAATCTTTTGCTTGCATAAATGGTGTGCGGTTCACTTGGAATTCCTTTTGCTTGTGAGTTTTAAGTATAGGCAATTGTTGGTATACTTTTGCAAATAAATGTCTATGCTAACGATTCTTTTGATTTGCAAAAACTAACGCCTAAATCTCGAAGCATGCCTTCAGCTTCTGCAACATACCAGTTGTAATCAACATTAGCTGGGGGCGTTTCTGAAAGCCTCATCATAGGGATTGCACCATCAGACTTTGCAACTTTATTGCCAGTGCTCGCATAAATCATTTCTGAACCACTATCAGTCCCATAATACCACCTGATAGCTTTTCCCAAAAATACTCCATCCTTTACAGCGCCCCCTCGAACTGTGCGAATAGAGATAAATTTCCGCATATCAGAGCATGCTTCTATAGTTTGCCGCAGTGCAACACCGTCGCGCAGAAAGCATTCAACAGCCTCTATGCAAATGGTAGTAGTTGGGTTTTTGTGCATCCTGAAGATTGATGGAAATTTCTCAGACCACGGGTTAGCAAAGACGCCTTTGTTCTTCGTCTTGCCGTCTGTCTTGAGGGCAATGTAGTTGTTGATATCTCGGCTATATAGAGCTTTGTACTGAACAGCCTCAGTCTCAAATCCAGTTGCCTGTTCCCAGTCTTGTATAACTTGCCCTGCAACAGCGTCGGCCCCAACTGGGATCTTGGACACAATGCCGTCAGTGTTGGCAGATACTACTGATACTCCGCATAATTCTAATGACTCGATAAGCATAAGCAATGCAAGCTGTCCAGTTAAGGTGACCTGTAGAAGCAGGTTAGGCGAAAACAGCACTGACCATTTTGAACCAAGCTTGCCAAAAGTACCGTTGATAACAATCTTTAAGCAGTCAGCAACTACTTTATTACCTGAGCGCTTAGCTACCAATCGCTTGTCAACAATCGCTTGGTAGACCTTCAAAAACCCCGTCCCTAAGTGCTCAGGGTATAGCCCGCAGTTTAGAATAACCTGAGGGTAGTAAGAGGCCACATCTCTGTCAACAAGGGTAAATGAATTGTCGGTAATGTGTGCAGTACTCTTTTCACAAGAATGCAGTCCCCCCATGCCCATTTGATACTGAGACTCTCCTATTGTGATCAACTGCCCTGCAAGCTCAGCGGGCATACGGCTATACCCGTCGTCCCCTACTATAAACGCAAGCTCCTGCGTCTGCTCAAGAATTTTCTGCATATATGGAGTTTTGAACTTGATGAAGTTAGGAGCAATGTATTTGAATGTAGTTCCCGGGGGCACCTCTGCCCGCCCTGCTTTTATGCCTTGCTTGCGAAGCTCACTGGTTATGATCTTTTCAGCAATCTGCGCATCTGATAACGACCGCAAGTCGCCCCCATACTCCTGGCCGAGGGCAACACGGAGATTAATCTGGTCTTCAAGCGCATAATAAAGCAACTCTGTCAAATCTAAATCATTGATGCAGTACCAGCGCACAATGAGCATTTGGTTGCGCGATAACTCAGCCTGTGGCGGGAACGGGAGATCCCACATACGTCGGGCGTGTAGCCTCCCGCCGTAGAGTTTGAGAGATGCGTCAAGCGGGGCAACCTCAATCAGGTCAATGTGGTTAGGGGCCTCATCCCCCAGCTCCATGCCTTTGCTAGCTTGCCATCCTGCTAAATCCTCTTGAATGATTTTGTCAGACAGGGCTTTGAGTTCTTGGCAATTTGCCCCGCCCATTGCAGCCTGAAGCATTGGCATGTCGTAGGCCCGAGTATTGAACCCAATATGACAGAAGTTCTTTACTACCCATCCCAACTTGGCCAGATCAAGCGGCTGGCCTTCATGCATCTCAAAATAGACAAGCAATTTACCTGCAAGTGACCGAAAGCAAACCAGGAAATAGTTTGAATAACACTCAAGGTCCCAGACCATTTTTTCCCGGCTAATAGCTGCGTCAACTAGCTGTTGATCTGTAAATAGTGCAACATCAAAGCGCTGGGCTGCTTCCAGCCCAGGCAAGTAGTCAGCCGCCTCCCATGTCCGCTCAGGAGGCTTCCGCTTTACTACTTCTTTGATCTTTCGAACCTTCTCAGGCGCAGGCTCGTCTATCCAGAATAAGCCGTCTGAATCAAAGCGCATCAGATTTTCACCCCAACCATCATCCCTTGAATCCCGTCGCCCTTGAAGAATACAGGTTTAGGGTAGGTAGATGGGGTCCATTGCCTGGCAACCCCTAGAACCAGTTTTAAGACCTCGGCCCTATAGATGCCTGTGCCATGCCAATCAAACCCGAGCTCCGCCGATTGCAGCCCATTTGCGGTGGTAATTGCGCCGTCCTTGAAGTGAATAGACGGGAATTTGACGTCGGGGCAGAAAGGAAGCAGCTGCTCAACTGCTTCGAGCAGGTTTTCAGGCACTGCCTCATACTCACGCTCAACGTCAAACATCTTGGTAACTGACTCTGGCCAACTATCGGTGTAGAGCTGGGCGCGCATCCATGCCCCTTCAAACTGGAATGAGATGGACGACGGGCTTGCCCATATTTCAGTCACAGGCTTGTCAATATCAAGCAGCTCTTGAATAACATAGCGGGGAAGGTTAATGATAGGCCCATCCCACTGGCATGGGACGCGCGCCATAGTTACGTTATTAGTTGCGTACAGATACTCGGGGCGCAGACAGACCCCAAGAGACCATGGCCTACTGGCGTCTTGGCTAATGAATGGAAAGATCTTGCGCAATGCGTTTATGAATCCTGTGGGGGCTGTGATCTTTACTGCATTCTCGGGCTTGAAGGTCTGCACCGGATAGTCGGATACTTTGAGGGTAGGCAAGGTGACCCGGAAGCGCTTATGGCTTACCTTGATAGTGCCGTTGTCATTGGCAACAATTGTCGGTTCGCCTTTGCAGGCGAGCACCGCCTTGATGAACTTCTCTGCGGGCGCTGTAAAGGAGTTTCCTGCAAGCTCAGGGCAGTCCGCCTCAATAGCCATCCGGGAGTCAGCCCCTTGCAGCTTACCGTCATGAACGCAAATATGCGTCAGCATGCGAATAATATCCTTGTCAGCCGTTGCGCGGTGTACAAATTTCAGTGCTTCTAGCATATTGTTCTTTCAGAGGTCAAAGAGTGATTCTTGCATCAAAGGAGCTTGATATTTGAACACTTTCAGAAATTCAATCAACTCAAGCCCATTCAGGAGTTTGCGGCTCATATGGTCATCAATTAAGCCCTGCACTGGGATGTCATGAAAAGCTGCGCGCTCTTCTATAACCTGCTGAATATGCTTGTCGCAATTCCAGTAGTGCTTGCCGGCGTTGAAGCGGTCAGGGCTCTCCTTGGATATGTTAATTGAAACCCACTTGCCCCCATGCCAACAATCAACCTTGCCCATAGCCCCAGAAAATAGCCAAGCAGCACTGTCAACTGACCACCAAGGTACCCGAGACATCATCTGTGAACCTGTGGTTGCCAGCCCGTGAGTTGTGATACCCGGCGGGAGCTTGGCATGCACCTCTTCTGACCATTGGACCCGTGTCCATTCAGGCAGATCGTTTCGGGGGCTGGCACAGATATACTTAGCCATGCTACAGATCTCTGCTAATCGAGCCTCTGACTCATTCTGGTGAAATACTGGAATGACGCGGTCACCAAACTCTTTTACCAGGATGTTGAAGTTGACGTCAGATTCCTTTATAGCTGCTGCAACTTCAACCGCATCAGCTGTGCGCCCAGCTGCGCCCGGGATAACGTCTAGATTGATAAGGAATGGCGTAACTTTATTGAGGTCAATAAGAGCCATAACCTCCCCATAAATTCTAAGTAGATCATTGATGTCAACTTTGTGCCCACTTTTCCAGGAAGTGAAGGCGCCAGAGTCTGCCATGAAATACCGAATCTGATTGTCAGGCCGCGAAACCAATTTTGCCCACCGTTTTGCGTCTTTCAAATAGTTTCCATGACATGAGTGTAGACGACATTGCATTTCGCCTACAAGCCGTTCTTCATGCCAATCAACTCGACCCATCCCGCCTGAGAAGAAAAAGTTGAGATTAAAATCAGGTACTAGTTGCATTTTTCAACCTTTTGTTTCTTTCACGTGTTGCTTTCGCCTTTGCCTTTGCTTCAGGAGAATGTGCAAGGCTCTGTATATTTTGAAGACGAGCAGTTTGCTTTTGAACATACTCAGGATCATCCCAAAGCATCAACATTGCTTGTTTTTGCGCAGCTAAACTCTCATCCGTAGGTGCCATATCAGCCATTCGCTTGGCTTTGAAAGCGGGGTCTTTCCAGAGTTCTTTATGCTTCTGGGATTGAACCTCTCTTTTTGTAATATCACTCCATGTCGCCTTACTCGCTTGCGATAACTTTTCAGAGTATTCAGGCCTGGCCAAAGCAAGTGCATGTGCTTGTTTCTGTCTAGCCACATACTCAGGATCTTTCCACAATGCTTTCCCAGAAATAGATGCTTTTTGCATTGTTTCAGGTCGTTGCCGGGCTGCTGAGATAGCTGCTTTAAGGTACTCAGTGGCAACAGGCACATCGCCCCCTGTTTTTAAGTTGTATCCATTTGGAAACAAGCACCCTACGGTTTCAATCCAATACTGCTCACGTAAATTAAGCGCTTCTCTAGTGCTACAAACTTCAAGAATTACAACAGTAAAAGCGTCAGGCCCGTACTTTTTTAAAGCGTTTGAAAAGACCTTACAGCCCCTATGATGCCTTGCGTCAGTAAGGTGCCCAGCCCAGCGCTCTTTCAAATCCCTACGGGTTTGACCAACATAGCTCTTCCCCGTCACCAGGCAGATGACTTGATAGATACACATTGATGCGCTGGGCAGGTTCATTACTTACCCCTTATGCCACTCAGCGGTTGGCCAGAATGCAATGCCGCCGCGAGGGGTAAACTGCCCAGTCACCCGAATCCATGTGGGTTGGAGCAACTCAACCAAATCGTTACACATCCGGTTAACGCAGCTCTCATGGAACTCGCCTTGGTGACGGAATGAGCCCAAGTACAGTTTCCATGCCTTGGATTCAACACACCATTCACCAGGCTGATACTCAACCAAGATGGTTGCAAAATCAGGCTGGCCCGTCAGTGGGCAGAGACTGGTGAATTCGGGCGCCGTGATGACAACGGTGCCTGAGCATCCGCTAGGATTGCTAACCTTGAACGGGTTAGGAAATCGCTCCAGGACTGACTTGTCAACACCCTCCTTTTCATAGAGGGGTTTGTTGACAGCGGAGTTGCCCAAGGCTTTCAGGTCTTTGTGGAGTTCGGTCATTTCAGGGTCTTTCAGGGTTAACGGCACAGGGCCAGGAATTCAGAACGGGCAGCGGGCTCGTTGAGCATCGCCCCGCGCAGGGCGGTGGTAATAGTGGTGCTATCTGAGTGCTGTACCCCGCGGGATTCAACACACATGTGGCGGGCGCTTATCCACACCCCTACCCCGATGGGGTCCAGGTGCTGATGGATAGCGTCTGCTATTTGGTTGGTCATGCGCTCCTGGACTTGGAGACGGCGTGAGTACATGATCACAAGGCGGTCAAGTTTGGACAACCCCACAACCTTACCCCGGGGGATATAGGCCACAGTTGCTGTCCCAATGATGTCCGCCAAATGGTGCTCGCATTTCGAGTACAGCGGGATGTTCTTGCGAACCACCATCTGGTCGCAGCCTTCTGCCCCATCTTCGAACACCTTCAGGATGGAGCCTGCATTCATGTTGTAGCCCTGTGTCCAGAACTCCCACGCCTTCATAACCCGACGCGGGGTTTCTTGGAGACCTTCACGGTCCGGGTTCTCACCCAGGTGCAGGAGCAGGTCACGGATGATTTTTTCAGACATTCTTGTTCCTTACGTAAGATGCCGAATTGCTCGGCGTTTCCCGGACCTCAACCTTCATGATGCGGCAGCGGTCAGCATACCCATTCTCAGGCATCCATACCTCGTCAATGTACTGGTAAAGCCATTCGGACAGGCCTTCGCACCCAGTCTTCTCAACTACCACCATCTTGATGAGCTTCTTCTCATGCAACATCTTGAAGGTTTCAAACTCTGGGTCGTCCCGGGCTACAAGACAGGTATGGTCGAACCAATCATCCAGCTTCTCTTTGAGTGATTTCAAACTGCCAAAATCAACTACCCAGTTACGGGCGTCAAGGTCATCCGCTTCAAATTCAAAATGGAATCCAAGCGCATAGCCATGAATTTTGTTGCAATGGCTGTCTGCCCGCCATTGGCGATAGGCAACTGCATACCCACGCTCAGAGGTAAATGTCTTAGTGCTACGATAGGCCATGCCATTTGCCCCCAATATAGTGCCCGGTTTGGCCGTTGATGGTGAAGACAAAGGTTTCCCCGTCAATGCTGAGACGCAAGAGCTGGCCTTTCAACGGGCCGTCAATGCACTTGAAGCTAATGGTATTCAGCTTTGCCAATTTCTTTGCATTCATTACTCTACTCCTTTAGTTAGATACCTAAGTTTCTGAGATTTACTAATCTTGTCTCGGACATCTTGAGATTTAGTTAGCCTTGCATTTTCACCGCATTTCTTTACACGATGATTTCTAAGATCTTCACTAGCCCTATCCCAGTTGTCTTTTATATTTTGACTACGCGTAACATATTCAAGATTTTCAATTCGATTATCGCTCCTGTTTCCATTCTTATGATTAACTTCTTGATTTTCACCAATTTTCCCAAGAAATACATAAATAACTACCTGATGCATCAAACTGAATGGTTCAAATCCGAAAACCTGAAGATACCCGTCATTTCGCTTTGCTCCTTTGACGGGGCTAAAAATATAGGTACCTCTTCCCGGTCTAATTCTGAGCATATACCCTTCAGAACTGACTGCATAGTTAGGATATTCTTCAAATAAATGAAAAGTTTCCATATCAAGGCACATCAATTAATTTATGAAGCTGCACCCCCATGCGGTAGCCATAAGCTAGGCACAGGTTTGCTGCGAATTTAAGATTCTCTGCATTGCGCTCACTGTCATGGTCGTCACGGGGCTGGATCCAGATTGTGGTACCGTCCTTGGGACGAGCCAATTCCATAGGCTTGGCCCCAGGTTGGGTTGCAGTCACAATATGGCCGTCGTCGGTAACCACATCCCCCATGCCCACAACGTACTTGAAGTGCTTGCAGCGGTTCAAGATCTCTTTGTTGACCTTGCCCGTCTTGGGTGAGCAAACCAGCGTCACATCACACTCTTCAAGCAAGGGCGTCCAGATAGTACCCGCTGTCTCAATCTGTGTTCGATATTGCCTCCGGGTCAACTCTTTGATGAGCGGGACAATGTTCTGGAGCAGGGGCTCCCCGCCTGTGATGACCACCAGCTTGGTTCGACCATCTGCTGCAATTTTCACCTGCTCAACTAACGTATCAACTGACAAAACTTCAGCCCCAGTTTCAAAGTCAGTATCGCACCATGTACACCGAAGGTTGCATCCAGCAAGACGAATAAAGACCGAAGGCATACCGTTGTAAGGGCCTTCCCCTTGAATGGTGTAGAACAAATCTACAATTTTCAAAGCCCCAGAAGGCTCAATATACTGTGAGATTACAATATTCTTACCGAACATAATTCATCGCCTTAATTCGTGAATCACGCGTGTAGTTGAAGGTGTGGGGATAATCCATTAAACCTTCTTCAACTGCTCTAATCACCAATGGGTCAGGCAACCCAGCTTTCTCAAACCCGTCAGCTCTAAGTACATTAGAATGGTTCATATCTGTGGGGGGATACTTGCCGTCGTAAGAGGTATGGGAATATGCCAACGCTGCCCAGCATCCAGGCGTCTCAAATGCCACCATGCATGATGCAGCCTTGTCTAAGAACATCAGTGGGGTTTCAATCCTGATCTTGTCAATAGAGCTTTCATAACCAAGGGCAGTATTGATGTACTGCTCAGTAGCACTAATGAACACCTCGCGGCAGTCAGAGTAGTTGGCGTTGTCCATCTGACAAACCCCTGTAATGATTACAGGGATCCCAAGCGCCTCCGCTCGATTTGCCGCAATGGTCAGAAATAAGGCATTTCGCATCGGCACAAAGGTAAGCTCTCTCCTGGTGCCTATCACCGCCCCCATTTGATCTGCATTCTCATACTTTTCAAGTTCAGTATTTGAAGTCAATGGGGACATTGAAATAAGGCAGTTTGGAACTTTTACAAGCTCATGGGAGGCAACCTCAGCCAACTTAGCCACTTTCACAGCAGCTTCAATCTCAATTGCATGACGTTGGCCATAGTCAAAGGTTATCGCATGCACCTCATCATACTTCTGCTTGGCTAAAAATAGACAAGTGGTTGAGTCCTGGCCACCGCTTAGCACCACTAGTGCTTTGGTTTTCATTATTCAGTTCCTTTATTACGCTTGTTAACGAGCCCTGTGTGGCGACGCCACACACAATGCTCTACTGACGCAGTTCGAATGCTAATGCCTTCCTCTGCGCACCTTATGAGTACAACCCGCCGGAGCTTAGGCTCCTTTGTCTTGTAAACCTCATCGCTAATGTCCCACACCCGTCGGTTGATAGTACCGACTCCCGGGCGTTTGACGCCGTTTTTGATTTCAGATTTGATCTTCATGATGACTCTAATTATACCGGTATATTATTAGAAAGGAATACACATTGTCCACTTTGGGCACCCAAAAACAATCACCTTTGCTGGCAATTTGAAGGTGGGGGCAAGCAGACATTTCTCATTTTCAAACATCTCACAATTCAGGCATGTACGCACAATCGACTCACGCACCAAGGCTTGATGGAGGGTTTCTTTTTGTTCAGAGTTCATAGCCTAAAACCTCAGGGTGTTTTGTGTTAATCCAGACGCGAATCTGGGACGGTTGTTTAACCTCAGCTATCCGGGCCATTGCCTCAGCTACTGTGGTTGGCGCAGGGGACTTTGCCCGCTCATCCCACCATAGTCGCGCCCGGTGAGAGGCGTAGCCTGAGTGCTCAAAGCAAATCCATTGCTCAAAGCGCCGTAGCCCACATTGGTACGTTACGCGCAAACTTGTAGGCTTACCAGGCTTGGTGTGCTCTTGATAATGAACCCCTGTGACATCGAAGTTCACAATCTGGGGCAAGTCATCTGCTATGACCTGAGCAAGGCTGGCAGTTGCAACAATCTTGATAACTGTTGGGAATTCATACCCACAGTCCTCACAATGCCGGGCAGACGCATGGCTATAGGCGCTGCAATTTGGGCAAATGCGGACAGGCGCTGTGCCTCCCCCGCCGGCTCCCTTCTTCTTGGGGATGACCGGGTCATTGATTGGCCCTAACCGCC